>Ga0299906_10000564_pt1 | contig 33907 bp, 26 predicted proteins | sample RVTome_14_FD_200259 | JGI IMG/M metagenome (GOLD analysis project Ga0299906, IMG submission 200259) | Soil microbial communities from uranium-contaminated site in the Upper Colorado River Basin, Wyoming, United States - RVT145D125 (version 2) ...
CTTTCCGTCGACACCCATGTCAGTGAGGGTAACTTCACGTTTAATGTCGCACCGTAAGCGCACGCGACCACCGACGGCGCGCGCGCAGGCATGAACACGCTGTTCGTCGCCGCGCGGGCCGTTCACTACGCCTCGGCCATGCTGCTGTTTGGCGAGCTCGTATTCGTGATCGCCGTGGCGAGGCCTGTTTGGCGCCACGCGCGACACGTGGGGAGCGGCGACGGCGACGACGTCTACCGTAGGCTTCTCGTTGTTGCGCGCTGGAGCGTTATCGCGAGCATCGTATCGGGCGTGGCGTGGCTCGCCGCCCAGGCTGCCGTGATGAGCGGCATGCCGGTCGGGCAGGCGATGAACCGCGAAACGCTCGGTCTGGTGCTGGGCAATACCGTGTTCGGTCGCGTTTGGATGCTGCGCATTGGACTCGTCATCGCCCTTGGCGCGGTGCTGCTGGCGCTGGATCGATCGGCCGGCGATCCGCGCAGATCGCGCCTGGCGATAGGCGCCGCCGTGGTCGCTGCCGCGTACCTTGGTTCGCTCGCCTGGGCGGGGCATGCGGTCGCCGGGAAGGAGCCCGACGACTTCGACCGCATCGTTGCCTCTGTCGCGCACCTGCTCGCCGCGGGCGCGTGGCTGGGCGCGTTGCCGGCGCTCGTGCATTTGCTGGCCGGCACCCATGCGCTCGACGCGGCACCACAGGCGACGCGGCGTTATTCGAACCTGGGGATGGCAAGCGTCTGCGTGCTAGTCGTAAGCGGTCTTACCAGCGCCTGGTATCAGGTCGGCGATGTGCCGGCACTGATCGGCACCGATTACGGCAGACTCCTGCTCGCGAAGCTCGGATTGTTCGCGACGATGCTCGGCCTGGCCGTGACGAACCGCGGGTACCTGATCCCGCGGTTGGCAGGCGGGGAGCGCGGAGCGCTGCACTTGCTCCGGCGCACCGCCGTCCTGGAAATCGCCGCCGGAATCGGCGTGGTGATCATCGTCGGCGTACTCGGCGTCACGGTCCCCGCAGCGCATCAGTCTCCGGTCTGGCCGTTCGATCGCACGCTGAGCTTCGACTCCATTCAGCAATCCGCGTGGACGCAACTCGCCGTTGCGGCCGCGGGCACGGTCGCCTGCATCGCCGCTGTCGCCCTCATCGCGGGTGCGCTCAGTCGACCGCCGCATCTCAGGATCGCCGCGGTCGCGGGCATCGTCATTCCAGGCGGGATCCTGGCCTACCTGCTCGCCGTGCCCGCATACCCCACGACCTATCTTGTGTCACCCGTCCCGTACACCGCCGATGCGATAGCGACCGGTTCCACTCTGTATGCCGCGAACTGCGGCGTTTGCCACGGTCGCGACGGTCGCGGCGAGGGCCCGGACGCGCGCTCGCTGTCGAACGCGCGAGCGAATCTCAACGACCGTGTGCCGGAGCGCCGGGAAGGGGATATGTTCTGGTCGATCGCAAACGGCATCCCCGGAACGCCGATGCCGGGATTTACATCGCAAATGAGCGAAGTGGAAATCTGGAGTCTGATCCAGTACCTCGACGCGCAGACGGCGGCGCAAAACGCGCTCGCGATGTCGGATCGGATAAAGCCATTGCGCCCGGTTCCCGCCCCGGATTTCACGTACGAGTTCATCGGTCGCCCACAAGAATCGCTGCGGCAACACCGCGGTAACCGCGTGACGCTGCTCGTGTTCTACACGCTGCCGTCCTCGCTGCCGCGGCTGCTCGAGCTTGCGACGCTTGAGCGTGCCTTCACGGCGGCAGGAGCGCGCATCATTGCCTTGCCGACGCCCGCATCGTCGGCCGCGACCGCCCTCGACACGCGAGGCGACGGCGAATCGATGCTCGCGCTCGCCAGTCCCGCGGTGGCCACGACGTACATGATGTTCGCGCGAGAGGCGCGGGGCGCAAATGGCGGCGCGCCCGCGCACCTCGAGTATCTAATCGATCGTTTTGGCTTTTTGCGGGTGCGCTGGATCGACGTGCCGGAAGCGGCGCCGGGGCAGTCCGCCGAAACGCTCCGTCAGATCGACGTGCTCGTCCACGAGCCGCCGCGTGCGCCGGTGCAATGGGGACACCGGCACTGATCGCATTGACGCGGTGATCGCCACGCGCGAGATGTAGCATCAGGCCGCGAGGCTGCCTTCTTTTTTGCGCCGCGCCGATAGCGGATCGTGCGTAATGCGCGGCTCAGGCGCTGCGCTCGGCGAGGAAGTCGGCGAGCACTTCGACTGCTGCCGGTTATTTCGAATGCGCCACGATGTAGTCGACGGCCGCCTTGACCTCGGCATTGCTCAGCGCCGCGTTGCCACCTTTGGCCGGCATCACTCCCGCGCTCCCCTGTACCCCGTTGATGGCGCTGGCGTAGAGAGTGTCGACGCCCTTGGCGATGCGCTTGGCCCACTGGCCCTTGTCATCCAGCTTCGGCGCGCCGGCAATACCGGCACCGTGGCAGACGACGCAAGCAGCCTGGTAAATTTGTTGTCCGTCGCGCCCGGGCGGCGACGCGGCCACCGCGATTTTCACCGGCTCCTTCTGCGTTTCCGCCGCAGCGACGACGACCTGCCCGACGGGTTTGATCCGCTCGGCCACGGTTGAACCGGTTCTCAACTGCGCGCTGCGAAGCTGCTGGACCCGGTCGGGGATGTCGCGGTGATGGGCCACAAGAATGAAAAAAAACAGCATCAGCACCACACTTGCGCTGATCCCAATAACGGTCGAAGCGTTCACCGCGTTGCGCTTTTCAGTCATGAGTGGTTCTTATAGTGAGAAACGGAATCCGACATTGGATGGGCTCGCCGCAATTCGATCTGATTACGCTACAACAATCCCTTAAAGAAATAGACGCCCCGCGTAAAGAAGGTGTAGTCCGCTTCGAGCGCCCCGATGCCCAGTAGCACCATCAACAACACCGGCGGGACCACGATGACATACACCAGGGCCAGCCGCTCCCAGAGCATGTGCATGAAGACAGCAACGATCAGCCCTGCCTTCAACAACATGAGCACGATGATCAGCGACCACCTGAGGTAACCCTGCAAGTGGAAGTAGTCAACCAGATACGACGCGGCGCTGAGAACAAACAGCAATCCCCAGATCTTGAGATAAATGCCGATCGGATGCTGTTGCCCTTCCGCGTGTGCATGCTGTTGCCCTTCCGCACCATGCTGTTGCGGTTCCGCGTGTGCCATGATTTGCCTTACCAAAGATAGAAAAGTGCGAAGATGAATACCCACACCAGATCGACGAAGTGCCAATACAGACCCATGATTTCTACGATCTCGTACTTCCCTTTCCTGCCGGTCATAAAGCCCGGCCGTTCGTTATCTAGATCTCCCCGTATAACCTTTATCGCCGTGATGATCAGGAATATCACGCCGATCGACACGTGCGTGCCATGGAAGCCCGTGATCATGAAAAAGGCCGAGCCAAACTGGGCCGCGCCCATGGGGTTGCCCCAGGGCCGTACCCCCTCCTGAATCAGCTTGGTCCACTCAAAGGCTTGCATCCCGACGAAGGTGGCGCCCAATGCCGCGGTGATCAGCAACAGGATAAAGGTCATCTTTTTATTTTTTTCATAACCGAATTTGACGGCCATGGCCATCGTCCCGCTGCTGCTGATCAGGATGAAGGTCATGATAGCGATCAGGATGAGCGGGATTTTCTCGCCGAACAGCGTCAACGCGAAAACCTCGCTGGGGTTGGGCCAGGGTTCCGTGGTGGACATTCGCACCGTCATGTACGAGATCAGAAAACTGCTGAAGATGAAGGTGTCGCTGAGGAGGAAGATCCACATCATGGCCTTGCCCCAGGGGACGTTCTTGAACGCCCGCTGGTCCGAGGACAGGTCGGCGGCAATGCCTGGCAAGCCTTCAGGCAACGGGAGGGATTCTCCCGTGCTCGTGAGCACCGGTTGCGTCATGTACTCTGATCCCCTCTAGGTAGACAACAGCAGGGCGAACAAAACCAGCCAAACCAGGAGCAGATAGTGCCAGTACACCGCGCACAGCTCCACACTCAATCGTACCTTGCCGATCCCAACTCCGCGCCACACCTTGGCGGTGGTCTTGCCCCAGGCCACCAGGCCGCCCAACAGGTGCAGACCGTGCAGCGCGGTGAGCAGGTAAAAGAAATCGTTGGCCGGGTTAGCCGCTACAAAATGACCTGAGGCGCTCAGTTGTTGCCAGACCACGAGCTGCCCGGCCAGGAAGACAAAGGTGAGAACGCCCGCGGCCACCAGGCCGCTTCTCACGCCGTCTAGCTGTCCCCGAATTGCCGCAGCCCGCGTCCATTCCATGGCGAAACTGGTTACGATCAGCACACCTGTGTTCAGCCACAGCAGCCCCGGTTTCGGCATGGGGCTCCAGTCCCCCAGTTGCATTCGCATGGCATAGGCGCTGATCAGGAGCGCAAACAGGGACGTCACCACCCCAAGAAATACCCACAGGCCGAGCTTCGCAGTAGGCCGGGCCAATACGCCCCCGTGAATGTCTTCGATGGAACCCTGCGCCGCCCAGGGCTGGACGTTGATGGTCTGTTTTAATAGCCACCAAACAATGACGGCCATCAATCCGCCCAAAAATACGCCCAGAAATAGTAATGGGATAAAGTCACTCACGTCTCAGTTCCCTGGGCGCCTAGGCCTTATCCGCGGCAATGGTGGCTGCCGCGCCCGCTGGAACGTTTTGCGGGATGAAGTCCTGCTTGGCCCCCGGCACGCTGTAATCGTACGCCCAGCGATAGACCAGCGGCAGCGTCGGGCCAAAATTGCCATGCGTCGGCGGGGTGTCGGGGGTTTGCCACTCCAGCGTGGTGGCGTTCCAGGGGTTGCCGCCCGATGGCTTGCCTTTGAAATAGCTCCAGATCAGGTTGTAAAAAAACACGATCTGGACGGCGCCCACGATCAACGCCGCGATGGTGATACCGACGTTCAAGGAATGGGCCGATGCCGGAATAAAGTCCGTGCCTTCAATCCCGTAATACCGGCGCGGTACGCCCAACATACCCAGGTAATGCATGGGATAGTAGATGCCATAGCTCCCGAGGAAGGTGACCCAGAAGTGAAATTTGCCCAAGGTATCGTTCAGCATGCGTCCGGTGATCTTGGGGTACCAGTGGTAGATCGCCCCGAACACAACCAGGATGGGCGCAATCGCCATCACCATATGGAAGTGGGCGACGACAAACATGGTGTCCGAAAGCGGTACGCTCACGGTCGGGTTTCCGAGGAACAGGCCGGTTAACCCGCCGTTGATAAACGTGAAGATGAAACCGATGGCAAACAGCATGGGAACGGTGAGGTGGATGTTGCCGCGCCACAGCGTCAGGACCCAGTTGTAGACCTTGATGGCCGTGGGAATGGCGATGATCAGCGTGGTGGTGGCGAAAAAGAAGCCGAAGTACGGGTTCATGCCGCTGACGTACATGTGGTGCGCCCAGACCACGAAGCTCAGGCCGCCGATGATCAGAATCGCCCACACCATCATCCGATAGCCGAAGATATTTTTTCTTGCATGAACACTGATCAAGTCGGAGACGATGCCGAAGGCCGGCAGGGCGACGATGTAGACCTCGGGATGGCCAAAGAACCAGAACAGGTGTTGAAACAACACCGGACTGCCTCCCGCGTGCTCGCTCTGTTGTCCCATCGAGACGATGGCGGGCATGAAGAAGCTCGTGCCCAGTGTCAGGTCCAGAATCATCATGATGGCGCTGACGAACAGGGCGGGAAAGGCCAGCAGCGCCAGGACGGTGGCCATGAAAATGCCCCATACCGTCAACGGCAGTCGCATCATCGTCATCCCTCGCGTGCGCGCCTGCAACACCGTCACCACATAGTTCAAACCGCCCATGGTGAATCCAATGATGAAGAACGCCAGGGAAACGAGCATCAAGATGATTCCCCAGGTCGCCCCCGGAGTGCCCTGGAGGATCGCCTGGGGCGGGTACAGGGTCCAGCCGGAGCCCGTGGGCCCGCCGGGCACGAAGAAACTCGCGGTCAGTAACAGCACGGCGAATAGATAGACCCAGTAACTCACCATGTTGACATAGGGGAAAACCATGTCGCGGGCGCCGACCATCAGCGGGATGAGGTAGTTGCCAAACCCCCCCAGGAACAACGCGGTGAGCAGGTAGATGACCATGATCATGCCGTGCATGGTGACGAATTGAAGGTAGTTGCTGGGGTCGATAAAGGAGAAGCTGTTCGGGAACCCCAGCTGCAGCCGCATCAACCACGACAACACCAGCGCCACCAACCCGATCCCGATCGCGGTAATCGCGTACTGGACGGCGATGATCTTGGCGTCCTGGCTCCAGATGTACTTCCCGATGAAAGTTTTCGGATGGTAAAGCTGCACCTCCTCGACTTCCGCGGGCCTGACAAAAGCGGTTGCGTCATGCGCGATGTATTCCATCAAAATCTCCTCATCGCCAATTCTTCACCCATGCTCTAATCCCTTGAGTCTCATCATTATAATACTATTAGCAAGAATAGAATGGCGCTCGAGCGGGCCGGTCATCGCAAGGTATTGATGTAGGCAACGAGGTCATTCATTGCCTGGTCATCGCCCAGCATTGCGGCCATAGATGCCATCTGCGGACCGTACAGGTCTTTTGGATGGGCGCCGCGAATACGCTGTTTGAAATTTTTCAATTGCGTGACCAAATACCAATCACTCATACCCTTCAGCCCGGGGGCATTTGTTGCCTGTATGCCGCGCCCATCAGGACCGTGACAGTTTCCACAGGTCGGTACATAAAGCCTTTGACCGTTGTTCGCATTGCCTTTCACCGTGACCGGGGCAGGATTATCGGGCAGCGTCTTGATATAAGCGATGACATGATCGATCGCGGCGTCATCACCCAGCGTCGCCGCCATCGGCGCCATCATTTTACCGAACACATCCTTGTCGTGTGTGCCCCGAGCACCGTTCTTGAAATATTTCAATTGCCGTTTCAGGTACCAGTCTCCTTGCCCACTCAATTTCGGCGCATGCAGCGCAGGGTTACCCTCCCCTTGCAAGCCATGGCAGGCGGCACACACTGCATAGAGCGGCTTGCCTGCGGCAGAATCGCCGGCTGCTTGCGCTGAGGTTTGCGCGTACGTCGGATAGCCACTTAACCACGCCTGAAACGCAGTCTCGTCCTCCACCACGACGCTGCCACGCATGACAAAGTGCCCGACGCCACATAATTCGTTGCAGAGGAGGTCGAATTTCCCGGTCCGGGTGGGGGTCAACCAGATATAGGTGACCAGGCCCGGCACCAGATCCATCTTCCCCCGGAACTGTGGTACAGCGAAGTTGTGCAGGACGTCTATCGAGCGGAGCAGCGCCTTGACCGGTCGGCCGAGGGGGAGATGTACCTCGGGGCTTGATATCAAGACGTCGTCCTGTCCATTGGGGTCGTCGGGATTCATGCCAAACGGGTTTTTATCGCTGACGTGCCGCGCATCGACGGTACCCATCACGCCGTCCTTCCCCGGGAAGCGATAACTCCAGTGCCACTGCTTGCCCACGGCCTCAAACACCGCCGCGTCTTTCGGGACGTCGACGAATTTCGCCCATACAAACAAGCCGGGGGCCAACATGGCGGCGATGCCCACCGTGGTCAATCCGGTGAGCCACCATTCCAGCTTCTTGTTCTCGGGTTCGTACGCCGCCCGTCCGCCCTTCCGGTAACGGTAGCGGATCACGGCATAGGCCATGAACAAATTGACGGCGACGAAGACAAAACCCGTGATCCAGAACGTGATGCTGATCGTGTCGTCCATCGCCCCCCAGTTGGAGGCGATCGGTGTGAAATACCACGGGCTCAGGTAGTGAAACAGGACAGAGCCAACGATCAATATTATCAATACAATTCCTACGACCATACGATGTTTCTCCAGGCTGCCTGTTAATTGCGTGCTTACGTCCGCAAAGATTTGACGGGGTCCATCGCGGCCTTGATCGTCAGCTCGGGGCGGGAGGTATCCTTCATCGCGATGAGGGTCTTGATCGCCGGGTAGGCCATGCCGATCAGAATGAAAAACGGGATGATGGTCCAGACGATCTCGACCATCGTGTTCTCGTGGAACTGCCGGGCCTGGTGCCCCACCGACCTGCGGTGCCGGATGATGGCGTAGGTCATGGCGCCGAACACCACCACGAAGGTCCCCACGACGATCCACATGATCAGCGTGTGCAGATCGTAGATCCCGCGCGCGATGAGGGTCTGCGGTTCGGGCAGGTGGTACTGGTTGGCCGCTACCGCCCCGGCTGCGAGCCCCACTGCCGCGGCTGCAAACAGCCGAATCCACCTGCCGATCATGCTTCCCTCACTTGTGATTCAGATCAGTTGTTGCCGCTACCGGACGGCGCGGCGGGCGCTAGCCGCGCAGCTGGCGCCTGCGCTCGCTCGCCGCGTTCAATCGCTGCTCATCGTTCAGTGTGCGGCCAATCGACCTCCGCGTGGAGCGGGTGGAATGTATCACAGGCCCCCCTCGCCAAGCAATCGGGAAAACCGTGCAAAAACCTCGGACTCGTGACCAGGCGTCACAGCAGTTTGTGAGTGTCCAGCAGCGCGGCGCCGGCCGCGGGATCCGGCGTCGCGGCGAACGCGATGCGCGCGATGAGCGGCGCGGCGATGAGCGATTCGAGCGCATGTACGTTCTCGTCCGCCGCAGCCATCTGTGGATCGAGGTGATTGGCAACCCAGCCCGCCAGTATGAGGCCGCGGCCGGCGATGGCTTCCGCCGTCAACAGGGCGTGATTCAGACAACCGAGCCGCATAGCGACCACCAGCACCACGGGCAGCGCGAGCCGCGCAGCGAGTTGCGCGGTATCGGCGCCAGGGCCGAGCGGCACGCGGAATCCGCCGACCCCTTCCACGATGACCACGTCCGCCGCCCCGGCGAGCGCGTCAAAGCAGCGCCCGATGCGATCAAGATCGATTCTTATTCCTGCCGCCGATGCGGCGAGATGCGGCGCGATCGGGGCCGCGAAGCAGTAGGGATTGACGCGCTCACGCGGGGCCGTGACGTTCCCGGCCGCGATCAGCCGCTCGACGTCGTCGTGAACGAGGCTGTTCGCGCGCTGCACGGCCCCGCTCGCAACCGGCTTCATGCCGACCGTCTTCAATCCCCGCGCGGCGAACGCCCGGAGCAGGCTGCAGGCGACGAGGGTCTTGCCGACGCCGGTGTCCGTACCCGTCACGAAGAAACCGTGACGAGTGATGGGTGATGGGTGATGGGTCAAACCTAGGACCCTTTCTCCGGCTTGATGTCGATGACGGGGCGGCCGGTGGGGCTGAGGCGCGGTTGCGGCTTCCAGGCGTGGCCGTAGATCACCTCGAAGGTCGCGGGGAGCCTGCCCGCGCGGCGGGCCGGCTCGTAGTTCTGCGCCACTTTCGCAAACAGCGACTTGCCGGCGAGCGTGGCGGGCCGCCCGCGCGTCATGTTGTGCGCGCCGATCGCCTTCAGGTCGCGCATCAGCTCGCGCACGTCGGCGTAGGTCAGCGTCACGATCTCCATGTCCATGACCGGGTCGGCAAAACCGCAGGCGACCAGCCTGTCGCCCACATCGTGCATGTCGGTGAAGCGGTGCACGTGGGTATGCGCGTCCACGCTCCGGAACGCCGCCCGCAGCTCCTTCAGCGTGTCCGGCCCGAAGGTGCTGAACATGAGCAAGCCGCCGGGCGCGAGAACCCGGTGCATCTCGGCGAACGCGCGCGGCGGATCGTTGCTCCACTGGATCGCGAGGTTCGACCAGATCATTCCGGCACACGCGGATGAGAGCGGGAGCTGCTCGATGTCGCCGCACACCGCGGCGAGCCGCGGCCCGCCGCGCCCGAGAAAGGCGAGCCATCCTTCAACGGTGCTCAGGGCAGGCCGCGGGCGGCGCGCCCGGGCATGGCGCGCCATGGCGAGCGCGAGGTCGAGCGCGATCACGCGCGCGCCCGGGTAGCGGGTGAGCAGTCCGTTGACCGCGTTGCCGGTGCCGCTGCCGGCGTCGAGTATGGTTGCGGGCGCGAGCTTGACGTAGTCCAGGCGCGCCAGCATCCGCCGGCACACTTCGTTCTGCAGAACCGCCGCGGCGTCGTAGCCCGCAGCCGCCCGCTCGAAGGAGCGGCGCACCATGCGCTTGTCCACCGCGAGCGCGTCACTCATCGAAGAATTCCCGCAGCTCGCGCGCCACCCGCCCCGGTTGTGACAGGAACGGCGCATGCGCGCACGCCCGCAGGAGCCGATAGCGCGCGTTGGGAAGCGCCGCGGCGAGCCCGCGGCCCGCCGCGGGCGGCACAATCCGATCGCGCGCGCCGTGCATTACCAGCGCCGGCTGCGCGACCCTCCGCAATTCGCGCCGCAGATCGGCGTCCAGCAAGACTGCGAGCCCCGCGGCGAGCACGCCATCAGTTGCGCCCCATGCGCTGAATTGCTGCAGCAAGCTGCCGACCCGTCGCGCGCGCGCATCGCCGCGCGCCTGCACTGCGATGAAGCGCGCCACCGTGCCGGCACGGTCCGCGGCTAGCAGGCGCCCGAATTCCCGAAGCACCGCAGGTACCGTCGCGCACGGCCAGCCGGGCCTCCCGGCAAAGCATGGTGTGGTTGCGATCAGGGCCAGGCGCCGCACCTGGTGCGGGGCGCGCCGCGCCCAGGCCAGCGCCACTTCCCCGCCGAGCGACCATCCGACAACGTGGCAGCGCCGGGGCGCGGCGCGCGCCACCGCGCCGGCGAGCGCCTCCAGCGTGTACGGCACACAGGCCGGCGCCGCGCCATAGCCGGGGAGTTCGGGAACGTGCACTCGCAATCGCGGCCCAAGCCTGCCCGCGAGGTCGTTCCAGACGCCGGCGGAGCATCCCCAGCCGTGCAGCAGCACAACGTCGCGCGCCTTCCTCACTGCAGCGCGTTGAGCGCGGCGGCGAGGCGCTCGACGTCGCCCGTTTCGTGCGCGGCCGAGAGCGAGATGCGCAGCCGCGCCGTTCCCTGCGGGACCGTGGGCGGCCGGATGGCAGGCACCAGCAATCCAACGCGCGCCAGCGCTTCGGACGCTGCCACCGCTTCGGCGTTGCCGCCGATGATGAGCGGCTGAATTGCGGTCGATGAGGGCGCGAGGCGCCAGCGCCGCAGTTGCAGGCGCCCCCGCAGGAGCCCGATCAGGTTCCGCAGGTGACGCCGCCGCTCCTCGTCGCGGACGAGCTCGAGGCTCTTCAGCAAAGCCGCCGACAGCATCGGCGGCGCTGCCGTGGTGTAGACGTAGGGGCGCGCGCGCTGGACGAGGGCTTCCACCATTTCGGCGCCGCCCGCGACGAACGCCCCGAATACGCCCGCCGCCTTGCCGAGCGTCGCCATGTAGATCAGCCGCGGGGACGAGAGGCCGAAGTGGGCCGCGGTGCCCCCTCCCCCGGCCCCCAGTACCCCGAAGCCGTGCGCGTCGTCGAGCAGCAGCCACGCGTCGTGGCGCTCGCAAAGAGCGATCAGCTCGGGAAGCGGCGCAATATCACCGTCCATGCTGAAGACGGCATCGGTGACGACGAGCTTGCGTCGCGCCCCGGACGCGGCGAGGAACCGCCCGAGCGCGGCGAGATCGAGATGCGGATAGCGGCGGAAGTCGGCGCGCGAAAGAACGGCGGCATCGTTGAGCGAGGCGTGGTTCAGGCGGTCGGCAAACACCGCGTCGCCGCGGCCCGCGAGCGCCGTGACCACTCCCAGGTTCGCCATGTAGCCGGTGGCGAACAGCAGCGCCCGCGGCAGTCCCACGAACGCGGCCAGTCGCTGCTCCAGCTCGTGGTGCGGCGCCGCGTGGCCGAGTATCAGGTGCGATGCGCCGGCACCGACGCCGTAGCGCGCCGCCCCCTCGCGCGCGGCCTCGATCAGCTCCGGATGGGCGGCGAGCCCGAGGTAATCGTTGCTGCAGAACGCGACGTACTCGCGCCCGTCCACGCGGACGCGCGCCCCCTGCGGCGACTCCAGCACGCGGCGGCGGCGTTTCAGACCCCGGGATTCGAGATCCGCGAGCTCTGCCGCAAGCGCTTGCTGGAGTGCGGAGTGACCCTCTGACTCGCTCAGGGCAGGCCCCTTCGACTTGCTCAGGACAGGCTGAGTGAGGCGCGACGGGTCATTCACAGAAGCGGGCGGAGGCCGAGCTTCGCGAACAGCGCGCGATCCTGCTCGACATCGGGATTGCCGGTGGTGAGCAGCTTCTCGCCGTAGAAGATCGAGTTCGCGCCGGCGAAAAAGCAGAGTGCCTGGATCGCTTCGGACATCTCCTGGCGGCCGGCGGAGAGCCGCACCATCGCTTTCGGCATGGTGATGCGCGCGCAGGCGACGGTGCGCACGAATTCCAGCGAGTCGAGCGGCGCCGTGCCGTGGAGCGGCGTGCCTTCGACCTGCACCAGGTTGTTGATCGGCACCGATTCGGGATAGGGGTCCATGCTCGCGAGCTGGGCGATCAACGCCGCGCGGGTGCGGCGCGTCTCGCCCATGCCGATGATCCCCCCGCAGCAGACGTGGATGCCCGCACGGCGCGCGCGCGCGAGCGTCTGCACGCGATCGTCCTGGGTGCGCGTCGTGATGATCTCGCCGTAGAACTCCGGGGAAGTATCGAGGTTGTGATTGTAGTAATCGAGCCCCGCGGCCTTGAGCTGCTCGGCCTGCCCTTCCTTGAGGAGCCCCAGAGTCGCGCAGGTCTCCAAGCCCTCGGCGCGCACCGCCTTGACCATTTCCATCACCCGCTCGAGCTCGCGCTGCCGCGGGCCGCGCCACGCCGCGCCCATGCAGAACCGGGTTGCCCCGTTGGCCTTGGCGAGCCGCGCCGCGGCGGTCACCTGCTCGAGGGACAGCAGGTCTTCGTCGGCGACACCGGTGCGGTAGCGCGCCGACTGCGGGCAGTAGGCGCAGTCCTCGGGGCAGCCGCCGGTCTTCACCGACAGCAGCGTGGAAAGCTGCACCGCGTTCGGATCGAAATGGCGGCGGTGGACGCTGTGGGCGCGGTGGAGCAAATCGTTGAAGGGGGAGTCGAACAGGTCCTCGACCTGTCGCGTACTCCAGCGCTCTTCGATCAGCGCGCTGTCAGCGGCGGCAGCAGGAGATTCGTTAAGGCTTGAAGTATCCATGTGGCTCCATCCATGAGATCCGGAAAAATCCAGCTGTTTGAGTCACTTGTATCTTCGGCCCGGGCCGCACTCGTGTCAAATTCCGGTGCAGGATTTGTGAACGGCTGCCTGCATTTTGTGCGAGTGCACTGGCCGCAGGCATGCGTGCTCTGCGGTGCGGCGACGGACGGCGCAACGCTATGCGCGCCGTGCATGGCGGACCTGCCGTGGCTGCCACGCAGCCGCTGCGCCGTCTGCGCCCTGCCCCTCGCGAGCGGCGCGGTATGCGGCGCCTGCATCGCCCGTCCGCCGCGCTTCGACCGGGTAGCAGCGCCGTTCGCCTACCGCTTCCCGGTCGCGGCGCTGATCCAAGCTTTCAAGTACGGCGGCCGCCTGGCGCTGGCGCATACCCTGGGTGAAGCGCTCGCGCGGGCCGTTTCGCGCGATGCGGACGCGATCGTGCCGATGCCGCTGGCACGCGGCCGGCTCGCGGAGCGCGGATTCAACCAGGCGCTCGAGATCGCGCGCGTCGTTGCCGCGCGCACCCGCGTTCCGTTGCTACCTCGCGCCTGCCGCAAGATCGTGGACACGCCGCCACAGGCGGCATTGCCCTGGAAGGAACGCGCGAAGAACGTGCGGCGCGCTTTCGTGTGCGACGCCGATCTCGCTGGCCAGCGCATCGCCGTGGTGGACGACGTGCTCACCACCGGCGCGACGCTCGACGAGCTCGCGCGAGTGCTGCGCAAGGCGGGCGCAGTCAGCGTTGCGGGCTGGGTGGTGGCGCGGACGCTACGCGCTTGACAGGCGGACCAACACCAGCGGCACGGCTAGAAAGTCAACGTTATGATGATCCCCGAGAGCGTCTGATAGGTGCCGGCCCTGAGGTTCTGGTTGCCGCCGATCAGGCCAAAAATCGTATACGTGGAGGTTTGCGGCGGGTTGCCGGGAGGTCCGGGAAGATTTATGGTATCGGACACCACCGCGGTGCCGGCGGTGCCATCGCCCCAGACCTGGGTGCGCGCAGCGTTCGTATACAGATTGTAGAGCATCACGTCGGGGCCGGCGATCAAGTTCATCTGGCGCGCGGCATAACTTCCCGGTCCACTGCTGAGCGCGATCGTGATCGGCGCAACTTCGGCTTTGCCGCCGGAGCGGGTGCAGGTTACCGTGATCACCGCGGAACCCGGCAGTGGATTGATCGTATCGTAGCTGCCAAAGTTCAGTGGTGATACGACCGATACAATGCAACTAGCCGCCCTGCTGCCGGTCGCCGCGAACACCAGGCCCGCAGCAAACGCCGCCAACAGCACCCACTTCGTCACGCCACTCGCTCCATGCATGGCGTCAATTATGCGCCGCTTCATCGCTTGATCCCCTTACACACGAACGGACCCAGCCGCGGCTGCGGATCGGTGGTTTCCGGATAGCCGAACTCGATCTCGCAGCTCTGACCGCGCCAGAACGCGCGAATTCGGTTGGTTCGCTCCAGATCTGTGAGATAGGTCTCGCCATTCAGGGCAACCGGGAACTCCTCGGCTTGCTCGTCTATTCTGACGGTCGCGCCGGCGGGCAGCGGCGTGCCGTCTTCGAGCACGATTTGCAGCAACGCACCGCGCGTGCGTCGGACCGGAAATTCGAGCACTATGCCGCTGCGGGAATACGGCACCGCATCCAGCCTGAGGCTGTCGATCTTGCTGTCGAGCGGCAAATCGAGCTGCTCGATGCCGATCGGGTTCTTCTGATACGGGCGCATGCGCGGGATGATCATCTCGCCCTGTTCGTCGGTGCGCCCGACCTCCTGGTTGTGGGCGTACACGCGTACGCCGCCGATGTCGGGCACGCGCACCAGGCCGAAGCTGTCAGTGATGGTGCGGCTCAGGAACGCGGTGCCGCCGATCATGCCGATCCCGCCCAGTATGTTGAGGCGCGCGGAAGTCTGGTCATTCAATTCCGCCACCTCTGCTACATAGGTGCCCACGCGGGTCTGCATCGACAACTCCGCCTGCCGCGGTCCGCTGTTGCTCGCTCGCAACCGGTAGCCCCAGCCATCGCCCTCCGGCAGATTGCGCTGGAGGGTTGCGGCGAGCTCCTCGCTGCCGGTGCCATCGGAATTCCGGGTCCGGCTGGCACTCGCCTGCATGCTGGTGCGTCCCCCGAGCGGAATCGTCAACGAAAACGCAATATTGGTGGATCGCACGGTGCTGTAAGTTCGCGACGCCGAAACGCCGGCAAACGCGAACTTGCCGATGCCAACATTGTAGCCAACCGACACCACGTCGACGTCGGCCTGGTCGCGGAACGCCTGCGAAACGTAGGCGACACCAATCGACCCGTAGGTGCCGAGCGCATAGCTCGCGCCGGCGGTGCTCTGGCGCGCCGGGGGCAGTTGCCCGGGCAACTGGCCGACCTGCCGGAAGTCGGGGCTCGTCCATTGCGACCGCACGTTGAAGCTCAGCGGACGCGCCGCGCGGTCGAATCCGAGCGCCCATAATTCTCCGGTGCCGACCGGATTCTGCCCCGCGACGAGCGTGCCGCTGACAACGCCGATACGGCTGATCAGATAGTCGGCACTTGCCCCCGCGTTGTAGAGCCGGTCCTGCGCCTCGGCGCGGAACTCGCTGGTAAAGCTGTTGGACCACCCGTACCGATAGGTCGCGCCGCCCACCCAGCCACCGTAGGAATTGCTGCGCACTCCCAGCTCCTCGCGCACGTAACCGTACTCGTACGCAAAATCGCTGAGCCCTTCGCGGAGCAGCACAGGGCTGGTATAGAACGGGCGCGTGATGACCTGCTCGCGCCCCAATTCGTCGCGCACGATCAGGCGCACGTCGCCGCTACCGGTCACGACCGGCACGTTGGTGAAGGAAAACGGCCCGGGCGGCACTTGCTGGCGCAATACCAACGCGTTATTCACGAATACGTCCACCGTCGAAGGGACGACCGCCTCTCCCGCGATGAACTGTGGCGGGATGGTGACCAGGTTAGGCTGGGTGGCAAAATTGGTTGCGTATTGAACGCCGCCAAACCGTACGCCCCGTCCCCACATGCCGGTACGGCTGACACTGTCGCCCAGGCGCCAGCTTGCAATCTTCTCGGGCATGTCGTAAGTCCAGGTCGTCTCGAGACGCGTCAAATCCGCATGGGCGCCGAGATCATTCGCAACAAACGTGCCGATGCCGACCCCGAAACGATTGAATATCCCGAGCTCGAACGAGCCCGAAGTCTGGTTGACGCCGCTGACGCGGTCGCCCAGCAGGGAGTAGTTGAGGAAACCGCCGATACCCGGCCGCGCCGTCGGCTTGCTCGGCTGTTGTTCCGCATCGAACTTGCTGCCCGTGAAAAGCTCGGGTGGCGCCTCGATGTCGAGCGTTTGCCTGGCCTCGTTGAGCGTGACTGCCAGCCCGCGAAATGCCTGCAACGGATAGTAGCGAACGCCGCGGTGGGTCACGGGCGGCACCTGCGGCACCGGCAGACGCCAGCGTTTGAGGTCTGGTTCCGCCGCATACACGCGGCCGCTCGCATCGCGCAGAAACAACACGGTTTCGTTGAGACCCTGCTTATTGACATCGACCAGCAGCAGCGCTTCCTGCGGCGCGCTGGATGGTGCAGGAGGCGACTGCGATTGCTGCGCCAGCAGCAACGGCGAGGGTGGGCGGGCGGGGGTTGATTCATCCGCCGTCACGCCGCGCGCGTTATCTGGCGGCGTCTCATCCTGGACCACGTGTGATCCGCGTTCGTCCGCGCGCGTTGCTCCGGTGCCGAGCGTAAGCCCGGACGCAAGGACCATCGCGGCAGCGAGATTACGGCCTTCCCAGAACGATCTCGGATTCGACACGGCCTGCGTCGGTCAGGGCCTTCACGCGGACACGGTCTCCGGTGAGGGTTTGCCGTTCGAGTGGCTTGAGCAACCACGAATGACGCTGGCCGGGCAGCACGTAACTCGCGCTCTGGTTCGAGTAGACCGGAGCGGCGCTCTCCACCGAGCTGATATTCAGATCGTAGACCTGCACGTGCGTGCCGCCGACATTGCTGAGGAACAGCCTGAGCTCGCCGCCGGGCTCGCGTTGCGCGCTCCAATCAAGCTTCAACTCCTGCTGTTTCTTCGCTTGGACAAAAATCGGGATGCCGATCCGGAGCGCCATTTGCACCCCCTGGAACCCCGGCCGCGGCGGGCCCGGCACTTCCTGCAGGAAGATGCGGTAGGCAAGCTCACGCCCGGCATCGGGTTCGCGGCGCAACGCCACCCTCGCAATCTGGGTTGCGCCGGGCCCCACCGTGAAGATCGGCGGCGTTGCCAGCACTTCGTTGGTCGGGGTGTAAACGTCCTCTCCGTTCTGCTGGGACCACGCAACCACTTGCGTCTGTATCACGGTTGGCGCGTCGCCATCGTTCCTGACCGTCAACGCAACACTCGCCCGACCGGCCGCGAGTTCGACCCGGACCGGAGACACATGAAACGTGCTTGCAGCGCCGGCAAGAAGCGACCACAGAAAGAAAAAGGCCAGGCCGATCGGCCTGGCCCATGTGGGATTCGGCAAAGCCATCAATAGGTGACTGTAGCCGTAATCGTGGCTTCCGTATAGGTGCCGATGGACAGTGTGCTCTGACCCGCCGGGATCCGCCCGAATACGTCCACCGATTGGGTCTGGGCTAAGCCCAATCCCGCACCGGTACCACCCACGGTGGCAGTTCCGCCCGTGGCGTCACCAAAGACCGTGGTGCGAGCCCCGTTGGTATAGAGGTTGTAATTCATGAAATCGGTGCCGTTCGTCATCCGGCGTTGCGCGAGAGTGGCGCCGCTCGTCACACCTGCGTTCAGCGCGACCGTGAACGGGGTGTCTTTGGTGCACCGCACGCTGACCGTGGTATTCACATCGAGATCCGTAGCTGAACTCGGGTCATAGGCGCCAAACGCGAGATTGGATGCACTGACCAGGCAGTTCGCGTTAACGCTGGCTTGGACCTGGAACGTTGCGGTTGCCGGCGACTGGGCGCTTGCCACACTCGCACAGATCATCAGGGCCGCCCCGGCGAGCCCGAGTATTGCGCTTCTGAGTAACGTTTTCACTTTTTTGCTCCTAGCCTGTTAACTAATAAGAAAATTCAGTCTGCGCCCCTGATAGACGCACGATGCGTGCCAGCCATAGGCTGGAGTGACTGAAAATCTTTTGTTTTCAGCATATTAAACATATGTCCTCATGTCAAATCCGAATTTTTCCAGGACTTCGCGGGCATTCTGACCGATGCGTTGGAGACAGGCTGTGACCCCTGTCACGCATCCGTTCGACGGAAATCTCCGAGAACTCGACACCCCGGAAGAGCCGCCAACGGGGGGTTATGTCGCAAACCGGCCTCCCGAGGCCGGCTTCTTACGTAACGATTTGATTATGTTGTGTTTATTGTGCAGCCGCCGGTTGCACCAAAGCTGCGTCAACCACGGGGATGGAACAGTACTACCTGACAGCGGTAACCCGCGTCACTGCGCCCGCACCGACATGGCGAGCGGCCACTGATAACTGCCCGGCTGGACGTCGGGCCCGAGAGTGAACCGATAGTTCAGCCGGGTCACGCCATCCGGCGATCGATTTCTCAGAAACAGCGTGCCGCCGTCAGCACCGATCTGCGCGCTGCCGCCGAACCCTTCGATTTGCGCGGATGTGAATATTCTCCCGCGCACAAAAAAATCGACCAGCCAACTGGACCGCGTGCCGCCCGTAATCCTGAATTGGGAGGCCGCCGGTACCTCGACATAACCGCGCGCGATATCTCCGGGGGTAATAGTGAGTTGTGCCGCTTGATAATCAACCTGGATCGCGGGTGCCCACGACACCACGATGGCCGATACCTGCATGGAGGCTTTCGCCTGGCCGGCATCTGCGTCGGTCACGGCCGCGGTCGACGCGAGCGACAACGCCACGTTCAGCGCACACGTGACGAGCTTGCGCTGCAGCGACAGACCGCGTTCCACTTGCCCCCTGCTCGCGGCACCAGCTACTACCAGCTCGTCGCCGAGTCGCCTGTGGGTTCTGGCCTGGCGCAGCAACGCGCTTTCCAGTTGCTCGCGCGTGATCTGACCGGTTGCGACGAGAATGCTGCCGAGGTTGAGCTTGCCTGGGCCGCGAACCGCGCCCCCCTGGCGACGCTGGAATTCTAGAACAGTATCACACTCGCGCTGCGAGAGGTGTCCTCTCTCGACCAGGATTTCGCCCAGCTTGCACCCGCTACGCTGTTGCTCGGCGAGCACATCTTCGAGCTGTTCGGGCGTAATGCGTTCGGCGGCACGCAACAACTCGCCGAACCGCAGGCGCTCGCCTGCCGCCAGAGCCAGCACCTGATCAAGCCGGTCGAGGCGATCCGGAATATCCAGGCGCTCGAGCAAGTCAGCGGGCGCGACGATGCCGAGCGTCGACAATACGGCGTCAAGATTCCCGGCGTCCGCTTTCATTGCCACCCATATTTTCATCAACGGCCATCGCTGTCCATCAGGAAAATCCTGACACAGCAACGGAATTTCAGCGTTCGCCCGTGACAAATTGCCGCTCCGCGAGAGCTTGGCACGGCGCGCGTATTCACGCCGCGCCCTGCACATGACAGGAGTGGTCGCGGGGAAGGGGTGCTCGTCGCTATTGCAGCTGGCGCAGGCGCTGCTCGGCGAACGCCGCCAGCTCGGGGTGAAGATTGCCGGCGGCGTTGGCTCGCCGGTAGGCATCCTGCGCCGCGGCTGCCTGGTTGGCTGCCTGCAGCGAAATGCCGAGTCCCAGCCACCATACCCCGGCGCCGGGCCGCTGCCGCAATGCGGCCTGGAAATACTCGATGGCTTCCTCATGCCGGCCCTGGCGCTGCAGCAGCGCGGCAAGGAAGGCGGCGTATTCGGCGTTGCCCTGGGCGTGCTCGAGCCCTGCTTGCAGGGTGGCGATTGCACGCACGTTGTCCCCGCGCTCTGCCTGCAGGCGGGCGAGCGTCATGCTGAATCCGCTCTGCGCGGGCGAAAGCTTGACGCCTTCCTCCAGCACGCGCTCGGCTTCATCAAGCTTCCTGCCCTGCACCAGCAGACCGACCAGCCCCTGGCGCGCCTGGAGATGCTCCGGATAAAGGCTCAAAGCCTCCTGGAAGCCCGCTTCGGCTTCGGCCAGGCGTCTCTGATTCAGCCATGCAACCGCCTTGCGGTACTCGTTTTCCGCATGCTCGCGCGGCGTGGGATCGCGCATCTGTTTCTTGATCTCGGGCTGAATCGCACGTTCCGCCGGTACGGCGGCCGCGCGCCGGCCCGCCTCGCTTCGCGCTTGCGCGGGCGCGCTTGCCAGGGTGGCGTCGGCGACGGACTCCGCGCCCATGCGGCCGATCACTCGCGCCGAACTCAACGGCTCTCCGGCTCCCGCCCCGGCGTCTCCGCGCGGCGCGGGGGCGTCCGGGGGATTGGACAGCTCGAGGCTCAGGCGGAATGCCCGGAGTTCCTGTGCATAGGCTTCGTCACCCTCCGCGGGCCGTGTGGCGGAATGCACGCCGGCGGAAGCGGTCACGACTCTATCGATTACCCGGTCGGTGCCGGAGCGCCCCGCCGACGGGCGCGTTGGCTCCGCAACGGTCGCGGTGAACGCAATCCACCCGGCCGGTGCCGCGATCGCGAACGCGACGCCAGCAGCAATCCAGCCCCAATGGAACGACGCGCGCCCGCTTTCCGGCAGCACCTCCACGTGGGCAGGCAGCAGCCCGCGCTCGGCCGGGCTCGCGCGCCGCTTTTCCAGGTTGAGCAGAACCTGATTGATGACGCTCATGGCGCCCCCACTGACCCGCAATCGCAGTTCACCACAGCACCAGCCAGCCGACGCTTCCGGCCGACAACAGCAGAAGCGCAAAGCCGAACCAGCGCCACGGGCTGTGCTGCCGCGCGGCGGGCGTATCCGCGACCGCCTGGCTCACGTGCTCGGCCTGCACGACCTGCACGCCCTCGCTGAAGGCGAGCAGCATCGCCTTGTGCGCGATGATGTTGATCAGGCGCGGCACCCCGCCGCTCCAGCGATGCACGAGATGCGCCGCCGCCCGGGCAAACAGGCGCTCGCCGTGGAAGCCCGCGACACGCAGCCGGTGCGCCAGGTACTGCTCGACCTCCTCCGGCCGCAACGGCGTGAGGTGGTGCTGAAAGGTGATGCGCTGCTTCAACTGGCGCACCGACTCGCCCTCGAGCTTCTGGTCGAGCTCGGGCTGACCGAACAGGACGACCTGCAGGAGCTTGCGCTTCTCGGTCTCGAGATTGGTGAGGAGCCGCAGCGCCTCCATCGTCTCGGTCGGCATCGCCTGCGCCTCGTCCAGGCACAGCACCACGGTCTTGCCCTGGCGCGCGTAGTTGAGCAGCCCGCGCGCGATCTCCTTCAGCAGAAGATGCTGGTCGGCGTCGCGCGGCACCCCCAGGCGGAGCTCCGCCGCGAGCGCGAAGAGCAGCGTCCGCGGCTGGAGATAGGGATTGGGAATGTAGGCCGATACGTGATTCTGGTCGAGCATCGCGAGGAACCTGCGGCACAGCAGCGTCTTGCCGGTGCCGACCTCGCCGGTGATCTTGAGGAAGCCCTCGCCGTTCTTGACCGCCACCAGGAGCGTGTTGAGCGCCTCCTGGTGGGTCCTGCTGGTATACGCGAAGCTGGTGTCGGGGGTGATCCCGAACGGCATTTCGCGGAGCCCGAAGTGGGTCTTATACATTGGTCCACGATCGAAGAGCGGCGGCACGCGCTGCACGGCCATCCGTGCAGCCGATTCTAAACCTTAAACATGGAACTTTGAACGCCCCTATTGAGGCGGCTGCGGGGCGGGAGCCGGGCCGAGTTGCAGCGCCCGGAGCCGCTCGCGTGTGTCGGTGAGATCCTGCTGCCAGTTGCGGTCGCTGTGGACGATCGTGGGTTTCAGCAGGATCACGATCTCGCTCTTGGTGGTGCGGCGGTTGCGCTGCTGGAACAGCAGGCCGAGGCCGGGCATATCGCCCAGGCCGGGGACCTGGGAGCCGGCGCTCAGGGTCTCCTGCCGCATGAGCCCGCCGATCGCCACGATGTTCCCGTCCTGCACCCGGACGATGGTGTCGGTCTCGTTGACGCTGCTGGAGGCGAGCGGCAGCGTGAACGAGCCGAGATTGCCGAGGTCTATCACCTTGGTCTGTTCCACCACGCGGCTCACCTGCGGATGCACGTGCAGGATGATGTTGTTGCTGTCGTCGATCTGCGGCGTTACGTCGAGCGCGACGCCCGAGAAGAACGGCTGCACGGTGATGGTGGGCGTCGTCACGGTGCCGGCGCCGGTCGAGGTCGAGGTGGCGGAAATGTTGGTCACGAAGAAATCATCCTGTCCGACCTTGAGCACCGCCTTCTGATTGTTGATCGCCGCCACGCGCGGGCTCGAAAGCACGTTGACCGAACCCTGCGTTTCGAGGAACGTCAGCAGCGCCGCGAAGCTGCTCGTCTGCAGGGCAAGCCCGAAGACGGCGCCGGGCGCGGTCGCCCCCGTAGCCAGCGACGCCGCGGTGCCGAGTGTGGCGGTGAAGGCAGACACGGGATCAATGGAGCCGTCCGGCCGGAGCGTGGTCGGCGTGGACAGCGGGCCGGTGTTGCCGATGGTGCTGCCCGGCCGCACCACCCCGCCGGCGGCCCGCGTGCTGCCATCGCGGAACGCCGCCCAGTTGATGCCGGCCTCGAAGCCCTCGCGCAGCGTGACGTCGATGATCTTCGCCTCGAGCACCACCTGCCGCTCGACGATCAGCTGCATCGCCTTGAGGAACGATTCGACCGAGCGCAGCTCGGCCGGCAACGCGCGCACGACGATCACGCCCGATTGCGAGTTGACGATGACGTTGCGCCCGTCAGCGGTTCCGACGATGGACTGAATCGACTTCACGATGTCGCCCCAGAAATTGCTGTCGGAGGTGGTCGTGATGCGCGTGCTTTCCGTCAGGCGTTGCGTCGGCGCTCCGCCCACGGCTCCCCCCGCCGCCCCGCCGGCCGCGGTGGGCGCGTCGGTGATCGAGCCGGAGCTGACCCGCACGTCGCTGCGCCCGGCGCGTGTCGCCTGCAGGTAATTGACCTGGAAAACACGGGTCTGCATGCTGATCGGCATCACTGTAATGCGGTTGCCCTGCACCCGGTACTCGTAGCCGTAGAGCTCGCGCAGCGTTTCGAGCGCCTCGGGCACGGTCACGTCCTTGAGGTTCACCGAAATCACCTCGCGCACGTCGGGGTGGACGATCATGCTGTAACGCGTGCCGGAGACGATCGCCATGAACACCTGGGCGGCGGGCGCGTTGCTCACGTTGAGATCGAAGCGCTGCTCGAGCGGCCTCGCCTCGAGGTCCCTGGGCATCTCCACCACCAGCGGCGGCAGCATCGCCCGCGTGGCGCGTTCCTCCACCGCCTTGTCCATCTCGGCGCTGATGCGCTCCCGGGTCGAGTCCCGCTGCGCCCAATGGTCCGCGCAGCCGGCGGCGGCCGTCGCGATCGCAAGCATCAGCAGTTTTCGCGTCATGGTCGCGTTCACCTAGCGTGCCCCCGCGCTGCTGCCGGCCGCGGGCTTTGCCCCGCTCTGCGTGCTCGCTTTCGGCTTCGCTTTCGGCTTCGCCTTCACCTTCGGCTTCGGCTTCGGCTTGGGCGAGCCGGACTTCGCCGCCGGCGCAATCGGCACCGCTTGCACGACCTCGATCTTCTTATCAACGCCCGGGTGCAGCTTGAGCACCTGCCGCGAGCTGCCGCTTTCCAGCACGACCTCGTCCTCCGCCACTTTCGTCAGCACCGAGTCGCCGTATTTCCCGCCGAGCTCCACCACCACGCCGTTGATGATCGCCGTCTTCCGCGTCGGCGAGATCATCACCGATTGCAGCTGATTGCCGGCGACAGCGCCCCTCGGCGCTTCTGCTGCAAGGCCGGCGGGTGGACGGGTGGGATCCGTCGTGATCTGCCCTTGTGCCGCCGCGATTATTGGCGCCAAGACCAACACCAAGATCGCCCCCCTGATCGCGGCGTCGAGTTGCGAGTTTCGAGTTGCGAGTTTCGAGTCCAGAGCACCCCACTTCCGTGGACCAACTCGAAACTGGAAACTGGTAACTGGAAACTGTTTCATACGACAAGCCAGGCCTTGGTGAGGCTCAGCGTTTGCACCGTGATCGTCACCCGCAACTGGGGGTATTCCTCCGTCTGGACGCTGATCCGCTTCCAGTACATCTGCCACGGCAACTCCTCGAGCCGCGCCAGGTAGTCGTGCAGTTCACGATAGGAGCCTTGCAGCGTGAGTTCGAAGCCGTGCTGGAAAATCACGCGCTCGGGATCCTTGGGCGCCGGTTTCACGGGCTTGGCTCCGGCCTGGGAAGCGGGCGCCGCGGACCGCGACTCGAAGGGCTTGGCCGGCAGAGCGCGCAGGGAAACGAGCTGCAGCCCGCGGGTGCGCCCGAGCATGTCCTCCAGCAGCCTCGCCATGCGCTCGGGCGGCACCATCCCTTGCTGCAGGTTGACCATGCTCTTGTTGATTTCGGCGAGCCGCACGCGCAGGGCATCGCGATACGAGCTCTTGACCGCGTGCGAATCGCCCACCGGTTCCTTGGTCTGCATCAGGGCCTCGGCGATCTTGAGTTTCTGGCGCGCCTCCGAGATCCGCCCTTCCAGCGACTTCTTGCGCGCTTGGGCCGGCTGAAACGCGACCGCATCGAACAGCAGCGACGTGCCGACGACGACGCCGAGCACCACCAGCGCCTTTTCCCTGGGCTTGAGCGCGCTAAACCGCTCCGCGAGCTTGCGCCACCGCTCCTTCATGGGGTCTTCTCCGCGCTGGTCGTCTCCGACGCCAGGCTGAATTCGAGAAAGAGCGGCGCGCGCGCGGTCTTGTCCGCCCCCTTGCCCTTGTCCGCTGCCTTGCCCTTGTCCGCCACGGGCTCCGGCTTGGGCCGGATCATCTCGAGCCGCGCGATGGGGTGACCGGCGAGCACCTTTTCCCGGTTCAGGCGCTGGATGAAGCTCGGCAGCAGTTCGGGACTCAGCGTCCGGCCGCGGATCTCCAGCTCCCCGCTGCCGATGCTGAATCCGGTGAGCCACAGCCCGCCGATCACCTGACGCGAGAACGCGCGCAAATACTCGGCGAATCCCCGTTGGCTGCCGAACGCGCCGCCTTTCATCGCCGCGATCGATTCCTCCGCGAGCTTGAGCTCGGACTCGAGCTTGGTAATCTCGGAATCGAGCTGCGCCTCGCTCACGTGCGGAACCGGCTTCGCCTTCAGCTTGTCCACGAAATCGCTCTGGGCGCGGAGCAGCTTCTCCGCGGCGGCCAGCTCGGAGGCGAGGCCGTTCACCTGCTGCTGCAGGTAGTAGTTGTAGCCAAACAGCGCGGCGAGCGTGATGCCCAGCAGTTGCACAACCACGGCCAGCGTCAACAGCTGACGCGGCTTGCGCAAGGCGGGGCTGAAGAGATTGATGTTCTGGCTCACGCCGATTCCACTCTCAAGGCGCCGCCGATCGTGTGCAGGAATTGCGCCTGCCGCGCAGGCTCGTGCAGCTCGACGATGTCGGGAAAATCCATCACCTCGGACAGATAGAGCAGCTCGACCGGGAGCTCGAGCCGGTCGCCGAGGTAACTGCGCAGTTTGTCCGCCCCGGGCACCGGCGACACCACCAGCTTCGCCACCGCCACGCGCGGAAACTGGCGGTCGAAATGATCGAGCGAGCGTTGCAGCTCGGTCGCGAGTCGCTCGTAGGGGCCTTCCAGCTCCAGCCGGACCTCTGCGCCTTCGCCCCCCTCCGGACTGGCGCCGCGCAAGCTCGCGAGCGTGACATCGATGCGGCGATGCTGATACAGCTCCCCACCGGAGCTAAACGTCAGCAGCCCGCCCCGGTCGTCCAGCGACAACAGCGCCACGCCGCGCCCTTCCGGCTCGAGGCAGCGAGCGATGTTGCGCTGCGCGAATTCGGGGACATCGATGATTTCGAGCGGAATGTCGGCGTCGTTGAACGGCTTGACGACGCCGGCGATGACCTGGTTGCGGGCGGCGACCGCAATCATCTGGGCGGCGCGGCCCACGGCCGCGTCGGTCGAGGGGATGGAGACCGCGTCCACGGTCGCCTCGTCCACCGGGAAGTCGATCATGTCCTTGATGCGCCACCGCACCGCGTTCTTCATCTCGTTCGGCAGCACGTTGGGAGTCTCGACCTGGATGATCTGGTAGTCACCGCTTTTCAGCAGCGTCGCGCAGCGGTAGCGATCGAGATGGAGATCCCTGCGCAGCCGGCGCAAGATCGCCGCCTCCCCGCCGCCCACCTTGCGATAGGAATCGCAGCGCTTGATTTCCGGCCGCTCCTTGTCCGCCGCCTCGACGTGCGACACGTCCACGCGGTCGGGCCACACATTGATGCACACGAGGCCGGGTGTGCGCCGGGCTGTGCCTTTCAGCTTCAGGCTTTTCAAGGCCCCCAGGGAGGGTAGCTTCATCATTTCCCCCCGCCGGGTAATGGGCCGGAGCATTCCCCGGCGAGCGCGATGAGGTGCCGCAGTATCCGCGGTGGAGTGAAGGTGGCCTTGCTGGGTGTCGGGCTGAGCAGTGCTGCGGTTCGGTGGGCGCCCGGCACCGTCATCCTCCGCTCATCCGCGTCCGACCGTCCGCCGTGCAGTGGGCGCCCCGCCCTTGCGGATACATCAGATGGCGTGCCATCTTGACTTGATGATGTCGCATCCCGGCAAGCTGCCTGATCAGGGCTGTATCAACGCTTGGTGGGTTAGCGGTCACCCGGCGGTAGCCACCCCAGCCGATTGTGGCCTCCCCCTAGGTCGACACTATACCTGGTAGTTGCACCCGGGGGTAAAGATAGTCTAAATCGCCGGAAAACACAAGATAATCAGGGCAAAGCCGGCCTCGATTGACGAGCGGTTCGGGGTTCGCGACGTGGGGGTCGGAAGCGCCGTGTTCGCGCAGCCTGTTGCGTCACGAATATTCTCCTTCCCCCTTGACGGGGGAAGGTCGGGATGGGGGTGAATTCAAGCCCGTGTCCGACCCCCCACCTCAATCCTCCCCCGCAAGGGGGGAGGAGACCCGTTTTCTAGAAATTCTCGCGCATGTAGATGACTTCTTCGGAGCCCTTGTAGACCCCGAACGAAGCGCGGGCGGACGGGTTCGCGTCGTAGGCGCCGCCGGTCCAGTTGCCCTGAAGATGCGGCAGGTTGGCCGTCGTCGCGGAAACCGGTGCGCCTCCCAGCGTAGTGCAGGTGCTGCCGCTCGCCGTCGCGCCGAGGTTGGCCGTGAGCATCACGCTGCCGTCGTTGGCGGCGCCTGGCGTCGCCAGTATGAGGGTTCCGCGCCCCGAGCTGAGCGTTCCACCGCCGCTGATGGCGGTTTCGCAGGTCGGCGAGCCGCTCAGGTTGCCGGTGTAATTGCCCATGGCAAAGTTCGCCGGTGCGACCGAAGTGCAGTTGTCCAGTGTATTGGTGATAAAGGCATTGGTGGGCGAGCCGCTCCAGTACTGCGCCTCCACCCGGACCAGCAGCGGAACCAGCTGCGAGCCGTTCGCATTGCCGATGGCGAATCGGCCGAAGCGCATGGGCTTGCCGGTACTGAATGCGATGCCGTTGCCGGCCGTCGCCGTCCCGAAGCGCGCAGGATTGCTCGCGTAGGAGATGCCATCGGCGTCGATCACGTTGACGGCGAGGCTGATCTCGGCATCAAACGGCGCCACCGGCGTGGTGCGCGGGAAGAAGAACCCGGTGCCGGAGCTGAAGGTGAGCGTGCCCGTGCCCGAGCCAGCGGCGTTGATGACGGGATCGGTGCCAGGGGCGCCGCTGGTATCGAGCGTGCCGCTCGCCGTCGTATACGCCTTGCCGGTAAGAGTCGCGTTGGTGATGCGCCACCAGCTACCTGCGTATCGGGTGGTCGTGCTGCCGGCGGAATTCCGGGCGGTCAAGGTGATCACCGGCGCGGTGCCAAAGTTGAAATTCTGCCCGATGTAGGTAAAGGAGCCGCAGGCGGAGCCGAATGTCGGCGTATTGAGCGAGACCGCAAAGTTATCGGGGACGAAGCGGCCGACGTCAATGGTCGCGCTGCACGTGTAGCTGCCGCTCGCGGTGCAGTCGCCAATGGTGTCGTTGACATCCACGCTGGCGTAAGTCGAGTCCACGAGCTGCAGCGCAAAGGCGCCGACATCGCTGTAGGACGCGACATTGGTGGTGAGCTGCCCCGCCGCGAACGTCGTGGCGAGCGTCAGCGTGCCGAAGTTCGCGGTGCAGGCGGCGCCCGCGCAGGCGGAAAGCCATTGGGTCGGCGCACCGGTGTAGTTGGTTGCCGCCGTCGTGCCGGTTGCATTGATTGCCGTCGCGCCCACGCTCATCGGCCTGCCGGCCTTGTGGGTGAGCGTCGCGAAGGACGTGCTCGTGAGCGCGCGTGTCGTCCCCGCCGTCTGCCAGTCGCCATCGCTCACGGCGAAATTTACGAGCGCACTCGGCCGGATCGCGAAATTGTCGTTCGAGCACCCGATCAGGGTGGGCGAGGACGTGGGGTAGGAGATGCGCAGCCGCACGTCCTTGTAGGAGTTCGCCTGCGTGAAGCTGATCGTCTTGCGCCCGTTGTCACCGGCGGCAAAGGTGGGGTTGGAAAGCGTCTGGATCACGGCCCAGGTCGAACGGCAGCCGTTGCCGTCATACCCGCCGGTGTTGTTGCTCGCATCCAGCACTTCCACCTTCACCGTGCCGGTGAAGGCGGTATCGATCGCGGTGCGCGTCGAGTTGAGCGCGACGACGTCCAGGCTCACCGTGTCGCCCGCGAGCTTGGTGCGGATGAACCCCGTGAGGCCCCCGGCGACGGTGGTCGGATCGAACGCGTTGAAGCGTCCCGGGGGCTGCGGCGGCGTCGGGGGCACGGGCTTGATCGAGACCGCGATCGCGGCCCACGGATGAGCGGAGTTCAAGCTGTTATCCTGGCCCAACTGGGTCGCCGCGGGTGTGACGACCGTCTCCTGCCACATGTGACCGCGCATCCGGTCGCCGCTCGTGCCGCAATCGGCGCTCGACTGGTTGATGATTGTCTCCCCCGCGGGCAGGCTCAACGTCGCCGACCCCCGCTGTCCGCCCCACGCGAGAGCGATGGCATTCGCGGTCAGCGTCGTTACCGAGACTTTCATGTTGGCATCGTCAGTGACCGCCCCGCCGGAGGCGGTGGCGACCGCTTCGACACCCTGATTGACGGCAGTATCGACGTTGGACATTCGCACCGCGACCGCATAGGCCGGCAGTGTGTTCCCGGGCAGGCTGATCACGATCGAGCCTGCCGTCGGCGACGCTCCGGATGCCCGATACAAGGCAACGCCCATCTGGCCCCTATCATTGTCGCGGTCTGCAACCATGGTCCAGGTCAAGCCGTTGCCTGATACCGAATGCGAGATAGTTTCATCCCGCATCGAGATGCCGACCAGCAGGAGCTCGTTCGCTTGCGGCGTCCATGACGGCAAGGTCAAGCTCGTCGGCGGCTCGGCGGGCGCGGGTTTGACCGAGACGCCGGCTGCGGCCCAATGATCGTTGTCGTGGCTCCAGTTAAACGTAACGCTCGGAGCCGCGCCATCCCGGTGAGCCGTTGCCAGATGGTGATTACAATCTGTGCCAGAGCATGAACCGCCCGCAATGTCCCGATCCTCGACCGCCGGTGAGGCGACCGTGCTGAGGTTGATCGTCTCGCCTGCCACGCCTGCGAGGACCAGTTCACCCGCGGCGGAGGGGACAGTGACATTTCCAGTGGCGGAATTGGCGAAATTGGTTCCAGGAGCGCCGAATGCGGCGGCCGTATCCACCCCGGACAACGGGTAGACGACAACGTTACTGCCATGATTTGACAACAATGCAGCACTGAACGTGACCCGGATCGTAAAGGTGCCCTGCGGAGGATTGACCAGTCCATAAACATAAATTCGGGCGTCGTCGACGTTGTTGGTCGTCGCCAAAGCCGCGCCCATGCTGGTCTGATTGGCGCCGCCCGGGTCGATGACAACCGAAGTGACCGTCTCTAAGTTGTTGTTGTTGTAGCCGACAAATACAACGACCGCGTTCTGCCCGCTCAAGTTGACGCCCGTGACGTCGAGCGTGGAATTGCCGCCATTAGCCGACGCGGAGGCGATCGTGCCGATGGTGACGACGCCACCACCAGGGGCAACGCACCCGCTGATGGATTGCTGGGAGGTAATCCCGGCCCCCACAATGGTAATCGTCTTGTCGTCGATTGCCGCCGTCGCGCCCCCGGCCCCCGCCACCACCAGCTGCAGGTTGTGCACCGAGACCGCCGTGAAATTCGTGAACTTGAGCCCCGCGATCGTTAGCGTGTCGTTCGCGGCGAAGTCCGTCGTCACGTTCACTCTTACCGTCTTGTTGCTGTCCTCGTAGGCGACCGTTGCGCTTACCTTGCTGGACGCCGTGCCGCCCCGCGTGATGCTCGTAATCGACGGATCCCAGGTCATGCTCAACGTAGCCGGAATCCGGATGCGGATTTCGTTTGAAGTCGTGATCGTCGGCGTCGAGCTTTCGGTAATCGTAAGCGTGCTGGCCGTGGTCGAGGCCTGCCCCACCGTGAACGTCTGATTCGCCGCCGAGGAGAGCGTGATGACCGATACGATGGTAATGGTCTTGTCGTCCGTTGCCGCCGTGGCACCCCCGGCCCCGGCCACCACCAGTTGAAGGCTGCTCGCCGACGAGACCGCCGTGAAACTCGTGAACTTGAGCCCCGCGATCGTCACCTGGTCGTTGGCAGCGAAGTTCGAGCTCACGCTGATGACCACCGTCTTGTTGCTGGCCTCGTAGGTGACACCGGTCGCGCTCACCTTGCCCGCCGCGCCGCCGCCCAGCGTCACCGTCGTCACCGACGTGTCCCAGGTCATGTTCAACGCCGCCGGAATCCGGATGCGGATGTCGTTGGTAGTCGTGATCGTCGGCGTCGGGCCATCGGTCACCGTCATCTGAATCGCCGCGGTCGAGACCTGCCCCACCGTGAAGCTCTGGTTCGCCGCCGAGGAAAGCGAGAGAGCGCCCGCCGCCACGATGGTGATGGTCTTGTCATCGGTTGCCGCCGTCGTGCCCCCGGAGCCGGTCACCACCAGCTCCAGGTTGCTCGCCGATGAAGTGGCCGTGAAATTGGTGAACTTGAGGCCCGTGATCGTCAGTATCTGACCGGCCGTAAAGCTCGAGGTCACGTCCAACACCACTGTCCGGTTGCTGTCCTCGTAGGCCATTAGCGTGGCGCTTACGTTGCTCGACGCCGCGCCGCCCAACGTCACCGTGGTGACCGTCGGGTCCCACGTCATGTTCAACGCCGCCGGGATGCGGATGCGGAGGTTCTGGGCGTCCGTGATTGTCGCCGGCGAGCCGTCGGTCACCGTCAGCGTGCTCGCCGTCGTCGAGGTCTGCCCCACCGTGAAGGTCTGGTTCGCCGCCGAGGAAAGCGAGGCCGGGGTGGCCGCTATGATGGTGACGGTCTTGTCGTCGGTGGCGGCAGTCGCGCCTCCCGACCCGGCCACCACTAGCTGCAGGCTGGTCGCCGATGAGACCGCCGTGAAGCTCGTGAACTTGAGCCCCGCGATCGTCACCACGTCGCTGGCGGCGAAGTTCGACGTCACGTTGATCACAGCAGTCCGATTGCTGTCCTCGTAGGTGACGCCGGTCGCGCTCACCTTGCCGGCCGCTCCGCCGCCCGGCGTGATCGTCGTCACCGTCGGGTCCCAGGTCATGTTCAACGCCGCCGGAATCCGGATGCGGATGTCTTGCGCGGCCGTGATCGTTGACGTCGCGGCATCGGTAATCGTCAGCGTGCTCGCCGCAGCTGCCGCCTGGCCCACCGCAAACGTCTGGTTCGCCGCCGAGGACAGGGTGGCCGTGCCCGGCCCAGCCCCCCCTCCCTCGTCCGCCCCGATGTCCCATGCAGCGCCGAGCGGGCGGGTGTCCCCATCGATGTCGTCGGTAAAGCTGCCTGCGAGACTCGTGCCGGCGTCGATTGCGTCCGCGCCGGCCTTGAGGTGGAAGTCCTCGGAGCCTGCCGTGAGCGAGACGAACTGGTTCGCGGCGAGCTTGTTCGACAGCGAGCCGGTGCCGGTCGCGGTGGCGTCCGAGGACAGGTTGTACGATTGCGTCCCGTTGACAACGTCAAAGTCGGTCGGGTTGCCCATGGCGATGGTATTGGTGACCGCGAAGGTGCCGCCGTCTTCGAATACACCGCGGCTCGCCATCCCGTGGATCGTGGTGTTCTGGATCGTTCCGCTGACTCCCGCGTTGCCCCGGATCCCCGCGGTGTCGCCGTCATAGATTATGCAGTTGCGGACGGTGAAGCTGAGGCTGCCGCTGCTGTGGATGCCCGCTACGCTGTTGGCCGCACTGTCGAAGTCGTAGATCAACAGGTCCTCCAGCAGCACGTTCGCCGCCCCGGTATCGATGAAGACGCCGGCAGCGCCGCTGGCGCTGCGGAAGCGTTTCATCTCGAGGCCCTGAACCCGCGTGTAACTGTCGATGATGCGGACGCCGTGTTTGGTGGTGTCCGCTCCGTCGAAGACGACGCCGCTCCCCGCGGTCCCGTCGTGGCGCTGGCCCTGCGCGACGATCAGCTCCATGTAATGGGTGGCGTCGGTCGTCGAACCCTGGACCCGAACGATTTCCGTCGTCGGGCCGGTGAAGATCCCATCGGCATAGGCCACGCCTACCTCGTGGCGGTTCGCGCCTACCAGGTCACCCTCCCGGTCGGTCTCCCAGGCCTGCGGCGTGTTGTAAGCACGCATTATGGTGTACGTCTGGTCAGTCAGGGTGCTGCCCGCCGTTTCCTGGACGGTGACCTGCGTGGCCGAATCGCGCGAGAGGATGTGAAAGACCGTCGCGCCGATCGTCAGCTTGTCGCCTTGCCCGACCGCGCCCACCGCTGTCGGCACGGGCAGGCTCGCCCCTCCGCCAAAGGTGACCGTGGTTGTGCCGGAAGTAATCGAGGCGGTGCCCGTGTTGTACAGGATCCCGCTGTTGGTGCCGATGGAGCGATAATTCGTTGGTACTCCGGCGGGTCCGCTCGGAATCAGAACGACACGTCCAGGATTGCCGTCGCCGCCGGCACCGTCAACAGCCGCGCCACCCGCGCCACCTTGACCGGCACTGAGCGCGTAGTCGCTGTCGCTGTTGTTGCCCGCGTTTACGCTCGAGCCCGCGATCAGGGTGTCTCCGAGACCGGAACCGCCGCCACCTCCGGCACCGCCATCATCGTCACCTTGTCCGCCGCCGCCGCCGTGTTGGCCCGCGCCGCCGCCGCCGCCGCCGTTGTTCCCGCCGTCTCCGCCCTGATTCAAGCTGCCGGCCGCGCCGGCTGAACCCGTGCAGCCGCTGCCGGAGCCGCCCGCGCCGCCCGCCGACTGCGTTCCGCCGCCTCCCGGGCCGCCGCAGCCGCCTCCGCTTGCGCCCGCGAGCCCGCTTGTTCCTCCGCCCGCACCACCGGCCGAGCCGACCTCGGAGCCCGCGTTACCGCCACCGCCGCCACCGCCGCCGCCGGCCGCAATGACAAGAAACGTAGAACTCCTTTTGACTGCTGCAAAGCCGCCGCCACCGCCGCCACCGGCCAATGCGGCAGTGGCACCGGCACCAGCTCCGCCGCCCGCCGTGGTAACCGCTCCTCCGCCTCCCCCACCACCGCCGCTGCCGCTCCCGCTCCTGACGCCGCCTGCGCCGCCGCCGCCGACAACAATGGTCAAGCTCTCACCGGGCGTTACGGAAATGACCGAGGACGCATATCCCCCTCCGCCTCCCGCACCCCCATTCCCAGCGTCTGCACCTCCGCCGGCGCCGCCCGCACCCCATGCCTTGACGGTAAGCGTCGTACAGTCTGTCGGAACGACG
>Ga0299906_10000565_pt1 | contig 33901 bp, 22 predicted proteins | sample RVTome_14_FD_200259 | JGI IMG/M metagenome (GOLD analysis project Ga0299906, IMG submission 200259) | Soil microbial communities from uranium-contaminated site in the Upper Colorado River Basin, Wyoming, United States - RVT145D125 (version 2) ...
TTGTTGCAAGCGTCAACGACCCCCAGCGACGGTGTTTGGCGCTTGTGGCGAGCGTCAACGACCCTCTGCCATGGCGTTCGCGGCCCTGGCCGCGCGCCCGGGGTCCCCCGGCGGCGGACGGACGAAGCGGCGGCGCCACGAACCTGTCGGCGAGCACCGGCCAGAGCCTGAATTGGGAGGCCGATCTCCTCTCCATTCAAAACGCCATGACCTCCCGCGCCGCCGCCAGCACCTTGTCCTTCGTCGGCAGCAGCGCCTGCTCCAGCTTCTTGAAGAAGGGCGAGGGCCGGTCCTGCGACGCCACCCGCTTGACGGGAGCGTCGAGATACGCGAAAGCGTGCTCGGCGATGCGCGCCGCCACCTCGCCGCCGAAGCCGCCCGTCAGGGTCGCCTCGTGGACGACGACGGCGCGGCTCGTCTTCTTCACCGACGCCAGCACCGTCTCCTCGTCGAGCGGCACCAGCGTCCGCAGGTCGACGACCTCCGCCTCGACGCCTTCCTTCGCCAGCTCCTGCGCCGCCTCGAGACAGGTCCACGTCGCCACGCCGTAGCCCACGAGGGTCAGGTCGCGGCCCTCGCGCCGCACCAGCGCCCGGCCGAGGACGCCCACCCGGTCGGCCGACGGCAGCGGCGCCTTGATCCGGCGGTAGAGGAACTTGTGCTCGCAGACCACCACCGGGTTGGGGTCGCGGATCGCCGCCTTGAGCAGCAGCTTGGCGTCCTCGGCGAAGGCCGGCGTCACCACCTTGAGCCCCGGCGTGTGGGCGAACCAGGCCTCGTTGTTCTGCGAGTGGAACGGCCCGGCTCCCACGCCGCCGCCGGCCGGCAGGCGCACCACCAGCGGGCACGGCTTCTCGAAGCGGTAGAAGAGCTTGGCGATCACGTTCACCAACTGGTTGAAGCCGCACGAGATGAAGTCGCCGAACTGCATCTCGATCACCGGACGGTAGCCGAGCAGCGCGGCGCCGGCGGCGATGCCGAGAGTGCCGCTCTCGGCGATCGGCGTGTCGAGCACCCGCTCCGGCCAGCGCTGCCAGAGCCCACGCGTGGTGCGGAAGGCGCCCTCGAAACGGGCGATGTCCTGGCCCATAAGGATCACCGTGTCGTCGCGCTCCATCTCCTCGAGCAGCGCCTCGTGGACGGCCTCAACGTAGGTCTTCTCCTCGCCTGCGCCGGGACCGACGTCCTCCGGCTGCTCTGCGACCGCCATGAAGACGGGCCGCCAGGCGTTCTCCGCCGGCGGCTCGGCGGCGTCGGCGGCGCGCTCCACCGCCTCCTCCACGAGCTCGGACACCCGCGCCTCGAGCCGTTCGCGCACGGCGGCGGCGAGCGCGCCCTCCTCCTCCAGGCGGCGGGCGTAGGCCGGCACCGGGTCCTCGTCCATGTAGCCGGCGAGCTCGTCCTCGGGGACCACCTTGAGCGAGTCGTCGCCTTCGCTGTGGCCGCGCATGCGGCCGAGCATCGCCTCGAGCAGCGTCGGGCCGCCGCCGGCGCGCGCCCGGGCCACGGCCCGCGCCATCGCCTCCGTCATCGCTTCCGGGTCGTTGCCGTCCACCGTCTCGGCGGCGACGCCGTAGCCGACGCCGCGGTCGCTCAGGCGTTCGGCGGCGTACTGCTCGCAGGCCGGAGTGGAGAAGGCGTAGCGGTTGTTCTCGATCACCAGCACCAACGGCAGCTTCCACACCGCGGCCATGTTGAGGCCCTCGTGGAAGTCGCCGGTGGAGGTGCCGCCCTCGCCGATGAAGTTCAGCGCCACGCGGCCGCCGCCGTCCCGCTTGAGCGCGAACGCGCAGCCGGCGGCGACCGGGATCATCGATCCCAGATGGCTGATCATGCCGACGTGGCGGATGCCGTATTCGGGCGCCAGGTAGCCGTAGTGGAACGAGCGCTCGACGCCGCCGGAGAACCCGTCGCCACGGCCGAGGAGCTGGCAGCACAGGCGGTAGAGCAGGCTTTGTGGCTCCGGACGTCGTCCGTCAGGCTCGCCGAAGCCGAAGCCCGGGAAAGTGCGGGCCGGGTCGAGGTAGACGGTGAGGATCGCTCCCAGGTCACGGTGGAGTGAGCAGAGGGCGTCGCCGGGCTCGAGGGCGAGGCCGGCCGTCACGGTCGTCGCTTCGCCGCCGATCTGGCTGTACCACTTGGCGAGACGTCCGGTCTTGAGCAAAGCGCTGAACCGCAGGTCGAGGTCGCGGGACAGGCGCATGTAAGCGTAGGTGAGGAGACGTTGGGAGGGCTCTGGCATAGGCCGGAGAGTCTACGGCGGGCGTCGGTGGACGGCAAGGTGGGGCCGCCTGCGCAGGCCGGCGCGGCTTGCCAGCCGGTCGGGCAGACAGTACACTCACGACCGACCGTAGCGGCCGATGTTTACGCCCCCCTCATCCGTCAAGGAGCTCCTCGATCTCGCGCACCGCCACGAGGCCGAGGAGACGGAATTCGCGACGTTTCTGGAGAACCTCCGGCAGCTTCTCCGGCGCCCGCAGTTTCCGCACGACGGAAGCGCCGTCAGCCTGGCCGAATACCTCGACGGGCGCGAGGCCCAGGGCGCTGCCAGGCTGCCGGGCGACGAGCAGTCGGTGGTCGTCCTGCTCGTGCGGCAGCTTCTCGAGGCGCTCGGGTATTCGGCCGCGGACGCCATCTACAACCGGCCCCTTCCCGGAATCTCGGAACGGGCCGTTCCCGACTTCACCGTCTTCGTCAGGGACTTGCTGGGCTCGACCCCCGTCTTCCTCGTGGAGTGCAAGTCCACCTCGGTGGCCCACTTGTCCGGCCCCGGTCTCGAGCAAGGCGCGGGCGAGACGGCGGTCCGCCAGCTCCGCCGCTACGTGCTCTCGGGCGTGGTCCACGGCCGGCTGGGCCTCTTGTGCAACGGCTTTCGGCTGGAGGCGTGGGAATACGGCAGCGAAGGCGACACGAGGCTCGTTCAGGTGGATCTCCATGCCCTGGCACGCCAGGCGGCAGGCGAGGCGGAAGCGTTCTCCGGCGAGCTGCGGGGCGGTTTGAGGACGGTCTGGTACCGTTTCTCCCGTTCAGCCTTCGTCCGCGCTCACGACCTGCAAAGGGTCTCGGCTCAGGAGATGGCCATCGACGTGAGCGATTCTCCGAAACTTCTGGTCGACTCGCTCCATGGCCTTATCGGCCAGTTCGCCGAGGACGTGCTGCATCAGCTCGGAGAGGGCCTGAAGCGTCACGAGGAGCACGAGGCGGCGCAACATTTGTCGTTGGACGTGGCCGCGGCCTTCCAGACCTGGGCGGCCCGGGTCTCCTCCAGCGTGCTCGTCGGCGCCGCCGAAGCCGAGTATCGCCGCGAGTTCTCGCGTCAGACGGCGTACGTCTACGTCGTGCGTCTGCTCCTGGTTCGCATCTGCGAGGACAAGAAGCTCTTCCAGCGCAAGATCTCCGACGGCGGGCTCACTCTCTGGCAAGGGTGCGCGGCGCGTTATCTCGACTACGCCTCGGGCCGCTCCTACGAATACCTGACGCGGATGGCCTACGAGTGCGCCCAGAACGTCTACGTCCACTTCTACGGCGCCTCGGAGTTGTTCGACTGGTACCGCATGGACGAGAAGATGATGGTGCGGGCGTTGCTGGTCTTGAACGCCTTCAACCTCGAGGCGATCGACACCGACATCATCGGTGCCGTGTACGGCCGCTATCTCGAGGAGGGCAAGCACGAGCAAGGGCGCTACTACACGCCGCGGGAGCTCGTGCGCACGATGCTGGACTTGGTGGGCTATCGTGGCGAAGCCGTGGTGAACCGCCGTATCGCCGACCTTGCCTGCGGCTCGGGAAGCTTTCTGGTCGAGGCTTGTCGCCGCCTTCTCGATCAGTTCCGCGGGAGCGACGGGAAGATACCCGCGGCCAGGCTGGCTCCGGCCCTGGAAGAGGTGCAGAAGTCTCTTTACGGCGTGGAGATCAATCCTTTCGCCTGCTATCTGGCGGAGACCAATCTCCTCATTCAGGTCCTGGATCTCGTCCGTCAGGCTCAGGAGACGGAGAGCACGCTGACCGTGGAAAGGTTTCGCATCTACTCGGGCGACTCCCTGCTCGTCGATCCGGTGCTCGCGGCCACGAAGGACACAACCCTGCTGCTCCTCGGCGAGGATCGCGCCGTTCTGGAGCAGCTCAAGGCCCGAGTCGGGCCTTTCGAAGGCGGCTTTGACTTTCTCGTAGGCAATCCTCCCTACGTTCGCGCGGACGAGGACTCTCCATCGTATCTCGCCTATCGCCGGCTATTGGATCGGCAGGACTGGTTTACGACGGGACATCTGAAGTGGGACCTTTATGTGCCTTTCGTCGAGCAGTACCACCGCCTCCTCGCCGACCAGCCGAAGGCGCGCTGTTGTTTGGTAACGATAGAGTCGTTGACCAACGCGCCTTACGCTGCCAAGCTAAGGCAGCTTCTCGGCGCGGAAACGACCCTTCACGACGTGCTTTTCACCCAGGGCTTGCGGCTCTTTGAGGATGCGACCTGGCAGAACAACGTCGTGTTTTGCTTTTCCCGTGGCGTTTCGTCCGGGGAACATCGCGTGCAGCGCCGGATCTCCCGCCGGCGTGCTGACGACGGTTCGCTCCTTATCGAGCTGATGGATCAACCGGACCAGAAGGCCCACGACCCCGATGCTCTGTTCAGGTTGCGTGAACGGGTCGACTTGGACCTGAAGCAAACGGTTCGCTGGGAGGAAATCTGTTATGTGTCTGTCGGCATGGTCTTGAACTCCGACGAGAAGCGGGAGGAAGGCGCCGTTATCGTCGTGCCGAGCAAGTATGATCCACAGTGCTTTGGCGAGGAGCTTGTAAAGAACCTGGGGAAGCGGGGAAAGCGAATTCGGCATCGTCGGTTCAAGAGAGAAGAGCTGCTGTCCAACGATAGAGATACTATTCACACTCGACCTTATCTCGACTCGCGAGAGGTCTTGAGGGGAGGCATCGGCCGCATCAAGTGGCTCGAGTACGGCCCGCATACGCGCGTGCCCGCGCGCGTCCGCCGGCCGACCTTCCCCGAGCTCTACGATCGCCCGAAGGTCGTCTTCGGATCCTTCATTGGTGTGGCCGTAGACGACGGCTCCAACCAGGAGTTCCTCGTTGCACCGCACAACGTACGCATATCCATCCTGTGGTGGCGGATGGCAGACATCGAAAACCGTGCTCTGGACTCGGTACGAACGGCCCTCGACGAGGAGGGGCGATACGATTCAGCACTCTCGCGGTTGTTCTCGGAGTGGTACCTTTGTGCTCTTGCGCTCAGTGAGCCTGTCCAGCGATGGCTCCACGCTACGAGAAGGTCCATGAAGGACGACGTATATCCTGACGACATCCGGGCCATTCCGGTAAAGCGCTTGAGCCAACAGGATCAGCAGCCCTTCGTGCGATTGGAGCAGGAACGCCATCGCCTGTGGCGCGAGCTGATCGAGCTCGAAGGTCGAGGCTTCCGCATCGGCGAGCGCGTAAGGATCCCGGTCCGCGAGCTCGAGGAGCAAGAGAAGGCAGTCCGGCGTCGCCAGGCGAGGATCGAGGAAATCCAGGCCGAGATCGACCGCCGTGCGTGGGACCTCTACCGGCCGGGTGGGAGATGATGAAGACGGGAGGCGCGTCCGCTCGTCGAGCGGCTCCTGGCCGACGGCCAGGACGGCAGGCCGACGACCTCGGTCAGGCTTGACTTCCTGCGCGGAGCTCAGAGCTCCCTTCTTCCGAGCCTCTGCCAGCGCCGTTTCCCGTCAAGCTCCTTTCTCGATCACGTGGAGCCGGTCGAGCTCGAGGTCGCCGAGCTCCTGGACGGTGCCGTCGGGCCAGGTGACGGTCAGCGCCTCGACGGCGTCGTTCTCGCCCAGGCCGAAGGTCACCGGCAGCTCCGACTGCGACTGGTAGCCGCGGGTGGGCATGACCTGGCGGCGCTGGGTGACGCCGCCGGCGGTCAGCTCGACCCAGGCGCCGATCGCGTCGCGCTGGCTGCCGGGGTCGACCAGGCGCAGGCGCAGCCAATGGTGGCCGAGGCGCTGCTCGTTGGCGAGCAGCACGGCGGCGCGGCCGGCCTGGGTCAGCACCACGTCGAGGTCGCCGTCGCCGTCGACGTCGGCGAAGCTGCCGCCGCGGCCCACCAGGGGCCGGGCGAGGTCGCCGGCCGCCGCCAGGTCCACCGCCACGAAGCCCTGGCGCTGGCCCGGGCCGGCGTTCCAGAAGAGCTGCGGCGCCTGCTCGTAGGTCTGGCTGGGGTCGACGGCGCCGATCTCGGTCTCGAGGTGGCCGTTGGCCTGGAGCACGTCTTCGCGGCCGTCGAGGTCGTAGTCGAAGAAGAGCACGCCGAAGGAGAGCATGGTGCGGCTCGGCGCGCCGATGCCCTCGGTGATCGCCTCGTCGGCGAAGAGGGTGGCCTCGCCCTGGGTGATGTAGAGCGAGGTCATCTCGTTGGCGAAGTTGCCGATCGCGAAGCCGAGGTCCGCGTCGTTGCGGAAGTGGGCGGAGTCGATGCCCATGGCCCCGGTGGCCTCGCCCTCGCGGCCGTAGGCGAGGCCGTAGAGCTCGGCCGTCTCCTGGAACGTCACCACGCCGTCCGCTCCGATGCCGCGGTTGTGGAAGAAGAAGTTGCGCACCGTGTCGTTGGCCACCAGGACGTCGATCCAGCCGTCGCCGTCGACGTCCACCGGGGCGAGCCCGAGGGCCTTGGCCACCGGCACGCCGGTGACGTCGTTGCGCACCCGGACGCCGCTGGCCTGCGAGGCGTCGGCGAAGGTGCCGTCGCCCCGGTTGGGGTAGAAGTAGGGGAAGGTGCCCTCGTAGTTCACCGGCGGGCCGTAGGCGCGGCCGACGCCGGTGAGGCGGTAGTCGACCTGCTGGTCGATGGCCCGCGACCAGCGCACGTAGTTGCACACGAAGAGGTCGAGGTCGCCGTCGCGGTCGGCGTCGAAGAAGCCGGCGCTGGTGCTCCACTCGGCCTCCTCGCCGGCCACGCCGGCGGCCGCCGTGGCCTCCTCGAAGCGCCCCCGGCGGTTCATGAAGAGGTGGTTGGGGCCGACGGCAGTGAAGAAGACGTCGACCCAGCCGTCGTTGTCCACGTCGCCCACGGCGACGCCGGTGGCGTAGGCGGCGAGGTCGATCCCGCTCTCGCGGGAGACGTCCTCGAAGCGCCCGCGGCCGTCGTTGCGGTAAAGGGCGGTGGCGGCGCTCTTGCCGCTGGCCGAGTGGGGCCAGGAGGCGGAATTGACGAGCAGCAGGTCCTGGTCGCCGTCGTTGTCGTAGTCGAAGAAGGCGGAGCCGGAGCCCATCGTCTCGGGCAGCAGCTTCTCGCCCTCGGCGCCGTTCCAGTGGACGAAGTCGATCCCGGCCTCGCGGGTGACGTCGGCGAAGCGCACCTCGGGGGGCGTGACCTCGCGGGCCACGGCTTCGGGAGCCGCGGCCTCGATGGCGACCTCCGGCGGCTGCTCCGGCGGCCGGCTCGCCAGGAAGTACGCGGCGGCTCCCAGGGCCGCCAGGACCACGGCCACGAGGAGGGAACGGCGGAAGTAGACGCCGATGATGGCGTCGTCTTCAGGGACGTACTCGTCGTCCGGGTGATCGTGAGGCGCTTGATCTTCGTTCATGGGGGCTTTCATAACAAGATCCGTGCCATGTGGGGGCGCGGCGTCAGCGGATCCCGGCGGCGTCGCGGTCGAGGTTGCGGTAGACGGTGCGCAGCAGCTCCTGGGTCGTGCGCTCCCATTCGTCCGCCGTGAAGCGCTCCGCCGGCGCCGTGATCCGCACCACTCCGGTGCCGTTTTTCTGGGTGAAGAGCTTGATCCGCATCCGCGGGCTCCAGATCAGCGCCCATTCGTCGTTGGCCTCCACGTTGGGGTCGTATTCGATGCCGTGGGCGCGCAGGGCGTCGAGCACCGCGTAGACGAGGTCGGGCTCCTGGCGCCGGTAGGGCTGGGTGAAGGCGGCGGCGGCGGTGTGGGCGCCGGCCGGCGCCGCGTAGGAGTCGGTGGTGAGGAGCCGGCGGTAGGCCTCGCCCTCGAGGCCCACGAAGCGGTCGTCGGAGCGCGCCTTGAGGCGCAGGCGCTCGTCGAGCCGGATCGCCTCCTGCAGGTGCTGCACCGCCGGCTCTTCGAAGCCTCCCAGCGCGTAGTTGCTGGCGACCAGGTAGGCGGCCTCGGCCGCGCCCGGATGGGCTTCGAGGTAGCGGGCGAAGTGCTCCGCGGCCTCCTCGCTCCGGCCCTGGAGCACCCGCACGGCGCCCAGGTTGAGGTGGTTGTCGCCGTCGCCCGAGTCCAGCTCCTGGGCCTTGAGCAGCGCGTCGTAGGCGGCGTCGTAGCGCTGCTCCGCGATCTCGAGGCCGGCCAGGTTGAGCCAGCCCTGGCGCAAGGTGGGGTCCAGCTTCAACGCCCGCTCGAGGTCGTCGAAGCCCTTCGCCGTGTCGCCGGCCATGATCAGCGCGGTGCTGCGCAAGAGCAGGGCCTCGGCGCTCGGCTTGCCCTTCATCACCGTCTTGAGCAGCTCCAGGGCCTCGTCGGCCTCGCCGCGGTCGAGGTGGGCCTGGACGCTCGCGAGCTCCGGGTCACGGGTCTGGGCGGCGGCCGGAGCGGCCCCCGCGCACAAGACGGCCCCCGCGAGCGTCGCGGCGGCGAGGAGGCAACCGAATCTGCGGCAACCGAATCTGCGTAACGCTGGTCGCATGGCAATTCTCTATGAGGTTTCGTAGACGGTATGAGCCGGGCGCTCTCGTGCTATCTTGACACGGTATCCGCGACCGGAGGCCACCCCTCTTCGAGGAACCTGGAACCGTGCTCTGGCTGCTCGCCGCCGCGCTCCTCGCCCAGACGCCCGAGACCGTGCGGGAAGCGGACGTCTTCGCCGCCGGCGTCGACGTCGAGGTGGTCAACGTCGACGTGGTGGTCTCCGACCGGCAGGGGCGGCCGGTCACCGGCCTCGGGCCGGAGGACTTCGAGCTCCGGGTCGACGGCGAGAGCGTGGCCGTCCGCTACTTCGCGGCGCCCGCGCCGGCGGAGGCTCGCCCGCGTGAGCGGCCGCTCTACCTGGCGATCTACCTCGACCGCGCCTTCCTGCGGCCGGGCGACGCCGGTGACCTCGTGCCGGGAGCCGGCGGCGGCGCTCCCGGTACCGGCACGACCGGCTTCGAATCGATCCAGGCACCGGCGGCGGAGCTCGACGGCGGCGAGCTCTTCGGCCGCGTCGCCCAGCTCGCGAGCGCCAACGGCGTGCGCTTCTACGCTCTCCAGGCCGACTCGCTGCGGGCGTCGGCGGCAGCGGCGTTGACGCGCGGCAACCCGGCGCCGGCGCGGGAGAGCGGCGGCGCGCAGTGGGACCTCGGCCGCACCCAGAGCGCCGCGTCGCGCCGCGCCTTCGAGGAGCTGGCCGAGGCCACCGGCGGCCGTGCCCTGGCCGGCTCCCGCGACTTCGACGCCGCGCTCGGCGCGGGTGCCGGTGCGCATCGCGCACGACGAGATCCTCGACGTGCTCGGCCGTCACCTCGAATACACGCTCGAGGTCGACGCCGAGCGCGGCGCCCGGACGGTGGCGGTGGGCGTGCGCGACGACTTCGCGCCGCTGCTCTCGACCCTCGTCGTGCCGCTGGCGTCGTCGCCCGCCGCCCCGGGACCGGCGCCGTCGAGGTGAGGTAGCGTGCGCCGCGCCCCCGTGCTCGCCGTGCTCGCCGTTCTCGCCGTGCCAGGAGCCGGCGACGCCGAGATCGACCTGCGCCCGCAAGGCCGCGCCGTGGTCCGCGCCGAGACCGCGGCGCTGCTGCTCAGCGGCCAGGAAGGCGGCGACGTGCGCCTCGCCGTCGCCGCCGTGCCGCTGCCCGAGACCGAGAACGTGACGGTACTGATCGAGATCGACGGCGCCTCCCTGCTCGCGGACGCTCCGTCATCGGGCACGGACGTCTTCGTCTACGCCTTGAGCTCCCAGGGGGAGGTGCTGGCCAGCGCGTCGCGGCGGCTCGCCGTCGACCTCGAGCGCTTCCGTGAACGGCTCGGGAGCGCCGGCCTCCGGGTCGTCCTCGCCCTCGCCCTGCCGCCGGGGGAGCACGGCGTGAGGGTGCTCGTGCGCTCCGAGACCGGGGGCATTGGGCTGGCAAGCGCCCGGGTCGCCGTCCCCGCTTCCGAGCTGCCGTCGCTGCACGCCTCTCCCCGCGGCTGGGTCACCGCGGTGACGGCGGACGATGAGGCCGCCCTCGCCGCTGCCTGGACGCGGCTCGGGCTGGAGGAGCCGTGGCTGCTCTCAAGCCTCCCGGTCTTCACCGCCGAGGAGGCGCCGGCGGCCCTGCTGCCGACGGCGGTGGAAGCCGCGGCCAGGCCGCGGCGCCGCGAGATCGCGGCGCTTTACGCCGGCGCGCTGCGCCGCCTCGCCGGCGGCGAGCGCGACGCCGCCCTCGCCGCGCTTTACGAGCTCGAATCGCGGGCGCTGGCCGGCCTCGCGCCCGAGGCCCTCCGCGAGCTGCAGCGGGCCCAGGCGGAGACGGTCGCGGCGGTGGTGAAGCGGGCCCCGGCGGCGCTGCTGCCGATCGTCCTGCTCCACGCCGACGCCGTGCGCGGCTACCGCGCCGCCGGCCGCTCGGCCCTGGTCGCCCATTCCGAGACCGCCGTCGCCGGGCTGGCCCGGACCCTGGCCGCGCGCGCCGACGAGGAGGGACGCTGCTTCGCGGTGCGGATCCTCGCCGCCCTCGCCGAGGAGCTGCAACGGCTGGGGACGCTGGGGCGCGCCGAGGCGCTCTACCGCGAGGCCCTGGCGATCGATCCCGGCGACGGCGGCGTGGCGCTGGCGCTGGCCGCCGTGTACGAAAGGCTCGGACGCTTCGCGGACGCCGTGGAGACGCTCGGATCGTCGCGCCGTCCGGGGCCGGAAGCGCGCTTGCGGCTGGCCGTCAATCTCCTGCGCACGCGGCGCCCGGAGCGGGGCGAGCGTCTCTTGAGACGCCTGGCCGACGACGAGGACGCCGGGTGGGTCCGCGTCCTCGCCTGGCAGGAGCTGGCGACGCTCGAGCTGACGCGCGGCGCGCCGGACGCCGCCGCCACGGTCCTGCGCCGCGCCCTCGCCGGCCGGCCCGGCCATCCCGCCCTGGAGCTGCAGCTCGCATTCGTCCTCGACCGTCTCGGCCGCCGTGACGAAGCCGGCGTCCTCCTCGCCGCCCTCGCCGGCGGCGCGCCGCGGCCCGAGGCGGGCGAGCGCTCGCGCTACAACGAATGGCCGCGTCCGGAGCTGGGGACGCGGTGCCCGGAGCTTGAGACGCGCGCCGCGGAAGGACGTGAGGCGCTCGCCCGGGCGCTCGAGGGAAGAGGACCGTGAGACACCTCGTCGTCCTCGCCGTGCTGGGCGCGTCGATGGCCGGCGCCGAGGACCTTTACGTGACGATCACCCGGCCGCCCCCCGGCGTCCCCGTCTTCGGCGAGGTCGAGATCGCCGCCGAGGTCGTCCCGGAGGACGGCGCAAGCGTCGAGCTCTTCGTCGACGGCCGCTTCGTGGATCGCCGCGACGAGCCCCCGTTCGCGGCGCGCGTCGACGTGGGCGAGGAGAGCGTCGAGCACCGTTTCGAGGCCGTGGCGCGCCGCCGCGACGGCGCCGCCGGCTCCGCCCTGCTGGTGACGCCGGCGTTGCGCGTCGACGAGGCGGTCGAGCTGCGGTTGAGGCAGCTTTACGTGACCGTGAGCCGCGGCGGCGAGCGCGTGCTCGACCTCGCGCGCGACGAGCTCGAGGTGCTCGACGACGGCGAGCCCCAGCGGCTCGTGACCTTCGAGCGCGGCGACGTGCCGCTGACCGCGCTCTTGCTGGTGGACGCCAGCGCGAGCATGCGCGGCGCGCCGCTGGCCGCGGCGCTGGCCGGCGCCGAGGCCTTCGTGCGCGCCATGCAGCCCCTGGACCGCGCCCAGCTCCTGCTCTTCGCCGACCGGGTGATCCATGCCACGCCGTCCACCGGCTTCGCCGCGGTGCTGGCGGCCGGCCTGCGCGGCGCCGCCGCCGAGGGCGGCACCGCGATCAACGACCACCTCTACCTGGCCCTGCGCATGCTCGACGCCCGCCAGGGACGCCGGGTGATCGTGCTGCTGAGCGACGGCGTCGACGTGGCGAGCGTGCTCGGCGTGCGCGACGTCGCGTGGGCGGCGCGGCGCAGCCAGGCCCTCGTCTACTGGATCCGCCTCGGCGCCCCCGACCCCCGCGAGCGCCACTTCAGCGCCTGGCGCGACGCCGCCGAGCACCGCGCCGAGCGCGAGGGGCTCGCCGAGCTCGTCGCCGCAACCGGCGGCCGCGTCGTCAGCCTCGCCGCGATCGACGAGGCCGCGGCGGCCTTCGCCGGCGTCCTCGCCGAGCTGCGCGAGCAATACGTGCTGGGCTACTACCCCACGCGCGAGGCCGGTGACGGCGAGTGGCACGACGTCAAGGTGCGGGTGACGCGGCCGGGGCTCGCCGTGCGGGTGCGGGACGGGTACCTGGACGACCTCTCCGCCGCCGGACGCCGCGGTAGTATCGACAAGTGAACACGCGGACGCTCACGCCCGATCCTGCCTACGACCTTGAGACCCAGAGCCTCGTCGGCTCCTGGGCCGCCGGCCTCGACGATCAGTTGCGGGTGCTTCGAGGCGTGGTCGCCGGCCTCGGCGTCGCCGAGCTGGAGTGGCAGCGCTCGCCGGGCCACAACACGATCGGCATGTTGCTCGCCCACCTCGCCATCGTCGAGGTCTACTGGATCCGGGCGATCGCCGCCGGCGTCACCGGGGAGCGGGAGGTGGACGCCGTGGTGCGCGGCGTCCTGGGCATCGGCATGGCCGACGACGGCATTCCATTGGCTGCCGGCGGCGGGCATCCCGCCGTCCTCGCCGGCCGCGGCGTGGATGCCTACCTGACTCTCCTGGACGGTGCGCGCGCGGCCACGCACGACGTCCTGCGTTCGTGGCGGGACGACGAGCTCGGCCGGACGTGCGAGGTCAAAGACGCACGGGTGTCCCGCGGCTGGATCGTCTACCACGTGCTCGAGCACTTCAGCGGTCACCTGGGGCAGATCCGCGTCATCCTGCGGGATCTGCGGTCCGGGTCGTGACCGGGCGAGCGAGAGCCGGATTGAGTCTCCCTACGCTCCTCCCGTCTGCACGGACGCTTTTCGGCGAAGAGTTTCGAGGAGCCGCGCATGTTCCACGGCTGAGGGGACTCCTTGCGCGCTCTCATAGTCGACGAGCTCTTGCATGAGCTCGGCGGCGCGCGCGACCTCTCCGGCCTGGGCATGAACGAGCCCAAGGTTCCACGCGCCTTTGGCCGCCATCTCGGGGAGACCGAGCCTTCGCGCCTGCTCGAGGCTTTCCGCGAACCGTCGCCGTGCCCTGTCCGGCTCGCCGAGGAGGGCATAGGCGGCGCCGAGATTGGCGAGCACCTGTGCTTCAACTCTTCGGTCGCCGATCTCACGAACTAGCGCGAGCGCCTTGTTGTAGACCTTGACGGCAAGGAACAAGTCCCCGGCGGCACGATGAGAGGCGCCGAGGTTGTTCAGGAGCTGGCCTTCCGCATTCCGGTCGCTGACCTCCCGCGCCAGGGCCAGGGCTAGCTCAAATTGCTCGACGGCCTTGGCAGACTCTGTGAGCCCAAGCAACGCCACACCGAGCTGGCTCAGGATCCGAATCTCGGCGTGCCGGTCGCGGAGCTCGCGCGAAATCGTTAGCGCCACTTCGAGAACGTTAAGGGCAGGCTCAGCTTCTTGATCTACGAAGATTTCGCCAAGGCTCTCAAGCGCGGTAAGCTCTGCTCTCCGATCTTGCGCCCTGCGAGCGCCCTCCCGAGATTGTCTGAAGAACGTGATGGCTTGCTCCCGATTGCCCTGCGCCCGATAAACAGCACCGAGTAGGCCCAGAATCTGGGCCTCGGCGCGGACATCGCTCAAGGATCTGGCAATCTCGAGAGCCTGCTCGAAAGACCCGATGGCCTCAACGTAGGACTGGCTGCGCAGATGATCGATCCCCGCCTCCATTCGAAGTAGAGCTTCTGCCGCTCGCTGCTTTGGTGTCGCCTGACCAGAGACGGCGGCAAGAGCGCTTATCAGTGGACCGAGCACTCCGATCGGTCCGATTGGCCCGACGGCCGGTCCATACGACTGAACAGTCCTCAGAACAGCAGCGATACTTGCGGGATCGGGGAGGGAAAAGGTTCTGGCGTCTCTCTTATCCCAGGCGGTTCCCACGACCGCAACGTCCATTGACTCCCATCCCGGCACTTCGCGCTCGAAGCTGAACGTCGCCAAGCGCCAGTCCCAGAAGTCCGGAGCCGTACGGGCGAGCGCCGACGTTGCTAGCCGGCTCAGCCAGAGGACGATGGGAAATGGGCAGACTTGTGGCAACTGCTCCCGCTGGACGTTCATGTTGGCGAGCATCTCAGAAGCGATCTCCGTGTCCGTCTCCGAATAATCGAGCGTCGCCTCGAGCCCAACGAGCATGATGGCGAGCCGCTGATCGGACGTCGCCTTCAAGCAGCGAAGATGCTCCGCGAGATACCTCCGGAGGTCGCGTTCTCGTGGATCCTTCCTGAAATCCAGGTGTGCAAGGGAAACCCCTCGGGCCTCCAGACGGCCCCTCAACGCGTCGATCGCACAGTCCCGTGCTTCAGGATAATCATAGGTGGCGATTGCCAGACGAAATCCTTCGGCATCGAGAAGAAAGAGCTCGAGCACGCGGAGAGCGCGGTCATTTAGTCCGGGCTTATGGGTTGTCGTCGGCGCCGTCATCCTGCCGCCTGATCTTCTTCAGTGCACCTTTGAATCCCGAGGTTTGCTGGACAATGGGGTGGACGTCGTACCAGTTGGTCTCGCCGTTGTACTCGAGCACAGAGCCATTGAACAGCAGCTCAGAAAAGAACTTGCGGGCCGCCTCGACTTTCTCGGCGTCGAGCTCTTCGGGGAACCAGTCGCGCTTGCTCGTGTGGATCTGCGCAAGCAGCGGATAGTAGACGCTTCCCGGGATGAGCACTTTCTCGAAATCGATCCGCAGCACCTTCACGGCTTCGCGAGCGCTCGCCGCGTCGATCCGGTCCTTGCCTGCGCCACGCGCGGCAAGCTGAGCCCAATTGAGCAAGCGCATCAGATCTCGCATGCTGCCGCCCGACGCGATGGCCAGATCTCGTGCGACCTTGAGTTGTGTGAAGATATTTCCTAGGTCCATACGAGCCGCCAGCAACTCGAGAATCGCGTCGACGCCCTGGGAGAACGGCCGGCCATTGGAATTGCGCACCTTGATCACCGGCATGCTGAAGTGACCCTCGAAGATGGTGCTGATGCGCCACGGGGCGAGCACCAGGGCGACCGGCACCGTGTAGATGACGTGCGCCCGGAGCGACTTGAGCAGGTCGCCGTTGTCGAAGAAGAGCCGCCGGGCGAGCTCGGGCTGCAAGCGGTCGAGATTGTCCTGGACGATCAGGACGTTCGCCGGACGCCCGTTCTTCTCGAGAACCCCCGCGGCATTGTCGAGCAGGAGATTCACCTGCGCAACGAGTTCCGAGGCGTAGCGCTGGAGCTCCAAATGGACCTCTTTGCGACGATCGACGCTGCCGATGATCGAAGACTTGAGCCGCGCCAAGAGCTTGAGGCTCGCCCAGTAGAATCCGATCTTCGCCTCCCCTTCTACCTGAGCCGTGAGTTCGATCTCCTTCTTGACTTCCTCGACTTTGCGAAACGTCCTCTTGGCGAACCAATCGACCACCCTTTCGACCAGCCCTGCTTCGAGTGGCATTCTGCGTTCGTCGAATTGGCGAGCGAGAGCGTCCACCAGCCACAGCATGAGGTCCGTGTAATCGCAATCGGTAAGCAGGGAATCGTCGATGAACAGATGGACGGGGAAGAAACGGTCGTTCAGGTCGTGCTCCAGACGGTAGAGCTCCGTCGATTTGCCGCTGCCGCGGTGGCCCGTGAAGGCGACGTTGGCGAAGCGGTTCTCGGCGGCGTCGAAGTCGCGCAAGTGCAAGGCCATGCGCCGCAGCTCATGGCTCCCTCGCCCCGCGGTCAGGTCGACGTAGCGCGGGTCGCCCGACCGTAGCGGCTCGATGGTGAGCTGGGCGGCGAGCTCCTCGAGGCGGGTCGCCTTCTTGGGATAGTCCATGACGCTCCTGGCTCTACGGCGATGCCGCGTCCGTCTCCCGCGCCTGCGCCGGCGGCACCACCAGGACGCTCACCGACGCCTGACGCACCACGTCGGCCGCGACGCTGCCCATCAGCAGCCGCTCGAAGCCGCTGCGGCCGTGGGTGCCGAGGATCACCAGGTCGGCCGGCGCCTTCTCGAGCTCGGAGAGGATCTCCTGGCGCGGCAGCCCGGTGCGCAACGTGGGCTCGGCCCGCCAGCCGGTCTCCTCGGCCAGGGACCGCGTGTGGCGCTCGAGCTCCTCGTGCGCGAAACGCTCGACCTGCTCGGGCGTGAACTGCGAGCTGCCCACCCGCTCGATGTGGCTGAGCACGAAGAGCGTCTCGAGCCGCGGCGGCTCTTCGCTCACCGCGCCGACGAGGTCCAGGCCGTGGCGCAACGACTCGTCCGAGAGCTCGGAGAGGTCGATCGGCGCCAGCACGCGCGCCAGCGGCAGCGAGAAGCCGCTGCGCACCACCAGCACCGCCACGTGCGCCAGGCGCAGCACGCGGTCGGCCGTGGACCCGAGCAGCGGCGCGAACGCGCCGCCCGCCTCGCTGGCGCCCACCAGGATCAGGTCGGCCGAGAGCGAGCGCGCCGCGGCGGCCAGCAGCCGGTGCGGCGTGCCGACCTCCAGGAGCTGGCCGGCGACGTCCGCGGCGGCCACGCCGGCGCGGCGGAGCTGCGCCGCGAGCCCGTGCTCCACGCGCTCGCGCTCGCCCTCCAGGGTGTAGGGGTAGACGGTGGCCATGCCCATCGGGCTGCCGTAGTAGATGGCCGGCATCACGTAGGCGTGGAGGAGGTGGAGCTGGGCACCGGCGGCCCGCGCCAGGGCGTGGCCGGCTGCCACCACGTGGTCGCTCGACTCCTCGAGGGTCGTGGCGACCAGGATCCGCTTCAGGGCGTGTCGTGAACCGCTGTGACGCGATTCACTGTGATTGGTCTCCCCGTGGGCCATAATCACTTCTCCGGTTCTCTGAGTTACGATCAGGGATCTCGGGACCTACTCTACCAGAGGCCAGCACCTCAGCTCGCGCCAATCGCAGCTCTTGCCAATGACCATGTCGTCGGGACAGCTCGCCCTCACGGCCTCCAGGAAGCTCAACAAGCGGCCGGCGCCGGGCGCCGTCGTCGACTTCAGCCCCGACGACCTGCTGATCGTCCAGAAGCGCCAGGACTGGCGCCTGCGGGTGGCGCGGGTGTGCGTCGAGTACTTCGAGCTCTGCGATCACCAGGCCCTGTCCAGCCCGCGCAAGTCGCCTGGCGAGATCGCCGCGCTGACGGCGCGCTTCCTGCGCGTGGCCGACTACGTGAAGGCCGAGCTGCCCTCGCTCCTGGTCACCGGCGTCACCGTCCACGAGCTCGAGGCGGTGCGCTACCAGATCCACTACTTCCTCGAAGAGATCGTCCGCCACCTGCGCGCCAACGTCCAGAAGAGCGTCAAGACCAAGAGCCCCCTCCAGGGTCTCACCCAGGAGGAGGTCGAGCGCCAGGTCAGCGACTCGCTGCGGCACTCGGACGAGGCCCTGCTCGTCTTCATCGACGACGTGGTGCGGCTGGCCGAGTTCGAGCTCGAGGTGGGCAGCCAGCGCGAGCGCATCCGGCTGCTCCTGGGCAGCGACCGGCGGCTGTCGAACCTGGGCAACAACGAGACCATCATGACCGCGCCGCTCCCTGACCTGTGGCGGGCGTTCGGCGACTTCGTGGGCGTCTACTCCTACCTGCGCGAGCACCTGCCGCCGCTCTTGGAGAAGGCCTCGCCCTACCCGGAGCTCGAGGAGGAGCTCAGGCTCGCCGACGAGCAGCTCGCGATGCTCATCGAGAGCCGGGTCGCGCCCTTCGCCCAGCGCACCACCTTCAGGGGCGCACAGGATGCCGTGCTCGCCGACCTCGAAGGCACCCTCGACCGCGGCTGGCAGCGGGCCACCGAGATCCTGGAGGCCCGGGTGGTGCCGCTCGCCAGGCGCACGGCCGCGACCCGCCGCAAGCACGTCACGGCGGCCGAGGTCGACGCCGTCCCGGCGGCGCTCGCCGCGCTCTGCGAGGAGCTCCGCGCGCTGCCGGAATCCGTCGAGCTGCCGGGGCCGGCGACGCCGCTCGACGGCCGCGGCGAACGCCACGGCAACCGCCTCGACGTCCTCGGCGAGCGGCTCGCGGCGGTGCTCGCCCAGGTGCCGCTGCTGGAGGGCTTCGCGGCGGATCGCGCCGCGGGCCCCGAGCTGCCGGAGCTGGCGGTGCTCGACGAGATGCTGGTGGCGGCCGACTCCCGGCTGCGCGCCCTGCAGACGGCGCTCGAAGCGGCCCTGGCCGAGGTCCAGCAGCTCCGCGAGGCGCGGGTGCGGCCGCTGCGCGAGCACTTCTGCACCCTGCTCGGCGAGCTGCGCACCTTCCTGCAGACGAGCTTCGCCCACATCGCCGCCAAGGATCCGCGGTCGACCGAGTCGTCGTACCACTTCTTCCTGCGCGAGTTCTCGAGCGAGGCCCACCAGGCCATCGTGCTGCTCAAGGAGATCCGCGACCTCGAGGTCTTCATCACCAGCCTCGAATGCTTCACCGTGGCCGGGCTGCCACTCAACCCGGAGAACCTGGCGCGGATCCTGCGGGTGCTGTTCGTCGAAAAGGAAGAGGAGAAGAAGCGCATCCCGAGCGGCGAGGGCTGGAAGGTGGTCTCGGTCTTCCTCGAGAAGCTGCGCACCGAGCTCGTGCCGCGGCTGCAGCGGGTCTGCGCGCTCGACGGCATCCGCTTCGAGGACAAGCACTTCCTCTCGGAATGGGCCATGGACCTGGCGCGCAACTGCACGCTGTGCCTGGCGCAGCACGAGACCGGCTACGGCCTGATCCAGGAGATGGGCCGCCTGCGCGGCGAGGCCGAGCACTCGGCCTCGCGCCAGTCCTACGCCCACATCGTGACCGCCCGCACCTGCCGCGCCATGCAGCGCTCGCTGACCGAGATCTGCATGACGCTGACCGCCTCGATCCCCTACGTGAGCATCATGCGCGGCGGCGTCGAGCGCCGCGCCAGCATCTTCTTCCACCGCCAGCAGAAGATCCTCGAGAACGCGCACCTGGAGGCGGCGCTCTTGGAAACCGCCCCCGAGGCGGCCGCGGCCGAGCTCGCCGCCGGGGACGCAAAAGAGTTGTAAAAGTCCCGCCGATTCTTCCCCTCCCACGAACCTGCAGGCGTCGCGGCCGTGATACACGCCTGTGGGACCCGCGCTGCGCCAACGACTTCGATCCGACCGTCAAGGAGACGCCAGAGATGACCCCATCCCGAATGCTCCGCCTGCTCGTGCCCGGCTCGCTCCGCCGCCTGCACGTGCTCGGCTCGCTCGCCTTGATCCTGGCGCTGGCGCCGCCGGCCCCCGCCGCCGACTGGCCGCAATGGCGCGGCCCCGAACGCAACGGCCGTTCGCCGGAGACCGGTCTGCTGGCCGCCTGGCCCGAGGGCGGCCCGCCGCTCGCCTGGCGCTCCGGCGGCGTCGGCGCCGGCTACTCGAGCCTCGCCGTGGTCGGCGAGCGCATCTACACCAGCGGCGACGCCGGCGACTCGCAGTACCTGGTCGCCGTCAAGCGCAGCGACGGCGGCCCGCTGTGGAAGACCCGCATCGGACCCGCCTGGGAAGACGAGTACCTCGGCGCCCGCTCGACCCCGGCCGTCGACGGCGGGCGCGTCTACGTGATCGGCACCGAGGGCGACGTGGTCTGCGCCGACGCGGCGAGCGGCCAGGAGGTCTGGCGCCGCAACCTGGTCAAGGACTTCGGCGGCGCGCTGATGCAGGCCATGGGCAAGTACAGTTGGAAGTTCGCCGAATCACCCCTGGTCGACGGCGACCGTGTGATCGTGACCCCCGGCGCCCGCGACGCCGCGCTGGTGGCCCTCGACAAGAAGACCGGCAAGGAGATCTGGCGCGCCAAGATCCCCGAGCTCGGGCCCAAGGGCGACGACGGCGCCGCCTACTCCTCCGTGGTGGTCGCCGACGCCGCCGGCGTGCGCCAATACGTGCAGCTCCTGGGCCGCGGCCTGATCGGCGTCGAAGCCGCGAGCGGCCGCTTCCTCTGGGGCTACAACCGCGTCGCCAACGACGTCGCCAACATCGCCACCTCGATCGTCGACGGCGACCACGTCTTCGCCTCGACCGGCTACGACACCGGCGCCGCCCTGCTCCACCTCGCCGGCAGCGACGGCAAGGTCGAGGCCCGCGAGGTCTACTTCCTCGAGGCCAACGTCTTCCAGAACCACCACGGTGGGCTGATCCTGCACCAGGGCCACGTCTACACCGGCACCGGGCACAACAAGGGCTTCCCGCTGTGCGTGGACCACAAGACCGGCGAGGTGGCCTGGGGCCCGGTGCGCACCGAGGGCCGCGGCTCCGCCGCCGTGACCTACGCCGACGGCCACCTCTATTTCCGCTACCAGGACGGCCACGTGGTGCTCGTCGAGGCGACGAGCGAGGAATACCGCGAGAAGGGCTCCTTCAAGATCCCCGACGTCGACCAGTTCAGTTGGTCGCACCCGGTGGTCTCCGGCGGCATCCTCTACCTGCGCGAGCAGGACAACCTCTTCGCCTACGACGTGCGGGAACCCTCACCCCCGGCCCCTCTCCCAGGGGGAGAGGGGAGGTAGGATACCGGACTCGAGCCCCTCTCCCCCTGGGAGAGGGGTTGGGGTGAGGGTTCCGGAGGTCGAGATGGCGAAAGGCAACAAGCAAGCGACGGCGAAGTCCGGGACGGCCCTGGCGGTCCTGGCGGCGCTGGGCGCGGTGTCGGCCCTGTGGGCCCTCTTCCTGTGGACGGAGCTGGTGCGCTCGCGCGCCGGCGGCACGCCCTTCTGCGGCTTCGGCGGCGGCGACTGCGCCGCGCTCTGGGACGCCGCCTTCGCCGCCGCCGTCCACCGCCTCACCGGCCTGCCGGTGGCGGCCTGGGGGCTGGTGTGGGGCGTCGCCGCGTTCGCGGTGCCGATCCTCGCCCTCGCCGCCCTCGCCGACGGCCGCGGCGCCGCGCGACTCCTGGGCGCCGTGCGCTGGACGGCGATCGGCGGCCTCGCGGGTCTGGTGGCCCTGCTCGCGGCGAGCGCCGCCGAAGGGCTCTTCTGCACGAGCTGCGCCCTCACCTACGTGCTGGCGCTGGCCTACGGCGGCGTCGCCTTCTTCGTGCTGGCGCCGCGCCGCCCGCTGAGCCCGCAGGGCCTGGCGACGGCCGCCGTGGCGTCCGCCGGCGTCTGGGTCCTGCTCCTCTATCCCGGTCTGGAGACGCCCAAGAGCCTGGCCCGCGAAGATCAGCGCGCCATGGCCGGCGCCGCCGCGCGGGCGGCCGAGCGCGGCGAAACGCCTCCGGCGTCCGAGTCGCCGCCGTCGGCGCAGCGGGCGGCGGACGGCGAGCGGGACCCACGGCTCGAGCAGCAGCTCCCGGAGTTCCTCGCCAGCCTCGAGCCTCAGCTCAAGCAGTCGTTGAGCGACACGCTCGCCGTCTTCCGCGAGGGTGAGCGCCACGAGGAGCCGCCGCGCGCCCTCCAGGGATCCGCTGACGCGCCGGTGCGCATCACCGAGTTCACCGACGCGCTGTGCAGCCACTGCGCCACCTTGCACGGCACGATCAACTACCTGCGCACGCTGCTGCCGGCCGACGCCTTCAGCGTCGACTCGCGGCAGTTCCCCCTCGACGGCAACTGCAACGACAAGCTGCCGGCGCGGGGACCGGAGAGCGTGCGCTGTCTGGCGGCGCGGGCGCAGATCTGCATGGAGGACACCGAGCACGCTTTCGAGTTCGCCGGCGCGGTGTTCGAGCGCCAGCGCGACCTGACGCGGGAGATCGTCTACGAGATCGCCGCGCCGTTCATGGACCGCTCGCGCCTCTCGTCCTGCGTCGAGAGCTCCGAGACCGCGGCCAAGCTCGCCGCCGACGTCGACTACGCATGGCACTTCGAGCCCCACGGCACGCCCCTGGTGCTCGTCAACGGCCGCGAGTCGCCTTCCTTCGGCCCCCTGCTCTACGCCCTGGTGCTGACCGGCGGCGACCCCGACCATCCGCAGCTCTCCGAGCTGCCGCCGCCGGACCCGCAGGCGGTGGCCCAGCTCCGGTCGCATTCGCACTAGCGGGCACCCAGGAGGCGGGCGCACGCCGTGCGCCCCTACACCCCTCTCCCCCTGGGAGAGGGGCCGGGGGTGAGGGTTGCGGGCGCACGCCGTGCGCCCCTACACCCCTCTCCCCCGGGGAGAGGGGCCGGGGGTGTGGGTTGCGGGCGCACGCCGTGGGCGAGATCGGAGGCACCCGCTGGTGACGCCCGTCAGTTCAGGCGCGCCACCAGGCGACGGTAAAGCGTCAGCGCGGTGCGGTCCGTCGGCGAGCTCGCGAGCGCCTGGCGGAACTCTTCGAGAGCGCGGCCGTAGTCGTGGCGCATCAGGTGGATGCGCCCGAGGTTGAGGTGCGGGAAATGACGCGGCTCGTAGCGCTCGGCCGTCATGGCGCGCTCGAGCCACTTCTCGGCCTCGTCGAGCTCGCCGCGCTGCATCAGGTAGACGCCGAGGTCGTTGTACGGATTGCCGAAGCTGGGGTCGACGCTGATCGCGATCTTGCACTGCTCGATCGCCTCGTCGAGCCGGTCCTGGAGGCTGTACATCCACCCGAGGAAGGTGTGGGCCTCGGCCGTGGGGAATGCCGCGATCGACGCCTGGTAGCTCTCGATCGCGCCGGCGACGTCGCCGTCGCGGTGGCGGAGGTTGCCCTCCTCGAGCAGCCGCTCGGCCTCTTCCCGGCGTTCGATGTCCTTGTCGGACGGCATGGCGTCTCCGTGGACCACTCTACACCGGCCGCGGCGGTCACTGCCGACGCGAGCTTGCGGGCGGACTGTGGTAGAACCGTCCGCGCATGTGGGACGTCGTCGTCATCGGCGGAGGCATCGCGGGATTGACCGCGGCCTATGAGCTCCACCGGCTCGCCGCGGCCGACGGCCGCGCGACGCGGGTGGGCCTCGTCGAGGGCGCGCCGCGGCTCGGCGGCAAGATCGTGACCGACGAGGCCGGCGGCTTCCTCGTCGAGGGCGGGCCCGACTCGTTCCTCGCCCGCAAGCCCTGGGCCCTGGAGCTGGCGCGCGAGCTCGGCCTCGAATCGCGCGTCGTGGCCGCCGACGGCGAGCCGCGGACGACCTTCGTCGTCCGCCGCGGGCGTCTCGTGCCCCTCCCTCTGGGAGCGCTGCCCCTGCTGCGCTCGCCGCTCCTCTCCTGGGGCGCCAAGCTGCGCCTGGCGCTCGAACGCTTCCAGCCTCCGCGCCGCGGCTCCGGCGACGAAAGCGTCGCCGACTTCGTGCGCCGCCGAGCCGGGGACGAGGTGCTCGAGCGCCTCGCCGAGCCCCTGCTCGCCCACGTCCACGTGGCCGACGTCGAGCGCATGAGCCTCGACGCGTCCTATCCGCAACTGGCCGAGCTCGAGAGGCGCCACGGCAGCCTCACCCGCGGCGTCGCGGCGATGCGGCGCCGCGCCGCGCCGGGGGCTCCGGTCTTCCTCACCCTGCGCGGCGGCATCGGCGAGCTCGTCGAACGGCTCGCCGCGCGTCTGCCGCCGGAGTCGCTGCGGCTCGGGCGGGCCGCGCGCCGCCTCGAGGCGCGGCCCGGCGGCGGCTGGATCGTGCGCCTGGCCGACGGCGAGGCGATGCCGGCGGCGGCAGTCGTGCTCGCGGTGCCCGCGTTCGCCGCGGCGGAGCTGGCGGCGCCGCTCGACGCCGCCCTGGCGCGCCGGCTGCGGGCGATCCGCTACGCGTCGCTCGCCACCCTGTCGCTCGCCTATCGGCGCCGCGAGGTCGCCCACCCGCTCGCCGGCTACGGCTTCTTCGTGCCGCGGCGCGAGGTGCGCACGGTGCTGGCCTCCACCTGGACGTCGAGCAAGTTCGCCGGCCGGGTGCCCGACGAGGACCACGTGCTGCTGCGGGTGTTCCTGGGCGGCGCCCTGGGGGAGGAGGCGCTGCGGGGCGACGACGACGCGCTCGTCGACCGCGCGCGGGCGGACCTGCGCGACCTTCTGGGCCTTACCGCCGAGCCGGTGCTGGCGCGGCTCTACCGCTGGCCGCGGGGCTACCCGCAGTACGAGGTGGGCCACCGCGAACGGGTGGCGGCCATCGCCGCGGCGGTGCCGCCGGGGCTCGCGGTCGCCGGCAGCGCCTACCATGGCGTGGGGCTGCCGGACTGCGTGAGGAGCGCCCGCGAGGCGGCGCGCGCGGCGTACGCGGCGCTCGGCCCACGGGTCGCCGAAGTTGACGGCGGCGTGCTCGCGTGCTAAATAGCGCCGGACCGGAGTGTAAGTTCTCGCCACGGACGGCTTTCGCTTTTCGACCTTTGCTGAACTTCCGCGATCACGAGGCAAGAGACGCATGGCCACTGCCCTAGCCGACATCGCCCTGGCCGATATCGACCCCGTGGACCGCCGGCCGGCCCTGATCGAGGGCGCCCCGACCTTCCACGGCATCACCGAAGCCGTCTCCGCTCCGGTGGAGTGGACGCCGCCGCTGGGCTGGTACGTGACGCTGGGCATCTCGCTCGCCTTCCTCGCGCTCTTCGGCGTGTCGATCGCCTGGCTGTTCTGGGAGGGCGTGGGCATCTGGGGCAACAACGTGCCGGTGGCCTGGGCGTGGCCGATCGTGAACTTCGTCTTCTGGGTCGGCATCGGCCACGCGGGCACCCTGATCTCGGCCGTGCTCTTCCTGTTGCGGCAGCGCTGGCGGACCTCGATCAACCGCGCCGCCGAGGCGATGACGATCTTCGCCGTGATGTGCGCCCTGGTCTTCCCCGGCATCCACATCGGGCGTCCGTGGCTGCCCTACTGGATGCTGCCGCTGCCCAACCAGATGGAGATGTGGCCGCAGTTCCGCAGCCCGCTGATGTGGGACGTCTTCGCGGTGTCGATCTACGGCATGGTGTCGCTGATCTTCTGGTACCTGGGGCTGATCCCCGACCTGGCGACCATCCGCGACCGCGCCAGGTCGCGCGTGCGCCAGGTCGTCTACGGCGTCTTCGCCCTCGGCTGGCGCGGCTCCTTCCGCCAGTGGCTGCACTACGAGAAGGCCTACCTGCTGCTCGCCGGCCTGGCCACGCCGCTGGTGCTCTCGGTGCACTCGGTGGTCTCGTTCGACTTCGCGGTCTCGCAGCTCCCGGGCTGGCACACCACGATCTTCCCGCCCTACTTCGTGGCCGGCGCCATCTTCTCGGGCCTCGCCATGGTGGTCACGCTGATGGTGATCTGCCGGGTGGTCTTCAAGCTCACCCACGTGATCAACCCGCTGCACTTCGACCGCATGGCGCGGCTGATCCTGCTCACCGGCTCGCTGGTGGGCCTGGCCTACGGCACCGAGTTCTTTATCGCCTGGTACAGCGGCAGCGAGTACGAGCTCTTCGCTTTCAAGAACCGCGCCAACGGCCCATTCGCCTGGGCCTACTGGACCATGGTGTCGTGCAACGTGATCTCGCCGCAGGTCTTCTGGTTCAAGAAGCTGCGCACCCACATCCCGACGCTCTTCGTGGTGTCGATCCTGGTCAACGTCGGCATGTGGTTCGAGCGCTTCGTGATCGTGATCACGTCGCTGCACCGCGACTTCCTGCCCTCGAGCTGGGACTACTACCGGCCCACGTTCTGGGACCTGGCGACGCTCGCCGGCAGCTTCGGGCTCTTCTTCACCATGTTCACGCTCTTCGTGCGCTTCTTGCCGATGGTGGCGATGTCGGAGGTCAAGGGCGTGCTGCCCCAGGCCCACGTGCACCACCGTCCCGACTAGCCCGAGATGGAGAAAGCGATGGCGGACGAGAAGACCTATGGCCTGCTGGCCGAGTACTCCGATCCCGAGACCCTGATGCGCGCCTGCGCCCAGGTGCGCGACGAGGGCTTCTCGCGCTGGGACGCCCACACGCCGTTCCCGATCCACGGCCTCGCCCGGGCCATGGGCCTGCGGCGCTCGTGGGTTTCGGCCTTCGTGCTGGTCATGGGCCTCGGCGGCGCGGCCCTCGGCATGCTGCTCCAGTGGTGGGTGTCGACCACCGCCTATCCGCTGGTGATCAGCGGCAAGCCCTTTTTCAGTTGGCCGGCCTTCATCCCGATCACCTTCGAGTGCGGCGTGCTCGGCGGCGCCGCCGGCGCGGTGCTGGGCTTCCTGCTCCTCGCCGGCCTGCCGCGGCACCACCACCCGATCTTCAACGCCCGGCGGATCGGCCGCGCCACCGACGACGGCTTCTTCGTCTCGATCGAGGCGGCGGACCCGAAGTTCGACGCCGAGAAGACCCGCTCGCTGCTCGAGACGAGCGGCGCTACCCACGTGGAGCCGGTGACCGCCTGACCGGTCCCGAAAGAGCAGGCGAACCGATGCAGACCGAAATCTCGCTGCCCTCGGAACAGATCTCGATCCCGGCGTCGAGCGGCTGGACGAAGCTCCCCTGGATCGCCGGCGCGGTGGGTCTCGCGGCGCTCGCGGCGGCGCTCGCCGGCGGCCTGGACCACGAGACGCGGACCCGCTTCCTCTTCGCCTACGTCTTCGCCTACGTGTACTGCCTGAGCGTCGCGCTCGGCGGTCTGTTCTTCGTGCTGCTCCACTTCCTCGCCCGCGCCGGTTGGAGCACGGTGGTGCGGCGCTTGGCGGAGCACGTGGCGTCGACGATGCCGCTCTTCGTGGTGCTCTTCGTGCCGATCGCCGTCTGGCACGGCGACCTCTTCCTGTGGGCGGTGCCCGGCATTGCCGACCGAGACGACCTGATCGCCGGCAAGTCGGGCTTCCTGAGCAGCGGCTTCTTCCTCGTCCGTTCGGCGCTCTACCTGGCGATCTGGACGGGGCTCGCCTGGTGGTTCGCCCGCCAGTCCCAGCGCCAGGACGAGAGCGGCGACGCGGCGATCACCCGCCGTCTCCAGACCCGCAGCGCGCTCGGCATGGTGCTCTTCGGCGTGTCGCTGAACTTCGCCGCCTTCGACTGGCTGATGGCGCTCGACCCGCACTGGTTCTCGACGATCTTCGGCGTCTACTTCTTCGCCGGCTGCGTGCTGGCGATCCTGTCGACGCTGATTCTCCTGTCCTTGCAGCTCCAGGCGAGCGGCTACCTCAGGAACGTCGTCACCTGGGAGCACTACCACGACATGGGCAAGCTGCTCTTCGCTTTCGTGGTGTTCTGGGCCTACATCGCGTTCTCGCAGTTCATGCTGATCTGGTACGCCAACCTGCCGGAGGAGACGGGTTGGTTCCATCACCGCTGGGGCGACGGCCCGGCGGGCTGGCAGGGGGTCTCGATCTTCCTGGCGGCCGGCCACTTCGGGGCGCCGTTCCTCTTCCTGCTCTTCGCGGACGTCAAACGCCGGCGCTGGAGCCTCACCCTGGCCGCCGTGTGGATCCTCCTGGTCCACGCCGTGGACGTTTACTGGCTGGTGATGCCGAGCCTGCCGCTGATGATCGAGGGGCACCACGGCCTGCACCCCCACTGGCTCGACCTGGCCTGTCTCCTGGGCATCGGCGGCCTCTTCCTGGCGGTCCTGGGCTGGCGGCTCAGGGGCGGCGCGCTGGTGCCGGTCAGGGATCCGCGGCTGGCCGAGTCGCTGGCGTTCGAGAACGCGTAGGCGGGGACCCATGCCCCACGAATGGACCCGGTGCCGGATCTGCGGACATGACTCTCTCGTCCCGATCCTGGAGCTTGGGGTCCAGACGCTGACCGGCGTCTTCCCGCGCGACCATGCCGAGCCGCTGACCCGCGGCCCGCTCGACCTCGTCAAGTGCCACGCCGAGGGCGAGCGGATCGAGCACTGCGGACTGGTGCAACTGCGCCACTCCTATCCCTCCGGCGAGCTTTACGGCGCGAGCTACGGCTACCGTTCGTCGCTGAACCGGTCGATGGTGGACCACCTGGGCCGCATCGTCGCACGGTTGCGCGAGGCGGTGACGCTCAGGCCCGGCGATCTGGTGCTCGACGTGGGCAGCAACGACGGCACGCTCCTGTCGTTCTATCCGGAATCGGGTCCGGTGGCGGTGGGCATCGATCCCACCGCCGCCAAATTCAGACAGTACTACCCGCCTCACGCGCGGGTGATCCCGGAGTTCTTCTCGGCGGCCCTCTGGCGCCGGCGCTTCGGCGAGCGCCAGGCGAAGATCGTCACCGCGATCGCCATGCTCTACGACCTCGACGACCCGCAGCGGTTCGTGCGCGAGGTGGCGGAGATCCTGGCGGAGGACGGCGTCTGGCACTTCGAGCAGAGCTATCTGCCGGCGATGCTGGCAGCCAACGCCTACGATACCATCTGCCACGAGCACGTGGAGTACTACGCCCTGCGGCAGATCAAGCACCTCACCGACCGCGCCGGTCTGAAAATCATCGGCGTGCACTTCAACCGCGTCAACGGCGGCAGCTTCGCGGTCACCGCGGCGAAGGCGGCGGCTCCCTATCCCGAGGACGCCGGCGGGATCGCGGCGGCGCTTGCCGCCGAGCGCCGGCAGGGTCTGCACACCCTCGAGCCCTATGCGGCGTTCAAGGGCCGGGTCTTCGCCCATCGTGACGAGCTGCGCTCGCTGCTCGGCGAGCTCCGGCGCCGCGGCGAGCTGGTGTTGGGCTACGGCGCTTCGACCAAGGGCAACGTGATCCTGCAATTCTGCGGCCTCACCGCGCGGGACCTGCCGTGCTTTGCCGAGGTCAACGACGACAAGTTCGGCCGGCTGACGCCGGGCACGCACATCCCGATCGTCTCGGAGAGCGAGGCCAGAGCGAGGAGGCCGGATTATTTCCTGGTCATGCCGTGGCACTTCCGCGACCCTATCGTCGAACGCGAGGCCGCCTTCCTTGCCGGCGGCGGCAAGCTGATCTTCCCGCTGCCGGCCATCGAGATCGTGGACGGAGCAGGGGGATGACGGGCGGGGCCGCGACCAGGACCCTGATCCTCGTCCCGACCTACGACGAACGGGACAACGTCGGCGAGATGATCGCGCGTCTCGACGCCCTGGCGCTCGCCGCGGATCTCCTTTTCGTCGACGATGCCTCGCCGGACGGCACCGGCGAGCTGCTCGCCGCTCTGGCGGCCGAGCGCGCGGATCTCCACGTCATCCACCGGCCCGGAAAGCTGGGCATCGGCGGCGCCCACCGCGACGGCATCGCCTGGGCCTACGAGCACGGTTACGAGCGGCTGGTCACGCTCGATTGCGATTTCTCCCACAGCCCCGAGGACATCCCCCGCCTGCTCGCCGAGGCGCCGCGCTGGGACGTCGTGGTGGGCTCGCGCTACCTGCGCCCGGGCAGCCTGGTGGACTGGAACCTGCTGCGCCGCACCCTGACCCGGCTCGGCCACCTGCTGACGGTGCGCCTGCTCCGGATGCCCTACGACGCCACCGGAGCCTTCCGGGTCTACGACCTCACCCGGATTCCCCGGCGGCTGTTCGAGCGGGTCGAGTCGCGGGGTTATTCGTTCTTCTTCGAGTGCCTCTTCCTGGTGGCCCGCAACGGGCTGAGGATCGGCGAGGCGCCGATCGTGCTGCCGGCGCGCACCTACGGCAGCTCGAAGATGTCGGTGAAAGAAGCGGTGAAGAGCGGCTTGCGGGTGTGGGAGTTGTGGCTGCGCACGCTGGTCCGTCCCGAACAGTTCAGCGTCGCCGGGCCCTTCACCGAGATCGACCCCGAGCTCGTCGATCCGCAGCAGTGGGACGACTATTGGTCGCCGGCGAAGCAGCGGCGCTCCAACCGGATCTACGACGTGATCGCGGCGCTGTACCGCAACCTGGTGATCCGGCGACAGCTCAACCGCTTCGTGCGCCGCCACTTCTCTCCCGGCTCCCAGCTCCTCCACGCCGGCTGCGGCAGCGGCCAGGTCGACGCCGATTGCCAGCGCGAGATGGCCATCAGCGCCGTCGACATTTCGCCCGCGGCGCTCGACCTGTACAGGAAGAACAACCCGCGGGCGCAGGGGATCCGGCACGCCAGCATCTTGCGGCTGCCCTTCGCCGACGGCTCCTTCGACGGCGCCTACAACCTGGGGGTGATGGAGCACTTCACCGGCGGGGAGATTCGGCGCATCCTCGCCGAGCTCCACCGCGTCCTCCGGCCGGAGGGCAAAGTGATCCTGCTGTGGCCCCACGCGCGGGCGTCGAGCGTCCTCGTCCTCCGGCTGGCCCACTGGATCTTGAATCGCGGGCTCAGGAAAGACGTCCGCTTCCACCCGCCGGAAGTTTCCCTGCTGCGGTCGAAGAGAGCGGCCGCGGCGCTCGTGCGGGAGGCGTGCTTCGAGCTGATCGGCTACGAGTTCGGCCCGCGCGATCTCTTCGTCCAGGCGGTCGTCGTGGCGCGCAAAGCGCAGCCGCTCGCCGAGCGCCGCCAACTCCCTGTCGATCGGGTGGCGTGACGGCCGTGTCGCCCGCTTTCACCACGGCCCCGGACCGATCGGCGCGGCGGCTCCGCGCCGTCGTCGTGCTGGCGGGGCTCGTCGCGGCGCAGGTCGTGCTCATCGGACCCTCGCTCATCGGCGCCCGGATCCTGCTGCCGCTCGACGTCCTGGCCATGGACGCCTATTACCTGCCGGGGACGGCGGAGTACTCGGACGTCGAGCTGCGCAACCCGGGGATCTCCGACCCGGTGCTGATCTATGAGCACCAGCGGCGCTTCGCGGCGCGGGAGATCCGCGCCGGACGTCTGCCGCTGTGGATCCCGCACCAATACGCCGGCGCGCCGTCGGCCACCTGGGCGACGTACTCTCCTTTCCACCTGCCCTATTACCTCTTCCCCGGTCCGGCGACCCTGGCCTGGGTGCACCTGATCATGGCGTCGGTGGCCGGTCTCGGGGCGTACGTCTACCTGCGTCGGGCCCTCGGGATCTCGTTCTGGCCCGCCGCGGTGGCCGCGTGGTGCTACCCGTTGACCGGGTTCTTCGTCTTCTGGCAGGGCTATCCGATGCTCCCGGCGCTGGCCTGGTTGCCATGGCTCCTGGTGGTCGTCGAGCGCGTCATCGCGCGCCCCCGCGGCGTTTCCGGGCCGCTCCTCGCCGGCCTCACCGGGGTCGTGGCGGTCAGTGGTCAGGTCGACTTCGCGGCTCAGGTGCTGGCGGCGTCGGGGCTCTACGCGGTGGGCCGCCTGACCATCGAATGGCGCCGGCGGCGGGAGCGGCGCGCCCTGCTGGGCGCCGGCGTTGCGCTGGCCGCCGCCTGGCTTCTCGGGATCCTGCTGGCCGCCCCGTTCCTGCTGCCGTTCGCCGAGTACCTCGGGGGCAGCGCCCGCCTGAGCGCCCGCATTGCCGGCTACGAGGCGCGCCCTCCGATCGGCCTGGCAGCCCTGCCACAGACCGTGCTGCCGGCCATGTACGGCGCGATGCGCGCCGGCTCGTGGCGCATCGTCGACGGCAACCAGATCGAAAGCTCGGCCGCCGCTTACGCCGGTCTGGCGGCGGCCTTGCTGTTGGCGCCGCTGGCCTGGTGCAGCGCCCGGCATCGCCCTGCCAACGTGCTGTGGCTGGTGCTGGGATTGCTCGGGCTCGCCTGGTCGCTCGACGTGCCGGGCCTGGTGACGGTGCTGCGGCTGCCGGGGCTCAGGATGCTCTCCCACAACCGCTTCGTCTTCGTGACCGCGTTTGCCTTGCTGGCGATGGCCGCGGTGGCGCTCGAGCGCCTCCGGGAGGGGCCCGTCGAGCGCCGGCCCTGGTTCCTGATGCCGGTAGCGGTGCTGGTGGGGCTCGGGGCGTGGTGCGTCTATCGCGCGGACCGGCTCCCCGAGCCGCTGGCCACGCAGCTCGAGGAGATGGTGAGGCAGGGGGTCTCCCTCTTCACGCTCACCGGTCCCGCGGCGCTGGAACGGATCCGCCAGGGCTTCCGCGCCGCCTACCTCCTCGGCGCCCTGTGGTGCAGCCTGGCGGTGCTCGGCTGGGTGCTGGTCCGCGCGGGCGGCCGGCGGCCGTGGCTGGCGCCGCTCCTGGCAGGGCTGTGGATCGTCGAGCTCGTGGTCTTCGCCCGCGGGGCGAGCATGCAGAGCGATCCGCGGCTCTACTATCCCCGCATCCCGGTGCTCGAACGGCTCGCCGAGGCGCCGCCGGGCCGGGTGCTCGGCCTGCGCTGCCTGCCGCCGCGGCTGGCCGAGTCGCACGGCCTGAGCGACCTGCGCGGCATCGACGGCATCGAGCCGTCCCGCATTCTCGAGGTGCTGCGGCTCGCCGAAGACCCCCGGTCGACTTCCCCGGCCTACGCCACCACCCAATGGTACCTGCCGCGTTGGCGCCGCACCGAAGGCGGCGGCCTCGACCTGCCGCCGGTGCTCGACATGCTGGGCCTGCGCTACCTCGTCTTCCGCGGCTCGCCGGCGCCGGGCCTGCGGCCGTTGCTGGCCGGGGACGACTATTGGGTCGTCGAGAACGCGGAGGCGTTGCCGCGGGTCTTCGTGCCGCGACGCGTCGAGACCGTGGCCGACGACAAGCAGATCCTGAGCCGGATGGCGGCGGCGGACTTCGATCCCCGCGAGGTGGCCTACCTCGAGGAGCCGGTGAGCCTGCCCGCCGGCGATGGCACGGTCGAGATCGTCGAGCAGCTTCCCCGGCGGATCGCCGTCGCCTTCGACCTCCCGGCGCCGGCCCTGGTCGTGCTGGCGGAGAACTGGGACGCCGGCTGGCGGGCGGAGGTCGAGGGCCGCGCCGGGCCGAGCCTGCGCGTCAACTACACGCTGAACGGGGCGGTGGCGCCGGGCGGCCGGGGCCGGCTGGTGTTCCGCTACTCGCCGGCGAGCTTCCGGCGCGGTCTGGCGCTCATGCTCCTGGCGTCCGTCGTCGTCCTCGCCTGGCTGGCGCGTGTCAGGCCCGGTGCCAGGTGACCGCGGCGGGCGACACCCGGGTGCTACTTCGGCACCTCCACCTCCACCGCCACCCGCTCCAGGATGCGGCGGGCGCTGTGGCCTTCGAGCTCGGCCTCGGCGGTGAGCAGCAGGCGGTGCTCCCAGCAGGGGACGAGGAAACGCTTGGTGTCGTCGGGCAATCGTCGTCCTTGGCGCGCCGGTACCGTCGAGGTGATCGTCCTGCCGCGGCAGGACGATGCCCGGCCCGAGAATCCGTATCCCCTACGATCGCCCAACCGACCCGGTGGCCGAGAACGATTGGGACGTCCTGAAGTGATCCTTCTCGATACTCACGTCTGGGTCTGGTGGGTCCTGGGGAATCCGCGTCTGTCGGCGGAGAAGCTGAAGCTCCTCAGGCGGTCGTAGCGGAAGTCCTGGGTGCCGATGCCGTGGACGTTGCCGGCGCCGTCGTAGCCGTAGGTGCCCGTGTTCCAGCCGGCGCTGGTCGAGATCCGGAAGGGACGCTCGAGGCCGTCGGCGGGGTTGAGCTCGAAGGTGTAGTCGACGCCGTTGGCGTGCTCGACCTGGTAGAGCGAGCCGCCCGCCTGGTAGGTCAGCGCGTCGGCGTAGCCAGGAACCGAGGTGAGGAAGCCCCGCGTGTGCCCGTAGGTCACCCGCCGCGCCGGCGTCTCGCCGGTACACGGCGCGTGCAGGCATTGCGGGTAGTCGACCGCGCTCAGGTTGCCCTGGGCGTCGGTCTCGAAGCCGGTCTGGAAGGCGAAGGTCTGGCCGTTGAAGGAGAAGCGCGTCTGCCGCGCCGAGATCCGCCCGTCGATCCCCTCGTAGCGGAAGGTCTCGGTCACCACGCCCTCGAGATCGAAGGGGAGCAGCGGCAGCGGCGAGACCGGTTGCACCCAGTTGCGCCGCCGCGCCTGGTAGAGCTTGCCCTGGCGCTTGTCGTTGCCCTCGTTCTTGCGCGCGTACAAGAGCTCCTTGAGCAGCCGCGTCGAGCCCGGAGCGTACGGGTCCGGCTCCTCGACGCGGATCAGGCGCGAGGCCGGGTCGTAGGCGAAGCCGAGGTCGAACTTC
>Ga0299906_10000566_pt1 | contig 33806 bp, 26 predicted proteins | sample RVTome_14_FD_200259 | JGI IMG/M metagenome (GOLD analysis project Ga0299906, IMG submission 200259) | Soil microbial communities from uranium-contaminated site in the Upper Colorado River Basin, Wyoming, United States - RVT145D125 (version 2) ...
GCGCTCGCCGTCCACCTGCACGAGAAGCTGAAGGCGCTGGGCGAGCGCGTCTACGGCGTCGAGGGCGAGTCGGGCGGCGACTGGGTGCTGATCGATCTCGGCGACGTCGTGGTCCACATCATGCAGCCGGCGGTGCGCCAGTACTACAACCTCGAGGAGCTGTGGGGCGAGCCGCGGCCGCGGGCGAAGCGGACCCGTCCCAAGCCGAAGACCGCCGAGCCGGTCCTCTAACCAATGCGCCTGCTCGTCGCCGCGGTCGGGGAGCGCATGCCCCGCTGGGTCGACGACGGGTTCGCCGAGTACGCGAAGCGGTTCCCGCCCAAGGCGCGCCTCGAGCTCATGGCGGTCCGGCCGGAGCAGCGCGGCGCGACCCGCACGGTCGCGCAGGCGCTCGCGGCCGAGGGCAAGCGCCTCGCGGCCGGGCTGCCTGCGGGGTGCCGCCGCGTGGCGCTCGACGAGCGCGGCCGGGAGGTCACCAGTGGCGAGCTCGCGAGGCTCCTCGAGCGCTGGCTCGCCGACGGGCGCGACGTGGCGTTCCTGGTCGGCGGCCCCGACGGCCTGGACCCGGCGCTCAAGGCGGCGGCGGAGGTACAGTTGCGGCTGTCGAGCCTTACGCTGCCGCATGCACTGGTTCGCGTCCTGCTCGCGGAACAGCTTTATCGGGCGCTCGCGATTCTCGATAATCACCCCTACCACCGCGCCTAGCCCGGCCCCCGTGGCAACCAACCTCCCGCGCATCTACCTCGCCTCCCGGAGCTCGCGCCGGCGGGAGCTCCTCAAGCAGATCGCCGTCCCGTACGAGGTGCTGCTCTTCCGCGAGCATGGCCTGCGGGGCCGCGACATGGAGGAGGCGCCGCGCGAGACCGAGGCGCCCGAGGCCTACGTCCAGCGGGTGGCGCGCGACAAGGCCGACGCGGGGTGGCTCCGCGTGCAGCAGCGCGGCCTGCCGCGGTTCCCGGTCCTCGCCGCCGACACCGCGGTGTGCCTGGGCGAGAAGATCTTCGGCAAGCCCCCCGACCGCGCCGGCGCGATCACGATGCTGAAGGAGCTCTCCGGCCGCGAGCACCGCGTGATCACCGCGGTCGTGCTCAAGTTCGACACCGCGGTCGACACGATCCTCAACGCGAACGTGGTGCGCTTCCGCGAGCTGTCGGACGCGGAGATCAGCGACTACGTAGCGACCGGGGAGCCGTTCGACAAGGCCGGCGGCTACGCGATCCAGGGCCGCGCGGCGGTGTTCATCCCCGAGATCCTCGGCAGCTACACCGGGGTGATGGGCCTGCCGCTCTTCGAGACGGCGAGCCTGCTGCGCAGGTTCCAGGCGCGGTTCAGTTAAGCTTCGCGAAGCGCGCCAACAAGCGCCTTGTGCCCTTGCGTTGGGGCTTTCAGGCGCGCGCCGCCGATGGCCGAAGACATCCTCATCAACGTCACCCCGCAGGAGACGCGCGTCGCGGTCATGGCGAACGGCGTCGTCCAGGAGCTGCACGTCGAGCGCGCCGCGAGCCGCGGGCTCGTCGGCAACATCTACATGGGGCGGGTCGTGCGGGTGCTCCCGGGAATGCAGTCGGCGTTCATCGAGATCGGGCTCGAGCGCGCGGCGTTCCTGCACGTCGCCGACATCTGGGAGGAGCGCGCGAACGGCGAGAGCGGCGGCGCCGCGGCGACGCGGCCGATCGAGAAGATCCTCGCCGAGGGCCAGCCGCTGATGGTGCAGGTCGTGAAGGACCCGATCGGCACCAAGGGCGCGCGGCTCTCGACCCAGCTCTCGATCGCCGGGCGCCTGCTCGTCTACCTGCCGCAGGACTCCCACATCGGCATCTCGCAGCGGATCGAGGACGAGACCGGCCGGAAGCTGCTGCGCGAGAAGCTCCAGCAGCAGCTGCCGGCCGACGAGCGCGGCGGCTACATCATCCGCACGGTGGCCGAGTCGGCGACCGACGCGGAGCTCGCGAACGACGTCGCGTACCTGCGGCGCCTGTGGGGCACCCTGCGCGAGCGCGCGCAGACCTCGCACGCCCCGTCCCTCCTCCACCAGGATCTCTCGCTCGCCCAGCGGGTGCTGCGCGACTTCGCGCACGAGGACACCGGCCGCATCGTCATCGACTCGCGCGAGACCTTCGTCCGGCTGCAGGCGTTCGCCACCGACTACGTGCCGAAGGCGCTCCCGAGGATCGAGCACTACGCCGGCGAGCGGCCGCTGTTCGACCTCGCCAACGTCGAGGAGGAGATCGAGAAGGCGCTCGCCCGCCGGGTCGAGCTCAAGAGCGGCGGCTACCTCATCGTCGACCAGACCGAGGCGCTGACCACGATCGACGTGAACACCGGCGGGTTCGTGGGGCTGCGCAACTTCGACGACACGATCTTCAAGACCAACCTCGAGGCCGCGCAGGTGATCGCCCGGCAGCTGCGGCTGCGCAACCTCGGCGGGATCATCATCCTCGACTTCATCGACATGGAGAACCCGGACCACCGCGCCGCGGTGCTCGCCGAGCTCAACAAGGCGCTGACGCGCGACCGCACCAAGATGACGGTCAACGGCTTCACCCAACTCGGGCTCGTGGAGATGACGCGCAAGCGCACGCGCGAGTCCCTCGAGCACGTGCTGTGCGAGCCCTGCCCGACCTGCCAGGGGCGTGGCACGGTGAAGACCGCGCGCAGCGTGTGCTACGAGATCCTGCGCGAGATCCTGCGCGAGGCGCGGCAGTTCAACGCGCGCGAGTTCCGGATCCTCGGCGCGCAGTCGGTGATCGATCTCTTCCTCGAGGAGGAGTCGCAGTCGCTCGCGATGCTCGGCGACTTCATCGGCAAGCCGGTGTCGATGCAGGTCGAGACGAGCTACACCCAGGAACAGTTCGACGTCATCCTCATGTGAACGCTCGCCGCGCGTGACCTCTGGCACGCCGGCGCGCGGCTGGCGTCTGGACGCGCGGCCCGGGGCGATCGCAAAATGCCACCGATGACCGACAAGACCCTCTCGAGCAGGGAGCGCGCGCTCCTCGAAGCGGCGCGCCGCGAGGTCGAGGCGAAGGCGCCCCCGCGCGAGGTCGCGGGCCCTGCCGGCGCTACCCCCCCGGCACGCGCGATCGCGCCCGCGCGCGCCGCGCCGCGGGCGCCGTCGTCGCCGCTCGATGCGCCGACCGTGCTCGGCTGGGATCATCCGGCGGCGCAGGCCGCTCCGCCGAAGCCCGAGGACGACAAGTGGGCGCGGATCGCCGTCCTCATGGAACGCGAACGCCGCGACGCCGACGCCCGGCGCCGGCGGACGCGCCGCAACGGGTACGCGGTCGTCGCGGTCCTGGTGGTCATCCTCCTGATCGTTTTCGCCCGCGCGCTGCTGCGCTGATCGGCTCCGCCGGGGCGGCGCGATCGGCCCGCAGGACCCGCTCGAGCGCGGCACCCATCGCCGCGGCCCCCCGCTCGCTGACGTGGCCGGTCGGCGCGGGTCAGGGGGTCAGGGGCCGCGACTCGCGGCCCCTTGACTTTTCTGGCCCCTCGCCACTAGCTTGCGCTCATGCTTCCGGGGTTCGAGTCCCGCCGCGTCGCTGCCGCCGGCGTCCAGTTCAGCGTGCACACGGCGGGGTCCGGCCCCGCCGTGCTGCTGCTGCACGGTTATCCGCAGACGCACCTGATCTGGCGGCACCTCGCACCCCGCTTCGCTCGTCGCTTCAGTGTCGTCGCACCCGATCTGAAGGGATACGGCGACAGCGACGCGCCCCCGCCCACGCCCGACTCATCCAACTACTCGAAGCGCGCGGTGGCGGCGGAGCTCGTCGCGCTGATGCGCGCCCTCGGGCACGAGCGGTTCGCGGTCGTCGGCCACGACCGCGGCGCGCGGGTCGCCTACCGGATGGCGCTCGACGATCGCGAGCGCGTCGCGAAGCTCGTCGTGCTCGACATCGTTCCCACCGGCGCGATGTGGGCCGGGGCGACGCGGGTGTTCGCGGTGAACACCTTCCACTGGGGCTTTCTCGCGCAAGGCGGCGGGATGCCCGAGCGCTTGATCGGCGGTGATCCGGACAGCTGGCTCGAATTCGCGTGCCGTAAGTGGGCCCGCGACTTCGCGAAGCTCGCCGACGCGATGCCCGAGTACGCGCGGGCGTTTCGCAAGCCCGAGATCATTGCCGCGACCTGCGCCGACTACCGGGCGGGCGCGACGCTCGACGACGAGCACGATCGCGCCGATCTTGCCGCGGGCCGGAAGATCGCCTGTCCGACGCTCGCGGTCTGGTCGGGGACGTTCATCGGCAAAGGGAAGTCAGCCGACCCGCTCGAGACCTGGCGCGAGTACGCGAGCGATGTGCGCGGCTTTCCCGTCGCCTGCGGACACTTCATCCCCGAAGAAGCGCCTGAAGCCATCTGCGACCCGGTCGCGCAGTTCCTGGCGGGTTAGCCCCTCCCCCGAATCCTCCTCCCTGACCCGGAAGGAGCTCGCCGAGCCGTTTGTCTTACACTATAGTTCAATGTATGACAAGCGGTCGGACCCTGCTCTCAGTACGGCTCGACCCGGCGCTCGCCGCGGCGCTCGAGCGCCATTGCGAGCAGTCCGGCGAGACCCGCAGCCACGTCGTGCAGCAGAGCGTCGCGCAGTACCTCGTGGTGCAGTCGGGTCCGACGCTCGGGAGCCTCGCCGAGAGCCACCTTCCGCCCCGTCCCAAGCGTCCCGCGCGCAAGGCGCGCGGCTCCCGCCAGGAACGCTTCCGCCGCTACGTCCGTGCGAAGCGTCGTCGTTGACTCCGGCTTCCTGATCGGACTGTTCGAGGAGGGCGATCCGCTGCACGGCCGCTGCCGCGCGTTCCTGCGCGACTACCGCGGCCGGTTCCTGACCACCGAGGCGGTGCTCACCGAAGCGCTCGCGCTCCTCGCGCCGGCGCAGCAGCTGCGTTGCCTCGGGTGGCTCGGGGACGCGAGCCAGGCCGGGCTGCTCGCGGTCGATCGAGCACCGATCGATTTCCGCACCGTCGAGAAGCTCGCGCGCAAGTACGCCGACCTGCCGCTGGACTTCGCCGACGCATCGGTGGTCCTGCTGGCTATGAAGACCGGCGTACGAGAGATCCTGACTGCGGACCGGCGCGATTTCGCGGTGTACCGCCTCGCCGGGCGCGTGCGGTTCGTCGACGTGCTCGCGGAAGCTTAGTCAGGCCGGGCGCCGCGCGGTCAGCCACCGTCCTTCATCCGGCCGACGAGCTCCAGCTTCCCCGCTCCCGCGGGCTTCATCACCACCATCTCGCCCATCGCCGACCCCGGGCTCGGTGACCCCGTGCCGGAGCAGGACGACGTAGCCGCCGGACTGGAGCCTCTGCCAGAGCGCAGCGTCGGCGTTCGCCGGCGTGCTTGAAGCCCAAAAGAGGACCAGGAGCGCGACGCGAGCCCACCTCATCCGCCATCCCTCAGCCGGCGTTCACTCGATCACGCCGAGCCGCCCGTTGTGGCTGCCCATGTACCAGAAGCGGCCGTCGCCGTCGACGATCGCCTTGCGGATCCCGACACCCTTCGACGGCAGCTTGAACACCTGGAATCTCGCGGTCGCCGGATCGAACAGCGCGACCGTATCGGTCTGGATCTCGTTCGCCCAGACGCGGCCCCTGGCGTCGACCGAGACCGCATAGGGCCCGCCGGCCGTCCCCGCGGGCATCTCATACTCCTGCAGCACCTTGCCGGCGACGGGATCGACGTGCCCCAGCTTGCCGACGCCGTAGTAGGTGACCCACAGCGTGCCGTCGGGCGCGGTCGCCACCCGCCGCGGCCGCGAGCCGGGGCCGGTCGAAAGCGTCGTGATCTGGCCGGACTTCGGATCGAGCTTGCCGAGCGAGTCCGCGTTCAGGCGGCAGAACCAGACGTTGCCCTGCTTGTCGAGGGCCAGGCCATAGGGCCCGCCCGAGGTCTTGTACTCGGTGATCTTGCCGGTCTTGCGCTCGAGCTTGCCGATGTAGTTCCCGCTCTGCCCGGTGAACCAGACGTTGCCGGCGGCATCGAGGATCGGCGTGTGCGGACTGCCGCCGCCGGAGGGCGTCTTGTGCTCGATCACCTTGCCCGTCTTCGGGTCGAGCTCGCCGATCGTGCCGTTGCCATTGCCGGTGTAGAAGACGTAGCCGTCGCCGGCGACCACGAGGCCGTGCGGCCGCGCGCCCTCGGGGAGATCCCACTCGGTGAACTGCTCCGTCTTGGGGTTGAAGCGCGCGATCTTGTTGCCGTGCATGACCGCGATGTAGATGTTGCCGTCGGGCCCGATCGCGGGATCGCGCGCGAACCTCGGCGTCGGCACCGGCCATTCCGAGATCTTGCCGGTGAGGTCCTTGGCGCCGGGCGCGACGCCGTAGTTGGATCCGCCGGCCTGCGCGACGGCGAACGGCGCAGCGAGCAATGCGAGGAGCGGGAGTCGCACGGGAACCTCCGGGAAGCGAGGGCGGGAAACGTGCGCAGTCTACTGCGCCCTGCCAGACGGCGGCGGAGTCCCCGGGGGCGCAAAAAAAGAACAGGCCCCGGATGGACCGGGGCCTGAGCCGCCTGGGAGGAGGAGGGGTTAGGCGGCTTTTCTGAAGAGATTCGGCGTTCCGACGGCGGCGAGGTTCGCCTCGACGATCTCGGTCGCCTGCCGGGCGGCCTTGGTGAAGCTGTCGTAGGCCGAGTTTGCCGCCGCGAGGGTCGACTTGACCGCGGCGACCGCGACATCGGAGCCGGCCGGGGCGTCCTTCGCGAGCCGGTCGATCACGGACGCGACGGTCCGGTTGAGCTCACCGGCGCGCTGCTCGACGAGGCGGCCGATCTCGCCGTTCGCCTGGCTGGCGATCTCGTACACGCTCCGCGAGTAGGCGATGGCCTTCTCGAGCGCGGGCTGGCCGGCCCGGGCGTTGAGGTTCACGAGCTCCTGCACGTCGGTCACGCCGGCGAAGGCCTTGGCGTAGCTCGTGCCTTCCTCGAACGCGGCCTTGGCGGTGCCGAAGTTGAGCGCCGCGAGCTTCTCAAGGGTGGCGAAGTTCAGGCGGGCGATGCCGATCGCGGCATCGACGTTGCCCTGCATCAGGGCGGTCATCTGGTCGGGCGTCACGTACATTGCGTTGCTCCTTTCGGGGGTGTCGGGTGCGTGATGGTGCACTGCACAATGCATATTGTATGGGTCCGAGCCCCGGAGTCAAGCGATTTTGTGCGTCGCAGCAATAAGGGTTGCCAATTGCTTATCCATCAACTGGTTACTCGACTAAAACCGCCAGCCTCAGTCGCCTTTAATCAGCGCGACGCGCGCGGCCGCGAGCTCGGCCCGCTTCTTCTTCCCGACCTTGGGGTAGTGGAGTTCGAGGTCGTCCAACGTCTTGACCACCGCCGCCGCCACCACCAGCCGCGTGAACCACTTGCTGTCGGCCGGGACGACGTACCACGGCGCGTGCGGGGTCGCGGTCGCGCGGATCATCTTCTCGTAGGCCGTCATGTAGTCGTCCCAGTACCGGCGCTCCTTGACGTCGGCCGCGGCGAACTTCCAGTGCTTTTCGGGCTCGTCGAGGCGCTCGAGGAAGCGCTTCTTCTGCTCCTCCCGCGACACGTGGAGGAAGAACTTGCGGATCACGGTCCCCTGGCGGCACAGGTAGCGCTCGAAGTTGGCGATGTCCTGGTAGCGCTCCTCCCAGATGCGCTTGGTGACGAGCTCGGGCGCGAGCTTCTGCGCGGCGAGGATCTCCGGGTGCACGCGCACCACCAGCACCTCCTCGTAGTACGAGCGGTTGAAGATCCCGATGTGGCCGCGGTTCGGCAGGGAGGGCACGCAGCGCCACAGGAAGTCGTGGTCGACCTCCTCGTCCGACGGCTTCTTGAACGAGTACACCTCGCAGCCCTGCGGATTGACCCCCGACATCACGTGCTTGATCGTGCTGTCCTTGCCGGCCGCGTCCATCGCCTGGAAGATCAGGAGCACCGCCCAGCGGTCCTGGGCGTAGAGCTTGTCCTGGTACTCGGCGAGCAGATCCACGCCTTTCTGGAGCAGCACCTTCGCCTCCTGCTTGGACTCGCTCTTCATGCCGTAGGTGTCGCCCGGATCGTGGTCGTCCAACCGGAACTTCTCGCCCTTCGTCACGCGATAGCGTGCCAGCAGGTCTTCCCACCGCTTCTTCACGTCGTCCTCCTGGGGCGAGCGAACCCGGTTCCGCTAAAACAGCCCATCCCGGTCCATCGCCCCGACCAGCACGCCGACGAACTGCGCGACCGCCGGCTTGAGGTCTCCGGACTGGGCGTTCCTCGTGCTCGTTTGCGCCGACCAGACCGCCCGCTTGCCCTTGGTCTCGTAGAGCACCGTTTCGACGAGCACCGTGGTCACGGTGACGTCGCTCGGGCGCACGTAACGCGTCGGGGCGTAGGTCGAGGCGACGACGCCGGCGAGCCCATACACCCCCGGGACCGGCACGCCCATCGGGCCGATCAGGTACCCGCCGGTCACCCAGGTCTTGTCATCCGCGCCGACGACGCGCGCCAGCAGCACCGCGTCGGCATCCGACTGCGCTACCGCCCGCTTGAACCGTGCGTCCTCGGAAGGGCTTCGATGCGTGAAGTACCGCTCCGACGCGACGGCGTTCATGCCGCGCCGGTTAAGCGCTGCGGCCAGGTCCTCCTGAAAATACGCCTGCGCGAACTCGTCGCCCGCGAGCGAGAGAATCAGCACTTTCTTGAACTTGGTGCCCGCGAACTTGGGGTCCACCCAGCTCTTGTCGAGCGACGTCCGCGCGGTCGTGGCGCAGCCGGCGATCGACAGGGCCGTGAGCGCGGCGGTGAGCACGCGCAACAGGGACGGTTTGAGCATAGGGGTTCCGTTCTCGGGCGGGTTGGAGGCGGCGCGACTCTACCGCCCGGTCGGGTGTCTGGCAATCGCTACAGAGCGATGCCGCCGCTATAGAGCGATGCCGTTATAGTCGCGTCACCCGCGCGTATGGATCTCGCCGCCCTCGTCCAGACCTACGGTTATCTTGCCGTCTTCGTCGGCACGCTGCTCGAAGGCGAAACCATCCTGGCGCTCGCGGGCCTCGCCGCGCATCGCGGCTATCTCGCGCTGCCGTGGGTGATCGCCGTCGCCGCCCTCGGCGGGTTCCTCGGCGACCAGATTTACTTCCTCGTGGGCCGGCGCAACGGCGCGCGCGTGCTCGCGCGGTTTCCGAGGCTCGCGCCCGGGATCGAGCGCATCGAGCGGCTCCTCGAGCGCTACGGCGCGCCGATCGTCGTGCTCGTCCGGTTCATGTACGGCCTGCGCGCGGTCGGGCCGATCGCGATCAGCATGACCGGCATGCGCTGGGGGCGTTTCGCCGCGCTCAACGCGCTCGGCGCCGCGATCTGGGCGGCGCTCGTCGCGTCGCTCGGCTACACGCTCGGCAACGCGCTCACGCTGCTCCTCGGGGATCTTCGGCGCATCGAGGAAGCCATCTTCGCGGCGGTCGCGATCGCCGGGGTCGCGGCGGCGCTGGTCGTGTGGGCGCGGCGGCGGCGCAAGGCGGAGCCCCCCGGGGGTGCCTCCGCGTGAGCATGCTGCCGCGCAGCGTTCGCGCTTAAAATGGCGGCAACGTTCGACGCAACGACGGAGCGCGCCCGCCGCCTGCGGGGAGGCACGACCATGAACGACCGGATGCCCAGGATCGCCACCCTCGAGGAGTGGCAGAAAGCCGCTGCGAAGTCCGCGGGGTCGCCCGACCAGCTCGTCTGGCGCACGCCCGAGGGCATCGAGGTCAAGGCGCTCTACACCGCCGAGGACCTGGAGGGGCTGCCGTACGCGAACACGCTGCCGGGCTTCGAGCCCTTCATCCGCGGTCCCCAGGCCACCATGTACGCCGTGCGGCCGTGGACGATCCGGCAGTACGCCGGGTTCTCCACCGCCGAGGACTCGAACGCGTTCTTCCGCCGCAACCTCGCCGCCGGGCAGCAGGGCGTGTCGGTCGCCTTCGACCTCGCGACCCACCGCGGGTACGACTCCGACCATCCGCGCGTCGTCGGCGACGTCGGGAAGGCGGGCGTGGCGATCGACACCGTCGAGGACATGAAGATCCTGTTCGACGGCATCCCGCTCGACAAAGTGAGCGTGTCGATGACGATGAACGGCGCGGTGCTGCCGGTGCTCGCCGGTTATGTCGTGGCCGCGGAAGAACAGGGCGTGAAGTCGGCCGAGCTCTCGGGGACGATCCAGAACGACATCCTCAAGGAGTTCATGGTCCGCAACACCTACATCTACCCGCCCGGGCCGTCGATGCGCATCGTGGCCGACATCATCGAGCACACGGCGCGCCGCATGCCGCGGTTCAACTCGATCTCGATCTCGGGCTACCACATCCAGGAGGCCGGCGCCACCCAGGCGCTCGAGCTCGCGTTCACGCTCGCCGACGGCCGCGAGTACGTGCGCGCGGCGCTCGCCCGCGGGCTCGACGTCGACGACTTCGCCGGACGGCTGTCGTTCTTCTTCTGCGTCGGGATGAACTTCTACCTCGAGGTCGCGAAGCTCCGCGCGGCGCGGCTGCTCTGGTGGCGGATGATGAAGGAGTTCAACCCGAAGAGCCCCCGCTCGGCTATGCTGCGGACCCACGTGCAGACCTCGGGCTGGTCGCTCACCGAGCACGATCCGTACAACAACATCGTGCGCACCGCGATCGAGGCGCTGGCCGCGGTGTTCGGCGGCACGCAATCGCTGCACACCAACTCGTTCGACGAGGCGATCGCGCTGCCGTCGGACTTCGCCGCGCGCATCGCGCGCAACACCCAGCTCATCATCCAGGAGGAGACGCACATCCCCGCGGTCGTCGACCCCTGGGCCGGCTCCTACGCGATGGAGAAGCTCACCCAGGACATGGCCGACCGGGCCTGGAGCATCATCGAGGAGATCGAGGGGATCGGCGGCATGACCAAGGCCGTCCAGTCGGGCTGGGCGAAGCTCAGGGTCGAGGCGTGCGCCGCGGAGAAGCAAGCGCGGATCGACCGCGGCGAGGACGTCATCGTCGGCGTCAACAAGTACCAGCTCGAGAGCGAGCCGCAGGTCGAGGTCCGCGAGATCGACAACACCGCGGTGCGCGAGTCGCAGCTCAGGCGGCTCGCGCAGGTCAAGGCGAAGCGCGACCCGAAGGCGCTCGACGCCGCGCTCGCGGCGCTGACCGACGCGGCGCAGACCGGCAAGGGCAACCTGCTCGAACTCGCCATCAAGGCGGTCCGGGCCCGTGCGACCGTGGGCGAGGTGAGCGACGCGCTCGAGCGCGTCTGGGGCCGCTATCAGGCCGACTCGCAGACGGTGTCCGGGGTCTACGGCGCGGCCTTCGCCCACGACGCCGGCTGGCAGACGCTCCGGAACGAGATCGACCGGTTCGCGGCGGAGGAAGGCCGGCGCCCGCGCCTGCTGGTCGCGAAGCTCGGCCAGGACGGCCACGACCGCGGCTCGAAGGTGATCGCGACCGCGTTCGCCGACCTCGGCTTCGACGTCGACATCGGCCCGCTCTTCCAGACCCCCGAGGAGGCGGCGCGCCAGGCGATCGAGAACGACGTGCACGCGATCGGCGTCTCGACGCTCGCCGCCGGCCACAAGACCCTGGTGCCGCAGCTGGTCGAGGCGCTCCGCGGGCAGGGCGCGCCCGAGGTCGTGGTCGTCGTCGGCGGCGTGATCCCGCAGCAGGATTACGACTACCTGAAGGCGGCCGGTGTCGCGGCGGTGTTCGGCCCTGGCACCATCATCTCGGAGGCAGCGCGCCTGGTCCTCCGCGCGATCCGCGCCGCGCGGGTCGCGGCCGGCGCGGTCGGATGAGGACTGCCCGTCGGGCGCGTCCGGCGCCCGAGCGCCTCGATCCCGCCGACCGGAAGCTCGCCGAGGGCGTGCGCGCCCGGGACGCGCGGGCGCTCGCGAAGACGATCACGCTCGTCGAATCGTCGCGGCGCGATCACCAGGCGCGGGCCGAGGCCCTGCTCGCGACGCTCGCGCCCCACGCCGGCCAGAGCTTTCGCATCGGCGTCACCGGGGCGCCCGGCGCCGGGAAGTCCACCTTCATCGAGACCCTGGGCCTGTTCCTCACCGCGCGCGGCCATCGCGTCGCAGTGCTCGCGGTCGACCCGACGAGCACGCTCTCCGGCGGCTCGATCCTCGGCGACAAGACCCGCATGGATCGCCTGGCGCGCGACCCCAACGCCTTCATCCGGCCCTCGCCCTCGGGCGGCACGCTCGGCGGCGTCGCGCACAAGACGCGCGAGGCCATGCTGGTCTGCGAGGCCGCGGGCCACGACATCGTGATCGTGGAGACGGTCGGGGTCGGGCAGTCGGAGACGGCGGTCGCGGGCATGACCGACTGCTTCGTCCTCGTCGCCCTGCCGAACGCCGGCGACGACCTCCAGGCGATCAAGCGCGGCATCCTGGAGCTGGTCGACGTCGTCGCAGTCAACAAGGCCGACCTCAACCGGGGCGCGGCGGAGCTCGCGGGCACGCAGATCGCGAACGCGCTCGCGATGCTGTCGCCGCGCGCGGGCGCGTGGACGCCGCCGGTCGTGAAGCTGAGCGCGCTGAAGGGCGACGGCGTCGCGGCGCTCTGGCGCGAGGCCGAGCGGTTTCGCGCGGCGATGTCGGCGAGCGGCGCGCTCGCGGCGAAGCGCAAGCGCCAGGCGCTCGACTGGCTCGCCGCGCTCGTCGAGCACGAGCTGCGTGCGCGGTTCTACCGGCACCCGGCGGTGAAGCACGCGCTCGCCGCGGTGCGGACGGCGGTCGCCGAAGGCTCGCTGACGCCGGCGGCGGCAGCGGCTAAGCTGCTGGCGCTCGCGAAAGGCTAGACTCAACGCAAAGGCGCAGAACGTGCAAAGGACGGAAAGAACCTCGTCCCTTCCTTTGCGATCTTTGGGTCCTTTGCGTCTTTGCGTTGAACGGGGAGGAAGCCATGCAGGAGATCATCCGCCAGCTCGAAGAGAAGCGCGCCCAGGCCCGCCTCGGCGGCGGCGAGAGCCGCATCGCGGCCCAGCACGCCAAGGGCAAGCTGACCGCCCGCGAGCGCATCGATCTCCTCCTCGACCCCGGGTCGTTCGAGGAATGGGACATGTTCGTCGAGCACCGCTGCACCGACTTCGGGATGGCGGAGCAGAAGATCCCCGGCGACGGCGTCGTGACCGGCTACGGCACGATCAACGGCCGGCTGGTCTTCGTCTTCAGCCAGGACTTCACCGTGTTCGGCGGCGCGCTGTCGGAGCCGCACGCCGAGAAGATCTGCAAGGTCATGGACAAGGCGATGCAGGTCGGCGCGCCGGTGATCGGGCTCAACGACTCGGGCGGCGCGCGCATCCAGGAAGGCGTCGCCTCGCTCGGCGGCTACGCCGAGGTGTTCCAGCGCAACGTGCTCGCGTCCGGCGTGATCCCGCAGATCTCGGTGATCATGGGGCCGTGCGCCGGCGGCGCGGTGTACTCGCCGGCGATGACCGACTTCATCCTCATGGTGCAGGACTCCTCCTACATGTTCGTCACCGGCCCGGACGTGGTCAGGACCGTGACCCACGAGGAGGTGACGCACGAGGAGCTCGGCGGCGCGGTCACCCACACGACCAAGTCGGGCGTCGCCGACCGCGCGTTCGAGAACGACGTCGAGACCCTGATGATGACCCGCCGGCTCGTGAACTACCTCCCCGGCTCGAACCGGGAGAAGCCCCCGGTGTGGCCGACCGACGATCCCGCGGACCGCGAGATCGCCGCGCTCGACACGCTGGTCCCCGACAGCCCGAACAAGCCCTACGACATCAAGGAGCTGATCCTCAAGGTGGCCGACGAGGGCGAGTTCTTCGAGCTCCAGCCCGAGCACGCGAAGAACATCGTCGTCGGCTTCGCGCGCCTGGCGGGCCAGCCGGTCGGCATCGTCGCCAACCAGCCGCTGGTCCTCGCCGGCTGCCTCGACATCAAGAGCTCGATCAAGGGCGCCCGGTTCGTGCGCTTCTGCGACTGCTTCGGCATCCCGATCCTGACGTTCGTCGACGTGCCCGGGTTCCTGCCCGGCGTCGCGCAGGAGCACGGCGGCATCATCAAGCACGGCGCGAAGCTCTTGTTCGCCTACGCCGAGGCGACGGTGCCGAAGGTGACCGTCATCACGCGCAAGGCTTACGGCGGCGCCTACGACGTCATGAGCTCCAAGCACCTGCGCGGCGACGTCAACCTCGCGTGGCCGTCGGCGGAGATCGCGGTGATGGGGCCGAAGGGCGCGGTCGAGATCATCTTCCGCAAGGACCTGGGCGACCGCGAGAGGATCGCCGAGCGCACCGAGGAGTACCGGCAGAAGTTCGCCAACCCGTTCGTCGCCGGCCATCGCGGGTTCATCGACGACGTGATCATGCCGCGCGAGACGCGGCGGCGCATCTGCCGCTCGCTCGCGATGCTCAAGGACAAGCGGCTCGAGAACCCCTGGCGCAAGCACTCGAACATCCCGCTCTGAAGGGCAAACGCAAAGGCGCAAAGGACGCAACGAACGCAAAGGCAGACTCTTGATTCTTTGCGCCTTTGCGTCTTTGCGTTGATCGCTCTTCTATGTTCAAGAGGATCCTGGTCGCGAATCGCGGCGAAATCGCCTGCCGGGTGATCCGCACCGCGCAGCGCATGGGCATCCGGACCGTCGCGGTGTACTCGGACGCGGACAAGGATGCGCTGCACGTCGCGCGCGCGGACGAGGCGGTGCGGATCGGTCCGCCGCCTTCGACGGAGAGCTACCTCGCGATCGACCGCATCGTCGAAGCGTGCCGGCAGACCGGCGCCGAAGCGGTGCACCCGGGCTACGGCTTCCTGGCGGAGAACGAGCGCTTCGCGACGGCGCTCGCCGCCGCCGGGATCGTGTTCATCGGCCCGAACGTCGAGGCGATCGCCGGCATGGGCGACAAGATCGCCTCGAAGAAGCTCGCCGAGAAGGCCGGGGTCAGCATCATCCCGGGCTTCACGGACGTGATCCGCGACGCCGACCACGCCGCGGCCGTCGCGCGCAAGGTCGGCTACCCGGTGATGATCAAGGCGAGCGCGGGCGGCGGCGGCAAGGGGCTGCGCATCGCGCGCTCGGACGTCGCGGCCCGCGACGGCTTCGTGAGCTGCCAGAACGAGGCGCGGAGCGCGTTCGGCGACGACCGGGTCTTCATCGAGAAGTTCATCGAGCAGCCGCGCCACATCGAGGTGCAGGTGCTCGGCGACGCGCACGGCAACGTCGTGCACCTGTGGGAGCGCGAGTGCTCGATCCAGCGCCGCCACCAGAAGGTGCTCGAGGAGGCGCCCTCGCCGTTCCTCGACGACAAGACGCGCTCGGCGATGGGGAAGCAGGCCGTCGCGCTCGCCAAGGCCGTGAAGTACCGGTCGGCCGGCACCGTCGAGTTCGTGGTCGGGGCGGATCGCAGCTTCTACTTCCTGGAGATGAACACGCGGCTTCAGGTCGAGCATCCGGTGACCGAGCTCGTCACCGGGCTCGATCTCGTGGAGCTCATGCTCCGGGTCGCCGCCGGCGAGCGGCTGCGGTTCAAGCAGGACGACGTGACCCGGACCGGGTGGGCGATCGAGGCGCGCATCAACGCCGAGGACCCGTCACGGAACTTCCTGCCCTCGACCGGCCGGCTGATCCAGTTCCGGCCGCCGCAGGAGCGCGCGGGCGAGGTGCGCGTGGACACCGGCGTGTACGAGGGCGGCGAGGTGTCGATGCACTACGATTCGCTCGTCGCCAAGCTCATCTGCCACGGCACGAGCCGCGACGAGGCACGCGCGCGGCTCGCGGAGGCGCTGGACGCGTTCGTGGTCAAGGGCCCGGCGACGAACGTCGCCTTCCTCGCCGCGGTCGCGCGGCATCCGCGGTTCGCCGCCGCGAGATTCGACACCGGCTTCATCGCGCAGGAGTTCCCGGCCGGGTACAAGCCCGCCGAGGCACCGATCGACGATCCGAACCTCTTCATCTCCGTCGCGGCCGCGGTGCACTGGCGCTTCGCCGAGCGCTCGGCAAGGATCGCCAGCCAGGTCCCGGGCCACGAGCGCGACCTCGGCGACACGCGCATCGTCTGGCTCAGGGGCGAGCCGCATCCGGTGCGGATCCGCTCGATTCCCGGTGGGCAGGAGGTCTTCCGGGACGGCGCCGCGTTCACGGTGCTGTCCGACTGGAAGATCGGCGAACCCCTGTTCAGCGGCACGCTGAACGGCCGGCGCGTGCACGTCCAGCTCGAACGGCTCGGCATGAAGTACCGCATGGTCCACGGCGGCGTCGAGGCCGTGGTGCTCGTGCTCACCGAGCACGCCGCCAGGGCGCAGGCGCTCATGCCGCACAAGCCGCCGCCCGATCTCTCGAGGTTCCTGCTCTCGCCCATGCCGGGGCTCCTCACCGAGATCGCCGTGTCGCCCGGCCAGGAGGTCAAGGCCGGCGAGAAGCTCGCGGTGATCGAGGCGATGAAGATGGAGAACGTGCTGCGCGCGGAGAACGACGCGGTCGTGAAGGCGCTGCTTGCGAAAGCCGGCGACAGCCTCGTGGTCGATCAGCCGATCATCGAGTTTCGATAACGCACCGGCCGCCGCGGGCGCACCCTCCGCCTCAGCGCTTCGCCGCCCGCGACGCGCGCAACGGATCGGCGCACACGTCGCGTCCGTCGCGCGGCACCAGCTCGACGCCGAGCGCCCCGAGCGGCGCGAGGATGAGCGACCCCAGGAATCGCGGCACCGTGGCGAGCACGTCGACCGGGCTCGGGCCGACGCGGAAGTCGGTCAGGGTGCCAGTCACCTCGACCGGCGTCGCCAGACTGAAGGGCTGCGGCTCCTTCGCCCGCGGCTCGAACCGGAACGCGAGCGTCTCGTCCGCGAAGTCGACGCCGCCCCGGCCGGTCACGCGGATGCGGCTCGTGTCGATCAGCAGCGCCTCCTCGCTGAGCTTGCCGGCGCGGAGGTCGAAGCGTCCGAAGGCGCAGTTGACGCGCGACGCCGTGGACGGGTCGAGCTCGGGCAGGAGCGCGAGGAACACGTTCACCGCCCAGAGGTCGAACGCGCCCGAGCTGAGGTTGCGCGGCCAGACCGCGAAGTCGATCCGCCCGTTCGCGTGCGCCATGACCGCGCTCAGCGCCGGTGCGCGGGCCGCGAGCTCGAGCTCGAGGCTGACGAGCCCCTCGGCGCCCGCGTCCGGCCGGATGCGCCGCGCGAGGATGCCGTAGTCGAACCGCTCCACGTACGCGCCGAGCGCGACCTGCACGTCGTGCTCCGACGGCGTGTACGCGCCCGCAAGGCGCGCCGTGCCGCCGGGCGCATTCACCTCCGCCGGACCGAGCAGCAGCCGCCCGTTCTCGAGCTGCAGCCGCAGCCGGCCGCTCCCGAGCCGGTCGGCACCCGAGAGCACCTCCGACACCTCGACGTCGAGGTAGCCGTCGAACCGGCTCAGGACGCGCGCGCTCGCGAGCGCCTCGGTCTGGGTCGCCGCTTCCTTCACCTTGGCGCGCAGGGCCTCGAGGTCGGCGTCGCCCGCCGCGGGCGCGGCATCGAACGCCGACCAGCCGGCGAGGCGGAAATCGTCGAGCTGCAGCCGCGGCGAGCGCACGCTCAGGTCGAGGCGCGGCTTGTCGCCGCCGAGGTCGAGCCGGCCCGCCCCCGTGAGCCGGCTCGCCCCCACGGCCACGGCGAGCTCGGGAACGTCGTACGCGGTTGTCGTGATGCGGAGCGGGCCGGCCAGCGACCACGGTCCCCACGGCGGCAGCGCGGTGCGCGCGAGACGATTCAGCGAGTCGAGCCGCTCGCCCGAAAGGACGAGCTTCAGGTCGGCGGTCGCCTCGCTCGCCGGCAGCGTCACCCGCCCGTCGAGCGCAAGGCGCGTGCCGGCGGCTTCTGCAGTCAGCGAGAACGGCACGTGCTTCGAGTCCTGCGCGAAGTCGCCGAGCGTGCCGCTCGCGATTCGGATGCCGACCGGGATCCGGTCGAGCGCGCCGTCGAGGCGCACCGCGACCGGACGGCCCGGCGCGGCGGCGGCCGTGGCTTCCGCGAGGCGGATGTCCGCGATCACGCGGCGCCGCGGCCCGCGCACCCTGATCTGACCGCCCCGGAGCGTCGCGGCGAACGACGAGCGCTCGAGCAGCTCGAGGAGGCGGCTGCCGCGCCCGTTCAGCTCGACCGCGAGCAGGTCGACGCTCGCGTCGAGACCGTCCACGATCCGGAGCGCCTGCAGCACCTTGCCGAGCGCAACCTTCTCGGCCGACATCGTGAGCGCCGCCTCCGGAACCTCGCCGCGCAGGTCGAGCGCCACGGTCCCGCCGAACGGCGTCCCCGCGAACGTCGCGCCGAACGGCGACGGGCCCATGCGGCCGGCGCGCACGCGCGCCGCGACACCGACGTTGGCGAGCTCGCCGCGTCCGAGCGCGACGCGCTCGATGCCCACGCCGATATCGGCATCGGCGAGATCGATGCCCTTCGGCAGGATCGGGACGTCGATCTCGGTGCGGGACGCGGCCGGCGTGGATGCGCGCGCGGGAAAAAGGCGCTGCAGCTCGGGCAGGTCGATCAGCGGGCTGCGCACCGCGGCGACGATCAACGCGCTCGCGCCGCTCCCGGTCGCGTGGGCATCGATCGCGAGCTCGCTCGCGCCGAGCGCGAGCTTGAAGTCGTCCAGGTGCCACGCCTCGCCGGCGACGCGGTAGCGGCCCTGCAGCGCGACCGGAGCGGACGCCCCCGGCGTGGTCCCGAGCCACTGCGCCAGGTCGCCGGCGCGGCCCTGCAGACGGAACTCGACGTCGGTCCCGCCGGGCGCGTCCGGATGCGCGATCGCACCGGCGATCCGTGCGTTCGCACCGGCGCCTTGCAGCGTGAGCTCGATCGGGGAGCGAGCCTCGCGCAGCGTCGTCACGAGATCGCCGCCCCGGATCTGCGCCGTGACCGCGACGCCGAGGAGCGCGCCGCGCGCGCTGCCCCGCAGGGTGCCGCCGCGCGGGATCGCGACGTCGAGCGCATCGAGCGCGAGCTCGACCGGCCGACCACCCGCGACGTTGCCGTAGGTGAGCTTCGCCGCGGCGGCGGTGACCCGCGCCTGCACGTTGCGCGCGAGGGCGCCCACCGTTTCCCCGCGGCCCGCAAGCCGCAGGTCGAAGCGGCCGAGCGTCCCAGCGACGCCGCGCAGCCCCGTCAGGAGCTCCGCGAGGTTCCCGAGCGGCGAGTTTCGCGCCCCGAGCTCGAGCGCGACCGCCGGCACGCCGGCGGCGGCGTCGAGGTCGAGTCGCCCGGTGAGCGGGACGCCGGCGATCGTCGCCCGGACCGGCGCCTGCAGCTTGCCGTCCGCGATGCGGAGCGTGAGGCGCGCATCGCGAACGTCGGCGGGCAGTCCCAGCCACCGCCCGATCGCGACTGCGACGTCGGCGTCGAGCGCGCCGAGCGCGCGCACGCCGAGCGCCTGGTTCTCGAGCTCGCCGAAGGTGAGCGGCTTCGCCGCCGCCGCAGGCGCGCCGCCGAGGAACGGCCGCAAGTCGAACGTCGCGATCGCGAGCTCGCCGGTGACGCGTGGCCGCGGGGCCGTGGCGTCGACCCGAAGGCGTCCTGTCAGCTCGGAGTCGCCCACCACCCCGCGGACGATGTCGACGTCGAGCGCCTGGCCGCGATGCGCGATGACCGCCGCGACCGCCGTCATCCCGAGCCGGGGCAGCCGGATCTCGAGCAGCCGCTCCAGCTCCGCGAGGTTCGCGGTACCGAGGCCGACGTCGGCTCTCGTCTCGCCGGTCCCCGTATCGGTGCTGCCGGTCGCGTGCAAGCGCGTGTCGACGAACTCGAAGTCGATCTCGAACGGCCACGGCTCACCGGCGCGGTACAGCGCCCGCGCCGGACCGCCCTGGAGCGTCAGGCGGTACGGGAACTTCTTCTCGACGCGCCCGCGCACCGTCATCCGGAGCGCGGTGTTCCACGGTGCATCGCCGACGAGCTCATCGAGATCGAAGTAGCGGCTGCGCTGCGAGCCGGCATCGCGATACTCGACGGCGAGGTTGCGCAGGGCGAGCCGGCGGATGCGCACCGCCACCGCCGGGCCGGGCCCGGTCTCGGGCGCGGCCTCGGCCCCCTCGTCGGCCACCCCGAGAAGCGCGCCGAAGTCCCAGTTGAACCGGCCGTCCGCCGCCCGCTCCAGGCGCAGCCGCACGTTCTCCGCCGCGAGACTGTGGATGCGCAGGCGCCCGCGCAGCGCCGGGAGGAGATCCACCTCCGCGCTCACGTCGCCGAGGCTCGCGAACTCGGGCTCCGAGAAGCCGGGCGGATTGGCGATCCTGATCCCGCCGATCCGCAGCGCCGAGCGCAGGCCGAGCGACAGCTCCACCGGGCCTTCGAGCGTCACGCGCCGCCCGAACGCTTCGCTCGCGACCCCGGCGACCGTCGCGCGCCAGGGACCCGCGTCGACCAGGACGCCGAGCCACGCGATCAGGGCGACGGCGCCGACCGGCACCAGGACGAGCGCCGCGACGACGGCGAGCGTCCAGCGCAGGGCGGTGCGACGTGCGGGCATGGATCGGTCAAAAGTGGGACGCGGGCGGCGCGCCGCAGCACGCGAAGGCGGCGAGAGCGCCCGCTATTCTACGGGCCGGGGCGGGTCTCATCGCCCGCCGCTCCGCGGCCGTGGCGCGCCCGCTTCGGCCGGTGCGGTGGTGGTTGACTTATAGATCATCAATCGATATAATATGTTGATCTAAAAATCATTCATGCTCGACCAGGCCCTCGCGCAACTCACCCGCGAAGCGCGCCGGCGCGGGCTGAACGACGCGCGCTGGGCCGTCGCTGCGGGGTTGCGGAAGGAGACGCTCTCCCGGCTGCGCCGTCGATCGAGCTGCGATCTCGCCACGCTGGAAGCGCTCGCCGCCGCAGTCGGAGCGCGTCTTGCCGTAGCCTCCGGGCCGCCGGTCGAGGCGAGCCCGGACGGCGATTTCCCGGCGCGTATCGAGCGCGAGTACGAGGACTGGCTGCTCGATCTCTGCGCTTCGGGCGCCACCGACCCGGCCGCGTGGCGGGTCGCGGGACCGGCCTTCTTCATGGCGGGGCTCGCCGTCATGCTCGCCGGCACCCGGGGCTTCGAGCGCGGCCGGTATCTCGCGCTCGGCGAGGCCCTGCACCGCGGAAGTTCGCGGGAGGAGGTCTTCGCCGAGTGGCTCGCGCGAAGCCCGGTGCGCCCGTCGCGCTTTCTGCCGCTCGTGCGGGCGCGGAGGGGGCGTGTCGCCTGACCCGGCCGCCCGCAAGGAGTACGTCGCCGCGTTCCGGGAGGTCGTGTCGCGCATCGCCGCGCCCCTCGCTAGCGCGCCCAAGCGGCAGCTCCCGGTCCGCATGTACGTCGCGGGCGGCGCCGCCATGCACTTCTACACCGGCGAGCGGATCTCCGAAGACGTCGACGCGGTGTTCTCGCATCGCTTCGCGCTGCCGGAGAACCTCGAGGTCTCCTACCGTGACGCCGACGGTGCGGCGAGGCTGCTCTACTTCGATCGGCAGTACAACGACGCCTTCGGCTTGCTCCACGAGGCGGCGCACGACGACTCCGTCCCGCTCGCGATCGGCGGGATCGATCCGGCGGTCTTCGAGGTGCGCCTGCTCGCCCCGGTCGACCTCGCGGTCTCGAAGATCGCTCGTCTCTCGGACCAGGACCGCGGCGACATCGCCGCGCTCGCGCGCCGCGGCTTGGTGACGACGCGCGCCTTGCGGCGACGCGCGGAGGAAGCCATGGGCGGCTACGTCGGCGACCTCGATCGGCTGCGGACTTCGATCGACATCGCCTGCCGGATTGCGGAAGAGGCCGCGCAAGGCGCGCGGCGCCGGCGTTGAGGCGAGGAGGACGAGCAGCGCCTTCCGACTAGTTCATGCTCTGCCGCAGCTCGATCAGCACCTGATCGAACGCGTCGACGCGGATCAGGCCGAACCGCGGGTATTCCATGTCCAGAATCACGTACACCGCGCCGGCGAGCGCGAAAGCGAACGCAGTTGGCCTCTTCGATGATCAGCTTGCGGCGCTCATCGAACCGGGACGCCGCGCCGGAGAAGGTGAACGCCACGAGCAGACCCATCAGCGCGAAGACCGCCGCTTCGACGACGCCGGCCCCGGCCCGCGCACCCTCGGAATCCAGCGCCATTCGCCGCCGGCCGAATCGACGGCCGATCTCCAGCAGGACGAGCATCGCGACAAAAAGGCCCCCCGCGAGCAGCAGGGCGCTCGACGTGAAATCCATCTTCGGTCCAGTCCTCCGCTCGGTCCGGCCGCGATGTTAGCGCACGCCGCCGGATCGGCAGCCAGGCGCGCCTCAGCCGGCGCGTTGAACAGTTCCTGGCACCCGGCGCCAGCGTCGCGCATATTCCGTTCCGGGGCGCGGCGCGCGCAGCCGCGACCGGGAGCATTCGATGACGAGGACGACCCGCTACACCACCGGCCAGCGGCTGCTCGAGACCGCGGCAATCGGCGCGTTCGCCGTGCTCGCGGCGGCGGGCTTCTACCGGCTCGCCGCGCACGCGAGCCCTCCCGGCTGGGTGATTCCGGTCGCCGCGTTCGCCGGCTGGACGGCCGCCGACCTCTTCAGCGGACTCGTCCACTGGGCGTTCGACCGCTTCGGCAGCGTCCGGACGCCGGTCCTCGGCCGCTGGTTCGTCCGGCCGTTCCGCGAGCACCACGTCGACGCGAACCGCATCGCGCACCACGGCTTCGTCGAGACGAACGGCGCGAGCTGCATTGCCGCGCTGCCGGCGGTGCTCGCCGCGGCGCTGATGCCGCTCTCGTCGCCGGCGTGGGTCTTCGTGCAGGCGGTGACGCTCTTCACCGTGCTCGGGATCCTCGCCGCCAACCAGTGCCACAAGTGGGCGCACATGGCGCCGGAGCAGGTTCCGCGACTCGTCCGCCACGCGCAGCGCTGGCGGCTGATCCTCCGCCCCGAGGAGCACCGGAGGCACCACCGGCATCCGTTCGACACGCACTACTGCACGGCGAGCGGCTGGCTGAATCCGGCGTTGAACGGCCTCCTCAAGCCATGGCGCTGAGCCGCGCCCTCCGGATCCGCCTCGGCAAGCGCGCGGCGGTCGCCTCGGGCCTGCTCGGCGTGCTGTGCGTGCTCGGCGAGCTCTGCTTCCTGCTCCCCGACCTCCTCGTCACGCGCGACGCGCTGCCGATCTACAAGGCGAACCTCGCCCTCTTCCGCGGCCTCCTGCAGGCCGCGATCCTCGCGACCTTCGTGCTCGGCGCGGCGGCGGTGCTGCTTCTCCGCTCGAAGATGCACGGTCTGCTCGGCATCGCGCTCGGCGCCGTGGCGCTCGCCCTCGGCGGCGCGGAGGCCGAACCCCTCGACATCTCGGGCCACCGCGATTTCGCCGCGGGGATCGACTACCTCGTGCTCGAGCTCCTGGTGCTGGGCCTCGTGTTCATCCCGCTCGAGCGGCTGTTCGCGCTGCGCCGGCAGCGCATCTTCCGCACCGGCTGGCAGACCGATCTCAAGCATTTCTTCGTCAGCCACGTGGGCGTGCAGCTGCTCGCGCTTGCCAGCATGATCCCCGCCCAGGCGTTGTTCTCCTGGGCGGTCCGGCTCGAGGTCCAGCAGGCGGTCGCGGCGCAGCCGCTGTGGCTGCAGTTCGTGGAAATCGCGCTGGCGGTGGATTTCACGACCTACTGGGTGCACCGCGCGTTCCACCGGGTGCCGTGGCTGTGGAGCTTTCACGCGATCCACCACTCCAGCCTCGAGCTCGACTGGCTCGCCGGGTCGCGCATGCACATCGTGGACGTGCTGGTCACCCGCACCGCGGCGTTCCTCCCGGTGTTCGTGCTCGGCTTCGCGCCCGCGGCGCTGTACGCCTACCTCGTGTTCGTCTCGTTCCTCGCGGTCTACATCCACGCCAACGTGCGCTGGCGCTGGCCGTACCTGCGCTGGGTGATCGCCACGCCCGAGTACCATCATTGGCACCACACCTCGGACGAGGAGGGCATCGACAAGAACTTCGCCGCCTGCCTGCCGCTGTGGGACGTCGTGTTCGGCACCGCGCACCAGCCGGGTCACTGGCCGAAGAACTACGGGACGGTCAAGTTCCAGCCGCCGGAGGACTACCTCGGGCAGCTCGCCTACCCGTTCCGCCGGCACGGGGCGCGCACGCCCTACGGCTAGCTCGGAGCGCCGATCCGCGGCAAGATCACTCACTCGCCGCGGCCCGCGCGTCCGCGGCGGCGCCCGCGATGAAGCTTTCCCTGACCATCATCACCAAGAACGAGGAAGCGTGCATCCGCCGCTGCATCGAGTCCGTGCCGTTCGCGGACGAGGTCATCGTCGTCGACTCCGGCAGCACCGACCGCACGGTGGAGATCTGCCGGGCGCTGGGCGCGCGCGTCGTGATGACCGACGACTACCCGGGCTACGGCCCGCAGAAGAACCGCGCCCTCGATCTCGCGCGCGGCGACTGGATCCTCTCCCTCGACGCCGACGAGTGGCTGACGGCGGAGCTGCAGGAGGAAATTCCGCGCCTGATCGCGGCGCCTCCCGACGCGCCGGCGGGCTACCGCATCCGGCGGCTGTCGAGCTTCTGCGGGCGCGCCATGCGCCATTCGGGCTGGTGGCCGGACTGGGTCGTGCGGCTCGTGCGGCGCGGGAAGGGGCGCTTCAGCGACGAGCTGGTGCACGAGCGCCTGAACGTCGACGGCCGGGTCGGCGACGCCCGGGGCGTGCTCATGCACGAGGCGTTCACCGGGCTGGAGGACGTGCTCGGCAAGATGGACGAGTACTCCAGCGCGGGGGCGCAAGCGCTCGCCAGGCGCGGGCAAACCAGCTCGGTCGTGCGCGCGGCGGCGCACGGCCTGTGGACCTTCCTTCGGACCTACCTCTTCCGCGCCGGCTTCCTCGACGGGCGCGAGGGGTTTCTCCTCGCCGTGTCCAACGCGGAGGGGACCTACTACAAGTACGTCAAGCTGATGCTGCTGGCCGAGCGCGACGGGACGCGGCGCTGACCCTGGTGCGGCGCCGCGGAGCCTCGCCTATTTGAAACCGCCGCTAACCGTGGAATAGATCGCCTGGTCCGGCTGCCAGTGGTACGTCGTCAGATGCCCCTCGCGCGTGAACTCGGCGGTCATCATCATGAACGTCGTCGCTTCCATGAACCGGTAGCTGATCGAGTACGTGCCGAGCCAATAGAGCTGGCGCATCCGGGCCGGCCCGAGAAGGCGCACCACCTCCGGCTCGGTCATGCCCGGCTTGAGGTTGAGGAAGTTCTGCTGGGCCATCAGGTTGCGCACTTCGCGGACGGCGCCGTCGGCGCCGAAGACCACCCGCCAGGTGTAGTAGCCGGACGGCTGCAGGGTGTAGTCCCAGTAGGACTCGCCGGTCGGAAGACGGCCTTCGTCAAAGGGCTTGCCGGCCAGCCGCGCGACCTCGGCCTGCGCCATCCCCGGCGTGACCGAGGAGCCGACCCGCGCTGCGCACCCGGCGACGGCGCACACCAGGGCAATCCATAGCAGCTTTCTCATCGCACGAGCCTCCGGGGAATCGCGTATATCCTACGCCGTCAGAACGCAAACACCCCGGCGGCCCGGGGCAATCCATCCTGACCTTTCACCGACCCTGACCGCCGTGCGCCTCCACGTCGAAGAGCACGGCTCGGGACCGCCGACGCTCGTCCTGCTGCACGGCTTGAGCGCGAACGGCGCGGTCTGGGGCCCGCTCGTCGAGCGGCTGCGCCCGCGCTTCGCCGGGCGGATCCTCGTGCCCGACCTGCGCGGCCATGGACGCTCCCCGCACGCGACCCGATACGGCTACGGCCAGCACGCCGCCGACGTCGCGGCGCTCCTCGCGCCCGGCGCGCCGGTCCACGTCGTCGGGCACTCGATGGGTGCGGCGATCGGCCTCGCGCTCGCGAGCGGCTGGTTCGGCGTCGAAGTGAAGAACGTGCTCGGCTTCGGGATGAAGGTGACCTGGACGCCCGAGGACCTCGCCAGGCTCGCCACGCTCGCGCGCGCGCCGGTGCGCTGGTTCGACACGCGGGCCGAAGCGGCCGAGCGGTTCCTGCGCGTCTCCGGCCTGGACAAGCTGCTCGCGCCGGATTCGCCCACAGTCGATGCCGGCCTCGTGGCCGAAGGCGGGCGATGGCGACTGGCGGCGCATGCGGCGACGGCCGCCGCTGCGGGGCCGCCGATCGAGGGCATCGTCGCCGCGGCACGCTCACGCGTCGTCCTCGCGTGCGGATCGGAGGACGCGCTGGTCCGCATCGACGAGCTCCGGCGGCTCGCACCCGATGCCCTCGAGCTCGCCGGCCTCGGTCACAACCTGCAGGTCGAGGACCCCGACGCGCTCGTGCGCGTCATCGAGGAGCGCCTGCTCTAGCCCGCCGCCGCCACGACGACCGTTGCCCGGGCGCGTTCCGCGCGCGTCCTAATCCATGCGGATGAGCGAGCCTGGCCGTGTCCCGGCAATCCGGCGGATTCAGGCCCCGAGGGCGCGCCCGCGGTCGAGCTGGAGCGCGACCCGCTCTGCCGCGGGGGACTCGGTACCGGCCCCTAAGACCTTCCGCGTAGCCGGTCCGGCCGGTACCCGGCGGCGACCGGCTGTCGTATGCTAGCGCGACAACTCCTACAACAAGGGCGTTCGGTGAAGATCCTGCTCGTCGACGGCCATCCGCTCTTCCGCGGCGGGATGAAATTCCTCCTCGGCAGCCTCGATGCCGAGGTCGGCCTCGACGAGGCGGGCGATTGCGCCGCGACGGGCGCGCTCGCGAGGGCCGGCCACTACGACCTCGTGCTGCTCGACCCCGCGCTCCCGGGCATGGACGGAATGGACGCCCTGGTCGCGCTGCGCACCGCGTTCCCCGCGACGCCGGTGGTGGTGCTCTCCGCGGACGACGATCCCGCGGCCGTGCGTGCGGCGATCGACGCCGGCGCGATGGGGTTCATCCCGAAGTCGTCGCCCGCCGAGATCATGGTGGACGCCCTCCGGCGGGTGCTGGCGGGCGGCGTCTACCTTCCCGCTGCCGACGCCGCCAGGCAACGGGGGCTCAGCCTTGTCTGATCTCGCGCTCGTCGGTCCGGCCCGGTCGTCCGCCGCCGTGACGGCGGTACCGGCGTCGGATGTGGCCGACGAGGTCCGCCGGCGCAGCCACCTCCGGTTGCAGCAGCTCGCGCTGCTCTGCCGCCAGGCGACGCGCTCGCCGTTCGTGATCCTCATCGCCGTCGCGTTCGTCGCCTACGCGGTCTGGGACCAGGTGCCGCAGTGGCTGGTCTGGGCCTGGGGCGCGGCGCTCTGCGCGATCCTCTTCACCCGGCGCGCGTACGCGTTCCGCGTGCTGCGGTCGCCGCCCGCGGACGCGACCGCCGCGCTGCGGACGATGGTGCTGTTCGCGGCCGTGAACGGCATCGCCACCGGCGCCGCGGCGCCGCTGTTCTTCGGCTCGCTGCCGTACGCCGACCGCGCGCTGCTGACGATGGTGCTCGTCTGCTGGTCGGCGGGCGGCATCGCGACCGCGGCCGCCTATGCCGGGGCGTTCTTCGCGTTCATCCCCGCGGCGCTGGGTCCGCTGGCGCTGATGTGGGCGCTCAACGGCGAGGCCCACGGCGTGTTCCTCGGCGTCCTGATCGTGCTGTTCGTGCTGGTGCTGTCGCTGTCCGTGCGCGACAACGAGCGCGTGCTCCGCGAGTCGTTCGGCATCCGCTACGAGAACGAGCGCCTCATCGAGGAGCTCGAGCGCGAGCGCCTGGAGGCGGCGCTGGCGCGCGACCGGGCCGAAGACGCCGATCGCGCCAAGTCGCGCTTCCTCGCCGCGGCGAGCCACGATCTGCGCCAGCCGCTCCACGCGCTGTCGCTGTTCGCCGCCGCGCTCACGCTGCGCGCGTCCGCGAGCGGCGCGGGCCAGATCGCCGGCAACATCCGCGAGGCGGTGGAGTCGCTCTCGAAGCTCGTGGATTCGCTGCTCGACATCTCCAAGCTCGACGCCGGCGCCATCCATCCGGAGATCCAGCTGGTCGACGTCGGGACGCTGGTCGAGCGCATCGGCCAGGATTTCGCGCCGGTCGCGCAGGCGAAGGGGCTCGAGCTCCGGGCCGCGACCGCCGCGGCCCTGGTTCACACCGACCCGGTGCTGCTCGAGCGGATCGTCCGGAACCTGGTGGACAACGCGATCAAGTACACCGCCGGCGGCAGCGTCACCCTCGCGATCGGCGCGCGCGGTCGCGACGTCCGCATCGCGGTGCGCGACACCGGGCAGGGCATCCCGGCCGCCGAACGCGAGCGGATCTTCGAGGAGTTCTACCAGATCGGCAATCCGGAACGCGACCGCGCGCGCGGGCTCGGCCTGGGCCTCGCGATCGTGCGCCGCCTCGCGCGCCTGCTCGGCTGCGAGATCGAGCTCGACACCGCGCCCGGCGCGGGGTCGACGTTCACGGTGCGCATGCCGCTCGCGCCGGCCGATGCCCTGACCGCCGACTTCCGGCCGATCGCAGGCCCGGCCGCGGCGCTCGAAGCGGACGCGAGCGCCCTGCGCGGGTTGCACGTCCTCGTGCTCGACGACGAGCCCGCGGTCCGCACGAGCATGCGGGCGTTGCTCGGGGCGTGGGGCTGCCGGGCGACGGTATGCAGCGGGCTCGCCGAAGCGGAGCGCATCCTGGCGGCCCGCCCGCCGGAGATCGACGTCATCGTGGCGGATCTGCGGCTCCGCCAGAACGAAAGCGGGATCGAGACCGTGCGCGCGCTCCACGCGCAGCTGGGTGAGATCCCGGCATTGCTGGTCACGGGCGACACCGCCCCCGAGCGCCTGCGCGAGGCGGCGGCGAGCGGGTTGCCGCTGCTGCACAAGCCGGTGTTCGCCGACGCGCTGCGGACCGCGATTCTGACCGCGCTCGGACGTTGACGCCGCTTTCCGCGCGCCCCGGCGATGCGCTACCGACCGGAATGGCTATCCGAGGGCGCGGAGGTCCTGGTCGCGAAGCTGGGCGCGGACCCGTCCCTCGTGTACGACGTCGTCGTGGTCGGCAGCGGGTACGGGGGCGCCGTGGCCGCGGCGCGGTTCGCGGGCGCCGTGGATCGGAACGGGAAGGCGCTCGCCGTCTGCGTCCTGGAGCGCGGGAACGAGTACGTCGTCGGATCGTTCCCGAACCGCCTCGCGGACCTCCCCGGCTACGTCCGCTACAGCCGCTACGACGATCTCAAGGTGAAGGGCCGGCGCGACGGCCTGTTCGACTTCCGGATCGGCGCGGACGTGAGCGTCCTGCTGGCGAGCGGCCTGGGCGGCGGCTCGTTGATCAACGCCGCCGTCGCCGAGCGCGCGACCGATGCGCTCGGCCATCCCGCCTGGCCGGACGCGATCCGCACCGACCCCAAGCCGCTCGAGGACTGGTACCGGCGCGCCGAGACCATGCTTGGCGCGAAGCGCACCAACGCGTTTGCGGACTACGCCAAACACAAGGCGTTCAGCAGGTTCATCGAGAACTTCCGCGAGTTCGAGGAGTTCACCTGGGGCCGGCCCGCCGCCGAGACGTCGGTCAAAGCGGTGCGACCAGCGCAGCTCGCGATCCGGACCGACGCTGACGGGCGCAATGCCCAAGGCGTCCAGCAGGAAGCGTGCATCGGCTGCGGCGACTGCGTCACCGGGTGCAACTTCGGCGCCAAGAACACGCTCGCCATGAACTACCTCCCCCACGCGCGGCGGATGGGCGCCGAGCTCTTCGTCGGCGCGACGGTGCTCCACGTCGAGCAGACCGGCGGCGACGACGGCGCGCGCTGGAACGTCGCGTTCCGTCTCACCACCGGGAAGCGTCCGGACCAGGTGGCGAACCCGCACCGGGTGCGGGCGCGCCACGTGGTGCTCGCGGCCGGGACGCTCGGATCGCCCGAGATCCTGATGCGCTCGCGCGCGCGGGGGTTGAAGGTCTCGGCGCAGCTCGGGAAGCAGTTCTCGGGCAACGGGGACATGATCAGCGTGCGCTACGACCAGCGCGGGGAGGTCAACGCCGCGCCGGAGGAGCACACGCCGTTCAGGGACCGAAGAGTCGGCCCGACCATCACCGGGATCGCTCAGGCCCAGACCATCAACGGCGAGCGCCTGACGCTGGAGGAACTGGCGATCCCGGCCGCGCTCAGGCGGCTGTTCGAGGAAGTCGTCACGACCGCCGCGCTGCCGGTGAAGCTCGGCCGGTCCGACTGGTCGGCGCACGCGCCCCGCGACCCCGATCCCGCGGCCGTCGACGGCAAGGCCATCGATCGCACCCAGATCTTCGCGGCGTTCGGCGACGACGGCGCGCGCGGCCGCCTCGAGATGGTCAACGGCTGGGAGTCCTGGGACTGGGACGGCGCCATCACGGTGGCGTGGCCGAACGCCGGAGCCGGGCCGGTCCACGCCCTCCAGGACCGTCTGCTCGGCATCGACTGGGGAGCGGGTGGACTCTACCTCCGGAGCCCGCTGTGGCAGCCGCTGCCGGCGGCGCTGTCGGCAGCGCTGTCCGGCCCGAAGGTCGAGGGGAAGCTGCTCACGGTCCATCCGCTGGGCGGATGCCCGATGGGCAACGATCGCGACGCTGGCGTCGTGGACGACATCGGCCGCGTCTTCGATCTGGCGGGCGGGGCAACCACCTATGAAGGCCTGCTCGTGCTCGACGGCTCGATCATTCCGGCCGCGCTCGGCACGAACCCGCTGCTCACCATCGCCGCGCTAGCGGAACGCGCCGTGGAGCGCTACGCCGAGACCCAGGGCTGGACGCTCCGCCTCGACCGCCGGCCGGCCTATGCGGACGACGAGACCCTTCCCGCCGGCCCGCCGGGGATCGAAGTCCACCCGCCCCGCGCGGCCAGGACCGAGATCCGCTTCGCCGAACGGATGACGGGCCCCCTCGAGCTCCCGGGCGCCGCAAGCCCCAGGGTCCGCTGTGCGCTGGAGACGGAGTTCGAGGCGTTCGAACCCCGGGAGCTGCTGCGCGGACGCGATCACCGCATACCGATCCGCAGCGCGACGCTCACCGCACGGAGCGCGACGCTCCCCGAAGGCACGGTTTCGGCCCGGGTCAGCGGCGAAGTGTATTGGCTGGAGCTCGGACGAACCTCGGGGCTGGGGCGCGCCAAGCGCGCCCTGTGCACCTGGGCGCGGACCCGCGCGCTCGCGGACCTGTGCCAGCGGATTCGGGATGAGGGTTGGTGGCGCGGCCTGGTCCGGACCATTGTCCGCGGCGGGTCGATCGTCCAGCTCGCGACCAACCTGGGCGAAGTGCGGTACCTGCGCTACGAGCTCGACCTCGCCGAGGACCTCGAGGAGGAGGGCCGGGTGCTGCTGCCCCGGGGGACGCACCTCACCGGGCTGAAGACCTTCCAGTACTCGTTCGGCGGCAATCCCTGGCGGCAGCTCTCCGAGATGTCCGTCACCATCACCCTGCCGGGCGGGGCGGCGCGGGCGGCCGGGACGCTCAGGATCGATCCGCTGCACCTGCTGCGCCGCTACGCGATGCAGCTGCAGACGGTTGCGCAGGCCGACGCGCCGAACGCGCTCGTGGACCTCGCGTCGATCGCCCTGTACATGGTGCGGCTGATCTTCAAGATCCACTTCTGGAGCTTCCGGCTGCCCGAGTACGAGCGGCGCGATCCGCGGCGCGCCGAGCACCGGCTGCCGGGCAAGCTCCCGGGGCTCCAACACCGCGTTTGGACCGTGCAAGTGCCGGTCGAGGGGCGGGCAAGCGCGCTCGCGCTGCCGATCACCAACTATTGGAAGCAAGCCGTCGCGGGGGACGCGCTCAAGGGCCCGGTGATCCTGTTCCACGGCTTCGGGTCGGGCGGCGTGCAGTTCGCGTTCCCGCCCACCGGCCTGCCGAAGCAGAATCTCGTCATGCACCTCGCCGGGCAGGGGTACGACGTCTGGGTGCCGGAGCTCCGCACCAGCATCGGCGTGCCCTCGTCGCGCAGCGAATGGACGCTCGACGAGGTGGCGAGAAACGACATCCCGGCGATCGTGGATTTCGTCCTCGCGAGCACCCAGGCGCCTCAGGTCGACGTCGTGGCCCACTGCATCGGGTCGGCGATGTTCTGCACCGCGGCGCTCGCCGGCGGGCTGGCGTGCAAGGACGCTCAAGCCGACGAAGACGGTCCCGTCCCGAGCAAGATCCGCAACGCGGTCCTGCTCCAGGTGGGGCCGCTCGTCACGCTCTCCGAGGCGAACCGGTTCAACGCGCGCCTGATCAGCTTCCTGCGGCGCTACGCCGAGATCGATCACGTCGACAGCTCGATCGAGGAGGAGCGCGCCGACTGGGTGGACGCGCTCCTCGACCGGGTGCTGAATACCTATCCCTACCCGGAGGAGGAAGCGGCGCATCACCGGTTGTCCCCGCCGTGCGCCCGGCACACGCATATCGCCAACTGCAACCGGTCGGCCGGGATCTTCGGGCGGCTGTTCGAGCATGACAACGTCGACAAGCCGATGCTCGATGCGCTCGGCAATCTCCTCGGCCACACCAACCTCAAGACCTTCGAGCAGACCCTGCAGTATGCGTTCCTCAGGCGGCTCACCGACTACGACGCCACCAATGCGTACGTCACGCGGGACAACATCCGCCGGCATTTCCACTTCCCGGTCCGGTTCCTGCACGGCTCGCGGAACGCGGTCTTCTCGTACCGCACGGCGCGCCGGTCCTTCGACCTCCTCAAGGAGGTCAACCCGCAGTCGATCGTCGAGCGAAAGTTCCTGTTCGGCTACGGCCATCTCGACCCGCTGATCGGGAAGGACGTCGTCGAGCGCGTGTTCCCGCACATCTCGGGGTTCCTCGCGCCGCGGACCGACCACGCGGAGCGGCGCGCGCGCCGGGCCGGTGCGCCTTCCGCGTTCGAGCCGCGCGCAAGACGGCCGCTCGTAGGGCCCGTGCTCGGCTGGACGCGGCGGGAGAAGGACCAGTGGATCGCGCGCGTCTGGTGTCGCGCCGACGACATCCACGTCGATCCCTCGCACGTGATGACGATGCTGTACGTCGACGGCCAGCCGCGCCCGGCGACGTTCACGCCCAGCGCTCTGGCCAAACCGCCGACCGCGACCGACCGGTTCGGGATCGAGACGCTGGTCGCGGTCGACGTTCCGATCGAGGGGGACGGCCGGGACGTCGAGATCGCCGTCGCGACCACTTACCAGCCGCCGCGCAGAGCGGTCAGGGCGTTGACCGCGACGGGCCTCACCGAGGGCAGGCAGAGCTGGTGCGATCGCGCGGAGCACGGGCGGAAGGCGGTTCGGACGGTCGACCCCGGCTACGACCAGCGGCTCGACTCCGTTGTGGTGCGCAAGGCGGTGCTGGAGGCGCTCGCCGAGGGGCGACCCACGCTCTCGTTCGCGCTCGCGAGCTGCCGCTATGCCGCGACGATCGTCGACCGGGAGGCGGCGGACCGGATGTTCGGAAGGCTGCGAGAGCTGATCGAGCTCGCGCCGCCCCGCCGACCGGCGCTGCTGCTCCTCGTGGGCGACCAGATCTACGCCGACGCCACCGCCGGGGCGTTCGATCCGAAGACCCGCCGCGAGCGCTTCTACGAGTCTTATCACGAGGCGTGGAGCGCGCCCAACGCCCGCGCGGTGATGCGCGAGCTGCCCACCTACATGATGATGGACGACCACGAGGTGGACGACAACTGGACGCCGGCGGCGGGCGGCGACCCCCAGACGACGGCCTGGGGCTTGAACGCGTTCCACGGGTATCAATGGCTGCACTCGCCGCGCAACGCGCCGGCGCTCGTCCGGGACAAGGCGGGGGCGAGCGGGTACTTCTACAGCTTCGACGCGGCGGGCTTCCCGTTCTTCGTGTGCGACACCCGCACGACCCGCACTCCCCCGGCGGAGATCATGGACCAGGCGCAGCTGTGCGCCTTGAAAGAATGGCTCGCGGCGCACGCCAAGCCGCCCCACCGCCACAAGTTCATCGTGTCGCCGAGCCTGCTCGTGCCGT
>Ga0299906_10000567_pt1 | contig 33783 bp, 43 predicted proteins | sample RVTome_14_FD_200259 | JGI IMG/M metagenome (GOLD analysis project Ga0299906, IMG submission 200259) | Soil microbial communities from uranium-contaminated site in the Upper Colorado River Basin, Wyoming, United States - RVT145D125 (version 2) ...
GGCGGATTCGAGCTGCTCGTCGTAGTCGAACGGCACGGCCATGAACCGCTCCCGGAACGCCCCGTCGAACTTGCGCCGGCCAGGGAACAGCCAGTCGGCGCCGGTGCCAGGCGTGTTGCCGCAGCACACCAAGACGAAGTCAGGGTGCTTGTCGATCATGCCGTGCGGCAGGCTCGCCTTGTCCGAGTCCAGCATGGTGTTGATCAGCACCGCCAAGCCCGGGCTCACGTTGTCCAGCTCGTCTACGCAGAACACGCCACCGTTTTCCCAGAAGTCGGCCAGGGCGGCCATGATGTAGCGGCCTTGGGCGTCCAGGTATCCCACGAGTCTGGACTCGGGCGTCTGCGGGCTCAGGCTGGCGTAGGCGAACCTACGATCCAGGGCCTGGGCAACCTGCCGCACGATGGTGCTCTTGCCACCGCCCGGCGGCCCCCACAGGTACACGTTGAACCCCATCGAGACCAGGTGCATCACGGGCTCGAACAGGTAGTGGGTCATGTTCAACGTGGTCTGCTTCGTGCCGCCGTTCGGGTCGGGCAGGATGATCTGGACGGGCGGGATCGCCTCGGCCTTGACCTCTTCCAGGGCTTCCTCGGCACGCTGACGGACCTTGTCCAGCATGGCCTTGGCCTCTTGGGCAGCGTGGTCGATCGCTTCCCTACGGGCCTGCTGCGCCCTGGCATCGCCTCGCTTCTCCATGGCCTCGGCCAGGTCTTTCACCTTTTGCTCTAGCCCTAGGGCGTTGAGCATGGCGTCGATGGCCGGGTTGCCCGTCTCGGTCATGGACTTGAGCATGGCTTCCAGGTCCGGCGGCTCATGCGCCTCTGGGTCGGCCGACAGGTCGCCTAGCGCCTCGCTCAAGGCGTCTTCGACGTCCTGCTCGGTGACATCGCCTTCGGCGCCGTCGCCAGGGCTGGTAGCGTCGACCTGGGAGCCCTCGCCCTCGCCGCCAGACTCGCCGGTGCTGCTCATTGGCGGACCGCTGCCCACGAACGTGGACGGGCAGCCGTTGGCCACGCTGGCTAGGGCGTCCAGCTCGCCTTGCGAGAAGAAATCTCGCAGGCATTTCTCGGAGTTGGACGACAGGCAGTCCATGGCGTCGGTGGGCTCCAACTGGCCCGACGCCATGTCTTCGGCTAGGGATTCCAGTTGGTCGTAGTCCCAATCGTCGGAGCCGTCGCCGCCTGCCACGGACGACGTGACATGCCCGCTTACCGGGCCTTCGCCGTCGCCTCCATCGCCTTTGCCGCCGTCGGACGAACCGGAGCCCCAGGCTTGGGACGTGCTAGGCGGCGCGACCGCGGGCGACGTGTCGGCCCGATCGGTTTTCAGGTGCGGGTCCGAGCACTGGCAGCACCCGTGCGAACAGTGCCACCACACGCCAGCCTTGTCGCGCCTGTGGTGGTAGTATTGCCCCTCTTCGATCGGCTCGCCGCACTTGACGCAGTATCCTGGCGACTGCGCGGCTTTGTCCGACCGGGGGGTTGATGGCTTGGTCATGCTTTCCTCCTAGGGTTGTGTTGAAGTTGCGCTACTCTAGCCCACGTTCGTGGGCCTGTCAATTCACGGTTTCGTCGTCATCGGCCTCCCGGTTACAGGTTCTCGGATCGTTCACGATGGACGGGTGAATCGCCATCGTCGCAGCGGTTCCTAGCATCACGTGGAGCGGGCATCGGTCGCCCGCGACGGTCAGCGAAGCGAGCACCATCAGCTCGGCGACGATCATCGCTGCTTCCACGCTGCTGTGGCCGGCGGCTTCGGTGATTGCCTCCCACAGGTCAGCGGCGACGGCTGTGCATTCGGCCTCGACGATGTGGCCGTTCTTGGTTTCCATGACGAGCTTGGCCATGAGCATGGCTTCCTCCTAGGTTCTTCCGGTTTCGGACTCGAAGATGGCGATGGCGGCCCGGATGGCTTCCACCACTTCGGCGCCCGTTGTGACGACGATGGTTTTCGGTGCCCGATAGAGGCCCAGTCGGCTCGCGCGTACCCCCACGGCGTAGCCGACATGGTGGGATCGGATGTCGATTCCAAGAACCACCGGGCTTCGGCCCTCCGGGTCTATGGCGTCGTTGAAGTAGCCAACCAAGACGGCCCAAGCGTCGGTCTTGTCACTGCTGCGCTTCTTTGGCATAGCTTCCTCCTAGACTGTTGGTGGTACGGGATGGATGCACTTGGACGGTCGTCCGGTCCAGGCCCAGATAGTGCGGCCGGGCACGGGCCAGCGTTGGATGTACAGACGCCGGTAGCCTGCCTGTATCGCGGCATGCAGCCAGATCGTGCCGGACTGCCACGTCAGGCTAAATGCGACGCTGTAGCACGGGGGCAGGGCCGTGCGACTCTTGCGGCTCTTGCGCGCCATGATGCCCTCCTAGGTTTTGGGTTGGTCGATCCCGCAGGCTTTCAGGAACCTTGCCCGCTGGAACCGTGGATTGTCGTCGTGGAACACCTTCGCCAATGTCTTGGCGATGTCCATGGCGACGCGGCTTTCTGCGTAGGGCTTGATCGCATCGGCGATGGCCTGGAAGTGCTTCTTGGTCATTCTTCCCTCCTGATTTGCGACATGGCCCGCGCGTAGGCGCATTCGCGAACGCGCGCCTCGAACGCCTCGGGGTCGTCGCAAATGGCGTCCCTAACGGCGTCCGAAAGGTTCGTTGGCAGGGGGTCGCCGTTCGTGCCTTTCAAGCCACGAGCAGCACACCAGTCGGCGGCAGCATCGTATTCTCCCAAGTCTGCGGTGCGCAGATCGCTCACTCTTCTGGTCATTCTCCTTCCTCCGTGATCCCGAGGTTGCGTAGCAGAGCGGCGCGCATGGGGCGGTTGAGCCGCCCGTCGTGCCGGAGGTTGTCGGCGGCGGCCATTACGCGGTCGTTTACCTCTCGCCCGAGTTGGGCGTCGCCTCCAAAGGGATGGCCGAAAACCGCCTCGACAGGGCAGTGTCCATCGTCGCGGCGGATGTGGCCGGTTTCTTCCACCATCCACCGCGCCGGATCTTCGCGGCGCAGCCTGCGATAAAACGTCTGTAGGGTCATTTTCCTTCTCCTTCTCCTTCGGCGGCCCCGGCAGCGGCTTTCAGGTGCTCGATTACGCGCGGCTCCACGAACGCCACGCCCGCGGGCGGCGGCTCGCAGTTGAAGATGTTCTGCCAGGCCGACTTCCTGACGTGGCAGACCTCGCCGGTACGGTAGGCGCCCTCGGGATCCATGGTCCCATCGGGCTCGAACGTTGACCGCGCCGGATCAGCGCCTATCAGGGCGATGTAGCCTTGATCGAGCATGGCTTGGTCGTCGTCGCACATGCCTAGGCCGGTGACGGTGTACCGCTCGAACGTCTCGCGCAGCTTGCCGTCAGGGCCTAGGCGCGCGTCCAGGAGCAGGTTGCCAGTGTCGTAGGTCGCACCGCACACGACGCAGGCCCGTTGCTCCATCGTGACGTGGGACTTGCTCATGCTTTCCCTCGCAGGGCTTGGGCCTCACGGCTCCGGCGCCGTTCTAGGATCCGGTAGGCCGCAGCGGCCATTTCATCGGTGACGGTCGGATCGATTGTCTCGTAGCGTCGATAGCCCGCCTCTTGATCGACCGACCGGAACAGGCGGCGCTTGAGCTGATCGCCGCTGACGTTGACCATGTCGCTCATGCGCATGGTTCCTCCTAGGGTTGCTGGCGGCTCCATTGCCACCGCGCCAGCCCCCGAGCTGCCTCGGGAGCCAGACGCTGGCAACGCCCATTGGGCGCCCAAGCTCTCATATGGCTTGCACTTGGGCGCCCTAGCGCGCTACCGCTAGCTAGACGGCTCCGAACGCGCTACTGGCTTCGTACTTCGTCTCGTCGCCGTAGCCCTTGACCTTGCACGTCCCGGAGTGGACGTATGCGGGCTTTGCCGAGTGTCGGCGAAAGCCTCGCGAGTACAGGAACGTCTCGACGGCGTCTGGCGCCCTGTCGTCGGCATATATCCAGTACCAATCCTGCCGGAGCATCGGCCGGACGCCGTCGGAACGGAGCCATTCCCGGACGTTTTTGCCCTTGGCGGAGTACAGCACATCCTCGACCTTGACGGCGTCCAGTACGAGGTACTTCGCCCTCTGTTCCTGCTGCGCTTCGGTAAGCTTCGGGGCTTTCCCGCGCTTCTTGCCGTTGCCCTTGGCAACCTTGGCTTTCTTGGCCATGGTGGCTTTTCTCCTAGGGTTTGGCGCCGTCTGGATTGTCGGCGCCGTTGCTGGGTAGCGTACCCAAAGCAGACCGCTAACCCGTAGGCTAGCGGTCTGGAAAGCGTACACGGGCCGGTTAGCTTGCCGGCCCATCAAGAGCGTATGCGCGTTCCGATAGGTGCCGTTTCCTCTGCGGTTTCTACCTCCCCTAACGAGTGCCGTTTTCTCTCGGCTGCTAGCCCGCTGGGCTATCTTGATTCCGCCTAGTAGAGTGCCGTCCGGCTATCTGTCGTGCCGTCGTTACCGAATCGGGGCGCATACGCTTCGCTAGCAGGGCTCGCATTGCCTGCTAGCTACCTATGATGGTGGTGAGACTAGGTGTCACCGCATATTGCTCTAGCCCTGGTCTCCGAGAGACCTACAGGCCCGACATTTCAGCACGGCCGCCGCTTCGTGGTCGCCCACGCTCCGGCATGCGACGTTTTCCGCCGGTTCACTGTCCACCTTGCTTCCCAGCTACCGACCTTCCTAGTCGGCGGGTCGCCTAGTAATCCGACCCGGGAGCCTCTCGGCCCGTGTCGCCGCGTTGTCTCTCGCAGCGACCAGGGGCACAATACAGGATCGCGTGGGCGGCGTCAATACAAACCGGCCACAAAGACAGACCACGGCCCGATGGGCAAAAGCCTAGATGCACGTAGGTCCACACGTAGGCTAGGCAGGCCCACGAAAGACACAAAGCAAGAAATCTGCGACGGGTACCCTTCGCGACGACGGTTGACAGTCGCGGCAGCGACGCCGCTACCGTATACCGAAGCTTCAGGCTACCTGCAACGCTACCGACGTCTGGTGGTAGCTGATAGGTACCCTACGGAGTGATTAGTTTGCGGGTGAGCTAGCGGTCGCTGGGGATGGGCAGGCGCTCCCGCTATCACCAACCTCCAAGCGCCGTCCTACCCTAGGGCTGGGCACCGAGACAGACCACGGGTGGTTAGGGTTAGCCTAGGCGCACACAGATCCTAGTGGGTGGCCCGGCCTAGCCCGACCCCAGGGGGCCGCGCGGGAGTTCCCTTGGTCTCTGTATAGATCCCGCTCTCATTTCCCTCGCAGCCTCCCCCTACCCCCTGGGTATACGAGCAAAAGTGGCCCACGAAGTGCTTGTTTGGAGGCGACCCGTTGTGTACCATGCTGGATGGCCAGCTCGGAGGTTCTCGTGGGGTCGGCGCAGCGTGCCTCTCGTCGCCGGCGGGATCGCCCTAGGGGTCGGGGGCCTAGAGAGCTAGATGGGGAGCTGGGGTTGGTGCTTGTTGGGCTTGAGCGGGGAGCCGGGAGCGCGTGTTCCTGCGGGAGAGCCTGGTGGGTGCCGCCCCGGCGACCCTTTTACCTACAGGAGGGGAGATGGACCAGGACGAGTTGAAGTTGAGGTTCACGTATCACCCGCCCAAGGAGGGGCAGCCGGCGCGCTACGAGCTGATTCGGTTCATGGCGCTAGGTCTGGCCCGGAGCATCGTGGCGAGCACGCCCGAGAGCCGGGAGCAGTCGTTGGCGATCACGGCGTTGGAAGAGGCGGTGATGTGGAGTAATGCGGCGATCGCGCGGAGGGAGGCATGAGCAGCAACCTGGGGGGCTGCGAGGTTCCGTTCGATCCCCTGGCGAGCGGCGGGGCTGATCTGGGCCTGGAGAGGGCGAAGCTAGCCGTTGCGGTCGTGGTGAGCGGTCGCGTGGACTGGGCGCTGAAAGACGCCGCGGAGCGGTTCCTGGTGGGCTACTTCGGGTCGTTGGTCGAGGGGAGGGTTCTCGTGAGGCGGGGCTCCGGCGCCGGGGAGCCAGGGCAGATGCGAGCGACATGAGAATCGACTGGTTGGAGTCGCCCGAGGGTCTGGAGACCTGGGAGCCCGACGTTGACCACGACGCGGTTGTCCTGCGATTCGAGCATCCAGACCTAGGGCAGGTGGTGGTGGTATCCTGCACCGAAGAAGAGGCCAACATGGCGGTCTGGGAGCTGGCCGAGCAGTACATGCGGCTAGGGTCCGAGACCATCGAGCCACCCGACCCCGACGATTCGGAGGTCGTGATCACGAAGAGGTAGGGCCATCATGGCAGGACAACGCAGGCAGACAGGGGACGCAGAGCTGTCCCAGAAGGCTTTCACGTCGGGCTTGAGCCTGAACCAGCGCAGCCAGCTCAACAGTGCCGTGTCGGGGTCGAAGCTAGGGCCTAGGACGCACGGCAGGTTGTTCACCCTGGCGGCCAAGGGCAAGCTCAAGTTCCCTGGGCTGCTCCAGGTCTTGCAAGGCAAGAAGACCCCGACCGAGCTAGGAATTCCCGCCAGCGGAGGCGACTAGGCAGGGGGCAGGATGCCGACGCAGAACCAGCTCGCGACATCTAACGCCGTCAAGCGTTCTACGTCTCTGCCCAAGAATCTGTACAAGAAAGACCTGGCAGAAGACCCTAGGCTCTTGATGGTCGCCAAGTACCTAGCCAGGGGAGAAGCCCCCGAAGACGCCTGTTCCAAGTCGGGGTTTCGGTTTGACAACATCCATGACGCGATGCGGTTCTGTGTTCTCCCCGAGATTGTTGCTCTGGCGCAAGCGTACAAAGAAGGGGTTCACGCTGTAGTTCAGGGCTACACCCCGTTGGCGCTCCAGCGTAATCTCGAACTCATGATGGGTTTGCACGAGGCTTCTCCTGCGGTCCAGCAACGAGCGGCAGACTCGATCCTAGACAGGGGCGGCGTCCCGAAGGTCTCGCAGCAAATCGTAGATCGTCGGGGCGAGGTAGGAGACTCTCTGGGGGCGCTACTGGGCGGGTCCGACGAAGTGGCTATCCTAGTCAAGCGGGGCGCCAAGAAAGCCAAGAAGCGGCTCTCGGAAGAGTCAGCCAATGCCTAGGGCGGCTCCCAAAGACAAGATCACCAAGCTGCGCCTGGCCCTATACAACCGCGGCGTGACGGGGTCGGACCTTGCGAGGGCTGCTGGTTGGTCTGTGAAGGGCCGTCTCGCACAGAGGCTCCTGCGGGACGACACGACTATCGGGGCAGAAAAAGCCAGCCTGATCGCCAAGTGGCTAGGGCTGCCAGTGGGCCTGCTGTTTGAAGAAACTATAGGCCAGTCGGGCAAGAAGCTCATGAAGGCCAAGCTGCACATCTCAGACTGGGTGCCGCCCTGGTAATGCTAGCCGCCCCCAAGACAGCCTATAAGTTCCCCCACCCTAGAGACCCGGCCTACCCGGATGTCAGAAACGAGATTGTCCGGGCTCTGACCCCTAGGCTCATAGACTATTGGGGGTTCACGCTCTGGGATTACCAGAAAGACTTCCTGTTCCCGCCGCCGCCCTACGATCGCGAGAAATTGACCTACGCCCAGCTAGGCGGAGCCAAGAGAATCGGGAAGTCCATGATGCTCATGGTCGCCGCGGCGCCGTACTTGTTCATGCCCGGCGCCAAGATTAGGTTCTACGCGCCCGAGTACGAGAACGCCGAGCGCGAGATTTCATGGTTAGACGAGCTATTGTTCTCCGGCCCCAAGCCGCTGTGCGACGCGGTCCCGTGGCTGTCTAATAATCTCATAGACAAGCAGGTAGACCCTCGCACGGGCGTGATGCAGCTCGTCTGGAACATGGGCAACGGACTGACGACTTCTGTGGTGTGCCGGTCGTGGGAGCGGCGCAACGCCTGGGTCGGAGAGGCGATCGACCTGGCTGTTCTGTGCGAGCCGGGGTTGTTCCCCGACATTCGAGTGTTCACCAAGTACGTTCGCCCTAACCTGGCGGATCGTAGCGGGAAGTGCATCGCCGCCGGGACGGTAGACAACCCGTGGATGAAAGACATCCACGACATGGCGCACGACCACGCGAAGCACCCGGACCTGTACTGTCGCTGCGAGGTTGCTCGCCGAGAGAACCTATGGCCCGGCGTCTGGTCCCAGGAAGAAGAAGACCGAGCGAACCCCGCCAAGGGCGGTTCTGAGACGGTCAGAGACTTCGCGATCAACTGGCTAGGGCACTGGGACAACTACGCCGACGTGGCGTTCGAGAAATGGGCGCCCCAAGATGTCGTCAAGAGGGTTTCTGCGACCGCCTGGTCGGCGGCCAAGAGAATCCCGCCGGGCTGGGAGCACTACCTGGTGGTGGACACGGGTCGCAATATCTCCGTGCAGCAGTGGATCTACAACGGCACGAAGGCCCTGGTGATCGACGAGTTCACGAACTACACCTACCGGGCCGGGCAGATCACGCCGACCGACACGAGGGGGTTCGTCCCGTTCTTCTCGGACATCATGCGGTCTATTCTGGCCTTCCGGCACGACATGCCCAAGCCCATTGTCGTGATCGACCCAAGCTCCCACTTCAAGAGAGAGGTCGAGAACTTTAGCCTAGGCGTGATTGACGCAGTCAACGCCCACGACGTAGGTGTTCACCGAACGAACCAGGCCCTGCACCGGCAGCGCGTCATGGTCATCAGGCCGCAGGGTCGGGCTCCCTACGCGCTGGAGTACGAGATCCCCAAGGTCAAGTGGGCGCCTGGGCCTACGGGCCAGTCGGTTCGCCACATGCTGAACAAGAAGTCCGGGGCCGACCACTCTGCCGACGGATTCCGGTACGGGTGCGCTACGATCCTGGCCGGCGAGATCGAAGAGTACGAGCCGGAGCGCATCCCAGGGGTCGTCGAGAAGGACATAGACTGGCTGGAGAATCGGGCCATGGACTCCGAGGGCGACACCTGGGGGGACATCACGAGAGGGGGGCCGGGTGATATCTAGGCGACGAGAGCGGGAGTTCGACGAGGCGTACCGGAACTTCATGCAGGAGCGTCTGGACCTGCAAAACGAGCAGCTTCGCGAACTCAAGGACTCGCTCGCCGAGTGGCGGAGGCTGTACAAGAAGCAGTTCGACATGGTACAGACTGAGCTGCGGAACCTGAATGGGTGGGTGGCGACGATCGCTGCGAGCCACAACCTAGAGCTACCCGCTGGCATCCAATTCGACACCGAGGCGGCACTCTCGGAGCTGGACGATGCAGAGCGGCGCGAAGGGCTGACCGACGACGGGGTCGGCTACGACCCCGACGAGATGCACATCGACGCGCTGCTGAACAGCATCTACAACCCCGAGGGAGAAGACCAAGATGCCGGAGAAGTTCCCGGCGAATAAAGACCCCGATGTCCTGCTGCCCGACATCGACATCGACCCGGAGAACCTGACCGAAGACCAGCTCCGGGGCGTCGAGGGGCAGATCATCGAGGGGCTAGAGCGCAAGTACCTCAAGCCCTGGCTCCGCGCCCGGCAGCCGATCGTTGACCAGTGCGTTCTCAATCACGCCTTCGTCAACGGCCACCAGTACATCGAGCTGCGCTCGGGCGCCGGCCTCGTCCCGCTCAAGAAAAAGTACCGGGGCCAGGTGCGTCTGGTGAACAACCTCATGGCCCCGGCGACCCGGCAGCTTTGGGCCGCCCTGACCCAGAACACCCCCGACAAGCAGGCCCAGGCCACCACGGCCGAGTTCGTGCCGGAGGCCATCTCGCAGCTCGCCGTCAAGCTCCTAGGGCACGCCGACCGGGCGACCAAGAACAACACCAAGAACCTGGAGCTGTTCTACTGGCTGTTCTGCGGCGGCAATGGCGCCAAGCGGGCGGCCTACAACATGGACAAGGGGCCGTGGGAAGAAGTCCCGGTCGTGACGGCCGACGGCCTGGAGGTTCTGCTGGACGAGGAAGACGGCGTCGAGCGGACCCAGGACGAGGTAGACGAGATCATCCGGCGCCTTCGCGCCTCAGACCCTAGCTTCGACCCCGCCGAGCGGTTCACTCCGCTGGTTCACAGCGTTAGGCTGGGCGAGCTGGACGGGATCGTGCTTTCCCCCATGCAGTACGTGGGCAACCCCGCGACGACGTACCTGGAAGACCACGAGATTCTCTTCATCCAGAACGCCCGGTCGCTCGAATGGATTCGCCGGCAGTTCCCGGATCGCGGCCCTGACGTAAAGCCCGACAACAACAGCATGATCCTGTGGGACGCCGGGTCGGCGAACGTCTTGCCCGGCATGGGGATGCCGTCCGTGCAGGGGTTCACGTCGTCCCACAAGGACAGCATGCCGGAAACCGCCATCGTGACCGAGTGCTTCATCCGGCCCACCGAAAAGAGCCCCCTGACCGGCGATGCCGCGCCGTTCGGTGTTCATTTCGTGTGGGCCGGAAAAGTTGCCCTGACGGCCCCCACGAACCCGTTCCCCTACTCCGAGCCGCCCCAGGAAGACGCCAAGCCGGACCTGGACTTCGACCTGGTGCATTACCGCTGGCGGCTCAACGCGGGGTTCTGGGGGGGGCCGCTATTCACCGACCTGATCCCGCTCCAGCAGTCCTACAACCGGCGCAGATCGCAGATCAACGAGGCGATCAACTCGACGGTTCACTCCAGGCTCCAGATCGCCGTAGGGTCTCGCATTCGGCGCAAGAAGCTATCGGATGTGCCCGGAGAGGTTCTGGTGTACAGCGGCGCCCCGGCGAGCTACCTGGAGCCTCCCACGGTCAGGCCCTACGTTTTCAATTCCATGGAGACCGACGTGCAGCAGTTCAACGACGTGGTCATGCTGCACGAGGCTTCCAGGCAGGGGCGACCGCCCCCGCAGGTGCGCACCGCGGCCGGCCTGCGCTTCCTGCAAGAAGCCGACTCCAAGGCCCTGTCCCAGACCCTCATCATGTTCGAGGAATGCGAGGGCGAGTACGGCCAGAAGCAACTGGACCGGATGAACCAGTTCTACGAGGACGAGCGCGTTATCAAGTACGTGGGCTCCCGGAACCGCGTGGAAGTGGCCCTGTTCCGGCGCCACGTCTTCCAGTACGACTGGACGGTGTATGTGCGGCCGGGGTCTTCGTTCCCCGACTCTAGGGCGGCCAAGATCGCCGAAGCCAACGAGATGCTCGCCACGGCCCCCCAGATGTTCGTGCGCTCCGACCGGCAGTTCGACAAGGAGCTGTACGCCCGGCTGGTAGGCATGGCCGACATCGACTCGTTCCTGGCCGACCAGGACTCCGCGCGCCAGCTCGCAGAGACCGAAGAGCTGGACATGGACAGGGGCGAGTTTGCGCCGGTCCTGGCCCTAGACGACCACGCGATGCACCTGTCGGTGCATACGCCTAGGATTAGGTCCAACGAGTTCAGGAAGCTCATGAAGGAGACCCCCGAGATCGCCCGCATGAAGCTGGAGCACGTCCAGCAGCACGAGGCCCAGCTCGGCCAGCAGCAGCAGATGGAACAGGCCCAGGCCGCCATGCTCGGGTCCACCGCCCAGGCGGCGCAGGCGGCCCAGAACGCCGTGATGGCCCAGAACGCCGGGGCTGCCGCGGCTTCCGAGGCCCGCTCTGCCGTCAAGAACCAAGAGGCCGACGAAGAAGGGTCTTCCGGCAACCAGCTCGGCGGCGGCGTTGTCCAGCTCCTACGCTCGCTCATGAGCCAGATTCAGCCGCCGGGGAACGGGGGGCAGTTGTGATGATGACCGCCGAGAAGGCCCGCACGATGCTCCGACACGGCAAGGCGCACGGGAAAGAGCTGACCGGCAAGCAGCGAAAGCTCGCCGGCCTGATCGCCTCCGGGAAGATGCCCACGAGGCTCCAGGACATGCCGAAGTCGGTGCGCAAGAAGCTCATGAGCAAGAAGCCCTAGGATTACACCTGGGGTACGTGGGACATTGACCTAGGGTATATATGCGTATATACCTAGCCAAGAACATCCAACCCGCCTAGCCGCCCGGTTTAAGCAAGCCGGCCAAGCCAAGCGAAAGGAAGCAGCAGGAATGGACGACATCGACGTTCAGGACACTCCAGACGCCCAAGACGCCACGCTGGATGCCGACGAGCGCGAAGCCATCTTGCAGGAGTACCTCGCCGAGAAGTACGGCGACGACTACGACCTCAACAACTTGGACCAGTGGGCCAAAGAGAAAAAGGGCTGGCTGTCCAAGGAAAACTCCCAGAATCAAGCGCGGTTACAAGCGCAGCGTGAAGCGGAAGCGGCTCGGGACAAGCTCGTTGCCGAGCTGTCCGCGAGAGATCGGGAGCTTGCGTCTGGATCGAACGTCAACAAGGGCTCGGGTGAGCTTACGGAGGGTTCGTTCTACCAGCACCTAGGACTCAAAGATGCCGACGACGTTCTTACCGCCCGGCAGGCATTCGGCCTGTGGCAGGCGGCGAGCCAGTACATGGTCGCCCAGCAGGGCGTCTACGGCCAAGAGTTCGGGAAGGTCCACAAGACCCTCAAGGAGCTGGATGTCACCAAGCAGGAGTTCGAGGAAATGAGGACGCAAGTGGCCGAATCGCTGGCGACCTCGTTCGAGCGAGAAGTCTTGGGCAAGCACCCGGATGCAGACCCGAAGGCAATTCGCGAAGCGATCTCGGAGGCCCCGGACGGCGACGATTTCGAGTCGTACGTGTACGCCGCCGCCCAGGAGTCCGAGAAGCGCATTCGCTCACTGGCGTCGAAGGCCAAGACCGGCACGGCTACCCGCGTGCAGCGCGCGCGGAAGATCCACACCGGGACCGGCCCCGCTGGCGCCGTGGCGAGGAAGCGACCGCCTTCCATCCTGACCAACGAGGGTCTGGCTGATTTCGCTGCGCGCACGTACCCCGCTCTTGCTGGGGGTGAAGACACCTAGCAAGAAGGAGGTAGCGCATGGCTACCGGCACAGAGTCACTGGCGACCTTCGCGGAGTTTCTCAAGATTCTCCATGTGGAGGACACCATCACCGATGCGATGTCGGACAACATCGTCGCGTACGGCGAGCTTCGCCGTCGTGGTCAGATCAAGAAGTTCGAGGGTCGCGAGCTTCGCTACCCCGTCAAGAAGGCCCGCCAGTTCGGCGTAGGCTGGACGCAGAACAACGCGCCCAACCTGCCGGCGGCGACGGTTTCCGACGCACTGGAGCCCGTCTGGAACGCCAAGAACGTCTACGCGGTCGGCGAGATCAACGACGAGGTTATCGAGGACTCGATGACCAGCAATGCGTCGTACGAGCGGGCGCTGGAGATGATCCGCGAGGATCTGATGCTCTCGCAGCGGCAGGTTATCAATGCCGCGGTCTACGACGACGGCCGGGCGCGCATCGGCGACACTTCGGGCGCGAGCAACGCCAACCCGATCCAGCTTCGGCAGCCGATCTACATGTTCATCGGCCAGATGTTCGACCTGATCGACCTGACCGACAACCAGACCCGGCTGCTGGACGACCGAGAGGTCACGGACGTGGATCACATCGCGGCCACCGTGGACTACTCCGGCGCGACCGTCGCCGGCACGGCGGCGGGCGACTACGCCACGCAGCACAACACGATCGGGACCGGCGGTGAGCAGCGCGCGATCCACGGGTTCCGGTCGGGATGCCTGGCCGCGAACCCGCCGCTGGAGAACTACGGCGGGGTAGACCGGAGCGTAGCCGGCAACACCGTCTACCAGGGCAGCGTGTTCGGCACGTCGGGAGCCAACACCCCGATCACCGAGCTGCTGATCCAGGGCGACATCAACGCCGTGCGTCGCCGGTCCAACTTCCGGCTGCGCGACATGCTGTTGTGGACGAACTGGAACGTGGTCGCGCAGTGGTTCGACGAGCTGGTCAAGGATCGTCAGCTCGTGGTCCGCGGCGCCGAGGCCATGAAGCTGGCCGGTGGGTTCGATACCGGCTCGGGTGACAACGGGGCGATCGTTGGAAAGTTCAACGGCGTCCACGACATCCTGGCCGACGAGAACTCCCACTTCGGCATGATCTTCTACCTCCAGTTCGGAACCTGGCGCATCTACGAGACCCACCCGCCTGAGCTGATCCAGCGCGACGGTAACGTGCTGCACCGCTACGAGAACCGTGGCGCCTACCAGTTCCGGTCGCTGTGGCGCGCGGCGCAGTTCACCACCGCGCCGTCCGCGAACGGCTTCCGGCAGGGGGTCGCCGAGTCCTAGACACCAGCCGCGGTGGAAGTAAGGGTGGCGGGCTAAGCAGCCCGGCCCGTCACCCCACCCCGCGACAAGGAGAGATGTGGCCATGGCCCCAGCAGAGAACTACGTGTACAACTACCACCTTCGGGGCGCGCACCTGGCCGGCGACAGCCGGGACATCAAGATCGAATCCCTGTCCAGGCAAGAGGCCCGGTACCTGGCCGAGAACCTGGGCACGGCAGGCGACTGGCCCGAGACGCCCGACGGCGCCAACCCAATCGCGATCGGCTTCGTGCGAGAGTTCGTCGAAGCCACCATGGACGACGACCAGGCAGAATCCCTGGCCGGCCGGCTTTCCGAATATGCCGACCAGGAGGCTGTCATCGACGAAGAGACCGCGCGGGCAGAAGAGCGCGAAGACGAAGCCGAGGAAGAGGAAGAGCAGGCCGGCGACGAAGACGAAGAAGACGAAGACTTCGTGGACAGCTTGCCGGTCAGCGACACCGCAAAAGCGTCGCTTTCGGACGCCGGCCTCCTAACCCCGGACGACATTCGGTCGGCTGGGCTGGACGGCCTGACCGCGCTACCTGGGATCGGAAAGGTGACCGCCGAGAAGATCCTGGACGCGCTGAAAGAAGAGTAAGCATGCCCAAGGTTGAAGACTCCTGGCTGGTCGAGAGCGGCATCTTCATGGTGTGCCGGCTGTCGGTCGAAGAGCGCGCCTACGTCGCCAAGAACGTGGACAAGGGCAAGCTGCACGTCGAAGATCACCCGCCCCCGCCCGCAGCCAACCCCCGCGCGTGCTTCCACGCGCTGGACGTGCTGTCCTACTACCCGGACACCCACAAGATCGCGGTCGAGAAGATCCTGGCGTCGATCGGTTACGAGCAGAAGAAGGACACCAGGCGCAAGCTGTACGGCCGCGTGGACCTGGAGAACATCGGCGTAGGCGGCGGCATCGGGCAGACGCGCGAAGAGCGCATGTTCGATTTCCCGCTGTTCGACAAGGCGTCCCCGGAGGTTGGAGACGACTGGGCCAAGGAGTACCGCACGAAGGGCTCCGGCCCCGTGGTCGCGGACCCGATCAAGGCGCAGGAATCTCGGCGCATCGACTGCCCGTGGTGCGAAGAGTCGTACTCCGGCCGCCGAGCGGTTCACGCGATGAGCACGCACGTCGGCAGGATGCACAAGGAGCATCGCAACAGGTGGCGGGGGCTCGCCAAGGAGTACCGCGACGATCCGCTCAAGGGTGTGGAGGAAGGCGTTGCCTCGTAACCACAGGGCGCGCGGCTGGGCCGAGTGGGCGGACTCGCCCTCTTGGTATGCCCAGCCCGAAGAGATCGGCCAGGGCGAGGGCTACGACCCGGAAGGGGCCGAGCCCTGGTCGTTTCCTCCGGGCTCGCCTGGGGCCGAGGGCGGCCCGACGCCAGACCCTACGTTCATGCGATGGCTGGAGTCCCACGACCCACGGATGACCGTGAAGTGGAACCCCGTCGCCGAGTGCTGGGTGGTCTGGTTGCTGTCGGAGTCGGGCCGCTGGAAGTCCGTCACGCCCTGCGTCAACGTGTTCAAGTTCCCGTGGGCGGACCTTCAACCCGGCGAGCCCATGAGAATGCTGGACCGTAGGATGCAGGCCATCCTGCTAGACTCCGACCCTAGGAACTACGGAGGGTCGGAGAACATGCTCAAGTTCTTGAAGGGTCGTCGGCTGGACGGCTTGGTGCGCATCGCCCAGCGGCAACTCGACGCGATGAAGCAGGCTCGGGCCGACGCCAGGCGTCGCGTTCGGGTGTGGTCTGGCTACGGAACGACCGGAGGCGACAAGGTCGCGCGCATGTACCAATAGGCCCGCGACGGGAGAGAGGGAATGGCAAAGCAACGAAACATCCTACGCAACCAGCTTCTGCCCATCGTGCATCGCATCACGGCGACAGCCCTGACCGGCGACGTGGACGTGGCGATCGCCCGCAGGTCGCTCTTCCTGGACGCTTGGTGCGTGGCGGTGGGGGCCGGCGGTGCCGCCGATACGATCACCGTGAAGAACGGCAGCACCGCCATCACCGACGCCATCGACATGAACGTCTCGGACAAGGTGATCGTGCGCGCCGGGACCATCGACGACGCGCAGCACGAGATCGCCGCTGGCGGCACCCTGCGCGTCAGCGGCGCCTCGGCCGTGACGTGCGAGGTCTACGTGCTCATGCTCGTGCTGGACTGATGACCGACCCTAGCTACACCACCGTCCTCGCAAGAGGGAAAGGAAGCACACGATGAACCGGCTCAAGCTATTCGCGCTCGCGGCCGCGCTGTTCGCCGCGACCATCGCAGTATCGGCCTACTCTCAATTCGCCGGGGAGGTCTTCCACGTCTTCGGCGACATCCAGGTCCACGACCAGAACCAGGCATTCAACCCCGCCGCGACAGCCACTGTCACGATCGACGGCTCGGCCGGGACCATCGCCTTTGGCGACGCCGGGGCGTTCGGGGGCGAGCACACGGTCACATGGGCGCAGGGCGGAACTGCCGGCGACGCCCTCGATACGCAGTTCTTCATCGCCGATCGCGCCTACACCGTCACTGAGATCAACGTGGTCTGGGGCGTGGCTGAAAGCACCGGCGCCATGGACGTGATGGTCGAGCGGCTACAGAGCACGGAAGCGTGCGCCGCGGGCGACGATCTGCAAGCGGCCGTCGTAGACGCCACAGGCACGGCCAACACGGTCGCCACCCCGACGCTCACGTCCACCACGGCGAACCTCGACCTGGCGGCCGGCAACCGGCTCTGCGTTGACGTTTCGGCGACCCCCAACGAGGTCGCGAACCTGGTTGTCACCGTCACGCTCCAGGTGAACTAGGCCATGGGCAACGGAGATGCCGCAGGCAGCAGGAGCCCGCTGTACGGCCGGGACGCCAGCCTGGTGGTCTACAAGCTCCTGGACGCCCAGGAGACAGTCTCGGATGGCGCCTGGGTGAACATCCGGGGGGCGTTCTCCGTACTGGTCGTGGCCGATGGCGTCGGGGCCTCTGACGGGTTCACGCTCTTCACGCACGTCCCGACCAACTTCGGCCCCGACGAGACGGCGCCGAGCGATGCCGACGACCATCAGGCCCTAGCGTCTGAGGTCACGGCCGACGGCCTGACGAGCTTCCAGCGCCACGAGCTGGGCGCCTACATCAAGGCCGCCAAGACCACCGCGACAACGGGCGACCCGACGACCGTCCTGGCCTACGTCACGTTCCTGACCCCGAAGTAGGCCATGACCGGCACAGGGGCCATCGCGCGCGTGGGCGACCGAATCATCGAATACCGGGCGACTGCGGGAGAGAAGACCCGCATCCTAGGGCACCTGAACGCCGAGCGCGAACAGATCGAAGGCGACATCGAGTCGGTCGAGCCTGGCTACCTGCTCAAGTACAAGGACTTCTCGACGGTCGCCGACCTGTCGCCGAACCTGTACACGATCAGGACTGTCGGTGGCGTCACGGCCGACATCGAGGCCAACGACTTCAACAAGGCCGCCTACCTGGAGCGCGTGCTCGACAACGACGCCGGCCGGTTCGAGCGCGTTGGTCGGCTCCAGCATATCCACGAGAAAGACGCGGGCGGGAACCCCTACGACTTCCTGGCCTACATGATCCCTGGGACCACGGGCACCGGGCCGCCCAGGGGCTACTACCCCATGGACAACCGGATCTTGCTCACGCCCATCTCCGATGCGGTCTACACGATGCGGCTCTGGTACATCAAGCACTACGCCGACATCGCCGACAACGCCAACGAGATCGAGTTTCCTAGGGTTCTCCATGAGGCCCTTATCTGGGGCGCGTGCATTCGAGAGAGGCTGTTCCGGCGGGACACGATCGGGGAGTTCCGCGACATGTACGAGGCGGCCCTGGCCCGCGGCCTGATGGGCATTGCCGATCAGTCGATCGACGGCCCCGACCAGATAGATTTCATCGCCGACGCCGGGTACTAGGCCATGGCCCTGCCGATCCAGCATCAGCAGGTTCTGGTCCACGGAGGCACGTCCGAGCAGGCGTCGGACCTAGCCCTGCCCGACCTGTTCTCCCCGCGCAACTCCCAGAACGTGCGGGTGAGCAAGCTCGGCGAGGTCAAGTCGGTGAACGGCCACGCTGAGTTGAACGCGGCGTCCCAGATCGTCTCCACGAACGGCCAGAACATGGCCGTCACGGGGATCTGGTTCTACGAGAACGGGGCCACGAGGCGCCTGGTGGCCGTAGGCGACGACGGGACCGACGAAGTCGAAGTCTGGCATTCGACCAACGACGGAGTTACCTGGTCCCGGCTCAAGACCCTAGGGGCGACGGCCGTGGGGCGAACGCCCGACGCCGACCAGTTGGACGACAAGCTCTACATCGTCTTCGGGGCCGGGGTGGCCGTGCAGTCCTACAACGGCACGGCCTGTACCGATGCTGGCCAGACCAGGCCCGCGGCCGTGAGCGTGGCCGTGGTGGCCGGGGCTACCGGGAACCTGTCGGGCCAGTACCAGTACCGCCAGGCCCTGGTGGACTCCAGCGGCATCGTAGGGCCTGCTTCCCCGGTGTCCAGTTCGATCACGGTCTCGGGCGGCCGCGCGACCGTAGGCAACCTGGACAGTTCTGGGGCCGGCGGGCTGCGCGTCTTCCGAACCACCGGCGACGGCGGCGTCTTTTTCGCCACGGCCGACTTCGAGAACGGCTCCGTGCCGGCGAGCTTTGACGACAACCTCTCGGACCGCGACCTGCGGGACCGGCAGGCCGAGATGGTCAACTCGGGCGACGCGCCGCCCAAGGTCAGCTTCGCGGAGCAGCATCGTTCCAGGATGTTCTACCTGGACGACGACACGATCTACCCGTCCGACCCGAACCTAGGGCAGTCGGTTCCGGCGTTCAACTCGTTCAAGGTCGGCCAGGGCCAAGACTCCGGCGACGTGACCACAGGGTTCTCGGGGGACTTCCGCGGCGAGGGGATCGTCTGGCGGGAGCACTCGGTATGGCGCCTCGTGGGCGACGGGCGCGAGTCCTGGAACACGATCAGGACCGGGGCGTCCGTAGGCACCCCTACGCACCGATCGGCCGTTAGGATCGAAGCTGGGGCTTCCTACGTCAACGAGAAGGGCGACGCCGAGATCACCGACAGAACCGCCTACTTCTACGTGGGCACGGACAATACCCTGCGCCTGTTCCTAGGAGACGCCGACGTGTCGATCGGGGCGCCGCTCCAGGACACGCTGGACCGAATCAACTACGCGGCCCGCGGGGCCATCCGGGCAGTGGATTACCCGCCCTATGGCTGGGTCTTGATCGGGCTGCCCTTGGACGCCAACACCAAGATCAGCCACTGGGTCGCCTGGGACTACAAGCGCGGCTTCTGCCATTCCAACGCCGTGACGTTCTTCCCGCAGCTGCGAGACGTTGCCTTGGCGTCAACGGCTTCCGTGGGGCACTACCTGGTCGGCGGGGGGGACGCCGCCAGCGTGTTCCGGCTCTTCGTGGACAACGACGCCGGCGGGGCGAACATAACCATCAGGATCTGGGAGAAGCCCAGCTCCCTAGGGGTGCCCCATAGGCTCAAGGTCGCCCGGTCGTGCGAGCCCTGGTTCTTGCCCCAGGCGGCCAGTACGACCGTGACGATGAAGCTCTACGAGGGCTTCGCCGACATCGGCGCGACGGAGTTCGAGTCCTACACGTTCGAGCTGCAAGAATCCGATGTAGACGTAGCCAGCCCAGGCCAGAAGGAGCTGACCCACGACACCACCGGCAGGTACGCCGTGAGCACGGCGTTCACGATATCCTGGGAGATCGCCAGCCAGAAAGACATCACGTTCCTAGGCAGGATTCTCGGGTTCCAGGTTCTGCCGCCCTCTGAGAGCAGGCCGTCCTAGCATGGGCTTCGGGAGAATAGTTCACACCAGGATCGACTGCGAGGCCGACTCTAGGTCTCGCTGCCAGGCCCTCAAAGACATTCTCATCGAGCTAGAAGAGCGCATCGACCACCTGGTCAACGAAGAGGGGGTCTTTGCTGGCAACCTGCCCACCGACGTAAAGATCATGACGGAGGACGGCGACAAGAAGCCGTCGGACTTGCTCAAGGGCATGACCTCGGTGGACGAGGACGCCAGCCTGACGTTCGTGGCCTCGCAGGACGATGCTTGGGTCTCGGCGGGCGTCTCCGGGGTGCTGGAATCGGGCCGGGCGTATACGTGCGCGGCAGCGACCCCGGACGGCAAGTTCTACATGGGGTTGCGCAACAAGCCCGCCGACCCGGACGGGCTGCTGGAGCTGTACGAGATCGTGGACGATGTCGTTGGCGCGAGGTTGTCGCAGACGGAATCGAGCACGTTCCGCACGGCGATCGGTAACGGCGCGGTCATGCACCCGACGGGCCGCTACCTTGCGACGATCAACACCGACGCTGCGGACGGTCTCCAGAAGCTCGTTATCACGGACCTGGAAGATCCGACCGCGCCGGTGATCGTTGGCACCCTGGTGCTCACCGCCGCGCCCGCAGCGGCCACGCAGGGCCTCTGGGACGCCGCCAGGGGCGTGATCTACTGGCCGGGCAAGAGCGGAACCAACCATGTGTTCGTCTACGACGTGTCGGACCCCGGCAACCCGCTGCTGGCGAGCACGTACACGACGAGCGGGCTGACCAACTGCATCGCCGCCGTGCTGAGCCCGAACCGGGAGTTTCTGTACCTCGCGGGCAACGGGGGGGTTGAGTCGGCGAGCATCGCGGCGGACGGGACGCTGACGAAGGACACGACGATCCTTCTCGGCGGCCTGTGGGAGACGCTGGATCACAACGGCACGTCGCTTGCGACGCTGAAATGGGCCAGCAATGCCGTCATCAACGTGCTGACGATCGACATCGACGACGCCGACGAGGGCACGATCAGCACGAACACCAACAACTCGGTGACGGGCAGCTACGCCGAAGCCGCCGAGATGCGCAACTGCTCCTACGTCGGCAACTACCTTGCCTGCCCCTCGGGCATGGAAGGGGTGCTCAGCACGGAGGGGCTGTTCCTGGTATTCGATCTGCGCAACCTCGATTCCGTGACGGAATTCTCGTCCACCGTTCCCTCGACGCTGGACGTCACCTCGGTGGTCGCGATGGGCGGCCCCAAGAACCGCAAGTACGTACAGCTCGGGGTGGACGCCGACGTGCAGACGTGGAAGGTCGCGGAGGTAGCCGGTGGCGTGGACCTGTCGCTCGAAACGATTCGTGTTACGAACCTGGTCGTTGGGTCGTCGGAGATGGTGAGGGGCCTCAACGCCGAGTTTCTCAACGGCCTACCAGGACCGGCCTACCTGCTCGTAGGCGACGGGGTGGAGGGGCCAGCGACCAGCACCGACAACGCGGTGCCCCGCTTCGATGGGGTCACGGGATCGCTGTTGCAGGACTCGGGCGTCACCATCGACGATAGCGACAACCTGGACGTTCCGGGGTCGCTGACGCTGGGTACGGTGCTGGCCGAAGCCGAAGGGGGCACCGGCGTCGCCGCTCTCTCGTCGATTGATCATGGCGTGTTCGCCGGCCTGCTCGACAACGACCACACCCAATACCCCCTGATCTCCGGCACCCCCGCCGACGGGCAACTGGTCTTGTGGGCAGGGGCGCAAAGTCAGGACGGGACCAGCGACCTAACCTTCAACGGCGTGACCGTTCTTGTCACAGGCAATTCTTTCTCCGGCATCACAGCAACCACGGCAAACGACAGCGCGTCGATTCGTCCCCTTGCGCAGTTTAGGAAAGCGCGGGGCTCTGGAGGCTCTGAAACGGCAACCCAAGCCGGGGATTTTCTCGGGTCGTTTCTCTGGAACGGCCACAACGGGAGCGCCTACACGGCGAACAATCCCGGCACGGTTGATGCCCGTGCAACCGAGAATTTCACGGGCAGTGCGACCGGCACCAGGGTCTTGTTTGCGGCAACCCCGAACGGAAGCACCACGAGAGCAACCGTCGTCAGCTTCCTGGGAACCGGCGCGCACCTGCTGGTGGGGACCGGGGCAACAAGCCCGACCGGCGGCACCACGGCTGTGCTCATGGAACAGGGCGCCGCGCTGTCGGGGATGCCGTCCAACACCGGAGCCGTCCAGGTCAAGGACGTGGGGGGTACGGCGGAAGTGTTCGCCGTCAACGAGAGCGCAGGCGCGACGCAGATTTCTTCGCACCCTGCCGACCACGCTTACGACCCCGCCGAGCGGTACCCGTGGGCGTTCCGTGCGAGCCAGCCCCATCTCGGCGTTGATGTCACCTGCGAGATGTCTCGCGTCGTCCGCGTGGTGGAGCAACTCGCGGCGCTCGCTGGCATCCCCGAGGATCTGATCCTGTACCGGGATCTGCCCGGCACGCCGAGCGACTGGCACGCCGATCAGCGCCGCAACGCCGAGCAGGCGATGGCCGACTACGAGCGCCACGAAGCCCGCGCTGCCGAGCATGCTTCGCGGGAAGCTGACCACGCCGACGCCGTGACGGCATGGGAGGCGCTGCCGAGCGCGGAGGACACGCGACGAGCCGAGTGGGAGGCGCTGCCCAAGGACCGCAACGGCGAGCGGTACCGGCTGGCCGAGGCGAGGGACGACAGCGGCAACAAGGTCCGCGTCCGCGTGGCCGCGCCCGAGCCGCCGCTTCGCGAGCTTCGCCGGGAGAGCGTCGAGATGGTCGCCGACGACGGCACGAGGGTTCGCGTGCCGCATCTGCGGGAGCGGCCGCCTGCGCCGGAGCCGTTGCAGGAAGCGCCACCGCCGCTGCCCGTGGTGAAGGAGCCGCCTGATATGATCCTGCGGCAATTGATCGACCTGGATCGCTGGGACAAGGCCGCCCATGACGCCCTGGTCGCAGAGGTTGAAGAATGGAAGGCGACGAGATGAGCGAGGTACCGCTGCGCGACTACATTGAGCGCCGACTGGACGACCTCGACCGGCGCTACGAGCAGCGGTTCGCCGACGGCCTAGCGGCGATCGCGAAGGCCGAACAGGCGATTAACGATCGGCTGGCGGGAATGAACGAATTCCGGGACGCGCTGAAAGATCAGGCGTCGAGGATGGCGACGCGCGCGGAGCTGGAGGCTGTGGGCGAGTTGGTGTCAGAGCTGCGCCGGGCGAAAGCGCACCTTGACGGCCGTCTGGTGATGCTGGCGACCGTGGTCTCGGCGGCCGTGTCGCTGCTCATGTGGGCCGTGTCGGTGTGGGGACGGTGAGCATGACCCTGCGAGAGGCGAGCGATGGCGACCTAGAGATCCTGTACGCCTGGGCGCTGGAAGACCCCGAGTGCGAGCCGGCCGTTGACCAGTTCGAGAGTTCGATGTCGGCCTGGGGGCTCGTCTTCAACGGTGACGGCGAGCCGGTAGCCGCCGTGGGCCTACAGCATTTTGGGCCGGTCGCGAACGTTCACGTCGTCGTTAACCCGAAACGTAGGGCTTTCAAGCTAGTTTCCAGGGTGTATGATATTGCCCTAGAAGAGGCGCGGCGTCGCGGGGTCAGGCACGCCGTAGGGCTGATCCCCTCCGGCAACCAGGCATCGTTGCTGATGGCCCACAGGAAGGGCTTCCGGGCGATTCCCGTGGTCGTCATGACGAAGGATCTAGGCGATGGGTGAGACCCTGGCGCTTATTCTCCCGTCTATCATCTCTGGGACCGGTGGGTTCGTGCGTGGTGGCGGGGGACAACAGTTGCAGCCCATCAGGGGCGGCCGCGTCTCCAACGCCTTCAGCGCCGTAGAACAAGAGATCGGCGGCCAGCTCCAGAGCGCGAAAGACCTACAGGCGTCGCCCATCACGATCCCCGGATCTGATGTCTCTGGGGCCGCAGGGGGCGCGAACATTCCGGGGCTGCCCTCTGGCCTGGTCGGCCTGTTCCCAGGCTTCCAGACCGCCAATGCGACCGCGCGCAGCTTCCCCGGCATGCCCGCGGCCAGCACCCCTTTGGGCAGCCCTGGCGGCTTCGGTGGTGGTCCTGGCAGCGGCGATGGAGGCAACCGCGATACCTTCGAGGACAGACAAGATGCTCGCGAACAGCCCGGCGAGCGCGGCGACCGATCGGACTTCCCGGAAGATCCGACCGACCCGAACCAGCCGCCAGGCCATCAAGTCCCAGGTGACACGCGCCCCGGCGCGGAGCTATTTGGCGCGTCCCAGCAGACGACGGGCGATGACCAGCTCGCCGCGCTCCAGCAAACGGCCAAGGTGGTCCAGGCCCTGATCGACCTGCAAGCCCAAGGAAAGGCTAGGGCCTGATGCCGACGCTCGTGCGTCCTGGCGTACCGACGCTTCCGCAGCCCGGCTCGACGGCCTTGCCGCTTGCCCCCGGGCCCGCCTCGTTGCAGCTTTCTGGCATGGGCAGGTTCAGCCCGATGGCCGCGCCGCCGACCTCGCCGCCGCCGGGCCCTCCCCCACCGCCTCCACCTGGGGTGCCGAAGCCGCCACAGCCGCCGCCCGACCCGCCCGTCCCTGAAAATCCAGAGGACGGGGCGAGCCTCCAGCCGTTCAGCATGTTCGATCTGACCGGGCCGCTGTCGCTAGACAGGATCAACCCTGACCAGGCCCGGTTCATGAACGACGCAGCGCAGGCCGTCCAGTCCGGCGACAGGGACGCGATTTTCAGCTTGTTCGTGCGCGACCCGTCCATTTCCCGGTTCGGCGACCTGTCGGACCCGTTCGTCGGCAACCTGGCGCTCCAGGTATTCCCCAACCTGTGGCCCGAGCTGTTTCCCGAAGGAACAACTGGCGGCGAGGCGATCTTCCGCATTCAGCGACTCCTGGACGGCCAGGGCCAAACCGGCGGCGGAGAAGGTGGCGGCGAGGGCGCAGGTGGCGGGGCCGGAGGGGCCGTTGGTGGTGGCTTCGGCGGCGGGTTCGGTGGCGGTGGCGGCGGGTTCGGTGGCGGTGGCGGTGGCGGCGGTGGCGGTGGCGGTGGCGGGGGGTTCACCTTCACGCCACCCAACATCCCGGTGCCTGGCGGCGGCGGCCCGGCGTTCCCGCAGCTAGGCGGTGCCCCCGACGACTTCGCCCAGTCCATCGAGAACACCCTGCGAGGCTTCATCCAGGGCCAGGGCTCCATCGACGCCAACCAGATCAGCGGCGGGAAGCTGGAAGAGCTAGGAACGCAGGGTCTGGAACGGACCATTGAGACCGGCGGGTTCGATCCTGCCCTCATGGACAAGATCGCGACCTCCCTGCGCGAGAACCTGGTGAGCAGCGAGCAGTCCGGGCTCGAAAAGCTCCAAGAGCAACTTCTGCGTCGCGGCGTCACGGGCGCCGGGCTGGAGGGGTTCGACACGTCTAGGTTCATCGAGACGGGCCGCGCCGAGACGGCGAGGAACCTTCGCGACGTGGCCACGCAAATGGGGCTGTCGGCCGCCGACCGGCAGCTCTCGGCCTCCCAGCAGGCCGCCATCCAGGGCTCGATCCAGCGGGGCCAGAACGTTGACGTGGCCCGGCAGAATGTCTTGACCGTCATGGATGCGATCAACACCAGCACGGGCCGGTCCCTAGGGATCGCCGACGTTGAGCTGCGCAACCTGGCCGAGAATCGGCTCTTCGCCGACATGATCGCTGACAACAACCTCGACGCCGCCAAGTTCGTGGAGAACGTGAAGCTGGCGCGGGCCGGCAACACCAACGCCCTGATCGCCATGATGCTCCAGTTCGCGGGGAGCCTGGCCGGCGGGGAGGTAGCCTGATGGCGTTCAATTGGCGAGTGGGCCTAGGCGAGGGCCTGATGGCTGCCGGCGACGCGCTGGGGCGGTCGTTTCAGCTCCGGGCCGCGCTAGACGAGCGCAAGGCGGCGACCGCGCAGCGCGAGAAGGAGATGAAAGACGCCGCGGCGCAGCGTGAGGCGGAGCAGCGGGCTGCCATCAACCGAGGGGCTGGCGAGCGGGCCGTTGGGGCTCGCAACCTCGACGAAGTCGCCCTGTCGGAGCAGGAGCTTATCAAGGGCAACCCGCCGGACGCCCGCGGCCCCGACTTCCAGGCCGCGATGTCCACGATCAAGCCGGCGCGGCAGCGCATCCAGCGGGAGCAGCAGGTGCTCCTAGGGCAGGACATCAGCGATATCGTGCGCAAGATGGCGGCCGACCCGGAGATGACGGCCGAGGACGCCATCAACGAGCTGATCAGCATCTCGGAGCTTCGTAGGTCGCCCGTGTCCAAGGAGTCGCTGGCAGCCGCAGGGCGTCGCTTCGAGGGAGCTTTCCAGGAGAGGGAGAAGGGCGAGCAGCGCGCCGATACCGCCGAGGCCAGGTCGGCCCGTCAGCTAGAGCTGTCCGAAGCGGCTCACCGTCGGGCGGAGGGCGAGGCCGCCAGGGCGGCGGATCGCGAAGAGCGTGAGAAGCAGCGATTCCCGTCCATCCAGGAGCTTACCGACGCCCAGGCCGAAGGCCAGAGGCAGATCAACGCCCAGCGCGCGCGAGGGGCCGAGTTGTCGCCCGCGGGGGGCGCCCTCGAAGCCCTCCTGTCCACCACGGGCGGCGTGCTGGCCATCCGCAAGGACATGCTGACCACCGAGAACATCGCCAAGGCCCTGGCCGGCGAGATCGAGCTGCGCGACATGCTGGTAGAAGACATCGGCGGTTCTGGCTACTCCAAGAGCGACTTCATTCTGTCCCAGATCAACGCGCAGTCGCCCATAGGAGGGCTTGGCGATGAGCAAGACGCCAAGAAGATCATCGACAACGCGGCGGTCATCTGGGATCGGGTGATCGGGCCAGCCCTAGGGCAGGGTGGCGGAGCGCCGCCGCCAACCCCGCCCCCCGGAGCCGCGCGATTCTCCCCCGTTGACATCGCCCGCAAGCTCAGGGCCAACCAGGCCCTCACCGACGAAGAGCGGGCGTTCTTCGACTCCCTTAGCGACGAGCAGGTCCGGGCCGCGACGCGCGCTGCGCAGGGCGGCGGCCGCTAGCCGTGGCGCCCCAGCGCCCCATCACCGACGAAGATCGGCGGCGACGGCTCCTGGGCCTTGGGCAGGACGAGACGGCGCAAGACCCCCAAGACCCTGACGCCGCGCGCCGCGCGCGACTCCTAGGGCTGACCCAAGATCCCGAGCTTGAGACAGATCCTGACGCAGAGCGCCGCCAGCGGCTCCTAGGGCTTGAGCAGGAGCCCGAGCAGGTTCCGTTCAAGGGCGGGTTCAGGCCGCCGGTCGAGAGGCTGCCGTCGGTTCACGACCCCGCTGGGGGGCTTCCCAGGTTGATTACAGGGCGAGAGGAAGACGTTGGCCCCGCGGAGGCCCTCAACGTAGCCATTGGGCTGGCCAGGACATTCGCGTTCGGCGATCGCCCGGAGCGCCCCCCGGAGACGCGCGAGGAAGCCTTCGAGGCGGCCGTTGCTGGCATCCCGACCCTGCCTAGGTTGTTCTCTGGCGTCGAAGGCGGCGCCAACATCGTCAGGAAGCTGAGCTTCCAGAACGAAGAGTTCCAGCAGTCGCTTGACGACCATCCCGTCCTGACCCTGGCGATGTTCGGGCTGGACATTGTTGATGTCGTCCCGTTGCCACTGGCCGCCTGGGGGGCCGCGCGAAAGTTCATTGCCCCACGCAGGGCCGCAGCTAGGCTGGCAGACGAGGGCTTCGAGGCCGCGGCAGGGGCGCTACCAAAAGTCGCGGATCTTACGCAGGCCACGCTCCCGATGATCGACGCTGCTCTGGTGCGCCAGATCACGCCGCAGGCCGTGAGAGGCGCGACCAGGGCCGTTGACGAAGTCGCCGCGGCTCGCCGGGCGGTTGGAGCCGTCGCCGATGACACGGCCGAGACGTTCACGCGCCTGGCCGAAGACCAGCTCTCGCTACCCGGCATGGACGCCCAGGCCCTAGAGAACAGCTACCGGGCGGCCGAGGCTGGGGTCGTACATGGTCTCCCGTCTATCCCGACGGCCGGCGCCGCCCTAGACGAGGCTGCCGAGGCGGTGATCCGAGGCGCGCTTCCTACGCCGTTCGCCGGAATCCCCATCTCGCGCAACGCCATGCGAGACCCGATTGAGTTCGTCGGCGAGCTGAAAGCCGCTCTCGATTCCAAGATGGCGTCCATGAACATGAACGCGAGCCAACGCGTGCTGTTTCACAGAATCTTCCACGGCGGCGCCAAGGCCATTGACGACCCGCTGGTCTTGAAGCGCCAGTTGGAGTACATGGCCGAGATCCAGGCTGGCCGCCAGCACGTCCCGATGACCCTCAAAGAAGCCCGGCAGGTGCGCAAGCAATGGGGGCCTAGGGTTCTCGAAGAGCCGTCGGGCAACAAGATCATCTCGTCGCTGTCCACCCCGAAGCCAGGAGAAGACCCGGTGAAGTTCGCGTTCCGGCCCTATGCCACCATGCTCGAAGACGCCCAGGACGTGGGGTTTTTCCGGTACTGGACCGGCCAGTTGCACAAGTCCGCCCCCGAGATCGCCCGGGTGTTGCGACCCCATCTCGACAAGATGTACGACGAGATGGGCTCCTTCGCGGCCCGCTGGAACCCTACGCTCGCCCGGCACGGGATCAAGAGGGGGTCCCCGGCGTCGCTGCGCATCGCCAGGCTCCTGAACGGCGAGGCCGGCGACATCCAGCAGTTCGTGGAGACCGCGGACGCTTCGGGCCGGATCATTCCGGGCAAGCGCGTCGTCATCACCAAGTTCCGGGAGCGTCCCGTGAAGGGCGCGCGCGCGCAGGCGGCTGGCCCCTTCACGGTAGTCGAACCGGAGCGCGTCCCGGAAGCCCTGACCGTAGGGGCGCAGTCTGGCGGCAGGTTCTCGGAGTCCATCGTGGACCTGGCCAGCGACGGCCTGCCGATCCTGCGCCCCACGGCCGTACATGCGCTTCCCGCGGAGTTCACCGCGACCGAGATCAGAATTGCCGCTATGGCCCGAATGGACCTGGACAACCTGTGGGTGCGGCTCAACAGCGTCATGCCTGAGGGCCTGGCCTACAACGAGAGATACATCACGTTCATTCGAGAGCAGTACCAGAAGGGCGGGATTCTGGACCAGGACGGCAGCGCCCTGCTGAACCTAGCCCCGCCGGAGATCATCAGAAACAGCGGCCGGAGATCCTGGTGGGGGTTTTCGAAGCGCACGTCCGACGAGGTTCCTGTTGACCTGGACTTCGTGACCTCGATGCAGGCGTACCTACCCGCGGCCCTTCGCAAGATCCACATGGACCCGGCGATCGCCCAGCTCGACGAGCTGGAGGCGGCCCTGCGCAAGGTTCCCGGCAAGCGTGGCGCGGGCCTGGGCAACAAGCTACACCTGGTTCAGTCGGCCAGGGATTACCTGCTAGGAACCCCCACCAAGGTCGAGCGCATCGTAGACAAGTTCATCGCGGAGACAATCTCCCGTCCGGCGATCGCCAAGGTCTTGACCACCGAGCTGGCCCAAAGAATCCCGTCGGTCCAGGCCCTGACATCCCGGCGCCCTTCGATGCGCTTGTCGGTCCAGCTCTCTTCTGGGCTGTACAGGGGCATCCTCGCCGGCAACGTTTCGGCGTCGCTCAACAACATGACCCAGAGCGTCAACGCGATGGCCCGAGAGGGGGTCTTTCCTACGATCGAAGGCTTCCAGGGCATGATGCGCGGCTCCGGGCGGTCCCTCACCGGCGCGGCCAACGTTCAGCGGGAGTTCGTCAAGGTCTTCCAGGAGGTCCAGCCGGGCCTGGTGAGCTGGTCAGGGGGCCGTTTCAAGAACATGGACGACGTGCTGTTTTCGCCGTTCGAGTTCTCCGAGTACCTGAACCGGGGCGTGGCCTTCCACGCCGGCTTCGGGAAGGCCATCCGGGCCGGGGCGAACATCGACGATGCCATCAAGGCCGGCAAGCTCGCGGCCAACGAGACGCAGTTCATCTACGACCTCTTGGGCAAGAACATGCTCTTCCGGGGGCCGTTCGCCAGGCAGCTAGGGGTTCTGACTAGCTTCCCGCTCAAGCAAGTCGAGTTTCTCCGCGAGGCGCTGGTCCATGATCAGATTGCCCTGGCGAGATACCTGCTCGTGACGGGCTTCGCCTCTAGGGCCGCGAACGCCAACGGCCTGGCAATCGACCCGTTCGAGTCGCTGACGCTCAACGGCCGGGAGTTCTTGCCGGGCACGTCGTTCCTGCGCCAGGTCGAAGGGGCGGTCTCCGGCCAAGCAAACCAGAGCCTCCTAGATATCGCACCGGCGACGGCGATTCTCAAGGCTGCCGGCACGACCACTCTCATGCTCGTGGGCGCACACCCAGACTCCAACGACCCCAGAGCGTTCAATCGGCAGGTGCAGAACATGTTCTCGTCGGCGCTGAACGCCGTGCTCCCGGCGTCGGTCCAGATCCAGGAAGCCGCCAGGGTCGCCGGAAACATCATGGAGATCCAGGCCACGCGGCCCGAGGGGACGCCGTTGACCGACACGGAGACCCTGGGGGATGTCAGCCAACCGACCGGCTCGGTTCCAATGTTGCGAGACTTCGGCCCTAGGTCGGGCAGGCTCTCGCGCAGGTCTACCCCTGCCGAAGAGATCGGGCGGGCCATTGGCCTGACCCCGGTTCGCCAGAAAGAGCAGCAGCGGGCCTTCGAGCAGCTCAACGCTTTTATCATGAGGGACCAGGGGGACGCCGCCCTGGCCAACGAGATCGCCCTGTTCCAGCTCCAGCAAGGCGACATGGACGGCGCGCGCGAGACCCTACGCGAAGCCGGCGTCTCGGCCGAGAGCTTCCGGGCCTTCCGGCGCGGCGCTCCACTTGAGCCCCTGCTGCGCCGGTTCATGGGCATGTCGCAGGCCGACCATGCTGATTTTATGGAGCAGTTCCCGGAATCCTACGGCCTGGTCCGGCGCATGATCCAGGAAGAACGATCGAGAACCCGCCAATGATGGTCTCGCCCAAGTTCGCGATCCGGGAGCTGTTCGTCTCGCGCTCGCACCCAGAGCTGGTCTCTCGGGTCGGCGAGATCCCGTGGGAGCACCTGGTCAACGTGGTCCGGCTGATCCTGATCGTGCTCCAGCCGCTTCGGGATCGGTTCGGGCCTGGCGTCGTCAGCTCTGGATACCGCTCGGAGCTTCTACAGCGGGCCGTAGGCGTCGAAGGCCCGTCGGCCCACCGTGAGGGCCGGGCCGCGGACATCGCCTTTCCTAGGGCCTCTGCGGCCGTTGTTTGGCAAGAGCTTCGGGCCGGTTATTTACCCATCGACTTCGACAGGATCGCGTACTACCCTGCCGAGGGCCGTTTTCACGTTGAAGTAGCCCCGCCGGGGCAGGAGGCGCGCAGGTTGCTGTTCCTGGCGACTCCCACATGGACACAGGTCGCCATCCCGGTGGCCTAGGGCAAGAGGCAAGAGATGGAACTCGACTTCACGACAATCCAAGCCATCGCCATGGTCGCTCTGCCGATCGTGGTGCAGCTCCTGAAAGCGGCCATCCCGAACCTGGAAGGCCAGGTGGGCTTCTGGGCCAACCTGGCGCTCAACATCCTGTCTGGGCTCATGGCAGCCTGGGGGACGGGGGACGCCACCGTGGTTATGGGCGGGCTGTCCGGTATCATCACGGGCATGGCCGGCTCCAAGGGCATGGACGTGGCGAGGAAGGGCGTCAATCCGATCTCGTACGCCAGGCCGGCTAGCCGCTAGACCTTCCTGATGTTCTCCGGGATCACGATGTTGGAGGCTTCTCGGGCCGCGGCGTGCATGAGCGTCTTGCGCTGCTCGGGCGTGAGAAGCTCTTCCCAGATGCCTTCTAGGGCGTGGGCCAGGGCCGCTACCTTGACTTCCAGCTTGGCGATCCTGGCCTCCGAGTCCTCGATGTTGCTCTGGATCTGCCGAACGAGCTTGATCGCGCTAGGCATCGGGGAGGGTTCTCTGGCGTGGCGGCCGGACGTGGTACACGTCCCGAGTGGTGCCGTCGGCGTACATGGTCGTGACCACCGCAGGCGCGTGCTCGCGGGCTAGCTTCAAGGCTAGCTGGCGCGCGTCGGTCTTGGAGAGCGGGCCGCTGTCGATCGTCTCGGTGTTCAGGACCACGCCCCAGCCCAGGGGAACGACCTCGATCGTGGCGCTCATCGGCTCGTCGCTGCGAGGCCCGATCTCGTCGATTTCTTCCTGGTTGGCCTGCTCGTAATCTGCGTCGTTCATCTGCCCCTCCTTGGTGGTTCGTTGTGCGAGCGCACGCTTGCGCCGCATCAGGTCTTCACGCCAATCTCTCATTTCGGATGCGCCTGGTGGCCCACGCCGAGCCTGTCGGCTGTAATCACCGGATGGTCGCAAAGAAGCACCACCATGGTCGGGCTGTAGTCCTCGTCGGCGTCGGTGTTCTCTATAATGTGAGCCTTCCACCACCGAACGCAGTCCTCGAAGCTCTCGGCTTCAACGATCCAGGTGTCGCCGTCTTCGTCATGCACTTGGTACACGTTCATTCGAAATCCTCCGGGCTGAACCACTCGAAGCGCGGTTTCCAGACCATGGCCTTCTCGCCGCGCTTGACCTTGGACTTGCGCCAGCTCACCAGCAGAATCTCCCTCCCCACACCGCCACGAATCCAGTCTCGGGCCAGCGGCTCGTCCAGGATCTTATGGCGGTGGGCGGCGTGGTTTGTTGCGCTCGTGGTCTGGACGAGCACGGTCTGGCTGTCGCCAGGGACGAACGCCAGGATGTCGCCGAACCCGAAGGCGTCCACGCGCTTCTTGGCCCGTTCGATCCATCGCTCCACAACGCACGCTTTCCAGTCGTTCTCCCGCAGGTACTTGAGGGTCCGCTGCGTGGGGCTGCTCACTTCCGGCATACCCCCTTGCCGCCGCGCACCGCCCGGATCAGCCCCCGGATGTTGATTCGGGTGCGCTGCAAAAGATCGGAGTCGATCTCGCCGGGGGTGTCCAGGACCAGGTCCAGGATCTCGCCCGCGCGCGCTTCCAACCCTAGGACGGTCATGATCCAGCCGTACGAGCCCGGATAATGGTCACCGATCGTCTCTCGCATCCACGTCAGGGCCGCTGCTCTCGTCGCCCGCCCGTAACCGACCCTCTGGTTGAAGTTTTTCTGCCCCTCTGTGGTCCCCAGGTCCGGGCTCGGCCTCGGGGTTACTGCGCTCAGGCGCTTCAACGACGACTTGCTGCGCTTCTTCGTCGCGTCTTCGAGCGCGCTCGCTAAGACCGCTGCCCAGAGAGTCCTGCAAGCGTAGGTGTCGGAATCCGCCTCGATCATCGTGGTCTTTGGGCTTGGCAACTACCGGCCTCCCAGGTTGGAGCGACGGGTGTACCTCCCATGACTGGATCTTCGGGACGGGCTTGAATGCCTCGCCGTGCGCCTTCATCCATTTGCCCCTCGGGCAGACGCAGGCAGCATACCCCGAGTGTCCACGAGAAACAATCCCCGTCCCGGCGCAGTTGTAGCACGGAGGGAGGGAATCGAACACGACCCTGGTGCTCTTGGGCTTGATGCTGGCCGGACAGAAGATGCACTCGGTGTTGCCGGGCTGCCACGGGCCGCCGCACTCGGGGCATTTGCTAGGAGACTTCATCGGCGGCGGCCGGCTTCTCGTTGGCTTCCGTGTCGATCGGGATGTCGGCGGCGTACTGCCAGAACTTCTCGGCGTTGAACAGCGTCGCCGGCCGCAGGTACTCCCGCTGGAACTTGCCATCTTGGGCCTGCTTGACCTTCATGGCGACCACGAGCAGGGCGAGCTGGACGGGGTCAGGGTAGCCTTCCTTGTGGGCTTCTCGTAGGCGAGCGCGGACCAGCCTCATGTTCGTCTCCACGAACTTGAACCGCTTGCCGGTTCGCTCGTTTAGCTCCC
>Ga0299906_10000568_pt1 | contig 33778 bp, 24 predicted proteins | sample RVTome_14_FD_200259 | JGI IMG/M metagenome (GOLD analysis project Ga0299906, IMG submission 200259) | Soil microbial communities from uranium-contaminated site in the Upper Colorado River Basin, Wyoming, United States - RVT145D125 (version 2) ...
GTTCAACGAAGACTGGTGCGTCTCGACCTGGACGGCCCCGCGCCGCCAGCTCGATGTGGCTCGGCCACCCCGACAGGGTGGCAATCCACGGGCACCTACTGGAGGCCGGGCCTCCATAGCGTCTGAGGACGTCCGTCAGCCCTCCTCGATCAGCGCGACGAGCCGGTCGACGGCCTCGCGCAGGAACGCCGGGTCCTCGGCGTGCGCGTCGACCTCCACGACCTCGATGCTCTCCGGCAGGTGCGCGCGCAGCGCCGCGTAGAACACCTCGTCGCTCGCCGTGTCGCGCAGCTCGCCGCCCGGCGCGGAGTAACGGCTGACGCCGTCCCTGGGGATCATGAAGACCGCGCGCCCCTTGGTGTGGGAGAGCCGCCGGCCGATCTCCTGCGCCACGCGCTGCAGCTCGCCGGTGGAGAGGCGCGGGGCGAAGATGATCGGGTTGTGGAAGACGTACCTGTGGTGCTCGTAGCGCTCGGGCACGACGTTGGGCTCGTCGACGATCAGCCCGATGTGCTCGGCGCCGCCGGGGCACAGCACCTGGGGCAGGTTCAGGTCTCCCGCGACGGTCAGCCGCTCCGGTCCGCCGGCGCGCAGGCCGTGGAACACGTCGTCGGAGATCTCGCCGAGGGCGTAGTCGAAGACGGCCCCGATCAGCCCGTCGCGCATCATCTGCTCCATCGCCCGGCCGCCCGATCCCACGGCGTGGAAGACGATCACCTCGTAGCCCCGCTCGCGGAAGAGCTCGAGCGCGAGCAACGCTCCGTTCGTCAGCACGCCGAGGTTCGTCATGCCGATCACCGGCTTGTCGCCGCGCCGCGGCTCGAGCGTGACGCTCGTGAGCGCCATCCCGTAGGCCGCGCCCGCCGCGTTGGCGAGGATCTTGCGGGTCACCGGGTTGAGCCCGAGGATGTCGCTCACCGAGAACGCCATCGTGATGTCCTTGATGCCCACGAAGGCGTGCGTGTCGCCCGACGCGACCGTCGACACCATGATCTTGGGCAGGCCGTAGGGCAGCGCCTGCATCACCTGCGTGCAGTTCGACGTCCCCTGCGTGCCGCCGAGCCCGAGGACGGCGTCGACCTTGCCCTCCGCGAGCAGCCCCGCGAGGATCTTCCGCGCTCCCGCGATCATCACCGGCGATGCCGCCTGGCGCGTCGGCCGGCGCAAGAGCTCCGCGAGCGGCGTGCCGCCGGCCTCGGCGACCTGCTCGCGCGTGACGTCCGGCCGCGCGCCCGGCGCGCCCACGACCCCGATGTCGATCAGGAGCGCGGCGCCGCCCAGGGCCTCGACCTGCTCGCGGACGAAGCCGGCCTCCTGGCCCTTGGTGTCGAGCGTGGCGAGCACGGCGACGGTCTTCTTCATGCTCTAGCTCCCGAAGCGCAGACCGGCGAACTCCCTGGCGGTCGCCAGGACGGCGCGCTCGATCGGCAGGCGCTCGGTCGAGGAACCGGTCCAGAAGCCGTGGCCCGAGGTGTGGTCCAGCATGTACTGAGCGTCGGCCGGCGACTCCATCGCCGCCCCGTGGCCGACCAGGATCGTCTCGGGCGCGATCTCGCGCACGGCGGCGTAGGCCTCCTCCGTCCGCTGCGCCGTTTCCTCGATGCTCTCGCCCGAGTCGAAGCCGACCTTGCCGCCCTTGGTGGTCCCGGCGTGGAAGCAGAAGACGTCCGGGCGCGCCTCCTCGACGACCTGCAGGCTGTCCTCCATGTCGAACGCGAGGGCGACGGTGACGTGCCCCAGCTCCTTGCCGAGCTTGAGCATGTCGACCTCGTTTTGGAACGTTATGCCGCTCTTCGTGAGCACCTTGTACAGGTTGCTGTCCTTGTCGACGTAGCTGATCGAGGGGCCGATGTTCGAGACCGAGGGCACGCCCATGGACAGCAGGCGCTCCAGCACGGTGCGCATGTCGCGCAGCGGGTCGTTGGCGTTGATGCACGCGCAGACGAAGGCGCCGCCCTTCAGCGCTGGCAGGATGTCCTGCTCGGTGTAGTCGAGCGTCTGCTGGTTCGAGTCCAGGATGGGCCACATCATCGACATCGTGCCCATGCCGTTCGCGCGCAGCCGCGCCCCCGAGAAGGTGTTCACGCAGTCGACCCCGGCCTCCTCGAGCAGCTTGGCGACCAGGCCGCTGCCGGCGCTCGCGATGAAGACGGGTATCTGCTCCTCGATCTTGTCGCGCAGCTTTTTCAAGATGTCGGCGCGGGTCTTGCGGGGCACGATCACGGCGGGTCTCCTCCTTGGGTCGGGTTGGCGCGGAGGCGCGAAGGATTCTAGTCGCCGCCGATGCCGCGCAGCGACTCCAGGTACGCGAGCAGGTCCAGGATCTCGCCGCGCTCGAACGTGGAGAGCAGGCCGCCGGGCATCGTCGAGATCTTCGAGACGCCGCGCTCCTCGACGTCCTCCAGCGCGAGCTCCACGGCGTCGTCCGCGTAGGGGTCGACCTGGACCCGCACGACCCCGCCGTCCTCGCCCTTCACGAGGCCGGCCACGACGCGGCCGTCGGTCAATAGGAAGATCTCCGACTCGTAGCCCTCGAGGATCGACCCCGAGGGGTCGACGACGTGGCGCAAGAGCTCCTCGAGCCGGTAGCGTCCGACGACCTCGCTCAGCTCGGGCCCGGTCGTGCCGCCCTCGCCGCCGACCGCGTGGCAGCGCAGGCACGAGGCGGCGTCGAACACCTCGCGCCCTCGCTCGGGCGAGCGCAGCCCGACCGCGGCAAGGTGCGGGCGCAGGTCCTCGAACGTCCACGCGCGCACGAAGGACCGCGCCGCCGCGGCGGGCGCCGCTGCTCGCCCGGCGTCGGCCTCGAGCCGAACGTCGTCCCAGCTCCGCACGACGTGCATCACGCCGTTCATCCGCACCCAGTGCCCCGGGAACGTGCACACGTAGGGGTAATCGCCCGGCGTGGCCGGCGCCTCGAAGCGCAGCGTCTGCGACTCTCCGGGCTGGACCAGCCGCGTGGCGTGGAGCACCTCGGGGATCGCGGGCACGAAGCCCTTCGCCCAGCCGTCGGGCGCGCTGGAGAGCGCGTCGCCGGCGCGCCCGACCCGGGCGAGCGCGCCGGGCGCCGCGACGACCAGGTTGTGCGGCATGATGTCGACGTTGTCGAAGACGAGCTCGACGGGGTGCCCGGCGACCACCGTGAGCTCGTCCCGGTCGTACGTCAGGGCGTCGACGACGGGGCGCAGCACGACGACCTGCGGGCCCAGGCGTCGGCGCGCGTCGCGCAGCCGCGCGCCCGACGGCCCGTCGAGGTGCGGCGCGAGCTCGTCGGCGAGCGCCAGGAGCTCCCGCGCGGCCGGGCCCTCGTACTCGGCGGGCGTGCCCGCCTCGAACCGCGCGAGGAGCAGCGCGCCGATCGACGCGCGCGTCTCCGCCGGCCACTCGTCGAGAGCGATGCCGCGCAGGGCCTCGACCACGACGTCCTCGAGGTCGGGGTCGTCGAAGCGCGCCGCCAGGGCCGCGACGGCCTCGGAGCGGCGCACGCCGAGCGACGCCAGTGCGAGCACCGCCGCCCGGCGCACGTGCAGCGCGGGATCGACGATCTCCAGCACGATCTCCCCGTGCGCGGCGCTGCCGGCGCGCTGGCGGAAGACCGTGCTGCGCTCGCCGTCGAGGATGCGCACGACGAAGCCGTCGAGACGGCTGGCGAACTGCCCCCCGGACTCGCTGCGGTTCCACAGGACGATGCGGTCGATCGCGCGCTCCACGCCGAGGTCGAGCTCCCAGAACGGGTCGGGTTGGTCCTCGACGGTGTGCGTCTGGCCGCCGTCCGCGTAGCGCCCGCTCCTGTTGCCGTCCAGCGCGTGCTCGGCGACTCCGCCCCACGCCACGCTCGACTGCGTCGCCGAGCCGCGCGGCGCGACGTTCTCGCCGCCGCTGTGCACCTCCACCTCCGCCAGGGTCAGCGTGCGCCGCTCGCCCGGCAGCTCGACGCGCACGTAGCGCCCGCGCACGAGCCCGCCCTCGCCGACCTCCGCGGCGAGCTCGGGCGGCAGGCCGTCGACGAGCCCCATGGCGCGCGTGAAGAGGCCGTCGACGATCGCCGGCTCGTCGACGTACGCGGCGGCGTCGAGCAGCTCGCCGAGCGCGCCGACCGAGCGCGTCGCCTCGCGCCACGCCGCCTCGAGCGAGCCCTCGGCCTCGATCCGCGCCGCGACGGCGAGGCGCCGCGTGGACGCCCGCTTCCCTTCCGCCGCGAGTGCGCGCATCGCGCTCGCGAGCTCGGCGCGCCCCTCGCTCAGCGACGCGCTCGCCTCGAGCAGCCCCTGCAGCAGGTGGTCGGTGTGCGGCCCGGACTCCATGTCGGCGCGCGCGATCGCCGCCAGGAGCTCGCCCGCGGCGGTGCTGGCCTCCGGCCGCATCGCGGCGAGCTCGCGGGCGGCGCGGACGTACTCGTCGGCGGCCAGGCCGTGCCGGCCCAGCATCTCCTCGAACAGCGCCGCGCTGGGCGCGACGGCGGCGAGCTCGGCGCTGTCGAGACGCCGCAGGAGGCGCGCGACTCCCGCCCGCGGCGCGCGCGCCAGCCACGCCTCGCCGAGCTGCGCGAGCCAGGCCGGCTCCAGGGCCGTCAGCGTCTCCTCGAGCGCGTAGTCGAGGAAGCGGTCCATGTCGCGCTCGAGCGCGAGCAGGGAGGTCTCGGTCGCGCGCGGCTCGTGCCCGAGGAAGCTCAGCGCGACGAGCGCTTCGAGCCGCACGCGCGGGTGCTCGTCCCGCACGAGCGTCCGCAGGAGCTCGACCGGACGCTCGACGTCGCGCCGCATGTGGCGCAGGACGCGCGTGCCCGCCGCGCGCGCGCGGTGGTCGGCGGCATGCAGCAGCACGTCCAGCAGCTCGTCGTCGAGCGTGTCGTGCTGCTCTTGCAGCCAAAGCGCTTCCAGGAGGTGGTGCTCGTACTCGTCGTCGAACTCGTCCAGACGCGCCGCCCACTCGCGCGCGGCGACGACGACCTCGTCGGAGTTGCGGGCGGAGAGCTCGATGCGCGCGCGGTAGCGCACGCGGTCCTCGGGCGACTTGAGGAGTTCGAGCAGCTCCTCGACGGGCTGGCCCGCGATCGGCACCGGCTCGAGGAGCTCCCGGCCGGGCCATGTCACGCGGTAGACGCGCCCGTGCTCCACGTCGCGGCTCGGGTCGCGCAGGTGGTGCTGCATGTGCCCGATGATCGGGTTGTGCCAGTCGAGGAAGTAGAGCGCCCCGTCGGGCCCGACCTCGATGTCAGAGGGCCGGAAGTTCGGGTCCGCGCTGTGCACGATCGGCTCGACCTCGACGCCCGCGAAGCCCGCGCCGTCCTCCTCGACGCGGTACTGGAAGATGCCGCGGAAGCCGATCACGTTCGCCACCAGGTAGTTGCCCTGGCTGGCCTCCGGAAAGTGCCGGCTGGAGAGGATCTCGGTCCCCGCGCACGGCCGGCTGCGCTGCTCGAAGAACGGGAAGTACTCCGAGTGCGACCGCGGCGCAGCGAGGTGCCCGCTGAACGGCAGGGCGTAGTAGTTGACGTTGCCCGTGCCGTCGGTGACGAAGTCCTGGCCCCAGCGGTCGAAGACGTGCCCGTGCGGGTTGGCGAAGCCGTAGGGCACGTAGCGCTCGACGCGCCGCGTGCGCGGCTCGAAGCGCCAGACGCAGCCGTCCCGATTGCGCACCGGCCCGTGGATCGACTCGACCTGCGACTGGTGGAAGGTGCCCTCCTGGAAGTACAGCGCCCCGTCCGGTCCGAGCACGAAGCTGTTCGCCGAGTGGTGCGTGTCCGCCGAGCTCAAGGCCCCGAGCACGCGCTCGCGCCGGTCGACGACGTCGTCCCCGTCGGTGTCCTCGAGGAACAGGAGGTCGGGGCAGCTCGCGACGAGGACGCCGCCGTTCCAGAACTCGAAGCCCGTCGGGTTGTGCAGGTCGGCGGCGAACGTCCTGCAAGAATCGGCGCGGCCGTCGCCGCCCGTGTCCTCGAGGATCAGGAGCTTGTCGTCCATCGCCTCCCCCGGCGTCCAGTGCGGATACGTGGGCCAGACGGCGACCCACAGCCGGCCGCGCGCGTCCCACGCCATCTGCACCGGGTTGACGAGCTCGGGGAACTGCTTCTCGCTCGCGAAGAGGCCGACGCGCATGCCCTCGGCGACGGTCATGCGACCGAGGGCTTCCTCGCCGCCGAGGAAGCGGTGCGCGCCCCCCGGGCCGTCGCCCGGGAAGTTCGTCGGCACCGGCAGCAGGGGCGGGATGTCCGCCGGCGACACCGACACCGACGCCGGGTCCGTGCCGCGCGCGATGGCGTGGATCGCGAGGTCGAGGTTGTTCGCCGTGGCGTCGAGCACCTCCATCTCGCGCTGCAGGACGTCGAAGTTGGAGAACGTCTTCGGCCCGGTCGGACCCTCCGAGTACGCCAGGCTCGAGCGCCCGCCGTAGACGTTGTAGCCGTCCGTCGCGCGGTAGCGGTTGAACCAGACGAGGTTCTTCTCCAGGACCAGGGCGCGGACGGCCGCGAGCGCCTCGACGTCGGGCTCGGGCGTCGGCCCCGCTCCGAGGAGCGCGGCCTCGATCACCCGCGCGAGCGCCTCGCCGCCGCGCTCGTTCAGGTGGATGCCGTCGATGGTCAGCGGCTCCGCGAGCTCCGCGTACAGCGCCTGCACGGGCTCGAAGAGGTCGACGAAGGGGACGCCCTTCGCCTGAGCGACCGCGGCGATGGCCCCGCCGTAGGGCGCGATGCGCGCGTTCTCCTTCGCGGCGTCGGGCAGGCTGGCGTCGCCCAGGTCCTCGAACGGGATGGGCGAGAAGAGCACGAGCCGCGGGGCGCCCTCGCCGTCGTACTCCTGGGCCAGCGTGTGGTCGACGAAGGCCTCGAGGTCGCCGCGGAACTTCGCGAGCCCAGCGGGTCCGGCGAAGGACTCGACGAAGCCGAAGAAGGCGAAGACGACGCCGGCCCGGCAGCGCGCGAGGTACTCGTCGCGGCTCCCGAAGCCCGCGGTGCGCTGGTAGACCGTCAGCTCGTCGGCGGAGAAGCCCAGGTTGCGCACCGAGAGGCCGTGGTCGGGAAGGCGGCTCTGCAGGCGCGCCTCGAGCCAGCCGTGGTGCTGCATGCGCTCTGCGAGCGCGTTGCCGACGAGGCAGATGCGGTCGCCGGCGCGCAACTCGAAACCCCGCGTCGTTGCGGGCTCCTGGATCGTCGGCGGAAGAGCGAGGACGGCGAGCAGGAGCACGGATCGGGGCATGCCGTATGCTACCTGCCCCGACGGTCCCGAACATGCACGGGCCCGGCTCCCGCAGCGGGGGCCGGGCCCGGCTCGCTCGTGCGCAGAGCTCAGGGCGTCCCGACCACCTCGACGTCGTCGACGTCAGCGCGCTCGTTGGTGCGGTTGGCATTGGTGCGGAAGCGGATCTTGAAGCCGCTCTCGTTCCCCGCATCGGCGCCGAGCGCCATCGTCCGGTCGGCCCAGCCGGTCGATCTGGTCGACTCGACGGCCACCCAGCTCGTCCCGTTCCAGTACTCGATCCACAGGAATTCGCCCGAGTCCATGCCGCTCGTGCGCCGCGAGTACGCGAGCTGGATCGACGAGTAGCCCGCCGTGCTGACGGCGCGCTCGATCCACGACGTCCGGCGGATGCGCGCGCCATAGGCTCCGGTCCGGTCGGCCCCCGTCGAGATGAAGGAATCCCCGTTCTGGATCGTCCAGCCGCCCGCCGAGAAGTTGCCGCTCTCGAAGCCGTCGCTGAAAAGCACCTGCGGGCCGCCCCCGCCGCCGCCCGAGGGCGTGGCGCTGGCCTCGTTCGAGTTGCCCGAGACGTTGCCCGAGGTGTCCTCGGCGCGCACGACGTAGTAGTAGGTCACGCCGTTCGTCACGCCGTTGTCGACGTAGGCGCTCGCCGTGATGCCGCTCGCGATCTCGCCGTAGCCCGTGCCGGAGGTCGTCGAGCGCAGCACTCGGTAGCTGTCGAAGTCGGGCTCGCCGTTGTCGTTCCAGTCGAGCGACACGCTGGCGTCTCCGGCCGTCGCGGAAAGGCCCGTGGGCGGCGCGGGCGGGGTCGTGTCCCCTCCCCCGCCGGTGTCGACGGCGTCGAAGGCGTTCAGGATGCCGCCGGTCGTGCAGCGCCCCGCCATGGACGCCGCCGGGCGCGCGGTGCTCAGGATGCGGCCGACCACCTGGGCGTACGACCATCCCGGGTTCCGGGCGTAGACGAGGGCCGCCACGCCGGCCACGTGCGGGGTGGCCATCGAGGTCCCGCCGGCCCAGACGTAGCCGCTGCCGGACCAGGTCGAGGCGATGTCGACGCCCGGCGCGCCGAGGTCGACCGACGACGCTCCGTAGTTGGAGGCCCAGGTCGACTCGTTGGCGAGTGCGTCGCGGTTGTCGGTCGCCGCCACGGAGATGAGGTTGCTCAGGTTGTAGGACGAGGGGTAGTGCGGGCTGACGTCCGTGTTGACCCCCGAGTTGCCAGCGGCCGCCACGAAGACGTGGCCGACGGACTTCGACGCGTCGATCGCGTCGTAGAGCCCCTGCGAGTAGCCCCCGCCGCCCCAGCTGTTGTTCGAGACCCTGATGCCCTCGATCGTGCAGTAGTTCACGGCGGCGATCGCGTCGGAGGTGAACCCGCCGGAAGGGCCGAGGAAGCGCAGCGGCGCGAGCTTGCAGCGCCAGTTGACGCCCGCCACGCCGACGCCGTTGTCACCCTCGGCGCCGACGGTGCCGGCGGTGTGCGTGCCGTGGCCCTCGCCATCGGTGGGGTTGTTGTCGCCGCTGTAGAAGTCCCAGCCGCGGATGTCGTCGACGTAGCCGTTGCCGTCGTCGTCGAGGCCGTTGCCGGCGATCTCGCCGGGGTTCGACCAGATGTTCGCGTCGAGGTCCGGGTGGTTCCACTGCGTCCCGGTATCGATGATCGCCACCGCGAAGCCCGCGTCGCCGGTGCTGACGTCCCACGCCTCGACGCCGTCGATGTCGGCGTCCGGCGTCCCGGGCGTGCCGAGGATCGTCTGGCCCGTGTTGTGGATCCCCCACTGGAGACCGAAGTAGGTGTCGTTCGGGATCGTCGAGTCCTTCTGGACGACCCAGTTGTGCTCGGCGTACTCGACGTGCGGCCGCAGGAGAGCGATCGCCTCGTCGACAGGGATGCTGGTGCTGATCAGCTCGAGCCCCGGGACCGCGTCGAGCGAGCGCAGGCCGAAGCCGCCGACGAGACGGCGCAGCGCGGCGCGCTCGGCCTCTGCGGCGCCGGTGCGGAAGCGCACGATCACCGTCGTCGGGTCGTAGCGCAGGGTGGGATCGCCCTCGAGCAAGTACACGGAGCGCCGGTGGGCGAGCTCCGCGAGGGAAGCGGTCTGGGACAGCGCCGGCTGGGCGAGCACGAACGCCGTTCCGAGTGCGAGAAAGCCAAAGGCAGGTGTTCTCATTTCTCGTCGATCCTTGGGTTGTCAGGGGGCCCGCGAACTCCACGGGCGCCGAAGCGGGGATCACGCCCATCCTAGGGCCGGGGGCCGGGGCTGCCTACGTGCCTCCTGCGGCGCCGCGCGATCCGCTCGCGGGTCCTACCCGAAGCCGGCCGACTCGACATGACGCCCAGATGACGCGCCTTCGGGCGCCCGGGGGCGCCGAAGAGGCGTCCGGGGAGCCCCCGAGCGCGCGCGTCCGGGGTAGAGTTCGAGGGTCCCCGAGCACATCGCTCGCGGGCACGTCGACCACCGGACCTGTCCCATCCCCATGCTGCTACGAAAGTCCCTCCTGACGGCCGGCGCGCTGCTCGCGACCGCCGGCCTGTCCCTCTTCGCCGCGCGGGCCGCGCGCGCTCCCGTCGTCGACCAGTTCGAGGAGATGTCGATGAGCCTTCGCGTCGACACGAGCGAGGAGGACATCGCCATCGACATCGCGCTGGAGGTGGCCGAGGCCTTCCTCGGCCTGGTCGTGCACGACCCATTCGGCGAGCTCTTGCTCGACGTGAAGGTCTCCGATCCCGCCGGCCTCGGCCTGACCGAGCTCGCCGTGCAGGCGAAGCAGGCCGACATCCGCGAGGGGCTGGCCGCGTTCCCGGCCGGGACCTATACGATCACGGCCTTCGGCGTCGACGGAAAGACGTTCGCGGGCGACGTCGAGCTGAGCCACCAGCTCCCCGTCAGGCCGCGCATCCTCTCCCCCGCGGACCGCTCGGTCGTCGACCCGGAGGCATTCGTGGTCACGTGGGGAGGGGGCGTCAACGTCGACCACCACGTCGTCGAGGTCATGGGCGAGAACCTCGACCTGCGCGTGGAGGTCCCGCCCCACGTCAGGTCCTTCCACGTGCCGCCGAGCCTCTTGCGCAGCGACACCGTGTACGAGGTGGAAGTGAGCGCCGTGAACGAGGCCGGCAACTCGATCGTCACCGAGCTGCGGGTCCGCACGGCCCGCTGACCAAGCCGGCGCCCGGAAACAGGACCTCGGCGACGAAGGTAGCGTCGCGCAGCGAAAGCCGCAGCCCGAGGCCGGCGAGGGCGGCCATCTCGCTCGCGATCGAGAGCCCCAGGCCGTGGCGATCGGGATCGCTGCGCGAGGTCGAGCCGCGCCAGAACGGCTCGGTCAGGCGCTCGACCTGGTCCGCAGAGAGGTCGTGGCAGGGGTTGGAGACGCCGAGCACGACGCCGCCCGCGTCCGAGCGCACGCCGTAGCGCACGGTGCTGCCCTGGGGCGCGTACAAGACCGCGTTGCCGAGCAGGTTCGCGCAGACACTGGCCAGGGCCGCGCGGTTGGCGCGCACGCGCGCGCCGTCCAGGCCCCCGTCCGCGAGGCACAGGCCGCGCGCGTCCGCGAGCTCCTGCAGCCCCGGCCGGAGCTCGGCGACCAGCTCGCCCAGGTCGACGTCCTCGAGCGCGGGCTCGGGCTCTTCGCGCGCCAGGTGTACGAGCTGGCGGATCAGTCCGAGGAGCTCGGCCATCCGCCCCGAGACGCGGTGCACCTGCTCCAGGGCGCGGCGCGTGAAATCCGCGTCGCTCGGGTCCTGCAGCGCGACCGAGGTCATCGCGCGCAGCTCGCTGATCGGCGTGCGGAACTCGTGCGCCAGGGTGGCGTTCATGCGCTTCTCGCGGCGCAGCGCGCGGTCCACGCGCCCGCGCAGGTCGTTGAGGCCGGCGACCACGGGCTCGAGCTCGCACGGGTGCTGCGCGGGATCGAAGCTGCCGCCCAGGGTCTCCACGTCCAGCGCGCCCACCTCGCGGCCGAACGAGCGCAGCGGCGCCAGCCCCCGGCGAGCGGACCACCGGGCGAGGAGGACGGCGGAGACGAGGAGCACGGCGGCGCCGCCGAGGAGCCCCGTCAAGAGGCCCGCGCGCGCGCGCCGCAGCTCGGCGCTGTCGCGCGCGATCGCCATCGCGATCACGGCGGACTCGCCCGCCTTGCCGCTCCACAGGCTCTTCTCCACGCGCGCCACCTCCCCGCGCACGGCGAGGATGCGGACCGCCTTTCCCTCGAAAGTCGTCTCGGCGATCGATACCGCGCCGACGTCGCCTCTCGGCTTGGGCAGGCTCCTTTCGCCGAGCTCCGCGGAGCGGAACAGGCGGTGGCCGCCGGGGCCCCAGATCTGGACGAGCTCGCGCGGAGCCGACGCCGCGAGCGCCAGGGCCTCGCGCCCGTCGATCCCGACGCGCGTGCCTTCCTGCTCGACGAGCGCTCGATAGGCCGCCGCGCGCGCCGCGAGGTCCTGGTCGAACTGATCGGTGAGCACGCGGTCTCCGATCGCGTACGCGAAGGCTGTCGCCAGGGCGAGGAGCGCGAGCTGGCTCGCGGCCAGGGTGAGCGAGATCCTGAGGCTCAGCGACCTCACTCGGAATCGAGGACGTAACCGACGCCTCGGCGGGTCTTGACGAGGTCGCGGACTCCCCGCCGCGCCAGCTTGGAGCGGAGCGCGCATACGGCGGCGTCGACGGCGTTGCTCGATGGCAGGTGGGTCGTGCCGTAGAGGTGATCCTCGATATCGATCCGGCTGACTGCCTCGCCGCATCGGTACGCCAGGTACTCGAACAGGGCGTACTCGCGCGGCGTCAGCTCGAGCGGCTCGCCGTCCTTGGTCACCCGCCGCGCGGCGGTGTCCAGCGTCAACGGCCCGATCCGCAGCGTCGGGTCCTTGCGCCGGTACTTGCGCCGCGCCAGGGCCTGGACGCGCGCGAAGAGCTCATCGAGCTCGAACGGCTTGATCAGGTAGTCGTCGGCGCCCGCCCGCAGTCCGTCCACCCGGTGCTCGACGGCGTCGCGCGCGGTGAGGATCAGGACGTGCAGGTCCGACCCGGCCGCGCGCAGCTCGCGCAGCACGCTCATGCCGTCCAGCCCCGGCAGCATCAGGTCGAGGACGAGCACGTCGTAGGGGTTGTTGCGCGCGAGCGCGAGCCCTGCGGCCCCATCGCCGACGACGTCGAGCGCGACGCCCTGCCGCGAGAAGCCCTTGGCCAGGGCCTCCTGCAGGACCGGGGAGTCCTCGATCAAGAGAACGCGCATGCTCCCCAATTGTATTCCGAGCGACGGGGCGCGGCGTGGCCGGCTCGGCACTGTAGATGAGCGTTCGATGACGCCTCCCTCGACGGCCGTCGCGCACGCCGCCGGCCGCGCTTACGGGGCGTCCTCGATCACGCAGCCGTCATGCGGGCGGCCGGCGAGGGGCCGAGAATGGGGTCGGTTCAGAGACGTTTCCGTTCGGCTCCCGGCAACCCAAGGATCGATCGAAATGAAGAAGCTCACGCGCGCACTCCCCATCCTCCTCCTCCCCGCGCTCGTTCTCGTCGCGAGCGCCGCCCGAGACCACGACGACGACTGCCATGACGCCATCGAGCTCGACGAGGCGAAGGTCTTCATCGAGTTCAACTCCACGGACGAGGACTTCGGCATCCACTTCTTCTGGGACGGAGTCGCGTGGGACAAGATGAAGGTCGACGGCCCACTCGGCCGGACGGTCCTGAGGGTCAAGGCGAGCCGTAACCTGGCGGCCCAGGGCCTGACGGAGGGCTTCTTCGAGAGCGACGAGCCTTCGGTCGCGGACCTCTCGATGGAGGAGTTCCTCGAGCGGTTCCCGGAGGGGACCTACGAGTTCGAAGGCCGCACGCTCGACCATCGCGAGCTGGAGGGCGAGACGGAGTTCACGCACACCCTCCCGGCGCCGCCTGCGAACCTCTACCCCGGGGGCGGGGCGGAGGTGGATTCCATGTCCCCTCTCGTCGCCAGCTTCGACGCGGTGACCGAGGACCTCTTCGGCGACCCGCTGGTCCCCGAGCAGTACGAGGTCGTCCTCGAGACGGAGAACGAGATCCTGCGCGTCTTCAGCATCATCCTCGAGGGCGACGTGGAGCACCCCTCGGTGACCGTTCCGCCGGAGTTCCTCGAGCCCGACCTGGAGTACAAGCTCGAGGTCATCGTGCAGGAGGAGGGCGGCAACCGGACGATCGCCGAGACCGAGTTCACGACGTTCTGAGAGCCATGCGCCGCTCGGCTGGCAGCGTGCTCCTCGCGCTCGCGACCTTGCTCCTCGCGGCCTGGGCCGGCGTCCAGGCGCTCGCCGTGCGCTCGACCGAGCCTCGCGCGAGCGCGATCCCCGGCGAGCTCCGCGCAAGGGATGCCCCGCTCGCGGGAGGAAGCGAGGCTCGGGTCGCCGCGGTCCCCGCGGGGCTGCGGCGACCGATCGAGCCGCCGGGGGAAGCGATGCCCTCGCGCTCGCGCGTTCGCGTCCACGGTCGAGTGCGCAGCGCGGGCCGCGCCGCCGCCGACCTGGACCTCGAGTTCCGCGCCGTCGACGGCGGCGCGGGCGACTGGGACCTCACCGACGAGCGCGGCGCCTACGAGGTGGAGCTGCGCCCGGGCCGCTACGCCGTGGAGAGCGACGAGGCCGCGCCCGGGGTCGCGGGAACCTTGCAGGTCCCCGCGGGGTGCAGCGAGATCGCGCTGGACGTCGAGCTCGAGCTACGGGCGGGCGGCGGGCGCTGACGGCTCGCGACGCGCGGCCGGTTCACCTCCCTTCGCGCGCGGGCCGGGCCGCCTGTGCCTCGACCAGCGCGTGGTCCACCGCATCGGCGACGGTCGCGAACCGGTCGATGGAGCCGACCTTGTCGTCGATCCCTTCGATGCGCAGGAGGTCGCGCACCGACGCTCGCGCCTCGACCAACCGCAGCCGGATCCCCGAGCCCGCGAGCTCGTCGCACAGGGAGGAGAGCATCGCCGCACCCGAGAGATCGACGTGGGGCGAGGCGGAAAGGTCTCCGATGACCTGGCGCGGGGCCTCCGGCCCGCTCCCCAGCTCTTCCAGGACCCGCTCGCGGACGTGGTCGGCGTTGAAGTAGAGGATGCTGGACTCGGGCCTGAAGATCAGCAGACCGGGCACGAGCTCGTTGTCCGGATGGCGCGCATGGTCCGAGAACCGGCGCGTCCCGGGGATGCGGCCGAGGAACGCGACGTGCGGCCTGGCGGCCCGGCGGATCAGCTGGACGAGCGAGATGAGCGCGCCGATCAACACTCCGCGCAGGAGCCCGGACGCCAGCACGCCGTTCAGCGCGGCCACGGCAACCCAGAACTCGTAGCGGCTCGCGCGCCACAGGTGCCCGAAGGCCGCCGGCTGGAAGAGCCCCAGCACCGCGGTGAGCACGACCGCCGCCAGCACGGGCTGCGGCAGGTCGCGCAGCAGGCTCGACAGGAACAGCGTCGCCAGGAGCACGAGGATCGCAGCGACCAAGGTGGAGAGCGGGCTGCGCGCCCCGCCGCTCTCGTTCACGAGCGACTGGGACATCCCGCCGCTGACCGGAAAGCCGCGGCCGATGCCGGCCGCAAGGTTCGCCACCGCGAGCGCGAGGAGCTCCTGGTTCGAGTCGAGGCGCATCCGCGACCGGGCGGCGAACATGCGCCCGATGGCCACCGTCTCGACGGCCCCGAGCAGGAAGCACGCCACCGCCAGCGGAAGGAGCTCGTTCAAGTCCGACCGGCGAACGGCGGGCAGTCCCAGCGCCGGCAGGCCGCTCGGGATCTCGCCGAGCGTGTGGACTCCGCGCGCCTCGAGGCCGACGACGGACGTGGCGGCGATCCCGGCGGCGATGACGAAGAGCGCGACCGGCCGGCTCCTCCAGAAGATTTTGCCCAGGACGAGCGCGGCGAGCCCCGCGAGCCCGAGGGCGAGGGAAGTCGGCTCCGTCTCCTCGATGTGCGAGAGGAAGTGGCCGCTGCGCTCCCAGAAGTCGGAGCCCGTCCCCTTGAACCCGCAGAGCTTGGGCAGCTGCGTGCTGCAGAGGTAGAGCGCTACGCCGGCCTTGAATCCGACGAGCACGCTCTCGGAGATGAAGTTGGTGATCGCGCCAGCCCGCGCGATCCAGGCGATGAAGGCAATCCCGGCCACGAGCAGCGCCGTGCAGGACGCCAGCGCGTAGAAGCGCGCGGGTTCGCCTCCGGCCAGCGTTCCGAGCGTCGAGCCGATCAAGAGCGACATCGCCGACGTCACGGTGATCGACGTCTGGCGCGAGCTGCAGAAGAGCCAGAACAGGAGACCGGGGAAGATGCACGCGTAGAGGCCGGCCTCGGGAGGCAGGTTGGCCAGGGACGCGTCGCCGATGCCCGCGGGCAAGAGGTACGCCGCGAGCGTGATCCCCGCGACGACGTCCGCGCGCAACCACCCGCGTTCGTACCGGCGCAGCCAGCCGAGCGCGGGCAGGGCGGCCGCCACCCACGAGCCGATCGATCGCTTCGATTCGAGACTCGGAGCGGGCTCCATCACCATCCCATCACCATCCCATCACCCTCGCGCGCGTCGACCGGCGGGAGAGCCAAGCCGGCTCCCGGTGGCACGCCCGCCTCTCGCTCCGATCCGCCGGCGCGCCACGCGAAGACGCGCTCGAGCGCGGCGCGAGGGCGCTCCCGGCGGACCGGCAGCTCGGAAGCGTAGACGTCGCCGCCCTGGCCATCGAGCGTCAGCACGTCTCCCTCCGTGAGTCCGAGGTCGCCGATTCGCAGGGTGCGCGCGTCCAGGTCGATGCGCAGGGCGCGGCATCCGACGAGGCAGACCTTCCCGAGCTGGCGGGCCACGACCGCGGCGTGCGACGTGCGCCCGCCCGTCCGGGTGAGGATCCCCTCGGCCAGTGCGATTCCGTCGATGTCCTCGGTCGACGTCGACTCGCGCACGAGCAGAACCGGTCCGCCCGGGGCGAGCTCTCGTGCCCGCTTGAGGTCGAGGGCGATCCTGCCGACCGCGATGCCGTGGCTCGCGGGCGTGGCGCTCGCCACGGGCGCCACGCCCGGGGGAGCCGCCAGCTCGACGCGCTCGATCGCGTCCAGGTCGACCTGCTCCAGCCGTTCCAGGGCTTCCGCGCGCCCTATGATCCCCTCGTCGACGAGGTCGAGGGCGATGCGCAGCGCGGCCCATGGCGTGCGCTTGCCGTTGCGCGCCTGGAGCAGGTAGAGGACGCCACCCTGCACCGTGAACTCGAAGTCCTGCATGTCCCCGAGCTCGCGTTCGAGCACGTCGGCGACGCGCACGAGCTCGGCGTGGACGCCGGGCAGCCGTGCGGCGAGGCGGCTGGCGTTCTCGACGGCGTGCCGGCCGGAGACCACGTCCTCTCCCTGGGCATCGAACAGAAAGTCCACGTACAAGCGGCGCTCGCCCGTAGCCGGATCGCGCGTGAAGCCGACGCCGGAGCCCGACTGGGCGCCGGCGTTCCCGAACACCATGCTCTGAATCATCACCGCCGTGCCGATGTCGTCGGAGAGGCCGCTGAGGTGCCGGTATGCCATCGCGCGCGCGCTGCACCAGGAGCGCAGCACGATCTCCACCGCAGCCCGCAGCTGGGCCAGCGGCTGCTGGGGGAAAGGCTCGCCCGTCAGCTGCGCGCAAAGACGCAGGTTGGCTTTCGTGACCTCCCGCAACGCGTGGGCATCGAGCTCACGCGGCTCGCGCGCAGCGTCGTCCAGGTACTCGTCCAGCGCCTGCCGGAAGGGTGCAGCCGGGGCGCCGTGCAGCTCCGCGTAGGCCTGAACGAGGCGCCGGTACGAATCCCAGGCGAGGTGCGGGTCGCCGGTAGCGCGGACCAGACCGCGAACGGACTCGTCGTTGAGCCCCACGTTGAGCAGGGTGTCCATCATGCCGGGCATGGAGACGGGGGCTCCCGAGCGCACCGCGACCAGGAGCGGACGCCGCCGGTCCCCCAGCCGGGCTCCGGCGACCTCCTCCAGCCGGGACACGCCCCGCGCCAGCTCGCTCGCGAAGTCCTCCGGCAAACGCCCTCCCTCGGCGTGGTAGCGGCGGCAGAGCTCGGTGGAGACCACGACCGCCGGCGGGACGCGCAGCCCGAGGCGGTCGAGACGCATCAGCTGGAACGCCTTCGAGCCGACCTCGCCGGGACCCGTCTCCTGCGGACGGGACCGTCCCCCCCCGAGCAAGTGGAGGGGCGGGCGCGAGGCGCACTCGGTCATGCCGTGATCTCCGTGCCGAGAACGTGCTCGCGCAGCAGGGCCGCACAGAGGCAGAGCGCGTCGACCGCGTCCTCCAACGCGCCCGTCAGGCGCGCGGCCAGGTGGACCTGGCGCGCGTCCGAGGTGCCCTGCAGCAACCGGCTGGTGACCTCGCGCTCGGTCTCGTCGCTCGCGTGCTCGATCCCGATCAGGCCGTTGGCCGCGGCCAGGAAGTCCGCCACGTCCTCCCGGCTGCCCCCGCGATGCACCAGGCTGGCCGTCTCTAGGCACTTGACGAACTCCCGGCTCCCCTGGACGGCCAGCGTGCTCAGCCTGCGGAGAGCGTCGAGGACCCGAGCATCGACGCCGACGGGCGGGACCAGGGTAAGGAGGAAGAGGGCGTCCTCGAAGCCGTCGGCCGCGTCGTCGGCGCTCTCCAGGATCCGTCGGAAGATGCGGTTGGCGGGCGTCGTCGTTCGCTCGACCGCGTCGCGCGTGCGGCTGACGAGCTCGTCGGCGCGGCGCTCCCAGCGCTTTCCGCGGCGCGCGCGCCGCGCGAGCGAGTCGTCCCCGCCGCCGGAGGGAGCGTCCAGCAGGCCCTCCTGGACGGCGCTGGCGAGCTCGACGACCAGCGCGGCGTGCTCGGAGGCCATGGCGAACAGGTCCTGGCGGACCGTGTGGAAGCACTCGAGCAGCTCGGCGCGCACCTGGTCGCGGACCAGCTCCTCGGAACGCCCTTCGGCCAGCGCGCGCGTGCACATGCGCAGCACCCTCTCGAGGAAGTCGACCGCCTGCTCCCGCCCCAGGACCTCGTCGAGCCTGCGACCGTAGCGCACGTGCACGTTCCCCGCGCGCTCGATCGCGTCGAAGATCAGCCGCTCGCCGCCGAGCTGGAGGAAGGCGCGATGACCGAGCTCGTTCTCCACCGCCCACGCGAGGATCGCCAGGGCGTCGGCCTTCCCCACGAAGTTGCGCAGGCGCTTGCGCGCCTTGTTCCAGTCGATCAAGAACACGAGCCTCGAGCCGAGATGCTCGAGGAAGCGCTCGAGGCCCGCCCGCTGGCTCCAGCGATGCGTGCCGACGGCGTGGAGGTACTCTCCTGCCTCGCCGAGCCCGCGCGCCGAGCCCACGCGCGTGGTCTTCCAGTCGACTTCGACGCGCGCGTCGCACAGGCCCTGGAAGAAGCGCATGCGCTCCGCGTGGACGTCGGTGTAGTGGACGGTGGCCACGTGGAGCGCGACCTGGACCACGAGCACGTGGGCGTCCGTCGTTCCGATGTCGTTCTGGAGGACCAGATGCTCACCCGAGCGGACCGCCGTGCAGTCCAGCCCCGGGTGATCGAACTTCAGGTGGGCGGTCGAGGTCAGCCCGCGCATGAAGGCCGCGACCAGCGCGCGATCCTCCTCGCGCAAGCCGTGAGCACGCGCCCCTCCGATGGTCTCGGTCGCGATGTCGGCCTGCAGGCGGTTCAGGGCCTTGTGCAGGTCCATCACGAGCAGGTGCAGGCTGTCGCCGCGCTCGCGCCGCGCGTGGGTGACAGCGTCGATCGCATCGGAGCTCAGGGTCTCGTCGACCCCTGCGACGGCTGAGCCGAGCCCGGCCAGGCGCTGCTCGAACCAGGCCACCTCGTCGGGCGACGACCCCGACTCCCGGAGCGGAGCGATCATGGCCTCGATGCCCTCGAGGAGCAGCCCGTGGAGGTGCGCCGCGCCGGGAAGCCGGCACGCTCCATCCGGTTCCCGGCGGGCGGCCCGGACGATCTCGTCAAGCGTGCCGTCCAGCCGCGCGCGGGTGCGCTCGTCGCCCAGGTCGACCCGATCGACCGGACGCCCGGGGTGGTCGGCCTGCTCCTTGGCCACCTGGAGCAGGGTCATCAGGTACTTGACCCGCTCGTTCGCCTCCAGAGCGAGATTCACGAACTCGGGCAAGAGCAGTGCGCCCTCACCGAGCTCCCGGACGATCGCCAGCTTGGTCGTCATTCCTTCGTGTCCGCTCCGGCGCCCCGCCTCGTCCCATCTCGTCGCTGCAACGCGGCACGGATGGTACCAGCGCCCGCGAGCGACCGCGTACGCAGTCCGGCGTAGCCCGCGGCGCAGGAAAGGGGCTAGACTCCTCGCCTTCCCGCCGGTCACGCAAGGAGATTCCGATGTGTCGTTGGATGGCCTACACCGGAGCCCCGATCCGGATCGGGGAGCTTCTCATCGACGCCGAGCACAACCTCCTCGACCAGAGCCTGACCTCGCGCTCGGCGGAGACGCCGACCAACGGCGACGGCTTCGGGCTCGGCTGGTACGGGGAGCTCGCCCGGCCGGGCCTCTACCGCAGCATCCGCCCGGCGTGGAACGACTTCAACCTGCGCGACCTCGCGGCGCAGATCCGATCGCGGCTGTTCCTAGCGCACGTGCGCGCGACGTCCCTGGCGACGGTGCAGGAGACCAACTGCGACCCCTTCCGCTTCGGCAACTGGCTGCTCGCGCACAACGGCGAGATCCACGAGGTCGAGAAGCTCCACCAAACCCTCCTGAAGGCCATCGGCCCGGAGTACTTCGCCAACGTCCTTGGCACGACCGACTCGGAGCTCATGTTCCACCTGGCGCTCACCTTCGGCCTGCTGGACGACCCGCTCGGCGGCCTGAGCTGGATGGTGGGCTTCGTGGAGCGGCTGGGGCGCGAGCGGGGGATCCCCGAGTCCGTCTGGATGACGGTCGCGGTGACCGACGGCCGCACGATCCACGCCGTGCGCTACGCGAGCGACGGAGACGCGCCGACGCTCTACCTCAGCCCCGACGTGGAGCACATCCGGCGGCTCAATCCCGCCATCGCCGAGCGCGTCGGGGACGAGGCGCGCGCCATCGTCTCCGAGCCGATCGGTGCGTACCCGAGCATCTGGCAGCCCGTGCCCCAGAACTCGTCCGTGGCGGTCCTGGAGGGCGGCGGGTCCGAGATCCGCCCCTTCGGGCCCGCGGCATGAGCGCCGCGCCGGGAGTCGCAGCCGGAGCTGGCGGCCGCGTCCTCGACCCGCCCGAACGCCTCTCCGAGGTGCTCTTCGGCGTGATCATGGCGCTGACGTTCACGGGCTCGATCCACGCCGCCGGCGCCGCCCGCGAGGAGTTCCGGACGATGCTCGTCGGCGCGATCGGGTGCAACATCGCCTGGGGTATCGTCGACGCCGTCATGTACGTCCTCAACGACCTGGTCAGCCGCAACCGGGGGGTCGTCCTGCTGCGCAAGCTGCGGCGCTGCGCCGGCCGCGAGGAGGCGTACGCCCTGATCACCTCCGTCCTCCCCGACCGCGTCGCGCAGGCGCTGCGGACGGAGGAGCTCGAAGCCGTCCGCCGCCGGCTCGAGCAGCTGCCCGAGCCGAGCACGGCGCGCCTCACGCGGCGCACGCTGCGCGGTGCGCTCGGCGTGTTCCTGCTCGTGTCGCTCTCGACCTTCCCCCTGGTGCTGCCGTTCCTGTTCGTGCCCGACCCCGTGCGCGCGCTGCGCTCCTCCCACGCGATCGCCCTCACGATGCTCTTCCTCGTCGGCGCCGCCTTCGGCCGCTACTCGGGCCAGCGCCCGATCGCGACGGGCCTGGGGATGGTCGCGATCGGCGTCGTGCTCGTCCTGCTCACCATCGCGCTCGGAGGATGATGCTCGCCTTCCCCTCGCTCCCGTCCTGGCTCCTCCTGGCGCCCTGCCCTCAGGAAGTGGCCGATGCTCCCCCGCCCGCGATCCAGGAGGAGGCGTGGGAGATCTCGATCGGCTCGTACGCTCTGGATCCCCCGGGCGAGGACGCCTACCTCGCGCCCATCGTGACCGCCGACCGCGGCGCGCTCCACCTCGAGGCGCGCTACAACTACGAGGAGCTCGACGCGGGCTCCGTCTTCGTCGGCCGCAACTTCTCCTTCGGGGACGAGCTCTCCCTGGACCTGACGCCGATCTTCGGTGTGGTCGCTGGGCCGGTCACCGGAGTGGCGCCCGGCCTCGAGCTCGAGGTCGCCTGGAAGGGCCTGGCCCTCTATGCGGAGACCGAGTACGTGATCGACCTCGAGCAGCGCGCCGACGACTTCCTCTACACCTGGAGCGAGCTCACCTTCGCTCCCACGGACTGGGGCCGCTTCGGCCTGGTCGGCCAGCGCACCCGTGTGTTCGACCAGGAGCTCGAGGTCGACCGCGGGCTCCTCGTCGGCGTGACCTTCGGGGGCTTCTGGCTCGACCTCTACCTGTTCAACCCGGACGGCGACGAGCCGTACGCGGGCGGCTCGGTCGGCGTCGGATTCTGAGACCGGCTCAGTACACCTCGCGCACGAACCGCCGGCCCTCCAGCGGAGTCCGGTCGTCGTAGGCGTGCTTCATCGAGCGCTTGGGCAGCTCGACGGTCTCGCGCTCGACCCGCTCGTAGGGAATCTGGCTCAGGATGTGCGCGATGCAGTTCAAGCGCGCGCGCCGCTTGTCGTCCGAGCGCAGGACGTACCAGGGTGCGTACTCCGTGTCGGTCGCCTCGAGCATGCGGTCGCGAGCGAGCGAGTACTCGAACCACTTGCTGCGCGCGGGCAGGTCCATCGGCGAGAGCTTCCACTGGCGCAGTGGATCGTGCACGCGGGCCTCGAACCGGCGCTCTTGCTCCTCGTCGCCGACCTCGAGCCAGATCTTGATGAGCCGGGTGCCGCCTTCGACCATGAAGCGCTCGACCACCGGGCAGTTCTCGAGGAAGCCTTTGTACTGCTGCTTCGTGCAGAACCCCATCACGTGCTCCACGCCGGCGCGGTTGTACCAGCTCCGGTCGAAGATCGCGATCTCCCCCCCGGCGGGGAACCGCTCGATGTAGCGCTGCAGGTAGATCTGCGACTTCTCGCGGTCCGAGGGCGCCGGCAGCGCCACCACGCGGAAGACGCGCGGGCTGACGCGCGCGGTGAGGGCCTTGATCGTGCCGCCCTTGCCCGCCGCGTCGCGGCCCTCGAGCACGATGATGACGCGCAGGCCCTCCTGCTTGACCCAGTCCTGCAGGTAGCACAGCTCGACCTGCAGCTTCTCGAGCTCCTTCTCGTACTCCTTGCGCTTCATCTTCTTGTCGCCGTTCTTCATGGTTGTCGCTCCTCGGGCTCTGCGGGTTGCGCCTCCGACCAGCCGCCCCCGAGCGCCTTGTAGAGCAGCACCAGGGAGACGAGCTGGTCGCGGATCGCCTGCGCCTCGTCCAGCTCGGCCGTGAACATGGAGCGCTGGGCATCGAGGACCTCGAGGTACGAGGCGACGCCGCCGCGGTAGCGCAGCTCGGCCAGCATCAGGACCTGCCGCTCCGCCGCCACGCGCAGGCCCTGGGAGTCCCGTTGCTCGCCGGCCTTGCGGTGCCCGACGAGCGCGTCCTCGACCTCGCGGAACGCGCGCAGGATGAAGTGCTCGTACTCGTACAGGGCCTGCCGCTGCTGGGACTCGGCCATTTCGACGCGGCGCCTGTTCTGGCCGGCGTTGAAGATCGGCTGGAGCAGGTCCGCCCCGATCAGCCACGACTGCGACGACGACTGCAGCAGCTCGTCGAGGTCCTGGCTCACCCAGCCGAAGGAGCCTGTCAGCGAGATGCTCGGATAAAGGAGCGCCTTGGCTGCGCCGATCCCCGCGTTCGCCGAGACGAGCAGCTCCTCGGCGTAGCGCACGTCGGGCCGGCGATCGAGCAGCTCCGAGGGCAGCCCGGAGGGGACCGCGAGCGGCACGGGCATCGTGTCGACCGGCATGCCGCGCGGGATCGAGCCGGGGTTGCGACCCAGCAGCACCGAGAGATGGTTCTCCGTCTGCGTCACGAGGGCTTCGAGCTGCGACACGGTGCTCGCGACGCGGTGGTACTCGGCCTCGGCTTGGCGCCAGTCGATCTCGGAGGTCTTGCCGCCCTCGAATCGATCGCGGGCGAGCACGACGTACTCGCGGCGCGCCTCGAGCGTGCGGCGCGCGATGTCGAGCCTGCGGTCGAAGTCGCGCAGCTCCATGTACGCCTGGGCCACGTCGGCGACGAGCGCGACCACGACCGCGCGTCGAGCTTCCTGAGTGGCGAAGAAGATCGCCTGCTGCGCTTCGCTGGTCCGCCGGATGCGCCCGAAGACATCCAGTTCCCAGAAGACCGTGCCGGCGACCGCGTAGCGTTCGCCGTCGAGGTCCTCGCCTGGCGCCACGCCCACGTCGTTCCCGCTCAGCTCCAGCACACCCGCGCCGGCTCGGGCGTCGACCTTCGGGTAGAGGTCCGCGCGCGTGAATCCGTACATGGCGCGCGCCTCCTCGATGCGCTCGATCGCGATCTCGAGGTCCTTGTTCTCGGCGAGCGCGGTGCGGATCAGCTCCTCGAGCACCGGATCCTCGAAGAGCTCCCACCACGGGACGTCCGCGAGCGAGACCGTCTCCTCCGCGTTCAGCCCGCGCCACCCCTCGGGCAGCGGGACCTCGGGCCGCTCGTAGTCGGGGCCGAGGATGCAGCCCGTCGCGAGCGATGCCGCGGCGAAGAGGATCCAGCGGCCGCTCATGATCCATGCGCCTCCGGTTGTGCACTCGCCGGAACGGCCGTCTCGGCCGTCGCCGCTGCTCGCTTCCGACCGCGCCCCAGCCTCTCGATGAACGCGAAGTTGCCGGGGATCACGAAGACGCCCAGCACGGTCGCGATGAGCATGCCGAAGAACACGGCCGTGCCCATCACGTTCTGCGCCCCGGCTCCCGCGCCGCTCGCCTTCATCAGCGGCACGACTCCCAGGATGAACGCGAACGCCGTCATCAGGATCGGCCGGAAGCGCAGGCGCGCCGACTCGAGCGCCGCCTCCTCGATCGACTTGCCCTCCTCGTGCTTCGCCTTGGCGAACTCGACGATCAGGATCGCGTTCTTCGCCGCCAGGCCGATCAGCATGATGTTGCCGATCTGGACATAGACGTTGTTGTCGTAGCCCAGGAGCCAGGTCCCGAAGAGCGCGCCGAGCAGCACCAGCGGCGAGCCGAGCAGCACGGCCCACGGCAGCCGCCAGCTCTCGTAGAGCGCGGCGAGGAGCAGGAACACGAACACGATGGCCATGGCGAAGATGGGGCCCGCGGGGGGCGCCACTTTCTCCTGGTAGGAGAGCGAGGAGTACGCGGAGCCCATCTCCGGCGGCATGGTCTCGGCGAAGACCTGCTCCAGCGCGGCGAGCGCCTGCCCGGAGGTGTATCCCCGTGCCGGCGTGCCGGTGAGCTCCACCGAGCGGAAGAGGTTGAAGCGGTTGGTGATCTCCGCCCCCGCCGTCGGCGTCACGTCGACCATCGTCGCGAGCGGCACCATGTCCCCGGTAGTCTGGCTGCGGACGTAGATCCTCCCGACGTCCTCGGGGCTCTTGCGGAAGTCGGCGTCGGCCTGGACGTAGACACGGAACAAGCGTCCGAAGCGGTTGAAGTCGTTGACGTAGGTCCCACCCATGACGGCGGACAGCGCCAGGAAGACCTCGTCCACGGGCACGCCCAGCTTGCGGGCCTTGTCGCGGTCGAGGTCGACCTTGACCTGGGGGTACTGCGGGTCGAAGGACGTGAAGATGTTGGCGAGCTCGGGCCGCTTGCGAGCGGCATCGAGGTACTTGCGCGAGTGCTCGCCGAGCTGCGCGACGCTCATCGACCCGCTCCGGTCCTGGAGCAGGAAGTTGAAGCCCGAGGACGCTCCGAAGCCCGACAGCGCCGGGATGTTGAAGGGGAAGGCCACGGCCTCGGGGATCTTCCGCAGCTCGCGGGCCAGGGCCGCCATGATGCCCTTCACGTGCAGCGCGTCGCCGTGACGCTCCTCCCAGGGGCGCAAGCGCGCGAAGATCGTGCCGAAGTTGGGCTGGTAGGTGTTCGTGACCACGCCGTACCCGCCTATGGTCGCGAAGGCGTCGACGCCCTCCGTGCGCGCCAGGACCTCCTCGACCTGGGTCAGCACGGCGCCGGTGCGCTCGAGCGAGGCTGCCGGCGGGAGCTGGACGTTGACCCCGACGAGCCCTTGGTCCTCGTCGGGGATGAACCCGGCCGGTACTCGCTTCCCGAAGAACCAGGCGCCGGCGACGACGAACCCGATGACCAGGATGGACAGGGTCGCCCGGCGCACGAGCAAGCGCGCGACGGCGACATAGCCGCGGGTCGTCGCCTCGAATCCGCGGTTGAACTGGCGGAAGAACCAGCGCAGCGGCCCCCTGCCACCCGGCTTCGCGGGCTTCAGCATCATGGCGCACAGCGCCGGCGCGAGCGAGAGGGCGCAGAAGGCCGACAGCAGCACCGAGATGGCGATGGTGAGCGCGAACTGCTTGTACATCTGGCCCGTCAAGCCGCCGAGGAAGGCGACGGGCATGAAGACCGCCGAGAGGATGAGGGCGATCCCGACGACGGGCCCCGACACCTCCTTCATGGCCTGGACCGTGGCGTCCTTCGGGGCCATCCCGTGCTCGATGTGGTGCATCACGGCCTCGACCACCACGATGGCGTCGTCCACGACGATGCCGATCGCGAGCACGAGGCCGAACATCGAGAGCGTGTTGACCGAGAACCCGAGCAGCGGGAAGAAGAGGAACGTCCCGATCAGCGAGACGGGCACGGTCAGCAGCGGGATGAGCGTCGCCCGGAAGTTCTGCAGGAAGACCAGGACGACGAGCGTGACGAGGAGGAAAGCCTCGATGAACGTGTGGACGATCGCCTCGATCGACGCCTCGACCGCAGGGGTCGTGTCGTAGACGATCTCGTAGTCGATATCCGGCGGGAAGAGGCCCTTCGCGTGCTCCAGCGTCTCGTAGATGGACTCCGAAGCCTCGAGCTGGTTCGCGCCGGGCAGGAGGTACACGGCCATCGCACCGGCCGGCTTGCCGCCCAGGCGGCCGAACGAGTTGTAGTCCTGGGAGCCGAGCTCGGCGCGGCCCACGTCCCGGATGCGGACCTGCGCGCCCGTCTCCGTCTCGCGGATGATGATGTCCTCGAACTCGGCGGGCGCGACGAGGCGACCCGGGGCGCTCACCGTGTACGTGAACTCCTGGCCCGGCGGCGCGGGGGCCATGCCGATGCGGCCCCCCGGCGCCTGCAGGTTCTGCTCGCGTATGGCGGCGACGACGTCGGCCGGGGTCAGCGCGAGCTTGGCGAGCTTGTCCGGTTGGAGCCAGATGCGCATCCCGTAGTCGGCGCCCCCGAACAGGTCGACCTGGGCGATGCCAGGGATGCGCAGGAGCTGGTCGCGCAGGTTGATCCCGCAGTAGTTGATGAGAAAGTTCGCGTCGTAGCTGCCATCCGGCGAGTAGAGCGAGATCAGCATCAGGATGCTGGGGCTCTGCTTCTTCACGGTGACGCCCTGCGCGGTCACCTCCTGCGGGAGGCGGGCCTGGGCGGCCGAGACGCGGTTCTGGGTGAGGACGTTCGCCATGTCCTGGTCGACGCCCACCCCGAAGCTGACGTCGAGCGTCATCCGCCCGTCGCTCGTGTTCGAGGACTTCAGGTAGACCATGTCCTCGACGCCGTTTACCTCCTGCTCGATGGGCGTCGCCACCGATTGCTCGACCGCCACCGCCGACGCTCCGAGGTAGGTGGCGCTCACCCGGATCGTGGGCGGAGCGAGGAAGGGGTACTGCTCGAAGCTGAGCCCGGTGAGCGTGAAGCCCCCCAGCAGGACGATCAGGATCGAGATGACGATGGCGACGATCGGCCGCCGGATGAAGAAGCCTGCCACGAGCTACTCCTCGTCCGCGGGAGCCGGCGCGTCCGGGGCCTCGGGCTCGCGCGCCTCTCGCGGTTCGTCGGGCGAGGTCGCACGGTCCTCGATCCGGACCTCCTTGGCCGCAACCACGATCCCGGGCCGCACCTTCTGGAGCCCCTCCACCACGATCCTCTCGCCCGGCTTCAGGCCCGAGTCGATGACCCACAGATCGCCGACGCGCTCTCCCGGCTGCACGGCGCGCATCTCGACGGTGTCGTCCTCGCCCACCACCACCACGTTGTAGATGCCCTGCAGCTCCTGGACCGCGCGCTGCGGCACGAGCAGCGCGCCCTTGCGGACCTCGACGGCGACGCGGGCGCGCGCGTACTGCCCGGGCCGCACGATCCCGCCGGGATTCGGGAACGAGGTCTCGACCAGGATCGTCCCGCTGCGGGGGTCGACGGCGCGGTCGACGAACACGAGGCTCCCCGGATGCGGGTGGATCGTCCCATCGGCGAGGATCAGCTCGAAGAGCGCTTTGGGCGGCTCGCCGCCGCGGCCCTCGCTCTCGGCCCTGCGCGCGTAGTAGAGGTACTCGCGCTCCGAGAGCGTGATCCGGGCGCGGATCGGGTCGATCGTGGAGATCTGCGTGAGCAGGGTGCTCGCGACCCGGCTGACGAGGGCGCCCGGATGGACCTCGGTCTTGCCAACCAGGCCGTCCACGGGCGCCAGGACCCGCGTGTACCCGAGGTCGATCTCGGCGGACTGGACGACGGCCTCGGCGGCGTCCTCGGCCGCCGACGCCGCCTGCTCGATCGCGACCGCAGTCTCGTACTCCTCGCGCGAGATCGCGTTCTTCGCCACCAGCGGCTCGTACCGCACGACGTCCTGGTGGGCGCGGGCGAGGTCGGCAGCCGCCTGCGCCAAGCCCGCCTTCGCGCGCGCCAGCGCTGCCTCGAAGGGGAGCGGATCGATCGTGTAGAGCAACTGTCCCTTCTGGACCATGGTGCCCTCCTCGAAGTCCACGCTCTCGAGGAAGCCCTCGACGCGGGCCCGGATCTCGATCTCGGTGCTGCCGCGGGTCTGGCCGATCGCCTCGATGTAGATGGGGACGTCGCGCTGCAGCACTTGCGCGACGACGACGTCGGGCGGCGGCGGAGGGGAGGCCTGCGCCTTGGGCGCGCAACCGCCCAACAGCAACGCCAAGGCGACGAGGTCGCAGCCCGCGGTCGGTCGGTGATGCATGAAGATACCCGGCCTGAAACGAGACCCAGGGCCGCGGCCTCCACGCCACGGCCCTGCGAAAGCCCGGCAAGAGTATCCAGCTCGTCCTCGGGCGCCAATGAGTCCCTTTGCGTACCGCCTTGCAGGCGGTGGATGCGCGGGTCCCGACGGTGCCCGGCGGGTCACCTGCCCTCGCGCGCGGCGCGCATCGCGCGCGAGCGCGCGTCGAGCCGCGCGCGCGACTCTTCGGGCGCGGAGACGGGCGCCTTCGGACGCGCGGCCTGCGCCTTCGCCCGCACCACCTCGAAGTCGGCGTGGCCGCGGCGCACGCCGTTCACGAAGTAGTCGAACTCGAGGTCCTTCTCGCCGCGCACGACGATCGCGTGCAGGTCGCTCGACTCGATCCAGAGCGCGGCGCCAGCGCCGCGCGGCGTGAGCTGGACGGTCAGGCCCTCTTCCTCGGTGACGAACCGGAACTCCTCGGGGACGGAGAGCACCGCCCGGCCGCGGGCGAGCGCGGCTCTCCCGCGGAAGTAGGTGCCCGCCTCGTTGCCTTCCAGGCACGCGAACCAGATCTCGCGCGCCGGGTCCTCGGGGTGCGGCTGGACGAAGCTCTTCGTCCCCGAGGCCGCGAAGTCGCCCACGACGTGGAGCTTCGCCGCCGGCCGGTTCGTGCCGATCCCGACGTCGCCCTCGAGGTAGCTGGTACCGCCCTCGGAGTAGATCGCGTAGCTGTCTCGGACGCCGACGTCCTGGTCCTCGAGGAAGATCCCGTAGTGGCTCTGGATGGGCTGGACGTCCCAGGGCGTGTAGAGGTAGAGCCCGAAGTCCTGCCCTACGCCGCCCGCCTCGCCGCGGTGGCCCGTGATGATCTCGACGCCGACGTTGAAGTCGATCGTGCCCGTCCCGTGGGCGTCGGAGACGGCGAAGAGCGCGCTCTGCGAGCGCGAGGTCGCGTCGCTGATCTCGGCGCCGACGAGGGCTCCGTTGTACCACTGGACGATGCCCGGCCCGTCGTGCCACGCGGCGAGGTATGGGCCCGAGAAGTACTCCACGTCGTGCGGGTTCGAGGCCGGCAGCTCGGTCAGGAGCATGTGGCCGAAGATGTACTTCTCGTTGGAGCCGGTGAGGTCGACCGTCGGGTCGATCGTGGCGCGCGAGAAGACCGGGGCCCAGTTCTGGGAGGCGCTGAAGTCGGCGATGCGGTTGGAGAGGTCGATCATCCTGCTCGTCGACCCGACGGTCCCGATCGTCGCGTCGTTCCCGAGCGCGACCCGCGACCGCAGCCGGGCGTCGCCGTCGACGTCGAGACGGTAGCCGGGGCTCATCGTGCCGAGCCCGACCTCGCCCGTCGGCAGGACGAAGAGCTCCGGGCCGAGGGGCAGGAGCGCGCCCGGGGTCGGGACCGAGGACGCGCTGATGCAGTCCCCGGGGAAGGCCTGGTCGGCGATCGAGGGCAGGCACGCGGGCTCGCGCGTCGTCTGGGCCGCGGCCGGTGCGGCGGCGAGGGCGAGGGTCGAGGTGAAGAGGGCTCCGCGATGCATGGCGCACGTCCTTGGGGTCGGGTCCGAGCGAGTGGGAAGGTCCTGCCCCCCTGATCCGCGGGTACGCCCGCGTGTGGCGCGGTTTTGTCGCGAATCCGCTGCGACCGGGGGCCAGGGCGCGCGATCAGCCCTCCGACGCGTCGGGCAAGCCGAGCTTGCGGCACGTGTTCCGCACGTGCGTCCCCTTCCAGAACGTCGCGGCGCAGCGCGGGCACCCGTAGAAGCGGCGGTAGCTCGTCCTGACGCGCTCCGGCACGCCCCGGCGCTCCACATCCTCCGCCGTCAACGGCTCCAGCTCGACGTTGCAGCGCACGCAGCGCGAGAAGAGATGGAGCTTTGGGTCGAGGCGGAATGCCCGAACGACCTCCTGCAACTGCTCGACGGGATCGTCAGAGGCAAGGATCCGGAAGTCGCGCGGCGCCGGCAGGCCAAGGCCCACGTGGCCGTTGCGCGTCAGGAACACCCGCTCGTCGCCATCCGCCGAACGGATGAGGGCGAGCGTCGGCTTTCCGAGGTCCCAGGTGGTGTCGTAGCCCAGGCAGCGCAGATAGCGCCCGAGCTTGACCAGCATGCCGTCCACGAGGAACCGGGCTCGGCCGCCATCGGCGAGCTCCCTCTGGGCATGGGCTCGTTCACGCTCGAGCACGATGGTCCGCCGTTCCTCGGCGAGCATCGTACGACCGCCGCGTCGACCTGCCAGACCACGCCCTCTCCCCAACTGGGGCGCGCCAGGCAACGTGTCCAGAGGGCAGGAGCGACACCTGCGTCTCGGTGTGCGCCGCGACGCGCCGCAGCCCGAAGCGGGCGCTCTCATCGCTCGTCGTCAGCCGCTTCAGGATGTCGTGGTGCTCAGGATCCACGCGCAGGACCTCCGCGCCGGCGACGGGCGCGCCGCGGAGGTCGACGACCTCGCCCTCGAGCTCGAGGCCGGTGTCGAGGTGCAGCACGACCTCGCGCGACTCGCGCGCGTCGACCCGCTCGAAGCCGGTCTGCCCGTCGAGGTGCACGCGCAAGAGACCCGCCCCGAGGTCGAGCTCGGCCCAGCCGTCCGCGCCGGCGCTGCGCTCGCATTCGGCCCGACCGAGCCCGGCGCGGCTCCCGCGCTCCCCGAGCGCAACCTGCGGGACTGACTGGTTTCGCTGTTGATCCGGGTCTCTGCGTCACGCGAGCAGCGGGAGCCCGCGGCGACGCTCGCCGGTCAGGTCGAAGATGGCGTTCCCGATCGCGGGGGCGACGGCGACGATCGGCGCCTCGCCAGCGCCCTCGGAAGGGAGGTCGGGGCGGTCGACGAGCACGGTCTCGACGAAGGGCACGTCGCCGAAGCGCGGCACGCGGTACGCCGAGAAGCGCGGGTTCAGGACCTTGCCGCCCTCGAACTCGATCGCCTCGAAGAGCGCGCCCCCGAGCCCTTGAATCACGGCGCCCGTCACCTGGTTCTCGAGGCCGTCGAGGTTCAGGATCGCGCCGCACTCGAAGGCGCTCATCAAGCGCTCGACGCGGATGCCGTCGCGCCGGTCGAGCGAGACCTCGGCGCAGGTCGCGACGTACCCGCCCTTCTCGAAGCCGCACGCGAGCCCCACGCCGCGCCCCTCGATCGGCTCCGAGCCCCAGCCGAAGCGTCCCGCGGCGGCCTCGAGCACCGCGATCTGGCGCCCGTCCTCCAGGTTCGCGAGCCGCAGCGCGAGCGGGTCCAGGCCGAGCGCGCGCGCGACCTCGTCGAGGTGCGTCTCGCGCGCGAAGTGGTTGGCCGTCGCGGCGAGCGCGCGGTACGAGCCCTGGCGCAGCGGCGCGTCGCAGCGCAGGAAGCGCAGGTCCGTGTTCGCGAACGAGTACGTCGGCTCGAGCGCCGACGAGCCCGAGTTGTAGTTGTGGAAGCGCCAGGCGCCGATCGTGCCGTCGGCGGCGAATCCGCTCTCGACGTCGATCAGGCCGGCGGGACGCAGGTAGGCCGAGGTGAACTCCTCCTCGCGCGTCCAGACGACCTTGACCGGCCTGCCCGCCGCCCGCGCGAGACGCGCGGCCTCGAGCGCCGCCTCGCCGGTGTGCTTGCCGCCGTAGCCCGAGCCGGTGTCCGGCACGACCACGTGGACGTCGTCCTCGGCGAGGCCGAAGGCCTCGGCCAGCTCCGAGCGCACGCCGAAAGGCCGCTGGGTCCCGGTCCACACGGCGAGCTTGCCGTCCGACCACTCGGCGACGGCCGCGCGCGGCTCGAGCGGCGCGTGCGCGATGTAGGCGACGGTGTAGGTCTCTGCGAGACGCCGCTCGGCGCTCCCGAGGGCCCGGTCGACCGAGCCCGTCGACTGCCGCGAGCGCCCGCCGCGGCTGGAGTCGACCGCGGTCTCGCGCAGGTGCTCGAAGAGCTCGCGGTGCGAGACCTGCGGCGCCGTCTCCCACTCGGCCTCGACGGCGGCGAGCGCGCGCCGCGCCGCGTGCTCGTCCGGCGCGGCGACGCCCACGAAGTCGCCGTCCTGGACGACGACGACGCCCGGCGTGGCGGCCGCCGCGGTCGTGTTCACGCGCGTCTGGCGCGCGCCGGCCGCCGGCGGCCGGAGCACGACGCCGTGCAGCATCTCCGGCCGCACCACGTCCGAGGCGAAGCGGTGCCCGCCGGTGACGAGGCTGCGCCCGTCGACCTTGCGCGCCGCCTTCCCGCAGACCTGCCAGTCCGCCGGCGCGGTGGTCGGCGCGTCGTCCGCGACGTTCTCGACGAGCTCGCGGCCCTCTGTCAGCTCGCCGAACGACGCCGAGCGCCCGCCAGGCTCGAGGACGCGCCCGCCCGCGACCTCGAGCGATGCGCGCTCGACGCCCCAGCGCGCGGCCGCCTCGCGCGCCAGCATCTCGCGCGCCGCCGCCGCCGCGCGCCGCAGCCGCGGCACGAGCGCGGGCGTGGTGCGGCTGCCGAACGTCCCGCGGTCGTATGGCGTGAGCCGGGTGTCGCCCATCACCACGCGCACCGCCTCGATCGACACGCGCAGCTCCTCGGCGACGACCTGCGCCATCGACGTGCGCGCGTTCTGTCCGACCTCCGCCTTGCCGCTGAACGCGGTGATCTCGCCGCTCGCGCCGACGTGCAGCCAGGCCCCGATGGTGTCGGCCTCGTCCCGCTCCTCCCGACGGCCGCCGCGACCGCTCTCCTGCGCCGCGAGGTCGCGCACGATGCACACGACGAGGAGACCGCCGCCGAGCGCGCGCAGGACCTCGCGCCGCGAGGGACGGAACGAGTAGCGCGGGCCCGCGTGGAGTTCGTAGCGCTCGGGCTCGAAGGTGGAGGCGCTCACTTGTCACCGCCTTCCAGCGCCGCGGCGGCCTTCGCGATCGCCCGCACGATCCGCGGGTACGTTCCGCAGCGGCAGACGTGGCCTTCCATGTGGCGCCTGATCTCCGCCTCGCTGGGCTTGGGCTGCGACTCGAGCAGCGCAGCGGCCTGCACGATCATGCCCGGCGTGCAGTAGCCGCATTGCAGCGCCTCGACCTCGAGGAACGCCGCCTGCAGGGGGTGCAGCTCGCTGTCCTTCGCGAGGCCCTCGATCGTGGTCACCTGCGCGCCGCGCACCGCGTCGACGCGCGTCACGCAGGAGCGCGTCGGCGTGCCGTCCACGAGGACCGTGCAGGCGCCGCACTGCGCTTCCCCGCAACCGTACTTGGTGCCGGTCAGGTCGAGGTCATCGCGCAGCACGCTCAGCAGGCTGCGCGCGGGGTCGACGTCGAGGCGCTGCCGCCTCCCGTTCACGTTGAGCTCCATACCGGGGCCTCCTCACGGCGGGGAGGACCATGGTAGCACCACTGACTGGTTTCGCTGTTGATCCGGGTCAGGCCGCGAGGAGCTCTGCGACGGACTCGTTTCGGCGGGCGAGCGGGTGGATGCTGCGCGATCCCCAGTCCTGGCGCCAGCTCAGGAGCTCGGTCGGCGTCATCCGCCGCTCGACGAACCCGAGCACCTGCGCCGGGGACTGCTCGTCCCAGTTGAAGCGCCGCCGCACGTAGTTGCGGTACGCCATGTAGAGCTCCATCCCGAGGTCCAGGTAGCGGCG
>Ga0299906_10000569_pt1 | contig 33713 bp, 30 predicted proteins | sample RVTome_14_FD_200259 | JGI IMG/M metagenome (GOLD analysis project Ga0299906, IMG submission 200259) | Soil microbial communities from uranium-contaminated site in the Upper Colorado River Basin, Wyoming, United States - RVT145D125 (version 2) ...
GTCATCTCCGCCCCTGCCGCGCCCGACGCCGTCTGGATGGACACCGCGGCCAGGTTGAGCCAGCGGTGGAAGAGGTTCCGCGTCACGTGGATGTCCTGGATCCGCCGGTAGGTCAGGTAAATCTCCTTGCGGAAGAGGAACCCCCACGACATCGCGATTCCCTTGTCGTCGAAGCGATAGACCAGCGTCCGATACCGGATGTAGTTGATTGTGAAGACGATGGGGAAGCCGAAGACGGTGAGGATCGACACGAGCAGGTAGTAGGTCAGCAGCTCCGGGACCGGCCGGGTGATGGAGGAGGGGTCGTATGTCGACGCCTGTGATGGATGGGACTCGTGCATGGGTGCGCCTCAGCGCGGCACCGGGCATGCCGCATCCATCATTGTAATTGGGAACGGCTCGGCCGAGGTGTCAGGGCAATGTGTCGCGGCAAGCGTGCGTCGGGACACGCCGCCGCGCGATCGAGCGCGGCGTCAATAGTACTGGTCGAAGTAGTAGATGGCCGCCCACCACAGAAGCGGCGAACCGATGCTCAGGACGATGGCCGCGATCGCGTGAAACAGGCCCTTGGCCTCGGGCTTCATGAAGGCCCGCACGAGGCCGACCACGCCGAGGATGAGCGAGATTGGTGTGAGCACGATGAACAGCGGGATCAGACTCGCTACGCCGATGTAGTAGCCCCACAAGGCCGGCTGATTGCCGGTGGGCATCCAGATGGACGACGTGGCGGCCGATGCCGCTTCGGCCTCCGACGGCATCGTGGGCGGCGCCGCCAGGATCGCGGCGATGCGCGGCTCGGCGAACACCGACTTCGGCTCGCCGCCGCCTCCGGTGTGTGCCGCGGGATACAGCAGGGCATCGCGCGGAATGCGCCCTTCGCGGGCCCACTGCACGATGGTGTCGAGATTCGCCGGCCCGAACTCCGTTCCGCCCGTCATGCGGATGCGGAACATCGTCGCCGCCGGCGTTGGCGGGGCAGCACGTGCTTCGTGGTCGGGGTGCGATGTGTGGTCGGTCTCGGTCATGGCAGATCACTCAGGGCCCGCGATCGGCGATGGCCAGCGCGATGCCGAGGGCGAAGAACAGGCCGATGAGCAGGCCGATGATGCCGCAGATGATCGCGATCCAGGCGTGGGCGGAGCCCTTGCGGGCCGGATCGAGCGAGCGCTGGCGCAGGCCGCGGATGCCGAGGTAGATCGCCGCCGGCCCCAGGATGATGCCGAGCACCGGAAAGCAGGAGAAGAGCCCCAGGTAGTAGCCGGTCAGCGCGGCGGGGTTCTTGTAGGGAATGACGCCGGAATAGCTGTCGTTGCCCGCCGATGCCGCGCCTTTGGTCGCCACCGTGGGCGGCGCATTGAGGATGGCGGCGAGGCGGGGCTCGGCGAAGACGGAGCGGACCTCGCCGCCGCCATCGGCGGGCACGAGCAGGGCATCGCGCGGCACGCGCCCCTCGCGGGCCCACTGAACGAGGGTGTCGAGGTCCGCCGGCCCGAATTCGCTCCCGTCGCTCAACCTGACCGTGTGCATCGCGCCCTCCGGCTTTCGCGTGCAACGTATCGGGGGCGGCGGCGGTGTCAACCGGGGGCGGCGGGCTCGAGCATGTTCACTCAATTCGTCGCGGGTGCCATGGGCATGCGGAGTCTTGATTCCGGGGGCGGAGCGTGCCCGTGCGATTCCACAACTGGCTGTCGATACTGCAATCGTACGGGCAGAATCGCTCAGAGCAGCGATCCTGCCCATGGCACCCAACGCTGCGAATTGTCTGAACGCGGGCTAGTACCGTTCCGGCCGCACGGCGGCGCGATGGTATTCGCCGTTGGTGTCAATGAGATCGAGGTTCACGCCCCGCCGCAGGTCGAACTGCGCCCGCAGCGCCTCGATGAACTCATCCACGTTCGTCACCTGCTTGTCCATGACGCCGACGATGGTCCAGCCGGCTTCGGCGGTGCGGCCGAGCATCGAATCGGCCACGACCTCGGTGATGATGACGCCCGGGCGAAACACCGCGTCGAAACGGTCGGCCAACTGCTGCGAGCTGTCGGACATGCTCGCGATGCCCAGTTCCGGAAGCTGGTCGCGCGGCTGGTCGGGCGGAATCACGCCGGTGGCGATGATGGAATTCAGCCGGTCCAGACGCACCGAGTAGGCGATCTCCTCGCCCGTCTTGCGCTGCGGGTCATAGCGCCAGACCTCGACCTTGACGAGCTCGCCGGGCCGGACCGACGAGATGATCGACTGGAGCTGGCTGACGGTCTGCGTGGGCCGGTCGTTGACGCGGACCACGATATCGAAGTCCTTCAGGCCGGCGCGGGCGGCGGGGCCGCTTTCGAGCACGGTCGTGAGCACCACGCCCTGGCCGATGAAGCCCCAGCCGCGATAGCGCTGGGCCAGTTGGGGGTCGAGATCGAAGTCGATGATGTTGTTGACGCCGAGGAAACCCTTGGCCACGAAGCCGTTTTCGATGATCTGGTCCACCACGGGAAGGATCATCTCCAGGGGAATGGCCAGGCCGATGCCGGCGAACTGGCCCTCCTCCATCGGCGACGCCTGCCGCCCGGTGGCGATGGCCGTGTTCATGCCGATCACCTGGCCGCGGAAATTCGTGAGCGGCCCGCCGGAGTTGCCGGGGTTGATGGCGGCATCGACCTGGATGAAGTTCTCGTAGCCCACCCGCCTGCCGCGCCGGTCGCGGATCACGCCCACCGAGCGGCCCTTGCCCGAGACGACGCCCGAGGACATAGAGAAGCGGAAGTCGAACGGCGACCCGAACGCGAAGACCATGTCGCCCTGGCGCACGGCCTCATCCGGATCGGCGAGTGTGGCGGCGTGAAGCCGGCCGGCGGGGACCTTCAGGAGCGCGATGTCGGTGGTCTCATCGGCGCCGATGAACATCGCATCGCGCAGCTCGCCGTTGTCGAGCTGGACCTCGATGCGGTCGGCATCGCGGACGACGTGGTAGTTGGTGACGATGTGCCCCTGGTCGTCGTAGACCCAGCCGGAGCCCGAGGAGATCGCCTGCGTGGGGCCGCGCGGCGTTTCGATGAGTTGGCGGACGCTGACGTGGACGACCGACGGTTCGACGCGGTCGGCGATGTCGCGGTAGGCCTGGTTGATCTGCTCCAGGATGTTGTCATCGGCGCTGAGGCGAAGACTGGCCTGGTAGATCTGGGCCCGCGTGCGCTCGAAGGTGAGCTTGCGGACGGCCGAGGGGCCGGCGAAGAGGACGAGCATCGCGGTGGCGAGCACGATGAGGCTGGGTCCGTAGCCGCTCAGCTTGTTCTGCATGGTTTCTTCCCTCGCGGCGGTGGCCGCACGAGCCTATACGACCCTTGTAGGAGCTTCGGTTCAGGGACCGGGTCGATTATCGGCAAGTTCCGCCATCAACCCTCGTTGCGCTCGCCTGATCGCCCTGGAACCGCGCCCGCTGGTCGGCCTTCATGGTATAGGGATGCTGGCCGAGGTCGGATGCAGCGACGCGGTCGATCCAGGTCCGGGCCGCCTCCAGAAGGTGCCCGCCGAGGTTCGCCAGCGGCCGCGCGAACGATGGTTGCCAGTGGGTCAGTCCGAGCAGGTCCTGGAGAACGACGATCTGGCCGTGGCACGCCGGCCCGCCGCCGCACCCGATGAGGGGAATGGATGTCCGCTCGACGATCCGCTGGGAGACCTCGTTGGGGACGGCCTCGATGAGCAGCATGCTCGCCCCGGCCTGCTCCATGGCCGCCGCGGTCTCGACCAGCGCCAGGGCCTCATCCGCGGTGCGGCCGGTCGAGCGATAGCCGCCGTGCAGCTTGGACGACTGGGGGCGCGTGCCCAGGTGGGCGCACACCGGGATGCCGGCGCGGGCGATCTTCTCCACGAGGCCGGCGAACGATCGATCGACCTCCAGCTTCACGCAGTCGGCCAGGCCGTCGGTGAGGAAGCGGCCGGCATTGCGGATGCCCTCGGCCTCATCCGCCTGGTAGCTCATGAAGGGCATGTCGCCCATGACGAGCGTTGAGGGGGCGCCGCGCTTGACCGCCGCCGTGAGTGTGAGCAGAAAGTCCAGCGGGGCGTGGATGGTGCCGGGCAGGCCCAGGATCATCTCCGCGGCGGTGTCGCCCACGAGCAGCAGGGGCACGCCCGCCTTCTGGAGCCACTGGGCGGTCGTGTAGTCGTAGCAGGTCAGGCAGGCGAACTTCACGCCCGTCTCGGCGTACTTGGCGATGGTGCGGAGGGTGATGGGGCCCTCAGAAGGAGGGGCCGCCTCCGGCGCGGGCATGGGTGGCGAGTCGGCCGCCGCATCGTCCTGGGGACGAGGCGAGGCCTCGCGGGTCCGCGTGCGCGTGGTCATGCCCATAGTGTATGGGTCGAATCCGGGCCTAGCCACGCCGGCGCGGGCGGACGCAGTCGAATCAACCTGTATCATCAGCGCCGGTATGGAGCATCTCACCAGACGCCGAATGATCCCGGAGCTGATGGACCGGCCGGCGGCGGACCGGGATGAGCTGGCGGCATCGCTGGCGTTCATCCGCATGGTCAACTGCCGGCTGGGCGGGACGGCGGCGCTGCTGGATTACCTGAAGATGAATGCCGCCACATGGCCGCGCGACCGGCAGCGCCCTGTGCGCCTGCTCGATGTGGGCACGGGCTCGGCGGACATTCCCCTGGCGGTGGCGCGGTGGGCGGGCGACGCCGGCCATGATGTGCGCATCACGGCCATCGACCTGCACCCGACGACGCTGGATCTGGCCCGCGAGCACATCGGCGACCGTGCTGACATCGAGCTGGTGCAGCTCGATGCCCTGAAACTGACCGAGCGCTTTCAACCCGGCCAGTTTGACTACGCCCACGCCGGCATGTTCCTGCACCACCTGACGGACATCGAGGTGATGACCGTGCTGCGGATGATGCAGCGTCTGGCCACGCGGGCGGTCATCTGGAACGACCTGTTGCGCAACATCGTGGGCCGCATCGGCGTGCGGCTGCTGATGATGCGTCGCGGCACGCCGGCGATGGCGCGGCACGACGGGATCGTGAGCGTGGCCAAGGGCTTCACGCGGTCCGAGGCCCGCGCCCTGGCTCAGCGGGCCGGCCTGCCGAACGTGCGCCTGCGCACCCACCTGAGGCACCGGTTCACCTTGATCAGCGAGAGCGCGCCGGACCGCCACGGCGCGTGACGTCGGCGCGGCCGCGGGCCGATCGCCATCAAGTCACCAGCCGAAGGGATTGCGCGCGGCTTCGGCGGGATCGGGCAGGCCGCCGATGCGGCGGATCTGGTCGGGGCTGAGCAGCGAGCGCAGACGGCGGTTGATGCGCGTGTTCAGCTCGTTGCGCTCGAACTGCTCTCGCTCCTGCTCCTGCTGCATGCTCAGGTAGTCCTGCATCCGCGACTGCTGCGCCTCGGGGTCATCCATCAGTTGGAGGTCCATCATGTCGATCGCCTGCTGGCGCTGCGCCAGGTCGATGAGCCGCCGGCAGCACTCGTCGTAGGCGTTGCGGTACTCCACGGCGAGTGAGCCGATGGCCCGGCGCGTCTCGTCGGAGATGTCGTCGAGCGTGTCCACCGCGGCCAGCCGGTCGTGCAGGGCGTACTCGTCGGAGTAGATGTCCGGGTAGGTGGCGCGCCGCTGCGCCTCGCGCAGCGCCTCGGCGGCCGCGGGATCGAGGGCGGCCTCCAGTCGCTGCACGGTGGCCCGGTTGAGGTCCACGATCGACCTCGTCGCGGTCCGCAGCCGCTCCTGCGGCTGGCGCTGCCACTTCTCGTAGAGCGCCATGTAGTCGGTGACCTGGCCGTCCTCCGCCGCCATGCGCTGATAGAAGGCCTGGAGCTGGAGCTGGGCCTCGGCGACCTCGAGGGCCCGCTCGAAGCGGGTCTCGAAGAGCGGCTGCGATGCCGCGCGATACTCGCCGAGGATGCCGGCCACGAGAGCGGCGTCCGGATCGATTCCATCCACGCCGTCCATCAGAGGCAACAGGTCGATGGCCGCCTCGCGGGCAGCGACATAGCCCATCGAGTATTGCCACATGTCGTTGGGGCAGAGCGCTGCCCGCCGGCGGTCGTTGCGGAAGCGCTGCACGAGCGCAGTGCGGCGATCATCGTCGGCGAAGGCTAGGACGAGCTGGTCGAAGAACGCGCCGTCCGCCTCGTGGACGGCGCCGAACGCCTTGCGACGCGCCTCGGTGATGCGCGGGATCATCCGCTCATCCGGCGGCTTCATCTCGTTGGTCTGCGGATCAAACCTCCAGAATTGCGAGTTGAGGTCCGTGACCGCCTGGATCTCCGTGCGGCGGACCTGCCGGTAGCGATCGGCATAGTCGTCGTACACCGTGTCCAGCACGAGACGCTGAGACTCGTCCAGGCCCAGGGCCCGCTGGTACGCATCGAGCTGGGCGCGCGGCAGGCGGGCGGGCATGAACGGATCGCCCGTCCACTCGTCCATCTCGTCATCGACGATCGCTTCCGCGTTCTCGTCCGGTTGCGGCGCATGGTCGTGGGCCTCATCGAACATCGCCGCGATCTGCCACTCGGCGTGCGGGTCGGTTCCGGCCAGCAGGCGCCTGGACCGCTCCGGGCCCAGCACATTGCCCAGGCCGCGCACAGCGTCGTCGTTGATCTCCTGGAGCCGCTGGCCCAGCCGCTGCTGCTCCTCCATCAGGTCCTCGTCCAGGTTCATGCGGGCCGAGAAGATCATGCGATCGTCGTTGACCTTCTCGAGAACCGCGACGAGCTGGTCGATGACCGGATCGGCGCGGGCGATGTGGTCATCGACGATGGCCGTCACGGCCGCGACGGTCTGCTCATCCGCATCGCCCGCATCGCGCAGCCGCGCCGGCCAGTTCTGGGCGTTGAGGACCGGGAAGTGGAAATGGGCAAAGGCGGCCTGTAGGTAGCCCAGGCGAAACGACCGCCCGGCGGCGCGCGGCAGCACCTGCTCGACATTTCGCACGGCAGCCCGGTTGAGCCCTGCGATGTCATCCATCTTGGCGGTCATCGGCGCCATGGCCGTCGTGTACGCCGTCTCCATGCGCTGCATCATCTCCTGCTGGCGAGTGACTTCGGCCTGCTCATCCGCTTCGCCCCCGGCGTCTTCGCCGCCTTCGGCATCATCGTCTTCGGCCGCCTGGGCCATGTCGCTCTCGAAGGGCATCATCGCCCGGTAGAGGTCCAGCATGGCCTGCCCGGACATCGCTTCGATCTCGCGCAGCACGGCCGTCACCTGCCGCTCGTAGTGGGCGATGAGCGGATCGGCGGCCGCCCGGTCCGCCGCGGGCAGGTCGGCGCGGAGGAACACCTCGCTGACATCCACGGTCTGGCGACCCAGCATCATGGTCATCTGCGACTGGAGGCAGCGGCTGCGCTCGCGTTGGAGCCGCACGCGCTCCAGGGCGGGGAATTGCGCCTCGCTGAGCACGGGAAGCAGCGCATCGAAGAGCCGCCGGTCGAGCGCGGCGACGGTCGCGCGCAGGTCCTGCTGGTCGGCGATGATCTTCTCCATCGCCGTCATGCCTTCCGCACTCATCATTTGGGCGTATTTCTGCATCATCCCGGCGAGCGGGCCCTCGCGGAACTGCTGGAACTGCCGCTTGTACTCGTCGTGGGCGGCCTCCGCGGCGGGCCACTGGGCGTCGGTGAGCCCCAGCCGCGCGGCATAGGCCATGAGGTCGGCCGAGGTGATCGGCTCGGGCACCAGTCCGAACATGCCCTGACCGCGGGCGGGCGAGACAATGGTCAGGATGAGCGTCACCAGCGCAAGTCGCAGCAGGCGATACGGGCGCAGCGCGATGAACCGGTCGGGCGTCTGAATGGTCATGTCCGGATCTCCCTGGGCGGCGTCCATGCGGGCCGCGGCAAGCGCATGGTACGATTAACGGCGGGCCAAGCACAAAAAAAGATCCGCCGAGGATCGTTGGCGGATCGGGAGGACCATGGGGCGGGGCGTGAAGGGGTTGGCCGTCGGATGGAAGGGGGTCCGGGGTCCGTCATACGAGCCCCGAGCGCGAGCGAGTGGGGCCGTTCGGCTGATGTGGAGTCGGTTGCGCAACGGCCCCGTCGCTTGCGCTCCGGGCTCGTATCGTGGCACGGCGTCCGGGTGTCCGGGGGTCCGGGGATCCGGGGGTCCGGGGGTCAGCCGCCGATGCGGATGATGTTGCCCGGGATGCCCTCTTTGGGCTCGAGCAGCTCGCCGAGGCGGGCCCGCTGGTCGTCATTGAGCAGGGCCTTGAGCCGTGTGCGGGTCTTGTCGGACAGGTCATTGCGATCGAAGCGGAGCTTCTCCATGTCGCGCTGCCGCTGCTGGAAGGCCTCCATGTCCATGCCGCCCCCCCGGCCGCCGCGCCGGCCGCCTCTTTGCCCGTCGCCGCGCCCGCCGCCGCCGCCGGGGCCCATCATCAGGCCGCCGACGGGCTCGGCGAGCTTCAGCTCGACCATCTGCTGGCACAACTGGTCGTAACTGGTGTGGAACTCCGCCGCCAGTTCATTGATCTGCATGCGCTGATCGGGGTTGAGATCGTCAAGGACGGTGATGGCGCTCAGGGCCGTCTCGGCGCTGGCCGGGTCCATGTAGACGTCGGGGAAGGATTTGCGGTTGTACGTGTCGCGGAGGCGGCCGTACGACGCCGCCGGCAGCACGGACTGGAGCTTGTCGAGCGTCTCGCGATTGAGCTCGACAATGTACATGCGGATGTCGGCCTGCTCGCGGCCCTCGTTCTCCATCGCCTGGCGCATCGTCCCGTCGCCGCCGTCGAGACGGACCTCCCGGCGGGCGCCGCCGTCGCTGATTTCGGTGGCGGCGGCCTGAACGGCATCCATGATCTCGTTGAAGCGCATGGACGTCTCGAACGCGGCCTGGAACTGGGCGGTGACGTCGTTCTCATACTTGGCCAGGTGCGGGTCGATGCGCTGCCGCTCATCGTCGCTGAAGTCGACCTGCTCGGACAGGGCGGAGAGATCGATCACCGACTCGCTGGAGGCGCCGGGCCCGCCGAGCGCCGTGAACGTGAACGACCGGCCGCCGCGCCCCCCGCCCCCAGGGCCGCCGAACATGCGGAAGCCGCCGGTGTCGCGGCCGCGGGAGTAGATGTCGCGCTTGCGGGCGTACCGGATGCGCTGCATCGCCTCGGCGTGGTCGCCCTCCGGCAGCACGGTCTCGAGGTCGGTGAACATCCGCTCATCAAGCGCGGCAATCTCGGCCAGGGCGCTGCGGCGGAGCCGGTAGAGATCCTCGATGTCGCCCTTCGACGGCGGCGCCGCCTGGCCCGATTGCTCGTCGATCGCCCAGAGCGAGCGCGACTTGTCCTTGACCGCCTTGACCTTCGTGTCGCGCAGGATGTCGAACTGCGCCATGTAGTCGTCGTGGAGAACCTCCAGGAGCGGCATGAGGCCGGCGTCGAGATTCAGGTATCGCGCGTAGCGATCGAGGTCGCGCTGGCGGATCGGGCCGGGCAGGTAGGTGTCGATCTGATCCTCCTCGGCGGTCTGCGCGAGGTCGAGCGGGCTGCCGTCGGTCAGCGTAATGGACTGGATGACAGCCCCGCCTCCGCCACCGGCATCCAGAGCGCCCGTAGCCACGACAAAGACGGCCTGGTCTTCGACCATCTGGCCGTCGATCGCCCCTTCGCCGCGGGCGACGCGATCGTCGAGGCGTTTGGTGAGTTCCTCGCCGAGCACGGCGTTGACATCGTTGATCGTGCGGTCGATGAGGACGGTACGCTGCTCGCGGAGCTGCTCGAGCTTCTCGGCGGTCTCATCGCGGCCATCGTCGTCGCGGCCGCGGCGGAGCTCGAAGCGGTTGGTGGGGCGCTGGCGGGCGATGGCGACCATCTGCTCGATGAGGCCGTCGAGACTCTGCTCGAAGTTGCCGCCGATGGCCCTGACCTGGCCCCGCTGCACGTCGGAGAGGTCATCCATGCGCGCGACCTCATCGAGGCGCCGGCCGGCCTCGCCGCGCGAGGCGGGCACGCCCGGGAAGGCGCGGCGGTAGTAGCGGCGCTTGAAGTCGCGGCCCTCGGCCTCGGGGACCAGCACGGAAACCTGCCGCGCTGTCCGGTCGTTGAGTTCGGTGATCTTGCCGGACATCTCGCCCAGCCGGGCGTTGATCTCCGCGAACGCTGATTCGATGAGCTCGCCCATGTTGTCGCGCCCGCGGTTGCCGCGCCCCCGACCCTGGCCGCGCCCCTCGGGCGTGCCCGCATCGCGCTCCTGGGATTGCGCGGCGGCGAGGGCCTGGCGCATCCGCTCCTGAAGCTCGATCTGGACGTTCGATGCGCCCTGGTAGAGCCCGCGCACTTCGCTGGTCAGCGTGCGCTCGTAGGACTCGATGACGGGATCCACCGCGGCCGCGACGTCCGGGGTAAGGTCCAGCTCATCCACGATCTCCGAGAGATCCACCCCGGCGCCGGGGCTGGAGAACATCGCCATCCGCGAGATGCCCGCCTGGTAGCGAGACCGCTCGCGCGCCTGGCGCACGCGCGGCACGGCGGCGAGCTGCGACTCGGTGAGCACGGTCTGAATCTGGTCGAACAGGCGGTTGTCCAGCGACGCGATCCGCCCCATGAGCTCATCGCGCTGGCGGATGGCCTTCTCGGTCGTGCCGTCGTCGGGACGCATCGAGAAATTGAAGCCGGTGCGGGCGCCGTAGTCCTGGAGATACTGCTCGATCTGACCCTCGCGCAGCACGCGGAACGCCTCGAGGTATTCATCGTGCGCCAGGCCCACGCCCTGCCGCTGCTGGTCGCTCATGGTCAGGCGATCGCAGTATCGCTCCAGCTCGCGGGTCGAAATCGGGTCGGGAAAAGCCCCGGACGTGCCCTGCCCGCGCGCGGGGGTGGCTGCGGCAAGCAGGCCGATCAGCAGGAGACCGAGGGTCGTGAGACGATTGCGGTGGCAGCGTCGACGGGCGGACTGGGGCATGGTTGGGACCTTTCGCACGATCCTGGGATCACAACAACCCGTACCGGCTCGAGCCGATCGGGATGGGGCATTTTGAGCGCGTCCGATCAGATGCGCCCCGGAATTGGCCCTGACAAGCGTATCCGGGGAATCGGCCTGCGGCGCCGGATTCCGGTCGGGCAGGGTCACGGCCGGGCGAGCTTCCGGGGCGGGCTTCCGGGGCGGGCTTCCGGGGCGGGCTTCCGGGGCGGGCTTCCGGGGCGGTGAGGGCCTCAGGCGCCGACGTACCGGGCATAGATGGACCGTGCCACCTCCGGCTGGTCGGTCCCTTTGATGATGGCCCGGCCCGTCGGGAATAGCGTCAACTCGACCGGCTCGCCCAGGGTTCCTTTCTCGGCGTGCATGATGCAGCGGATGAGGTACTTGTTGGCCATGAGCTTGCCGTGGCTCATGAGCTTCATGGCGATGGGGGCCAGGTCGATCTGGCCTTCCGTGGCCGGGCTGATCTGCACCGCGTTGCGCCCGCACAGCGAGGTCGTGCGGCTGGCGGCGTCGCCTTCGAGATGCTCGAAATTGCCCTGTCCGCAGCAGGGGCACGTTTCGCCAGAGAGCGCGCCGCCGACGTCGAACTGGCGGATCTCGTTGGACCAGAGGTCGATATTGAGCATCCGCCGGTCGATGGCGTCGATGTTTGCGGTCAGAAGCTTCAGGGCCTGGGCGCATTGCCAGGAGGCGATGACGTTGACCACCGGCCCGAGCACCCCCGCGGTGTCGCAGGTGGGGCTTGTTCCGGGGGGCGGGGCCTCGGGAAAGACACAGCGCAGGCAGGGGGTCGCCTGCTGCTCGCTCCAGACCACCTTCGACCCGGCGCCTTTCTGGCGATGGCGGGGGTGCGGCAGGATGGTCATCGACATGCCGGTCGTGCCCACGGCCCCGCCATAGATGTACGGCTTGCCGAGCTTCACGGCAAGGTCGTTGAGCAGGTAGCGGGTCTCGAAGTTGTCCAGGCCGTCCATGATGATGTCGGCCTGCTCGGCGAAACGCGCGGCATTGCCGACGTTGAAATCGTCCACGTGGGCGTCGACGCGGACGGAGGAATTGAGGCGGGCGAGCTTTTTGCGAGCGGCCTCGGCCTTGGGCATGCCGAGCTTGAGGTCCTCCTCGTCGTAAAGGACCTGGCGCTGGAGGTTGGTCAGCTCGACAACATCGCGATCGACGATGATGAGAGCCCCGATGCCCGCGCGGCCGAGGGTCTCGGCGATCACGGTGCCGAGGGCTCCGCAGCCGACGACCAGGGCCCGTGACTGCATGAGCCGCATCTGCCCCGATTGCCCGATGCCGGGCAGGAGGGTCTGTCGGTGGTAGCGGGCGAGCCGTGAGGCGATGTCGGCCATGGGATTTCACCGCAGAGGCGCGGAGGGCGCGGAGGGGAGGGAAATAGTAGGAGAGGACAGGAGCGCCCGCCTGCGGCCGCGATCGGAAACGGCGGCACGCCGGGGTTCTCGCCAACGTCGATTGAAATCCCAGGTTCGATTGGCGATGAAGGCAGGCCGAGCCCGCCGCCCACCTCTTCCGCCGATTACGCCGAGCGCTTCCGAGGAACCGTCTGAACGGGGGGACGGGGCGGCAGACTCACCACTCGCGAGCCCGATTCGCGTTCCCGACGTTGAAGATCCTCAACGATCCTCCGCAAGTCATAGTCGAACGATGCCGCGCGGGCCTCGCGCCTCCGGCGGATCCCCTCGATAATCTCGTCATCCTTCTCATCACTCATCAGCTCCTCGGGCGTGCAGATCGCCGGCGGCTCACAACCTGCCGCGCTGTTCTCGATCTACGTCGAACGGGCCCGGCGGACTGACTGCACCGGTCGCGGAGGTCGGGTAATGGACTGTCGGCCCGCCTCTCGTTCCTTTCGCTGGAAGTCGGCGATGATGCGATCGATGTCGTAATCCAGCGACTCGGCGTGCTTGCGGCGAATCTCCCGGAACTCCTCGATGATCGGGTCAGTCTGTCGTTGCTTGTTCATCCAGCAGTTCCTCGGGCGTGCAAATGAACGGCGGTCGACACCCGCTGTCCGCGCATGACCGTTCGATCTTGTCCCTCATTACCGCATTGGCGATGTGGCGACAGTTCCAGGTCACGAGGAATTCTACACCATGCACGGCTGCGACGGCGACGTGAATCGCGTCTTCGGTTGCCACACCGGGAATCGCCCCGCTTGTGACAAGCGTTCTGGCCAACTCACCGACGGCGGCATTGACCGCAAGACTTGGGAGTCCTCGGATCAGTTCTTTCCGCTCGTGTGCGGCCGTCTCATCGCCGGCCTCAATCTCATCGATGACGGCTTCTGAGACGAACAACTCAAACCTCGTCGCGGCCCTCAGGAACCAGTCGCGAGTGATCTGTTGATGCGCCGCAATCACGAGGTCGCGACTGGGCCGCGACGTCGCGTAGCCGATCACACTGGTCTCGACATAAACCGTTCGCTTCGTCATGCCGGGGCTCGACCTTTCAATGCAAGATCGGATCGGCCACACGATGCAGCCACTGATGACTCCCGACTCTGGATTTAACGAGCAGTGTACCGGTTCTCCCGTTGCTACGAATCACGATCACCCGACGATGTCCCCATGGTCTCCCCGACGATGGCTTTCAGAATCGGCGGCATGACCGAATCCTCGGCAGTCGCCGGTGGGCCGACTCGCAGTTCGAGCAAGTCGGTGAGCTTGTTCCAGCGCATGTCCCACATGCACCAGTGGCTGAATCCGCGCACGCGGCCGTCGCGCGTGCGGATGTGTACGTCGTTGCCGCGCCCGTGCTGGCTCCATGCCTCAATGTCGTCCCAGCGAGCGAGCCATCGCCTGAAGTGGCGGGAGGCGACTCCCTGCGAATCGACGCGCACATTGGCGAAGCACAACGGAATGCCCGATGCAAGGCCGATGCCGCACAAGGCGCACCATGAGATCAGAACCCAGAACGGCATCATGCCCGAGAAGGTCCGGTGCGGCACAATGCCGATGACGAGCATGATGACCCAACCACCATTGAAGAAAAGCACCGTGAACCAGTGAGCGCGAAACACGATCGTCTCCCCGACCGGCGGGACGGTTGATCGTGAGCGCTCAGTCTCAGTCATGCACGAGATGATACCGCAGATCACCCGTGGGAGAAGGCGATGGATCGCTCTGCCGCGAGGTTCCGCGGACGGCGCATCCGCCGCGCTCGAAAATAATCTGTCCCCTTTTGGGGCTCACCACGCGAAGTGCGCGAAGGCCTTGTTGGCGTCGGCCATGCGGTGTGTCTGCTCGCGGACGGACATGGCCTTGCCCTCGCCGCGCGCCGCGTCGTAGAGCTCCTTGGCCAGGCGCGTGCTCATGGGCTTGCCCTTCTCGCCGCGGGCGGCCTGGATGATCCAGCGGAAGCCGAGACTCTGGCGCCGGCGCGAGGTCACGGGCATGGGCACCTGGTAGTTGGCCCCGCCCACGCGCTTGGAGCGCACCTCGACATCCGGCTTGATGTTCTCGATGGCCTTGTGGAAGAGCTCCAGGGCGTCCTTGGGCGCCTCCGGGTTGTTTTCCTTCTCCAGACGCTTCTGGATTTCCTCCATCGCGCCGTACACCACCTCGCGCGCGGCATTCTTCCTGCCGTCGTGCATGATGCAGTTGATGAACTTGGACAGGGTTTTGTCGTGGAAGCGCGGATCCGGCTTCAGTTGCTCATCGGACTTGGTGATGCGGCCTGACATGGGGCCTCCTGTGGCTCATCCGTTCCGGGTCGGAACTCTTGTGTTCACCGCAGCCGGGCATGGAGCCGAGGCGGATGGCTGCGATTACTTGCCTGTCTCACTTGGTGGAACGGGCATCCTGCCCGTTCGAAACTCTTTTCCTGCACGGGCTGGAAGCCCGTGCCACCGCTTGAGGCCCGTGCCACAATGGAACTACTTTCCTCGCTTCGTGCCGTACTTGGACCGGCCCTTCTTGCGGCCATCGACGCCGAGGGTGTCGTGCGAGCCGCGGACGATGTGGTAGCGGACGCCGGGCAGGTCGCGGACGCGCCCGCCGCGAACCAGGACGATGGAGTGCTCCTGGAGGTTGTGCCCCTCGCCCCCGATGTACGCGGTCACTTCCTTGCCGTTGGACAGCCGCACGCGGGCCACCTTGCGGAGGGCCGAGTTGGGCTTCTTGGGGGTGACGGTGCGCACTTGCAGGCACACGCCGCGCTTCTGCGGGCTGGCATCGAGGTCGCGGACCTTGCTCTTGGCCCGGGATGCGATGCGCGGCTTGCGAACGAGTTGGTTGATCGTGGGCATGGAGTTCTGAATCCGGGGGTCTGGTGGCATGCCTCGCCCGTCCGGCATCCGGGGGCTGCGAGGCATGGCACCCATTCCCTGGTCCGGGGGCAAAAACGAGCCGCGGACTGTAGCACGCCACCGGGTTTGCTTCAAGCCGCGCGAAGCGCCGAAATCGCCCGTCCTACCGCACGATCCGGACCCGGTCCCGCGCCAGCGTCCAGTCGCCGCCTTCCAACGTGGCGGTGAAACCCCGTCGCGATGAGCCCGCACCAACGGTCCAGTCCTCGGTCTCGCCCCGGATGACCCGGCCCCCCTCGCGCCGCTCGGCGATGGTGATCTGCAGCCGCGTTGCCGGATGGTTGGTGCCGGGGAAGAAGTCATTCGCCTCGGGGCGGCCGTTTGATCCGGTCGTCCAGGCGATCGAGACACCCAGGTCCGCCAGGGCCGCCAGAACCCGCAGGCGGAATTCCCGCACGGTGATGTTCATGGCCGGCAGCTCGCGGGCGGCGATCGGCTCGAGGAGAAAGTGCTTCGTGCCGTGCCCGACATTCGACTCCCACGCCGCCCGATACAAGGCGGCATGGAGGGCGATTTCGCGATTCGCGACCGGATCGGCGACCGGCGGCCGCATGAGCACGGTTTGCGCGGCGGCGCGGGCCGTGTTCAGATCGGCCGGCAGGGCAAGGCCGGTCTCGTCGAATGACGCCCCATCCCAGACCGCGCCGCCGGCAGGCGCTGCTGGCGTCGACGCCGTCGAGGCGGGGTTCCCCGCTGTCGCTGCCGGCTCAGGGCCGGCTGTCGGTGCGGCATGGCATCCCGCGAGCGAGCAGGTGAAGGCGAGCGGCAGCCATCGTCGGGGTCGCCAACGCATGGACAGAGTGTACGCGATGGGCAGCCGCCCGTTTCAGCCGCCCCGGCGGTGCCGCTCGAGCGCCAGCACGGCCATCCGGTCGCAGCGTTCGTTCTCCGGGTGGTCGTTGTGGCCTCGCACCCAGTGGGAGACGAGGTCGTGGACCTGCCGCAGCTCATCCAGCCGCTCCCACAGCTCGCGGTTCTTGACGGGCTGGCGGCTGGCGTTGCGCCAGTTTTTGGCGATCCAGTTGTCCAGCCACTCGTTCAGGCCGTTCACGACATACTGGCTGTCGGAGTAGAGCTCGACGCGGCAGGGCCGGTCCAGCGAATCGAGGCCCATGATCACCGACATCAGCTCCATGCGATTATTGGTGGTGGACCGCTCCCCGCCCGACGCCTCGCGTTCGGCTCCGGTGGCCGCATCGCGCACAATGTACGCCCAGCCGCCGGGGCCCGGGTTGCCCGAGCAGGCCCCGTCAGTGAAGAGCTCGACGTGCGGTCGCGTGGAAGGGTCTGATCGGGTCATGGCGACGATTGCGAAGCGGTTTGGGCGCGTGTGGGGAGACTGAACATGAGGAGCGTCTGACTGAGAAGCGACTCTCGTGGCCCGGCTGTGAGTGAATAACTATCATTCGGCGAAATACTCTCCAACCGGACGAGGAATCCACCACGTCGATGCCCCCCCAGAAAGTCTACCGCGTCGAGGTCCGACCCAGGCAAGGAATGCCCGATACGAGGGGTGACGCGGTCAGACGGGAGGCGGCCACACTGGGCGTGGCCGACCCGCCGCGCCGCGTCGAAGCCGCCGGGGTCTACCTGATCGAGGGCGACCTGACCGACGAGCAGGTGCAACGCCTGGCCGCGGAGCTGCTGGCCGACCCGGTGACCGAGCGGGCCGGCATCGGCGCCGAGCCGCCCCGGGCCGACGCCTTCATCGAGATTCACCCCCTTCCGGGGGTCATGGACCCGGACGGCGAGGCCGTCGAGCACGCCATCCGGGTTATGCTCGGGGCCCAGGTGACCGTCCGGACGGGCCGGCGTTTCGACCTGCACGGTACGACGGCAGCGGCGGCACGTCAGATCGCCGAACGGTCCCTGGCTAACACTGTCATCCACGCCATCCACGAGCAGCCCTACCTGCCGCTGGCCTTCCCGCGCGGCCGCGACCACGAGTTCGAGGTCGCATCGGCGCCGTTGCGGGACATGGACGATGCGGCGCTCGCGCGGCTCTCGCGCGAGGCCCATCTCTTCCTGAGCGCGGAGGAGATGCGGGCGATTCGCGACGAGTACCGTCGGCTGGGCCGCGATCCGCGGGAAATCGAGCTGGAGACCCTGGCCCAGACGTGGTCCGAGCACTGCGTGCACAAGACCTTCAAGGCCACGATCCGGTACCGCGAGGAGATTCCGGCGGATGATCCTCTGGATCGCCCTCGCCTGACGCTGCGCGGCAGGCCGGGTCACGACGTCAACGAGGACGGCTCGATCACGATCCGCAACCTGCTCAAGTCCACCATCGCCCAGGCGACCAACGACCTGATCGACGATGGCATCGACTGGTGCCTGAGCGTGTTCGTGGACAACGCGGGTGTGATCGCCTTCGACGAGAAGCACGCGGTGTGCTTCAAGGTCGAGACGCACAACCACCCCTCGGCGATCGAACCCTACGGGGGCGCGGCAACGGGCATCGGCGGGTGCATCCGCGACATCATCGGCACGGGCCTGGGCGCCAAGCCAATCGCGGCGACAGACGTCTTCTGTGTGGCCCACCCGGAGGGATTCACCAGGGAGGGCACGGAGGGGCACGGAGAGAAAACAGAAAACAGAAAACAGAAAACAGAAACTGACCCACCAGGGCAGGCAGTCTCGAGCGACGATTTCAATTCAATCCAATCCTCTTCTTCCTCCGTGTCCAACTCCGTGCCCTCCGTGGTGAATTCCCTTCCCCGCGGCGTGCTTCACCCGCGGCGGATTCTTTCGCAGGTCGTCGCGGGCGTGCGCGACTACGGGAACAGGATGGGCATTCCCACGCTGAACGGGGCGGTGTGGTTCGATGATGCCTACGTGGGCAACCCGCTGGTCTATTGCGGGTGCGTGGGCGTCATGCCGCGCGACAAGGTCAGCGGGGCGCCGCTTGCCGGCGACCACATTATCGCCATCGGCGGCAGGACGGGCCGCGATGGCATTCACGGGGCGACGTTCAGTTCGGCCGAGCTGACCGACACGCACGCCGACGAGTTCAGCCACGCGGTGCAGATCGGCAACGCGGTGACGGAGAAGAAGCTGCTCGATGCCGTGCTGGCGGCGCGGGACCACGAGTCGGGGTGTCTTTACCATGCCATCACCGACTGCGGCGCCGGGGGCTTTTCGAGTGCCGTCGGCGAGATGGGCGAATCGCTCGGGGCCGAGGTGAACCTGGAGCGTGCCCCCCTGAAGTACGCCGGGCTGTCGCCGACGGAGATCTGGATCAGCGAGGCCCAGGAGCGGATGGTCCTCGCCGTGCCGCCCGGGAACATCGAGGCGCTTGCTGACATCTGTGCGCAACACGATGTCGAATGGTGCGACTTGGGCGTGTTCGGCACGCCGGGTCGCGACCTGGTCCTCTTGTATGGGGGCCGGGAGGTCGGACGCCTCTCCATGGACTTCCTGCACAACGGCCTGCCGGGAACGATGCGGCAGGCACTCTTCCGCCCCCTCTCCCTCGAGGGAGAGTGCTGGGGAGAGGGTGGCCCTGGCGACGTAGAAGGGCGAGCGAACGCAAGCGATGGTCCGCGGATTCACCCTCCCCCTGGCCCCCTCCCTCAGAGGGAGGGGGGACAAGATGCGCCCTCATCAATCGAAGCGTCGCTCCTCGCCCTCCTGGCCCACCCCAACATCGCCTCCAAGCACTGGATCATCCGCCAGTACGACCACGAGGTGCAGGGCGGGTCCGTGATCAAGCCGCTCGTGGGCGAGCGCGGCGATGGCCCTTCGGATGCCGCCGTCATCATGCCGGTGGCCGGCTCGAACCGGGGCCTCGGCATCGCCAACGGCCTGTGTACGGGCCTTCGCGCTGATCCCTATATCATGGCCCTGGCCGCGATCGACGAGTGCGTGCGAAACCTGGTCTGCGTGGGCGTCGATCCGCAGCGCATCGCGATCCTCGACAATTTCTGCTGGCCGAGCTGCGGCAACCCCCGGAATCTGGGCGCCCTCGTGCGCGCCGCCGAGGGCTGCCACGACGGAGCGCGGGCCTTCCGCACTCCCTTCATCTCCGGCAAGGATTCGCTGAACAACCAGTTCGCGACCGAGGACGGGCGCACGATCGAAATCCCGCCCACGCTGCTCATCAGCGGCTTCGGTCTCGTGCCCGATGTGCGTCGATGCGTGACCATGGACGCCAAGGCCGCCGGGAACCTGCTCGTCATCGTCGGCGCCACCGACTGCGCCCTGGGCGGCTCGCACTTCGCGATGCTGCACCGTGTCGATGGCGACGCGGCGCGGCTGCCGATGGTCGATCTGGCCGGCAGCCCGCGCCATGCCCGGGCGGTCCACGAACTGATCGGCCGCGGGCTCGTCCGCTCCGCCCACGATTGCAGCGATGGCGGCCTGCTCGCGGCCGCCGCGGAGATGGCCCTGGCGGGAGACCTGGGCCTGCATCTGGATTTCACGCAACTGCCCGCGATCAGCGCGTTGACCGACCGGGCCGAGTGCTTCGCCGAAACGCCCGGGAGGTATCTACTGGAGGTCCGGAGGGCGGACCTGGATGAGATCGATGAGGTGCTGACCGGCCTGCCGCACGCGATCATCGGCGAGTTCAATGCAAGCGGGCGGCTGACGCTGGCGAGCGCGGGGCTCGACGTCGAGGTGAATGAGCTTCGGAGTGCGTGGCGGGGAACGCTCGACTGGTGAGAATGGAGCACACATGCCCAAGGCCCTGGTCATCACGACCGCCGGAACCAACTGCGACCTGGAGCTCTGCCGCGCTTTTGAGATGGCCGGGGCCGAGGTGACATCGCTGCACCTGAACCGCGTCATGAAGTCGCCCGGGCGCATCGACGGCTTCGACCTGATCGGCCTGCCCGGCGGATTCAGCTACGGCGATGCGGTGGCGGCCGGCCGGATCGCATCGCAGCTCATGCGGCAGTCGCTGTATGGCGCGTTCGTGCGCGCGATCGAGCGCGGCGTGCCGATCTGCGCCCCGTGCAACGGCTTCCAGGTGGCGGCCCAGATGGGTCTGGTGCCCGGACCGGCGTTGGGGGGCGAATCATGGCCGCCTGCGCCCCCGGCGCCGACGGTGACGCTGGCCCGGAACGCCTCGGGCCGGTTCGTGGATCGCTGGGCGCGCATTGAGATTCCCGCCAATACCAAGTGCATCTGGACGCAGGGGATCGACCCCCCGGACGCAGCCCCGGACGCAGCCCCGGAGGCGATGATGCTGCCCGTGGCCCACGGCGAGGGGCGGTTCATCACCGCGGATGGCGACCTGCTCGCGCGGCTCGATGAGAGCGGCCAGGTGGCGGTGCGCTACGCGAGCGATGACAATCCCAACGGCTCGATGGGCGACATCGCGGGCATATGCGATGCGACGGGGCTGGTCTTCGCCCTCATGCCGCACCCGGAGCGATACACGCGCTGGACGCAGCACCCGTTCTGGACGCGGCTGGATGAGCGGACGATGTCGGGCGAGCCGCTGGGGCTGCGGATGTTCCGCAACGCCGTGGCCCACGCCCGGCAGCGGCGCGAGAACGGCGCGCTCATCTGAAAAAAGGGGTCGGGAGTGCCCTGTAGAAAAGCCCCTGTTCGTGACCTCCGTCTGCTCAGGGTGGAGTGCGCTGACTCTGGAAAACAGGGATTGCCGGAGTCGGCTGTCCCGGCACCAATACCCAATTCTTGACGGTTTCTACAGGGCAGGTCGGGAGTCGTTTTTTCGATGGGGCGGATGTTCGAGAAGACATACCGCCGGCATGATGCGGCGATCGCGCAGCGCGTGATCGACGAGGACCGCTTCTGCCGCATGTGCCAGTACAACCTGCGGGGGCTGAGCTATGGCGGGGCGTGCCCGGAGTGCGGGGGGTCAATCCTCGCCGGCGACGACTCCCGCGATGCCCTTCGCGATGTGCCGCTCCGTTCCATCGTGCGCCTCGGGTTCGGCCTGTGGATGCAGGCCGCAGCGCAGGTGGGAGTCATCGCGCTGCCGCTGCTGTTGCGGCCGGCGCTCCGGGCCAGCCCGCTCCATCCGTGGCTGGCGATGCTGGTCATCGCCGGCGCGTGGGCCGTCGGCGCATGGCTCGCGACGCGGCCGATCGACAGCGAACTGGGCATTCTCAACGGATACGGATCGCGGGCCTGGCTGCGGCGCATCGCCGGTCTGGCCGCGATCGCGTGGCCGCTGTTGACGCTGGCATTGCTCGTCGGATGGTCGATGCGGGCGAGTCGGGCGGCGGTCGCGGCAACGGCGGCGGCAACGGCGTCCGGCGCCGGCGCCCCTGCGGTGACGATTCTGCCGCCCGCGCCGGCGCCCGTCCAGGCGGATTGGATGACGCTGGCCGCCCTGCTGGCGGGCATGGCGGCGCTCATGTTGATGGCATGGCTGCACCAGCGCCTGGCGCATTGGATGTACGACCTGAGGTCGTTTCAGATGCTGAACTGGTCAACGTGGGGCATCGGGCTGACGGCGATCTGGACGGTCCTGACGCAAGGAACGTGGAACTGGCCGGTGACGGCCGCGGTCGTGCTCGCGATCTGGGTGGCGGCGATCGTCTGTCAGGGGCTGGCGCTGCGTTGTCTGGCGATGGAAGTCTCGTGGTCGGTGCAGCACGCCCGCGAGGGATCGGAGCGCGATCGGCGTCGCCGCCATCGGCGCACGCGCGAAACGAGAGCGCGGCAGGCGGCGGATGCGGCCGGCGACGAGATCGAACCCGCGCCCGGCCGGGCCGGCGCCGAGGCCGATGATGAGGTCACGCGCCCGCCGGAAGACGGATAATGCATTTGCCCGCGATGGACCTGTTCTCCATGATGAAGGTGGTGGCCGCGATTTCCGAGCGATCTCATGTCGCCCATCTCCGAGAAGTTCCTGAACTTCCGTCTGAAGCGCGGTGAAGCGCCCGGCGCGACCATCGATGCGGATCGTCCCTGCGCCAACTGCGGCTACAACCTGCGCGGACTTGCCATCGGGCGCAATTGCCCGGAGTGCGGCCAGCCCATCCGCCGGCGCATGGACTCCGGCCGCCCCGACGACCTGCTGTGCTCGGGCGATCCCCTTGTGCGGCGTCGGATGCAGACGGGCCTCGCGCTGGGGACGCTGTGCCTGATCGCGGCGGTGCTTGGTCGGTGGGCCGCGCTGGCCGGGGCGCTGGCGACCGGGAACGCATCAGTCATCTACGCGCTGGGCATCACGGCCAACGGTGTTGTCTGGGTCGCGGCGGTCTGGATCATGACGCCGCCGGAGATCGGCCATCAGTGGCCGCGGCTCGGGCCGCTGCGCTGGTTCGTGCGGCTATCGCAATGCGGCTGGCCCGTCGGCCTGGCGCTGCTGGCGTGGGCGAAACATGGCGGCGTCTCGCAGGCGCTGGAAGATGACCTGATGAAGTGGCAGGTCATGGTGCGATTCGGCGCGGGCGTGGGGGCGCTGGGCCTGATCGCGCTGATGCACGCCGTGGCCCGCGGGGCGGACCTCGAAAGCGCGGTGCGGCGATTGTCCCTGGCGGGCTGGGTCGTGCCCATCACCGTCGTGGTCGTGTGGAGCTACCCGTCGCAGTTTCCCTGGGTCTTCCTGCTTCTGCTGCTGATTCTGCTCGTGGCGTGGTCGTGGGCGATGGCGTGGTTCGCACTGGCGCTGTGGGAGATGCAGCATGCCGCGGCATGGTCGCTGCGGGCGATGCACGAGGCGGTGCAGCGTGAGATTCGCGTGGCGGAAAAGCGCGCTGAACTGGACGGCGAGGCGGCGTCGATCGTCCGGCCGCTGGCGACGAAGCACAGCACGGACCTTCCGCTGGAGCCGTGAGAAGAAGGACGGGGGCCTTTTTCCGGAAAATGACTCCCATCCCCTCTTTTCGTGGGCGCCGGCCACGGTGCATGTCGGGCAGCGGCCAGGCGGCGACACGTACGCTTCGTGGCCGGGCGGTACCATGGAGCAAGCCGGGATGGAGCCGCGCAGATGGGGCAGTACTTCACGCACAAGTACCGCAAGTACCGCGACGCCCTGGCCGGCCGGACCATCGATGCCGACCGCGCCTGCCCCCAATGCGAATACAACCTGCGCGGGCTGCGTGAGGGTGGTGTCTGCCCCGAGTGCGGCACGACGATTGTCGTCGATGATCCGTTCCGCGATTCGCTGAGCGATGCGCCCGTCAGGGTGATCACCCGTCTGCGCAACGGCATGTGGATCGCCCTGGCCTCGCTGATCGGCATTGTTGCCGCGCCGTTCACGGCGCCGGCGACTTTCCGGAACAGCGCTGCCGGCTGGGGCGTGCTGGTGTTCGCGCTGGCCACCATCTGGGCGGCCGCCGTGTGGATGATCACGCGGCCGATCGACACATCGCTCGGACCGAGGCATGGGTTCGGGAAGCCGTCGAAGCTGCGGCGCGCCGCGGCGACATCGCAACTGGCGTGGCCTGTCCTGACACTCCTGCTGATATACGTGGTGACGATCGGCAACTGGTCGGCGCTGATGAAATTCCTCTTTCCGACGCTTCTGCTGACGGGCCTGATCGGGCTGAGCGTGCTGTCGGTGTTCCTCATGGGTCTGGCGGACTGGACCCACGATGAGCCGGCGCGCAAGAAGCTGAACCTGGCGGCGTGGGGAATTCCCATCGCCACGATCGGCCTGTGGATGGGCACGCTGGCCCCGGTCATGACGCTGCTCGCCTGCGCCCTGTCCGTGCTGTGGCTGGTGTCGCTGGCGGCGTTCGGCCTGGCGATGATCTCGCTGGTCTCATCCGTCACCTGGTCGGTGCGCCACGCCGGCGAGCGGGCCCGGCGCGATCGGCGGCTGCGCGAACAGCGACGGCGCGAGGATGAGGAGGCCGACGCCGGCGCCTTCATCGAGGGCCCGGACGGTCCGATCGCAGACCCCTGGGATGTGCACGGGATCTGATGGCCCGGGCGTGCGCCGGCGCCGATGCGTTGCCTCGCCGGGCGAACCGAACGGGGCGGGCCGCTACCATGAACGCGGCATGAGCACCCTGCGTCCCAACGAGATCGAGGCGCTCAGGCGCGATGCGTCGCACGCGGCCCCGGCGCGGGGCGAGGCCGGGCCCGCCACCGGCATCATCGAGTCGGCGCGCACGTGCGCGACGTGCGGCTACGCCCTCCGCGGCCTGCCCATCGGCGGCGACTGCCCCGAGTGCGGCGCCTCCACGCGCATTCCGGAGGACATCGACCACCCGCTCTCGCTCATGCCGCTCCCGACCATCCGGCGTCTGAAGTGGGGCTGCTGGGCCGCCTTCTGGGGCATGGGCGCGGCGGTGGTGCTCATCGTGACGCACACGTGGCGGATCTTCCCGCCGCTGCTCACCCTCGGCGCGCTGGCGGCGGTGGCCCTGAGCTGGCAGGTGGCCGTGCGGCTGGCCACGCCGGCCCTGGACCTGCCCCAGGCGGCGCTGCGCGGCTTCAGCCGCCACGGACGCCTGCGAATCGCGGTGCAGTGGCTGCAACTGGGCTGGATGGCCGCGGCCGTTGCCGCGCTGCTCGGCGCGATCATCGGCGGGGGCGCGGCAGGCAAGGAGCCGCTGGTGACGATCATCCGCGGCGGCACGGCGGTCGGCGTCGCCGGCCTCATGCTCCTGGCCCTGTTGCTGGAGCGCCTGGCGGAGTGGGCACGCGAGTCGAGCGGCGAGAAATGCTTCAACTGGATTCTGTGGACGCTGCCCCTGGCGATCATCATCCTGATCTGGGAGCCGCCCGCGACGCGCCTGGGCATCTTCCTGTACGCCGGTGCGATCGTCACCATGCTGCTCTATCCATTCGCGATGCTCATCCTGGCCCGGTCTGTCGGGCTCTCCGTGCACCACGCGATCGAATATGAGCTGCGCCGCGAGCGTCAGCAGGAGCGGCGGGAACGGTTCTTCGCGAAGGTGATCCAGCCGCACGTGGCGGACCGCGGGCCGGGCGGCGCCGCGGCGGCCATGCCGCAGGAAATCAGTCTGGCCGAACCGGTCCGGAAGAAAAAGGACGGCGAATGAACGAGTCGGCGGTGCGGTGCGGCGTGATCGGCGTCGGGCGCATGGGGCGTCACCACGCGCGGGTCTACGCGACGATGAAGGGCGCAGCGCTCGTGGGCGTGGTCGATCTCAACGCCGACGCCGCCCGGGCCATCGCCGACGAGTGGGGCGGCGAGGCGTTCGGCAGCGTCGAGCAGCTCCTCGACGCCGGCGTCGATGCGGTGACCATCGCCACGCCGACGGTCCATCATCGTCCGGCCGCCGAGACGCTGCTGCAACGGAAGATCGCGTGTCTGATCGAGAAGCCGCTCGCCCCGAGCGCCGCCGAGGCCAGGGCCATCGCCGATCTCGCCGAAGCGCACAACGCCGTGCTCCAGGTCGGTCACATCGTGCGCTACGACCCGGTCATGCGGGCGATCATGGGCATCCGAGGGGGAGACCGGGGCGGCATCCGGGGGCGCTTCATCGAGATGGACCGGGTGAGCCCGATGACGTTTCGCAGCGTGGATGTGGGCGTGGTGCTGGACATGATGATCCACGACCTGGACCTGCTGCTGATGCTGGTGGGGGCGGAGCCGGAGCAGGTTCACGCCAGCGCGGTGTGCGTGCTGGGCGAGGCCGAGGATGTGTGCAATGCGCGGCTGGAGTTTCCGCCGGCGGCCGGGGGCGACGGCTATCGCGCGGTGGCCAACATCACCGCCAGCCGCCTGGCCCTCAAGACCGAGCGCAAGCTGCGGATCATCAGCGAAGACATGTACGTCTCCGCGGACTTCGTCGCCCGCAAGGGGCAGGTGGTGCGCAAGACGGCCAACGAACAGCAATTGGCGGAGCTGCGGCAGCGCCTCAAGGCCGGCGAGGACCTGACGAACCTGAACTACCTGGACCTGGTGGAGGTGGAGGAACTGAAGGTCGAGCCGGGCGATGCGCTGGAGCTTCAGATCGCCGATTTTCTCAGCGCGGTGCGCGAGGGCCGCCGGCCGACCATCGACGCCCAGGCGGGCTTCGCCGCCGTACGCACGGCAGAGCGGATCGTGGAAGCGGCGCGCGCGGCCGGGGCGCGGATGGTGTAGCAGGTCGCTTCGCGGCGCCAGATCGGGTGGCGTGGTACTCGCCGCTTTGGGCGAGAACCACGCTGAGCGTCGATCCGCAGAAAAGGGGACACAGAAAAGGGGACAGATTTATTTCCTGCGGCGAAAAATAGATCTGTCCCCTTTTCGAGTATGCCGGGGATCACCCCACCCTGTTGATGCCCAAGCCGCGCGGGTAGCGCTCCGCCAGACGCTCGAGCAGCGCCTGGCGGTCCGGGCGGGCGAGGTTCAGGTGGTCGAGCAGCGCGTGCAGGTTCGCCGGCGGACGGCGCTCGTGGCCGAGCGCGGCAAGGCGCTCGTACAGCCCGTCGGCCACGCCGCGCAGCGTGGTCGATGTCGTGTCTGCCGACGCGGCGCGCGCGGTCAGGGGCGCGATGGGGACTGCCGCCGCGGCGGGCTTCTCCAGTGCGGGCCCGGGGGCGGAGATCGGGTCGGTGATCGGCCCAAGGTCCGCGATGGCGGCGTCGCCTCGCTCTGCATTGCCGGCGTCGAGCGCGGCATCGGCGCCGTCATCGCTCTTCGTCTGCGCCATCAGTTGCAGGAGATCGGACACATTCACGATGCCATCGGCGTTGAGATCGTAGGATGCGTTGCTCGTGCCCCAGGCGGCCCTGAGCCCTTCCAGGGTGACGGGCGCATCGGGCTTGCGCATCGTGCCGCCTTCGGCCAGGAGCCGAAGCAGGTCTTGGACATTGACGATGCCGTCGGCGTTGAGGTCGTAGGCGACTTCGCTCGTGCCCCAGGCGGCGGTGAGGTCATTGACCGTGATGATGGTCTGGTTGGCGGCATCGTCGGCGTCGGGCGAGCCCGACTTGTCGTCGGCGTGACCCGCCGCAGCCGCGTTGAGCGCATCGAGGCGGGCCTGGATGGTCGGCGAGGCCGATGCGCTGGCCGAGGCCGGCGCCGGCTTGGCGCTGCCGTCCTTGTGCACGATCGCGCGGGACGATGTTCCGCGCACCATCGGGTCGAGGGGTGAACTGCATGAAGCGCATTCGTTGGCGGCGATGTGCATGGGGGTGCTCCTGCGGGAATGGCGGCTCGACCGGGACCGTGCGGTCATCGGGCCGGGAACGAAGCCGCGCGCGCGGGATGACGGGGCAAAGGCCGTGCCGCGCTGAATGCCGCGATGAAAGGTGCGAACGGCGGGCGAACGATGCGCGGCGGGCAGGGATTGCGCGGCAGGCGCAAGGCGAGCGCGATCCGTCACCGGGCCGATCGAGATGCCGGTGACGGCGCCGTGCGCCGGGCGGACCCGCGCGCGCGCGGCGGGGAGGCGGGGGCGAAACGGGGGACGCGGCGGAGTCGGGGAGGTGGAGGGAACCGGAGGGCGGCGGAGGGAACTGCGGGGAAGCGGGGCGAGTTGAGATTCGAGACGTGAGATCGGAGTCGTGAGACAGGAGATTTGAGATTCGAGATTTGAGATTGGGGATGCCGGATGGCCGTCAGCGCGCGGGGGTGGACCAGCCGGTGGAGGGCTTTCGCCGGGGGAGCTGGTCGTGGGCGGACGGTTCGGGTGCGCTGGCGCTGTCCTCGGCGCCTCGGGCGGATGGGCCCTTGTAGCCGTGGGCGATGAGGTAGATCTCGGTCGATTCGCTGCGGCTGGCGGCGGGCTTGAAGCCCTTCACCTTGTCGAACATCGCCCCGGCGCGCCTGAGCAGGTCGGGATAGGTCTCGCCCTCGAGGACCTTGATGACGAGATTGCCGCCCGGCGCGAGCAGTTCGCCGCAGCGGTCGAGGACGGCGAAGGCCAGCCGCGCGGAGGCGTGGTGGTCGATGGTGCGGTCGCCGGTGGTGGAGGGGGCCATGTCGGAGAGGATGACGGAGAAAAAGGGGTCGGGAGTCGTTCTCCCGCCGGACGAAGAAACGACTCCCGACCCCGTTTTCCTGATCGGCGCGAGCAGGTCGGCGGCGGAGGTGGTCGTGAAGTCGCCCTGGATGATGTGGATGTTGGATGCGCCGGGGATGGCGTCGATGGCCGCCAGGTCGATGCCGACGACGATGCCCTTGGGGCCGATGCGCTTCGCCGCGACCTGGAGCCAACTTCCGGGGGCGCAGCCGGCATCGAGGACGGCATCGCCGGGGCGGAGGACCTTGCGGCGGTCATCGATCTCGATGAGTTTGTATGCCGCGCGCGAGCGATAGCCCTCGGATTTGGCCTTGTGAAAGTAGTGGTCGTGGATTTCGCGGGGCATGGGGGGAGGATAGGCCGTGATCCGCGGTGGCGCGGGTCGGCGGTGGCACGGGCTTCCAGCCCGTGCGAAACTACACTCGAACGGGCTGGATGCCCGTTCCACCGAAGACTCGAACAGGCGGGACGCCTGTTCCACCAGTGCTCGGGCTGCGAGTAATGACCGGGACCGCGGATGACATCCTGCGCCTCAAGTCCTGCCCCCAGTGCGGCTACGACCTGGCCGGGCTGCCGGGGGCGCATGCGTGCGAGGAATGCGGCTTCCAGTGGTGCGACCAGACATTCAGCATGGGAATGGTGTCAGGAATGAGTGGAAGATCTCTGATCGCTTGGTATGTGGGAGCAGCGATTTTTCTGGTAGGTGCGACGACTGCCTTCCTCAGTCCGTTGCCGTCGATGCAACGCCGTTGGCTCATACTCTTCCCGATGGCCTTCGTCGTCATGATCCTTGGGCGTTTCCTGTTTGACATCGACCGATGGAGGTCAGGGCACGGCGACATGGCGTATCGCCGGCTCATCATTGCTCCGGATGGGTACGCAATTGCTCGCGGTGTCCGGATCATCCGACGACGACCGTGGCGGCCCACGCATCGCATTCGGTTCGAGATCATCGGCCGCCTGTATCGTCTGACCATCGAAGCCGCCGAACGACGGTGGCCGTTCCGCACAGAGTTCCGGGCGATCATCAGGCTCGAGAAGGCCCAGCAACAAGTCGTGAAGCAGCGGATCGAGCGGTACATCGAGGACGCCAGCGTGACCGTCCATGATTGAGTCATCTGCCGACATCCTGCGCCTCAGGTCCTGCCCCCAGTGCGGCTACGACCTGTCCGGATTGCCGGCGAAGCACTCGTGCCCGGAATGCGGCTTCGAATACGATGAGTTGATGGTCGCCATTCAGGCGTGGGCTCTGGATGATGAGCCGAAGATTGCCGCGCTCGTGTCCAGCGGGGTCCTGACGGGGCTCATGGCCCTCATGACGCGGACGATGATCGCGCGGGGGCCGGTGGGGTCGTGGATCGATGTGTGGCCGGCGGCGGGGCTGTTGATCTTCGGCGCGGGGTTCGCGGTCCTGTGCCGCCGGGCGTACATCCACCTGCGGGGCCGATCCGGGCTTACGCTGGTCCTTGCCGCGCGCGGCTATTGCGTGTTCGCGGGCGGCAAGGGCGAGCCGTGGCGGCCGTGGCTCGACCGCATCGAGGCGCCCGTGAAGCGCCTGCGAAAGGGCCGGTGGCGCCTGATCGTCCGGCGGCAGTTCGTGCGCCGCCTGGTCGACCCCCGGAGTTCGTTCGTGTTCACCGCCGATGTGCGCACCGCCGATACCGTGACCGCGCGCGTGCGGCAGTTCATGACAGGGGTGCTGTCGGAGGGCGGAAAGCCGGCGAAAGAGGCAAGGGATGGATGAGGCCGGGAGTGAACTTCGTCTGCTCAACTGCCTCCAGTGCGGCTATTCGCTGGTCGGCCTGCCGCGCGGCAGGGCGTGCCCGGAGTGCGGGTTTGATTTCGCAGAGGACACGCTCTTCGTCGAAATCAGCCGCGCTTCGTTCACGTCGGGGCGTCCGGACCACTTGGCTGGATTCGCTTCTGCCGGCATATTGTTCCTCGTGGCGATTATCGCTGTATTCGCCGGATTTCACGCGGTCTCCTGCAGCTTGTTCCTGATGGTCATCGGCTTGGGCATTTTCGGCCTTTCACGTCATGTGCTGCGCAATCCCCGGCGGCTGGTCGGCGGCCGGTCGCGTCGGCCGACACTCGTCCTGGCGACCAATGTGCGAGAGGTCCGAATCTATGACAGGGGATCGCTCTACTTCTGCCGCGGTTGGCGGCCCGGGTACTTCGCAGAGATTCGGCGGGGACCGTTCGGGCAATGGACGGGTGTGATCACCGAACGAATGAACGGCCATTCGAACCACATTGTTTCGATCACGTTCTCGGCAACGAAGGAGCAGGCAGCGCTGGTGCGCGATGAGGTGGTGCGCTGCATCGAGGCCGCTCACGCGTCGGTGCCGCATCGAGAACTCGAACGATGACTCAGGTCCGCGAGAATCCGTTCGCCCTTCGCACCTGCCCCAAGTGCGACTACGACCTGCGGGGACAGGTGGAAGCGCATTGCCCGGAGTGCGGCTTTCAATATGAATCCGGCGCGGTCGCGGTGTACGGCTGGCTGCCCGGGCGGCAGCCGGGGATCGGGCGGATCATCGTCGTCGGACTGCTGCTGCTCCTGCTCGCGACCGGCGCATGGCCGTTCACGGGGCGGCCGTTTCAGAGCCCCGACCTGATCGGCTTCTTCGTGATCACCGTCGTCTTCATCACCCTCGCGCGGCTGGTCCGCAACGCCGTACGCCGGCTGAACGAGCGCACGGAGGTCTGCGCCCTGCTCGGGCCGACGGGCTTCACCACGGTCATCGCCGGCCGCGAGCCGCGTCGGTACGCATGGCGTCGCGACCACCGGCTCAGAATCGATCTCAACGGGATGTTCTGGGTGCGGCTGTCGATCGTCGAGCACCGGCCGGGGCTGCGGGAGGATGTCGTGCGGCTGGACCTGATGTTCGACGGCTCGCGGCGGGAGATCAACGAGGTGGAAAGGATGGTGACGGAGTACATGCAGCCGAGCCGGGAAGCCGGGCAGCGGGCGGAGGGGAGCGGGGAATTTGAGATTTGAGATTTGAGATTTGAGATTTGAGACTTGAGATTTGAGATTTGAGATTTGAGATTTGAGATTGGAGATTGGAGATTGGTGATTGGAGATTGGAGATTTTAGAAGAGCGCGGCGGCCGGCCATCGCAAAATAAATCTGTCACCTTTTCCGCGCACGGGCGGGACGCCTTTGCCACCGCAGACAGACTCGCACGGGCAAGATGCCCGTGCCACTATGTCACACAAGGTCCGCACAGCGGTCCCTTCAAAAGATCCCCCTCTGCGATCTCTGCGCCTCTGCGGTGAATCCCCGGAGCTGAGATTTGAGATTTGAGATTTGAGATCTGAGATTTGAGATCTGAGATTTGAGATTTGAGATTGGGGACGTCACGGCTCGAAGATGCGCAGGCCCACTTCCTCCGGGTTGCTCACCACCGCGATGCGGATGTCGCCGTTGACCGTCCGCAGCGTGATCGCGTTGTCCCCGCCGTTGAGGGTCGCGTGCAGCGAGTCGTGGTCGGTGCCGGCGGCGATGGTCAGCGCGCCCAGACGCACACGGTGCAGAACCGCGCCATCGTCGGCCTGGGCGCTGATCGTGCCGCGCGATGAGCCGGCGGTGCGGAAGTCGATGTCGCCATCGGCGTTGGAGATGGTGATGGGCCGCGTGAGCGCCTGGGCGGTCATGAAGCGGATACCGCCGTCGGACGTGCGGATGGAGCACTCGCCGGCGACGTTGCGGACCTCGATCCTGCCGCGCTGGGTCAGGATCATCACGCCGTCGATGAGCGGGGCGTCGATGGTGATGTGCACGCGCTGGAAGTGCGGCTCGCCGTGCGTGGTCTCAGCGCGGACCTGGAGAATCGGGCCCAGCTCACCGGGCACCAGTTCGGCGCTGGTGGAAATCTCGGCCAGCGAAGCCGCGGCCTCGGCGCGGCGGTCGCCGCCGTGCAGGGCCACTCGCTCGAAGTGAACCGTCGCCCTGTCACCCTCATCGCGGCCGCGGATGATCACATCGCCGCCGAGGGAGGAGACGTCGATGGCCAGCGGCCCGCCGACATCGAGCGTCATGGTCTGCTCGGAGCGGGTGGCCTGGCACCCGGCGAGGAGCGCGGCAAGAAGGACCGGGATCGAGGCGACGATGCGGATCGGCGAGCGATGCATGAGCAGTCTCGGCAAGGAATGAACGTGACAGCGCCGGGTCGAGGGGAGGGCCATCGATCGAATCGTATCGGCCGGGGGCGGGGTGATGCTGCGGAAATGGGCTAGGATCGGGGGCAGGCAGGGAGGCGGCGAGGCATCAAGACATCCCGCCACGGCGGGTCTTCGACAAGGCATCGAGGCATGGAAAGGACACGAATGCGGCGAATCGACATGGTTGCGGCGCTGGCGGTGGTCGGGGGGATGCTGTCGGCGTGCGCGAAGGCCGACACCTATGTCATCACCCTGGATGAGCAGGCGGCGGCGGACTCCGCGGCGGTGTCGCCGCCGGCGATGGGGGATTTCGGGCAGGCGGCGGAGGGCCTCTCCGGGCGGCTGCTGGTCTTTTTCATCACCGAGACGGGCCCGCGGTGGCAGCGCATGCAGCCGCGCCAGGCGCCGTTCTTCGGCGCGCCGCAGCCGATCGCCTCGGTGGAGGTGAAGAATCTCAGGCCCGGGCAGACGATCGAGATCGCCCACGATGCGTTCGAGGCATCGTGGCCGCGCGACCTGGGGACCGTGGCCGGACCGGTGCGTGTGCAGGCGCTGCTGGACATCGACCGGACCGAGCGTTCCCACAACGCCGGGCCGGGCAACGTGTACAGCGATGTCGTGGAGGCGACGCTGGCGGCGGATGGGGCCGACCGCATCGAGCTGGTCCTCAAGTCGGTGGTGAAGAAGCTCGAGCCGCCCGCGACCGATCACGTAAACCTGCGCTGGGTGGAACTGCGCAGCGATCTGCTCAGCGCGTTCTACGGGCGCGATGTGGTCATGCGCGCGGGCGTGGCCCTGCCGCTTCAGTACTTCGAGAAGAAATACCCGCAGCGATCGTGGCCGGCGATCTACGAGATCCCGGGCTTCGGCGGCACACACTTCGGCGCGGCGGAATACGCCGAGATGTTCGCGCGACCGGGCATCGAGGCCGTCGCGCCCATGGCGGTGACGATCGTGCTCGATCCCGAATCGCCGCTCGGCCACCACGGCTTCATGGATTCACCCAACCACGGGCCGCGCGGCACAGCGCTGGTGACCGAGCTCATCCCGCACCTGGAAAAGGAGTTCCGGCTGGTGCCGAAGCCCGAGGCGAGGATCGTCACCGGCCATTCGTCGGGCGGATGGAGCTCGCTGTGGCTGGCCCTCCAGTGGCCGGAGGTCTTCGGCGCGTGCTGGTCCACCTCGCCCGATCCGATCGACTTCTCCGCCTTCCAGATGACCGATCTCTACGCGGACGCGAGCATGTACGAGATGGCCGATGGCGCGGACACGCCGTCCTATCGCGAGATCTCCGGGCCGCGCGGCGAGACGACGGTGCGCATGACCGTGCGGCAGGAGGCGATGATGGAATGGGCCCTGCACCCGCGCGGCGGCTCGGGCGAGCAGTGGGACACGTGGGAGGCGATGTTCAGCCCCCGGAACCCCGAGCATGCAGTGTCGGGACTGCCGCAGGAGATGTTCG
>Ga0299906_10000570_pt1 | contig 33710 bp, 40 predicted proteins | sample RVTome_14_FD_200259 | JGI IMG/M metagenome (GOLD analysis project Ga0299906, IMG submission 200259) | Soil microbial communities from uranium-contaminated site in the Upper Colorado River Basin, Wyoming, United States - RVT145D125 (version 2) ...
ACTGGCCCAGGAACGCCTCGACCAGGTCCTCGAGTTCGCCAGCACGCTGCTCTTCGACGTCCACGACGCCGTCGCGGAGCTGAAGGGCGCCACGCCGGCCCGCCGGCTCCTGGTCCAGCGCGCGGTGGCGCAGCTCGACCGCCTCGCGGCGGACAACGGCGGCGACCCCGCCGTCCGGACCCACCTGGCGGCGGGCTACGAGAAGCTCAGCGAGATCCAGTACGCCGACGGCAGCGCGCACCTGGGCGACAGCGACGGCGCCCTCGCCAGCCTGGCCAAAGCGCTGCGGCTCCGCGAGGCTCTCGCCGCCTCCGCCGCCAGCCGCGAGGCCCGCCGCGCCGTCGCGGCCGACTACTCGCGTCTCGCCGACATCCGGAGCTTGACCCGCGACCTGCCCGGCGCGGAGACCGACGCGCGGCGCGCCCTCGAGCTGTACGAGGCGCTGTGGCGCGAGGCGCCCGCGGACCCGGAGAGCCGGGCAGAGCTCGCGCACGCCCTCGCCGACGCCGCCGACGTCGAGCGGAAGATGGGGGCCAACGAGAAGGCGCTCTCGGGCCTGCGCCGCGCTCTCGAGCTGGAGCAGGCGCTGCTGGCGGAGAGCCCCGCAGACGCGGATCGGCGGCGGGCGGTGGTCACGACCTCGATCAGCCTGGCCGACCTCCACTACGCCGCGGGCGAGCCCGCGGCCAGCCTGGCCGCGCTCGACACGGTGCTCGACCTCGCCCGGGCTCAGGTCCGCGAACACCCCCACAACGCCCAGTACCAGGCCGACGTCGCCAGCGTCCTGAACCGGATGGGACACAGCGCGGGGGCTCAGGGCTCCCACTCCGAGGCGCTGCGCCGGTACCTCGAGGGCGAGGAGATCATCGCGGCCCTCTCCGCCGCCGACCCGGCCAACGCGCGCCTGCGGCGCAGCGTGGCGATCCACGGCACCAACGTCGCCCTGATGATGGAGACCCTGGGCGATCTGGCCGGTGCGGAGGCGCGCCAGCGGCGCTCGTTGGAGATCCACACGCGCCTCGCCGAGGCGGATCCCGAGAGCGTTCAGGCGCGGGACGACGTCGCCTACGTCCAGGCCGCGCTGGCCTCCGTGCTGCTGCAGGGCGCACGGCTCGCGCCTGCCGTCGAGCTGGCCCGGCTCGCCGTCGAGGCGCGGCGCCGGCTCGTGGCCGAGGATCCCACGAACGCCGAGTCGCGGTATCGCCTGGCGCGGGCTTACGCGCTCGCCGGCCGGATCCGGGAGCGTCAGGGAGACGGGGGCGCCGCGTGCGACGCCTACCGTCAGGCCGCCGACACGCTCGCGCCGGTCGAAGGCCAGGTCGTCGTGAGGGACCCGCATCTCGGCGTCGCGCTGGAGAAGCGCGCCGCGTGCAGCATCTGAGCATGCCGGCACCGAAGCCCCCGCCCGTGACCGACCTGCTGCACCGTTGGCGGGAGGGCGACCGGGAGGCGCTCGATCGCCTGCTTCCCCTCGTCTACGCCGAGCTGCGCCGGGCGGCCCGGCGGGAGGTGGCCCGGGAGGGCGGGGCGCACACGCTCCAGCCGACGGCCCTCGTCCACGAGGCCTACCTGCGCCTGTCCGGAGGCCCGGTCCGGGTGGACTGGGCGGATCGCGCGCACTTCGTCGCCGTCGCCGCGCGGGTGATGCGGGAGGTGCTGATCGACGCCGCGCGCGCCCGCCGCCGGAAGAAGCGCGGCGGGGACGCCGTGCGGGTGACGTTCGACGAGGCCATCGCGGGCTCGCGGGGCCCCGACCTCGACCTCCTGGAGCTGGATCGCGCGCTCACCGAGCTGGCCGGCCGCAGCGAGCGCAAGGCGCGGCTCGTCGAGCTGCACTTCTTCGGCGGGCTCGGCCAGGCCGAGCTGGCGGAGGCGCTCCGCATCTCCATCGCCACGGTCCAACGCGAGCTGCGCTTCGCGAAGGCATGGCTTCGGCGCGAGCTGTCCCGAGCCGAGCCCGCGCCGTAGGCCCCGCGCTCGATCCCACCCCCGGGGCACTTCCCCCCCACCTCTTTTGTTCCGCTCCGGTGATGGATCCGGGTGCGTTCTGACGCATACCCCTGGTGAGACACGTGGAGGTCGAGATGGAACGGCGCGCGAAGCGGGCGGGAACGGCGGTCCGGGGGGCGGCGGCCGCGCTGCTGGCGCTGGGGCCGGCGGAAGCCTGGGCCGGCCCCGGGCTCGGGAGCGCGGGCAGCCAGATCTTCCAGCAGGGTGGCGGAGGGTTCCCCGGCGACCCGGAGTCGCAGGTGAACAGCTCCTGCCTGGGCGATCACCTCGGGGAGGTGCTGGCCTCCGGCGACTTCAACTGCGACGGACACCAGGACCTCGCGATCGCAGCGCCGTCGGAGGACGACGCCTGCCTGCCCTACGAGGCGGGAATGTACGGGGAAGTCTACGTCCTCTACGGGACCGGCAGCGGCCTGAGCACCGCCGCCGCCCAGGTGTTGCAGAAGCAGCCGCGACTGCCGACTGCGTTCGGCACGGCGATGGCGGCCGGGGACTTCGACGGCAACGGGTGCAGCGACCTCGCGGTCGGGGCTCCCGGCACCTTCGAAGCGAGCCCCATCGCCGGGCGCGAAGGGGGGGGATCCGTCAGCATCTTCTCCGGCGGCCCCGGGGGGCTCACCCACTTCTTCGAGTACGACCAGGACACGGGCGCGATCCCGGGCGCCGTCGAGCTGGACGACCAGTTCGGCGCCGCGCTGGCCTCCGGCGACTTCGACAATGACGGCAACGACGACCTGGCGATCGGCGTCCCGGGCGAGGACGGCTTCTCGGGGGCCATCGTGGTCCTGTACGGTCACAACGACGGCCCCGGCGGCCGCGCCGACGGCCTCATCACCGCCCGCAGCGAGCTCGTCGACCAGAACAGCGACTACATGCCGGGCGGCAGGGAGGGCTGGGACCGGTTCGGCGCCTCCCTCGCCTCCGCCGACTTCAACGACGACGGCCACGACGACCTCGCGGTAGGCGTGCCCGGCGAGGACGACCAGGCGGGCGCGGTGGCGGTCCTGTACGGCTGGACGAACGGGCTCAGGCCCGAGAACGCCCCCCCGGGCCCGAACCAGGAGAACCTGAGCTCGCCGCTCTTCCAGCAGGGAGCGGGTCCATGGGACGGAGCGTACGGCGCCCTGGTCGACGAGGCCGAGGGCACCCTCTTCTACCCGGATCTCAACGCCGACCAGTTCGGCGCCGAGCTGACCACGGGCGACTTCAACGGCGACGGCTACGCGGACCTGGCGATCGGCGTGCCAGGAGAGGAGATCTCGGGCGGCCCCTCCAACTCAGGCGCCGTCCACGTCCTCTACGGCTGGGCGACCGGGCTGCTGCCCTGGAACGGACCGGGGTGGTGGGAGGGCGCCGCGACCGGCAACCAGCTCATGCCGGGCCCGCCATCGCGCGATGGGCGGTTCGGGTCGGCCCTGGCCGGTGCGGACTTCGACCTGGACGGTATCGAAGACCTCGTGGTCGGGCTCCCCACGTGGGACGACCTCCAGGGAGAGGTGTGGGTCGTCCGGGGCACCACCCAGGACGGCCTGCTCCTCGCGAACCGGACGACCTGGAGCCAGTCCCAGACCGGCAGCGGCGGCAGCGAAGCAGACGACCACTTCGGCGCCGCCGTCGAGACCGGGGACTTCGACGGCGACGGCGCGCCCGACCTGGCCGTGGGCGTCCCGGCGGAGGACCAGTGGGTGGGAGCCGTCAACGTGCTCTACAACGCCGGGGACGCGACGCCTCCGGAGATCGTCCCCGTGATCGAGGGGGCCGACCTCGACCAGGGGTGGATCCCGGTGACGCCGTCCGCCGACGGCTGGTACAACCGGACCATCCGGGTCTCCTGGGAGGTGAGCGATCCCGAGTCGGCCGTGACGTCGACCGGCTGCGGCGCCACCACCGTCGCGGCCGACACCGCCGGGACGGCCGTCACCTGCAGCGCCACGTCGACCGGCGGCACCTCGACCCGGTCGGTGACCATCAAGCGCGACACGGTGGCGCCCCTCGTCGCGCCGCAGCTCACGCCCTCCCCATCTCCTGCGGGGTGGAACCAGTCGGCCGTCACCGTCTCGTTCATCTGCACGGATGCCCTGTCGGGCGTCGGCTCCTGCGCCCCGCCGGCGACTCTCCCGAACCAGGGCGCCGACCAGCGTCTCGTGGGCTTCGCCAGCGACCGGGCCGGCAACTCCGCGAACGTCCCCGTCAGCGTGAGCATCGACCTCACGCCGCCCGCCCTCGTCGCGGGAGGCCCGTACAGCGTGCCCGAGGGCAACGCCGTGCTGCTCGACGGGAGCGGTTCGCGCGACGACCTCTCGGGCCTGGTCGAGCTGGTCTGGTTCCGCACGGCGGGTCTCCCCTTCCCGGGTGAGGCCCCCCTCCTGGGCCCCGACCCGGCCGAGCTGCGCGGGGAGGACGATGGCAGCGTCGCTGTCACCCTCGTCGGAACGGACGCCGCCGGCCTGTTCTCGCAGGCGTCCACGACGGTGGAGGTGCTGAACGTGGCCCCGACCGTGGACGCGGGCGCCGATCTCGAGATCGCCCCCGGGGAGACCATCCGCCTCGAGGGACGCTTCGACGATCCCGGCGCCCTCGACACCCACACGATCCACTGGGACCTCGGCGACGGCTCGTCGGCCGAGGGCAGTCTCACCCCCGAGCACGCCTGGAGCGCGCCCGGGGTCTACACCGTGCGCCTCAGCGTCACCGACGACGACGGCGGCACCGGCAGCGACGAGCTGAGCGTGAGCGTCGGGTGTCTCGGCGCCTTCACCGAGACCTTCGAGGCCTACGCACCCGGTGCCCGCCCGGCCGGCTGGACGGACTACCGCCGCTACCACCCGCGCCCGGCGGGAGCCTTCCGCACGGCGCGCGACGCCGACGAGATCCACTACGAGTCGCGCCGCGAGCGTTCCTCCTCCGAGTACCGCAGCGACGAGGCGCGGCTCTGGCGCGATTACGACTACGCCGGGCGCTTCGCCCTCACGGAGCCCGCTCGCGAGGGCGTCGGGCTGTTCGCCTACGCCGACCTGGCTGCGGGCCGCGGCTACCTCGTCCACGTCGAGGCGCCGCGGCATCGCCACCGCGAGGGCCGCGCACGCCTCTACGCCCTGCGCGGGCCCGGACACACCGAGCTGCTGGCTCAGGTGAGCTTCGCTCCCGAGCGGCTCGGCTGGCACGCGTTCCGGGTGCGCGTCGAGGAGGAGGCGCACGGCGTGCGCGTGCGGGCGCGGCTCTGGCACGCGGAGACCGACGAGCCCGAGGAGTGGAGCCTCGACGCGCTCGACCCCCACCCCCCCGAGTACGCCGGCGGCGTGGGCGTCTACGCCCGGAACCGGGGCGTGCGCTTCGACGACCTGCGCGTCGAGCCGCTGAGCCCGGACAGCGGCGTCTCCGGCGACCGGGACGGCGACGGTGTCTGCGACGCCGCCGACGTCTGCCCCTCCGTCGCCGACCCGGACCAGCTCGACACAGACGGCGACGGGATCGGCGACGCATGCGAGTCGTGCGAAGAGGCGGCCCTGCCGCCGCTCTGCCTCGTGACGTCGCCGCCCGCGGGCGGCCTGTGGCTGCGGGGCGACGCCGAGCTGCTGGACGAGGGCGGCCGCTGCCCGGCCGGCGCCGTCCGCCTCGGGCGCGGCGGCGTTCTGCACGCCGTCACGCCGCCCGTCCCCGAGCGGGGCACCTACTCCATGCAGCTCCGGGTCCGCGCGGACCGGTCCTTCGGCGGGCGCCGGCACGGGAGCGGCGGCCTGCTGGTGTGGCTGGGCCGCCGCCCGTTGCGCCTCGACATGCAGCGCGACGCGCCGGAAGGCGAGTGGTGGTGGACGGAGCCGGTGCGCGTCCACCTGCGCGGGGGAGCGCACGAGCTGGCCGTGGGGTCGATCGGCCGGTGGCCCATCGACGTCGAGGCGGTCCATCTGCAACCGTCGTTCGGGTGCGACGAGGAGCACGACTGCCGCGAGCATCACCACGGCGGGCGCGACGGGGACGCCGAACACCGCGGACGTCGCTGAGCGGCTCCGGCGCAGTCTCGCGCCGGTGGCGGGGCCGCGCGAGCCTGCGCCGTGTGCTGCTCCACCGGGAGCCTGCGCGTCCTCGTCGAGCCCGACGGGATGGGTGGTAGTCTAAGGCCCGTGACGGACGCCCGGACCGCGGCCGAGGCCGTTCCCGCCGCGCCTGACATCGACGAGAACGGCGTGGATCGGGCTCAGATCCGCGCGATGCTGGCGTTGGCCCCGGCGGAGCGCCTGCTCGTCATTCAGAACCTCGCGGACTCGGTCACCGAGATTCGCAGGCTCAATGGAACAGGCGCGGTTCGCTGAGCTTCTCCGGAAGCTCGCCTCGAACCAGGTCGAGTTCGTGGTCGTGGGGATGATGGCGGGCGTGCTCCGCGGAGCCCCCGTCCTGACCCTGGACCTCGACATCGTCCATCGCAGGACCCCGGACAACGTGAAGCGACTGCTCGGAGTCCTGAGCGACCTCGAGGCGACCTACCGTCACGACCCACGCGGCCTGCGGCCGGGCGAGTCGCACCTCATGAGCGAGGGCCATCAGCTGCTCTCGACGCGTCTCGGCGACGTCGATTGCCTCGGCGCGGTGGGCCACGGGGAGACCTACGACGACCTGCTCGAGCACGCTCCCGAGATCAGCCTCGGGGACGCGCTCCGCGTGCGAGTGATCGACATGCCCACGCTCATCCGGCTCAAGGAGGAGGCGGGGCGCCCCAAGGATCTGGCGGCGCTGCCTGTGCTGCGGGCCACGCTCGACGAGTCCGGGCGACAGTAGACCGGTCCCCACGGTCAGCCGACGAGCCAGCCGGCCAACCGGTGCCACGCCTCGCTCGGACCGATCACCGCGCCGCGGAGTGCCGGGCGCGCCGGCAGACGCCAACTCGCGGTGCCCCCGTCGGTGAGGTTTCACCACTCCGCATGACTCCTGTCCCCGCTCCAGGCACGCCGAGTCGCTGGCTCAGCTCCGGCGCGGGCTGGCGAGCGACCCGCTCTACCTGCTCGGGCGAGTCGGCATCGGAGGGGTGCTGTGCAGGCTGGGACAGGTGGAGGCGGGCTGCGCCGAGCTGGAGGAGGTGCTCAGGATCGATCCGCAGTTCGGGCCGGCGCTCGGTAGCCTCGGCCGCGAGCACGCGCTGCACGGGCCTGCGGATCGAGCGCGGGAGCTGGCCGAGCGGACCTACGCCTCGCTTCCACGCCATCCGAACGCGGCCGGATTTCTCGCCGGCATGCTGCACGTCGCCGGCGAGCGCGCCCGCGCCCGGGAGGTGCTGGAGTCGCTGGCGCGCGAGAGCGAGTGGAGCTTTGCCCCGGGCCCGGGCCGAGTCTCACGTCGTCCGCGGGGAGATGGACGCCGCGATCGATCGCATCGCGCGAGCGGCGGCGGGGCCTTTCGGGTCCTCGAGCCGATCGCGAACCTCAGGGCAGATCGATCTTGAGGTCGACCACCGGCGTCCCGTCGATGACCTCGATCGGGCCGATGCGGAGACGGGTCCCTTCCAGGGCGAGAACGGTCACGGGATGCAGGCCGAGCGGATTCGGCCGATCCGGAGAGCGCGTCGCGAACACGCCGGTCAGGGGATTGCGTCGATCCGATCGAGGGTGAACCTTCAGGACCTCGCGGTCCGCCCTGTGGAGCCAGGTGACGACGATCAGGCGATCGCCGACCCTCAGACCCTGGAGCCCGTCTGCGAGGGCCGGCTCCAGCTCGAGCCAGGCGTCGGGGGCGCCCTCGGACCCCTGTCGGGGCGCCTCCCGCAGCGTCTTCAGGTCCGATCGGATCACGCCGATCCGGTGTAGCGGGCCGAGGGGGCTCGCGGCCGTGTTCTCGTCGTTCATGGGGCTTCCCGGCGTCATCCTCGCACCGATCCGGCCTGATGAACCCGAGGCCCGCGGTGAGGTCCCCCACCGGGTTCGTCTGAACCGCACCGACTTCCCGGTCCGGGTGCCGGCTCCGGGCGATCGCGAACGACCAGGCCGATCAGGCCGAACCCGCCGCCGGATCGACCCAGGCGAGGCCATCCACCTCCGCGAAGTGGCGGTCGAAGGACAGCAGCTCCGCGCCCGACTCCACGGCGTGGGCCCCACTGATGGTGCCGCTGATGTGGTAGGCTAATACCATGCATACTACCATCGACAAGGCCGGCCGTGTGGTGGTTCCCGCGGAGATGCGCAAGCGGCTCGGGCTCGAGCCCGGTACAGAGATCGACCTGATCGTGGAGGGGTTCACCCTGCGTCTGGCGCGGGCCGTTCCCGGCCCGGAGCTGGCGAGGCGTGGAGATCGGCTCGTGGCTCGCCCCAGAGTCCGGAAGGGGAAGCGACCCCGGGTCGACGTGGCGGCGCTGATCGACGAGGAGCGCGACCGATGGCCGCGCTGAAGAACGCGTTCTTCGATACCAGCGTCCTCGTGGCGGGCATGGTGGACCTGGGCGACGACTCCGAGGCCGCCCTGAAGGTGCTCGACGCGATCGCGGACGGCCGGATCGAGGGGCCCGGAACGGCGTGGCACTGCTGTCTGGAGTTCTTCTCGGTGACCACGCGCCTCCCGGAGGAGTACCGACTCGAGCCGGAGACCGCCCTGCGATTCCTGAGGGAGGAGATTCTCCCGCGGTTCGCCGTGCTCCAGCTTCCGGAGGCCGCCTATCTCGACTTCCTGACCGTCGCTGTCGGCGACGCTGCGTCCGGCGGGCGCATCTACGATGCGCACATCGCCGAAGTCGCCAGGCGTTCCGGCGCGCCGATCGTCGTCACGGACAACCGCCGCCACTTCACGTCGCTGATGCGACACGGTGTCCGCGTGCTCGATTCGGCCGAGTTGGCCGAAGAGCTGGGAGGTCGCTGAGGGCGTGAACCGCACCGGACGCCCGACGGGGCCCGCTCCCGATCGCGAACCTCAGGGCAGATCGATCCTCAGGTCGACCACCGGCCTCCCGTCGATGGCCTCGATGGGGCCGATGCGGAGACGGGCTCCTTCCAGGGCGAGAACGCTCACGGGATGCAGGCCGAGCGGATTCGATTCGGCCGATCCGGCCTGGTGACGAGGCCCGCGGTGAGGTCCCCCTCCGGGCTCCTGCGAATCGCACGGATTCCCCGGTCCGGGTGCCAGCTCCGTTCCTCGCGAACGAGGACTCCGATCAGGCCGAACCCGCCGCCGGGTCGACCCAGGCGAGGCCATCCACCTCCGCGAAGTGGCGGTCGAAGGACAGCAGCTCCGCGCCCGACTCCATGGCGTGGGCCGCAATCCAGATGTCGTTCGTGGGGAGGGGTCGCCCCTTGCGCTTCAGCGCCGCGGCGATGCGGCCGAACCGGTCCGCGGTCACCAGGGTGACCGGCAACAGCGAAACGTAGGGATTGGCGAGGAAGCTGTCGAGATCGCGCCGGTTCGACTCGTATCGCGAGCCATTCCGGAACCCGAACAGCAGCTCGCCGGCCACGACCGTCGACAGGAGAACCTGCTCGGCGGAGCGGATCCGCGCCGCGACGCCGGCGTCACCGCGGAACAGCGCCGCGTAGGCGTTGGTGTCGAGGAGGACCCTCAGCCCCACAGCGACTCGTCCAGCGTCTCGCAGGCGGCGATGCTGTCGAGAAGCTCCCGCTCCTGCTCCACCGACCACTTGCCGACGAACGCGTCCAGCGTCGACCCCACCGTGCCAGCATGCTCAGGCGCTTCGAGCAGCCCCGCCCCCCGACGCATCAGCAGCAGCGCAGCCTTGTTCAACGAGAGGCGCTCGCGCCGAGCGACCTCCCTGAGGCGCCGCTCCAGCTCCTTGTCGAAACCCCTCAGAGAGAGCTGCTGCATGTGGCCTCCAAAATGAGTCATTTATGACTCATTTTGAATCATAGGGTGACTCGATCTCGCAGGCAATCGAAGACGCGTGGTGCTCGAGCGGTGGGAGAGCCCAGACCGAGAGTCGCGCGCCCCCTGAGGCAGCGGGCGGAGGCGTCTCGGCGGGCACCCCGTACTCGCTGCCGAACCCGAGCTCGCGACTCGCACGGATTCCCCGCCGCAGGTTCTCGTCCCGCCGCGGCGTCGCCAGCGCCACCCTCGGCGCGGTCAGGTCCCCCTCCGAGCTCAATGTGAATCGCACCGATTCCCCGGCGGGTCTCGTCCCCGTCGGCCTCGAGCAGGAACACCTCGTCGGGCTCGACGGCGGCGGCCTGGCGCCGCGCCGCGGCTCGTTCCCCAGGCGGACGCCTCGGCCCTCCCAAGCGACGGCTCGTTCCCTGGGCGGACGGTTCGTGCTCGAATGGCGCCGTGACCGACACCCCCGCGAGCGGCTCGCCGCACCGGGCGGCCGCCGTCAACGTCGACCGGATCGCGGAGGTCCGCAGGCGTGAGAACGGCCGCGACTGGGAGCTGCGCCTGGAGCCGCCAGTGAACAGCGTGCTTCCCATCGGCCGCACCCGGCTGGCGGCCCTGTGGGCAGCCTTCAGCGAAGGGGCGCCCTGACCGGGGCCCTCCACGGCCGGGTCGCCGTCGTGGCCCTGGGGGAACCTCGACGGCAGCAGCCCCGACTGCTGGCGCTACATGGCCAACGAGGAGTCGGGCCTGGAGGTCGAACCCGCCGACTACCGCTGAGCGGCGTGTCGGCGAGCGGCGTCGCCTCCCGACCCCCGTCGATCGGCACCTTCATAGCACCCCCGGGAGTCGGCAAGACCGTCGTTTGGCACACACCTGGTCGCGGAGCGCGGTCGGAGCACCCTCATCCTCGTGCACTGGCAGCCGCTGTTGGACCAGTGGCGTGCTCAGCTCTCCCCGTTCCTCGGGATCGACACGGCGGCGATCGGCCAGATCGGCGGGGGAAGCGCGCGCCGAACGGGCGACTCGACGTCGCCATGATTCCAGAGCCTCGCCCGGGGCGGGCGGGTCGCTGATCTCGTCGCCGGCTACGGCCACGTCATCGTGGACGAGTGCCACCACGTGCCCGCCGTCTCCTTCGAGCGCATCCTGTCCGAGGTCAGGGCGCGCGACCTCGTCGGCCTCACGGCCACACCGCATCGGCGGGACGGCCATCACCCCATCATCGAGATGCAGCTCGGCCCCGCCCGCTTCACGGTCGAGCGGCCCATCGCCCTCCGCGCCGCCGCCAACGTCGCTCTCGAGTCGGTGAGGTTCTCTTCCGGATTCCATGTGAGCCGCACCGATTCCCCGCTGCGGCTCCGCTCGTCAGGACCCCTCCGACCCGTCCGGGCGGCCCAGCCGCGGGCACCGCTGTGCCCTTGTGAATCTCACCGGTTTCCCGGTCGGCATCGGCGGGCACGGACTCGGGCCCGTTCGGCCCGCCCCCGCAAGGACAGGCCCGCGGTTTCCTGTGAATCGCACCGATTTCCCGGTGCCGCTCCCGCGACCCGGGTTGTCCCGCTTCCCGCGGCGGTCTGGCGGTGCGCATGCGGGGCCGCCGGCGGTTCCGCGCCCTGACACCCTGTTGCCGTTCGCGCTACTGCTCGGCCTCGAGCCCCCCCCGCCGACCTCGCTGAGAAGACCGGCCACCCCAGCCGTTACACGCCGTTTACAGAAGAACCCCCTCCCGGCGTCCACCCTCTGAGTGTCGAGGCGGCGAGCGACGCCTCGCCGGCCCGGACGAATCAAAACCGAAAGGAGCCGAGGTCATGGGTACTCTTCGAAGCCGAGCGATCGGGGCGAGCATCCTCGCCCTGCTGGCCGCATGCCTTCCTTCGAGCGATGCGGTGCGCGCCTCGAGCGCGGCCACGCCGCCCCCGGCGCGCGCCCCCATCATCCAGGTGGCGCTGCTCCTCGACACCAGCAACAGCATGGATGGCCTGATCGACCAGGCGCGCTCGCAGCTCTGGAAGGTCGTCAACGAGCTCGCCTCGGCGCAGCGCGACGGCGCGCCGGCCGAGCTGCAGGTGGCCCTCTACGAGTACGGGAACAACGACCTGCCCGCGACCGAGGGCTACATCCGCCAGGTGCTCTCCTTCACCACCGACCTCGACCGCGTCTCCGAGGAGCTGTTCGCCCTCACCACCAACGGCGGCGAGGAGTACTGCGGGCGCGTCATCGGCACGGCCCTCGACGCCCTGCCCTGGTCCCGGCGTCCCGACGCGCTGAAGAGCATCTTCATCGCCGGCAACGAGCCCTTCACCCAGGGCGACGTCGACCCCGCGGTCGCCACCCGTCGCGCGGTCGGGTTGGGCGTCATCGTCAACACCATCCACTGCGGACCGCGGGAGACCGGCATCGCGGGCGGCTGGGAGCAGGGCGCGCGGATCGCCGACGGCTCGTTCATGACCATCGACCAGGATCGGGCCGTGGCTCACGTCGCCGCCCCCCAGGACGCCGAGATCGCGCGCCTGGGCGAGGAGCTGAACGGCACCTACGTGCCCTACGGCGGCGCCGGCGCCGAGGGATCGAACCGCCAGGAGGTCCAGGACTCCAACGCGAGCAGTGTGGGAGCCGGAGCCGCCGTGCAGCGCGGGATGGCCAAGGCCTCGCGCCACTACAAGAACGCGGAGTGGGACCTCGTCGACGCCGTCGAGCGCGGCGACGTGAAGCTCGAGGCCCTCGCGGAGAGCGAGCTGCCCGAGGACATGAAGGCGATGACGCCCGACGACCGCAAGCGGCACCTGGCCCGGAAGTCGGAGCAGCGGGAGAGCCTGAAGACCCGGATCCAGGAGCTCGGAGAGCAGCGCAAGCGCCACGTCTCCCGGGTGCGCGCCGAGCAGGCGCGGTCCGCCGGCGAGGACTCCGCCGAGGCCACCCTCGACCTCGCCCTCATCGCCGCCCTGAAGGAGCAGGCCCGGAAGAAGGACATCGAGCTGGGTGAGAAGGAGGAGCATTGAGCGTCCCCGGGCTCTCGAGGGACTCGAGGAAGCGACGGATCGCCCCCTCGGTCAGCAGGAAGCCGCCGAGCCTCTGCTCCCCCGACACGAGGGTCGGGATCGAGCGGACGCCGGCCTCGCGCGAGCGCCGGAGGTTCGCCAGGTACTCGACCTTCTCGACGGCGACGTGCGGGAACTCGTCCAGAAGCTTCGAGAGCCAGTGGCCGGCCAGCCGGCAGCGGGGGCAGAGAGCCGAGTGGAAGAAGGTCACGGTCGTCATCGGCTGCCTCCTCGCGTGGCGGGAGGCACGTCGGACCCCCGCCCCGGCGAGGCCAGCGAGACGAGCTTCCGCCCGACGCCCAGGACGGCGGCCGCCGCGACGACGGCTGTCGACGCGGTCTTCGCCGACTGCGGGGGGAGCGCCAGCCATGCGAGGACCACTCCGAACCCTCCGAGAGTGAAGACCCAGCCGACGAAGCGATGCACCCGCTGCCAGTCGAAGGGCTCGTCTTCCGCCTGCCAGGGCGACATCAGCTTCGGCAGGAGGTTGCCCCAGACGGACATCGAGATGCCGAAGGCGAGCCACCACGCCTGGCGCAGGAGCGGCCTCCATCCGGGGTCGAGGGCGCCGACCGCGATGGCCAGCCGGGGGCCGAGGGACGCCAGGAACATCAGGCCGATCCAGGCCACGCACGTGCGGTACCAGTCCAGGATCGCCGCCCTCTCTCTCGCGCGGTCGCCCGCCTGTGCGACCTCGACGAACGCCCACAGGGCCGGCGGGAAGCCCGCCGTGAAGAGCCAGGTCCCCAGCCGGTCCGGTGCCACCGACCAGCCCCAGAACGAGAGGGCGCCGACGACGGCGACGGACGCCCACGCGAGTGTCTTTCGACTCGGCACGCGTCAGGCCTTCTCGATCGCGCCGTCGGGGGGAATCGGCCGCCGATGGCGGCGTCTGCGCTCGAACCCGAACGAGTCCGCGAAGCCGAGCAGCGCATCCTCGAGCACCGAGATCTTCAACCGGTACGTGATGGTGGTGCCCTTCTTGTCGGCGTCCACGAGGTCGGCCTCGCGCAGGACGGCGAAGTGCCCCGACATCGTGGCCTTGGACAGCGGGAACGACTCGGCGAGCTCTCCGGCCGTCAGCGGGCGCTCGCGCAGAAGCTGGAGCACTCGGCGGCGGGTCGGGTCGGCCAACGCCCGGAACACGCTCGACATGTTTTGGAAATTAGCTAATTACCGAATGAATGTCAAGCCGTTCCCCATCGGACTGCTAAACTGAATAAAGGGTGCGGCGGCGAGTGCTCGTGATCGAGGACGACCGGGCCATCCGCACCGGGCTGGTGGACGCGCTCTCGTACGGCGGCTACTCGGTGCTCCAGGCCGACCGGGGCGACACGGGGCTGGCGAAGGCCCTCCACGCCTCGGTCGACCTGGTGCTGCTGGACCTGATCCTGCCCGGCCGCGACGGCTTCGAGGTGCTCGAGGAGCTGCGCGCGGCCCGCCCCACGCTGCCGGTCATGGTCCTCACGGCGCGCGGCGAGGAGAGCCAGCGTGTCCGCGGCCTGAAGCAGGGCGCCGACGACTACGTCGTCAAGCCCTTCGGCGTGCAGGAGCTGCTGGCGCGGGTCGAGGCGGTGCTGCGCCGCTCGCCCGGGCGTCCGAGCGACGTGCGCGAGCTGAGGCTGCCGGGGATCCGCATCGACCTCGACGAGCGGCGCGTGGTCCACGAGAGCGACGGCTCGAGCGAGGAGCTCTCGGCCCGGGAGGCCGAGCTGCTGCGCTTCCTCGCCATCCACGCGGGCCGGGTCGTCTCGCGGGAGGAGCTGCTCTCGCGGGTGTGGGGCCTCGACTCGAAGGTGGTCCAGACCCGCACCCTCGACGTGCACGTGGCACGCCTGCGCGAGAAGCTGCGCGACGACTCGGTGGCCCCGCGGATCATCCGCACGGTCCGGGGCCGGGGCTACCAGCTGAGCACGACGGACTCCGGCCCATGACCCGGCCCTGGCAGACATGGACGGCCTTCGCCGCGTTCGCGCTCGCCGTGCTCGCGGCCATGAGCTGGGCGACCGCCACGGTGCTGCGCCTCGAGCGCGAGCAGGACGAGGCGCGCCGCGACAGCCTGCTGGAGGAGAACGTGCGGCTGGCTCTCTGGCGCATCGAGTCGGCGCTGACGCCGCTCGTGGTGCAGGAGAGCGCCCGCCCGCACTTCGTCTACAGCGGGCGCTACTCCACCGCGCGCGCCCTGAGCGCCGACTTCGCCGTGCTCGCGCCGGGAGAGACCGGCGCCGAGTCCCCGCTCCTCCGCAGCCCCCCCAACTACGCCCGCCTCCACTTCCAGTTCGACGCCGGCGGCGCCCTCAGCTCCCCCCAGGTTCCCGGCACCGGCGCGGACCGGGAAGCTCCCCACGCGCGGCGCCTCGCCGCCCTGGCGGCGAGCGTCACCCGCCCGGATCTCGTCGACCGGCTCGAGACGGCGCCCCGGCTCGGGGCCATCGCCGTCGAGGCCCGCGCCCGCCGCCCTTCCGTCGAGGAGTTCCCCGCCCGGGCCAAGGGCAAGGCCGAGTACCTGTCCCGCGCCGCGAACGTCGTGCAACAGCTGGCGCTGCCCGGTACGGGCGCGACCGGGCCCACGCTCAGCGCCGTGGAGGGCACGGCGATGCAGCCGCTGTGGGTCGGCGACACGCTGCTGCTGGCGCGGCGCGTCAGTGTAGGCGAGCAGGACCTGGTCCAGGGCTGCGTTCTCGACTGGGAGGCCCTCGAACAGCAGCTCGCCGCCTCGATCGCCGACCTGCTCCCCGAAGCCCACCTGGTGCCCGCTTCCGGCAGCCCCGTCGAGGAGGAGCGGCGGGTCGCGGCGATGCCCCTCACCCTGATCCCCGGTCCCCGGCCGGCGTCCCCGGACGACGCGCCGGCGCCGCTGCGCATCTCCATGCTCGTCGCCTGGGCCGGCGTGGTCCTGGCGATCGGCGCGGTGGCCGCCGCCCTCGCCGGCGTGCTGGCGCTCAGCGAGAGGCGGCGCGTCTTCGTCTCGGCCGTGACCCACGAGCTGCGCACCCCGCTGACCAGCTTCCGGATGTACACCGAGATGCTGGCGAGCGGCATGGTGCCCGACCCGGCGAAGCGAGCCGAGCACCTCGAGCGCCTCAAGGGCGAGGCGGAGCGGCTGGCCCACCTCGTCGAGAACGTCCTCTTCTACGCCCGCATCGAGAGCGGCCGGGCCCGGGCCTCGGTGGAGCCCGTGGCGCTGCGACCCCTCGTCGAGCGGCACGCCGAGACCCTGCGCGACCGCGCCGCGAGGCTGGGCCTGCGGCTCGAGGTCTCCGCCGAGAGGATCGAAGCCACGGCAGCGGTCTCGGCCGACCCGGGCGGCGTCGAGCAGATCCTGACGAACCTGGTGGACAACGCCTGCAAGTACGCCGCCGCGGGAGGCGTCGTGAGGCTGCAGCTTTCTGACCGCGGCGACCGGGCCGAGGTCCTGGTCGAAGACGACGGCCCCGGCCTGTCCCGCCGCGACCGCCGGCGCCTGTTCCGCCCGTTCTCCAAGTCGGACCGCGAAGCTGCGGCGAGCGCCCCCGGCATCGGCCTCGGCCTGGCGCTCAGCCGGCGCCTGGCGCGGGCGATGGGAGGGGAGCTGCGCCTGGATCCTGACTACCGGAGCGGGGCGGCGTTCGTTCTCAGCCTGAGGCGGCTGGGCGGGAGCTCGTCGCGACCAGCCCTCTGACGGTCGGACAGCCTCGGGAGTGCGGTGGGGTTCCCTCCGGGCTCGTGTGAACCGCACCGAACGGCCGTGGGCGTCTGAGGCGCCTGCGCGCGTGGCCGCGTGGAGGGGCTCTCCACGTCACGCCACAGGCCTTCGGGAGACTCGGCGGCCTCCGCCGGTGTTCCCGTCGACAGCCAGACGAGAGAGGTGAGCGTCAGGGCCGACGTCACGGCAGCTCGTGTCACGGCTCACCTCCTCGCGACGACCGGCCCAGTGGGCCTCGCCGGCGCCATGCAGAGGAGCAGGACGGCTCGGGCATCCTGTCGTGCAACCCCTGCACGGACGTCGGGTCGACGCTCGCGGAGAGCTGTGTCACCATCGCGCTCGGGAGAGACGGTGGCGGAGCCAAGGGGAGGGAATGAGCGATCCGCGGGAGACCGCGACGGGCTGGGGCTTCTGGCGGTGGTCTCTGACGGCCGCGGCCGTGGTGCTGCTGCTGGCCGGCGTGAACGCTGGCCAGCTCACGCTGGCGCTCCGCATCAAGGGGCAGCCGGCGCCCCTCGGGCTCTTCCTTCTGGTCGAGTGCGTCGAGTGGGGACTCTGGGCGCTCGCGGTCGTCGGTATCCTGCGCCTGGAGCGCCACCTGCGACGGGGCGGGAGCGCGTTGCGCGGGCGCCTCGGGGTCCACGCCTCGGTCGCTCTCATCTGGGCCGTTCTCCACGCCAGTTTGATGGTTGGGCTGCTCCTGGCGATCGACCCGAGCTGGGAGGGCGTCCCCTGGGCGCACGGCCTGGCCTCGCGCCTGAGCCTGAAGCTGCCCGCCGCGCTCGGTCTCTACGCCGCCGTGCTCGCCGTGGTGCGATTCACCCGCTTGAGGCGCGAGAGGGAGCAGAGCGCGCTCCGCGAGGCGCGGCTCGAGGCGGGGCTCGCCGAGGCACGTCTCCGCGAGCTGCAGGCCCAGCTCCAGCCGCACTTTCTGTTCAACGCGCTGCACACGGTGGCGGGCCTCGTGCGCGCGGGGCGCGGCGCGGACGCCGTCGACACCGTCACGCGGCTGGCAGCCCTGCTGCGCCGCGCCGCCCGCCGCGGCGAGCGCTTCGAGACGCCTTTCGAAGAGGAGCTCGACTTCGTTTCCGACTACCTCGAGATCCAGCGACGGCGCTTCGGCGCCGGCCTCGCGGTCGCCGTCGAGGTCGCCCCGGACGCACGGCGCGCGCTGGTGCCGAGCATGCTGCTGCAGCCCCTGGTGGAGAACGCGCTCCGGCACGGCGCCGACCCCGAGAGCGGCCGCGTCGAGCTGAGCGTCGTGGCGCGGCGCGAGGGCGGTCGGCTGCGGCTCGAGGTGCGCGACCGCGGTCCCGGCTTCGGAGCCACCCCCGGGGCCGCGAGTGGCCTGGGGCTGTCCAACACCCGGGCTCGCCTCGAGGGGATGTACGGCGGTGAGGCCGCCCTCGAGACGCGGGATACCGCGCCTGGAGCCTGCGTCGTCGTGACGCTGCCGTTCCGCATCGACGAGATCCGCGCAGGAGGCGCCGATGCGGCCTGATTCTCCGACCGGCGCTCCGATCCGGACCCTCGTCGTCGACGACGAGCCCGTGGCCCGGGAGACCCTGACGGGCCTGATCGCCCGCGAGCCCGACCTGGAGCTGGTGGGGGAGGGGGCGGGCCGCGCGGCATCCCGGCTCGCGCGCCGGCTGAAGCCCGAGCTGGTGTTCCTCGACGTGCGAATGCCCGGTCTCGACGGCCTCGCTCTCCTCGCCGGGCTCCCCGAGCCGCGCCCCCTCGCCGTCATGGTCACGGCTTTCGAGGAGCACGCGATCGCGGCATTCGACGCCGGCGCCGTCGACTACCTGCTGAAGCCCTTCAGCGACGAGCGCTTCGCCCACAGCGTCGGCCGGGCGCGGGCGATCCTGCGGGCGCGGCAATCCGCGCCGGGGGCTCCCGTCCGTAGAAGGCTGGCGGTCCCGGACGGCCCCGGCACGCGACTGATCGAGTGCGGCGAGATCGACTGGATCGAGGCCGCGGGGAGCTGGGTCCGCGTCCACGCCTCGGGGCGCCACCACCTGGTGCGGGGCAGCGTGGCGAGCCTGCAGCGCGTGCTGGACCCCGAGCGGTTCTTCCGCGTCCACCGCTCGGCGCTCGTCAATCTGGACCGGGTGAAGTCGCTGGCCCCCTGGTCCCACGGAGACTGGCTGCTGGAGCTGCACGACGGGACCGAGCTGCGCCTGAGCCGGACGCGGCGGCGCGGCCTGGAGCGCCTCGTAGGCCGCCTTCACACCGCCTGAGGCGTCCCGCTCGGACGCGCCATGAGCGGCTCGCGCCCCGAGAGTCCAGCTGGTACCCCGGCCCTCGCCTCGCGTGCGGGTTCCGGCGCAGACTGCGCTCGGGGTAGGGGAGGATGAGTGTGGCAACGAGGGGGTTGACGCTGAGCCTGGTCCTGGCGCTCGGGCCGTCGTCGTCGGTCGCCGCAGACGGCGACCTGGAGCGACTGCTGGAGCTCCACGCTCAGGGGATCGAGGCCCATCGCCGCGGCGACGCCGCCACGCTGCTGGCGAAGGTGGGCGAGCAGTTCCTCAGCGTCGACGACGGCAGCGTGCGGGAGCACAGCCGCGCGGAGCTGCAGGCGACGTTCGAGGAGTACCTGGGCAGCACGCGCTTCGACGTCTACCGCGACACCCGGCCGCCGGAGGCGCGCGTGGCGGACGACGGCAGCCTCGGCTGGGTGATCGCAGAGGTCGAGGCCTCGGGTGTCCAGACGACCGCCGACGGCGGCGAGCGGCCGATCCGCTTCCGGAGTGCCTGGGTCTCGCTCTACGGGAAGGTCGACGGGAGCTGGGTACTGGTCGGCAACGCCTCGAGCGTGAGCCCATGAGCGCGTCGCTGCTGCTGGCCGGTATCCTGTCGGCTGTCCAGGCCGCCCCGGTCGAGGAGCCCGCCGATACGCTGAGCCTCTTCCGCGAAGGCGCCGCGGCGCTCCGCTCGGGCGATGCCGCGACGGCCGTCGGGGCGCTGAGCGCTGCGGCCGAGCGCGCCCCGCGCCAGCCCACGATCCTCTTCTTGCTGGCCCGGGCCCGGGCGCGCGCCGGCGACGCCGAAGCGGCCCTCGCCGCACTCGAACGGGTCGCGACCCTCGGCGGCGCGCCGGCCGCTGCCGAGGAGGAGGATCTCGAGGGGCTGCGCGGCGAGCCCCGCTTCGAGGCGGTGCTCGAGGCCTTCGCCCGCAACGCCGAGCCGATCGCAGGCGCCGAGGTGGCGTTCCGCCTGGAGCGCGATCTGATCCCCGAGGGCATCGCCTGGGACGCCGCCGAGAAGGTCCTCTACCTGAGCAGCACCTGGGGCCGCAAGGTGGTGCGCGTCGACGCCTCGGGCGACGCCCGTGACTTCGTCCCGGAGGCTGGGGACGGCTTGCTGGGCGCCCTCGGCATGGAGGTCGATCCCCGTCGCCGCTGGCTCTGGGTCGCCCATGCGGGCGGCGCAATGGGTTTCCGCGTTCCACCGGGCGAGGACGCCCCTCCCACCGCCCTCGACGCCTGGGACCTTTCCAGCGGCCGCCGTGTGGCGCGCCATCTCCCCCCCGGTGAAGGGGAGCGATCGCTCAACGACCTGACCGTCGCCCCCGACGGCACCGTCTACGCTACCGACAGCGTGGCCCAGGCGATCTACGCCCTGAGGCCGGGCGCGTCCGAGCTGGTCACGCTCGCCCGGAGCCGCGACCTCTCGTTCCCGAACGGCCTCGCCCTCGCCGCGGACGGGGCGCGCCTCTACGTCGCCCACATCGAGGGGATCTCGGTCGTCGACGTCGCGAGCGGGGAGGTCGCGCGGCTCGAGGCTCCCGGGGACGTCTCGCTGGCGGGGATCGATGGCCTGGAGCGCGACGGTGACAGCCTCGTCGCGCTCCAGGCGCTGAGCGGGGTCGAGCAGGTGCGGCGTTTCCGGCTGGATCCCACCGGAACCCGCGTCGAGACCGCCGAGGTGCTCGCCCGCAACGACTCCCGCTTCGTCCAGCCCACGACCGGGGTCGTGGCGGGAGATCGCTTCTACTTCGTGGCGACGAGCCAGTTCGGCGCGGTGGGTCCCGATGGCCTGGACGAGGCTGCCCTCGTGGACACCCTGGTGATGTGGGTGGCGTTGCGATAGCCGGACGCGGTTCTTGATGATCGCCCATGGCCAGGACGTAGCGACCGACACAGCGGGAATGCGGCCGCAGATCATCGTCGTCCAGAACTGGTAAGCGGCTCGTGCCCGGGGCCTGAGCCGAGCGCTGCTCGAGCAACGATGGCCAGTCGAGGACCACGTGGAGCCGCGCGCGTTCGTCCGGCGACGAGTGTCAGGTGTGCAGGGGGGCAGATCTGCCATGTTGTGGCCTTGCCCTCAGCCGACACCCTGTCCATCCGGTTGACTGCTGCGATGGGATGCGGCATGCTCTCCATATGAAACGTACGACTCTTATGCTCGATGAGGAGCTCCTCGAGGAGGCGGTCCAGCTCAGCGGGGAGCGGACGTACTCGCGCACCGTGGAGCGGGCGCTCACGGACCTCGTGCGGCGGGCGCGCGCCGGGCAGATCCTGAAGCTCGCGGGCTCCGGGGTCTGGGAAGGCGACCTCGCGGCCATGCGGCGTGACGCCGTCACCGAACCCCGACGGCTCTATCGGACCCGGAAGGAGAGGTCACGGCGTGCTCCTCGTTGACACCTCCGCCTGGATCGAGCTGCTGCGGAAGCCGGCTCGCCTGCAACTGGAGGATATCGGCGACCTCGACGAGGTCGTCACCTGTCTGCCCGTGGTTCAGGAGGTCCTGCAGGGGATTCGGGAGGAGCCGGCCTTCCGGAAAGCCAGCAGCGCCATGTGGGCCTTCCCCATCGTCGAGTCACCGCTCAGCCGCGGTGTCGTCGAGGGGGCCGTCGACCTGTATCGTTCCGCTCGGCGAGCCGGTATCACGGTTCGTTCCAGCGTCGACTGTCTCATCGCCGCCTGCGCGGTGCGCCACGGCCTGACCGTCGTGCACGTCGATCGCGACTTCGCCTCACTCGCCCATGTCGCGCCCCTCGAGCAACGCCGGCTGCGTCCGCGACCGCGGCGCCGGTGAGTCTGACCGGGTAGCTATGCCTGTGGTCGGACGTTAGACCTCGCCCATCCCGCCCGCGCCGAGTGCCGAGGCGATCCGATGGTCGGAGAGGGTTTGGCGCGCACCCCTCGGGCGGAACCTCGTCGCGCCGGACGACGTATAGAGACCAGCGAAGGGAGTGAGATGCAGAGACGGTCGTGCCTGGCTGTGGCGGTGCTGGCCTGTGCCCCGTCATCGAGCGCAAGCCCGTCTACCGCATCGGAGCTCGTCGGGACCTGGGCCGGCACCGCGAGGGCCCCCGGCGAGGCTACGACTGTGGTTCTCGAGGTCGGGCAGGGCGATGGCGGCCTCCGTGCGATGTTGACCCTTCCGGATGTCGGGGTCTCGGGCTGGCCCGCCACCTCGGTCCGGCTCATCGAGAACGGGATGCGCATCGAGTTTCCGTCCGACTCCGGGCCCCAGGTCATGTCGTTGCTGGCCCGGGAGACGAGGCTCGGGGGGCCTTGGACGGACCGCCGTTTCGACGAGGCGGCGACCGTCGTCCTCGACCGGGCGCCAGCTCGCCGTGCGCTCGAGGAGCGGGTCACGATCGACGGCCCTGCGGGGAGGCTTGGCGCGTCGATCCTGACGCCGGACGGCGAGGGTCCGTTCCCGGCTGTCGTCTTCCTGCATGGTTCCGGCCCGCAGCCGCGCGACGCGAGCCGCTTCGCGGCAGAAACCATGGCGAGTCGCGGAATCGCGGCCGTCATCTTCGACAAGCGGGGTGTCGGTGACTCGGAAGGCGAGCTGGCTGGCGCGTCGTTCGAGGACCTCGCGGCGGATGGAATCGCGGTTGCGGAGCACGTCCGCCGTCGTCCCGACGTCTCCCGTGTCGGCTTCTTCGGTCACAGTCAGGGCGGGTGGATCGGTCCGCTCGCGGCGGCGACGTGGAAGGACGCCGCATTCGTGATCGCGAGTGCCGGCCCCGCAGTGTCACCGGCGCGTGAGGGTCAGTGGACGACGGTGAGAGCGCTCCGCCGGGCGAACGCCGGGGCCGAAGCCGTCGCCGAGGCGAGGCGCGTGATCGAGCTGTGGCACGAGGGCGTCCGATCGGGCGACTGGTCGGCCTTCGACGGCGCACTCGAGGCCGCGAGGCGTGGGCCCTGGTACCCGGATTCGGGGCTCGACGGGTTCTCGGAACGACCGGACGACGCCTTTGTGCGCAGCTACCGGGCATTCATGGCCTACGACCCTCTCCCGGCGCTGCGTGAGCTGCGGGCGCCGATGCTGGCGATCCTGTCGCCCGATGACGAGAGCATCGACGCCGTCGAGACCGAAGGCATCCTCCGCGAGCTCGTGAAGGCGGGCGCGGACATACGGGTCGAGCTGTATCCCGGCTATGACCACAGCATGAGGCAGCTCGGGCCGAAAGGCGCGACCCTGCGCTGGCCGGAGCATCCCACCGGCTACTTCGCGACGCAGATCGAGTTCATTCGCGCCGCGCGCCCCAGGCCTCCGAGCTGAGTCAGATGCGGGGCTATCCCTCGGACATCTCGACCGAGGCTGTGCGATTTCGGCCCTGCCGCTTTGCCCGATACAGCGCGGCGTCGGCCGCTTCGAGGAGGCTCCTGGCGGAGCCACGACTGCGATCGGCCAATGTCGCTACGCCGGCGGAGATCGTCACGTCGATGCGACGGCCGTCGTAGGTGATGACCTCGGGCTCGACCCTCTTGCGAATGCGGTCGGCGGCCAGCAGCGCGGGCTCGGCCGGCGACTCCACGTCCTCGTTCCCCGGAAGTACCCCGCGGCGGAGGAGATGCCTCTCGATTCGCCGGATGGTGTGTGCGAGCACGGCGCCCATTTCGCCGGTTCTGAGATGCCCGAGTCCAACGAAGACGAGCTCGTCCTCCTGCTCGTGCCAGACGCCGTCCAGGAACACGGAATGGACGTGCGGATTCAGCCGCAAGTCGGAGGAGGTGCGCTGCAGGACGGTGACGGAGCCCGTCTTCGCTCCGAGCTGGCCCCCCTCTCGCGCGCGCCGTGCGTAGAACCCCTGCACCGTCTGTTCGAAGATCCGCGTGAGTGAGCCGAGCAGGGCGCCGTCTCGTCCGAGAGCAGGGCGCCAGGCGAAGGGACACGTGAGCACCCATTGGCGCAGGCCGCTGTGGCGCGGCAGGACGTAGTCCATGAGATCAGCCGCCGTCGCGCTCATCCTCCGGCCGAGGCACGACGGGCAAAGCCACGGCCCTTGCAACTGAACCCTACGAGCCGGGACTCACCGCACGAGCAACACCGGAACCTGCAGAAGCCTCGGCAGAGCTGCCCGCACCCGAGGTAGGCTTCGAGCTCCTTTCGGGCGTGTTTGGGGAGGCGCACCGCGAGCGCACCATGGTCGATCGCACCGTAGAGCGTCTCGAGGCCGTCCTGTACCACTTGGGCGATGCTCGGTAACGGCTCCGGCGGACAGTACCTGCCTCGAGCGTCCCTCCGCTGCGCCACCAGAGCCGTTCCTTCTGGAGAGCAACCGGGACGCCAGCCTCTTGAGGACGGTGCGGCAGCAATGGTGAGATCCCGGCCCCTTGCGGGTTCCCCACTTCCGTCCGGACGAGCTGCCCGTGCTCCAGCACGCCGGCTCTCAGCCACTTCCGGATGAGACGCACGACACGCCGGTCCGCTACACGGTGCTCGATGAACCTCACCACCCAGTCGTGGTTGATCGTCGTGAAGAAGTCGCGAATGTCCCGATCGAGCACCCAGTTCACCCTTCTCTTCGTGATCCCGAGACACAGGGCGTCCAGCGCGTCGTGCGGATCGCGCCGAGTGGCCTCGTCCCTCCGTCCGCCTTCGGAATCGAGGTCCGGCGTACGGGCTTCGCTCGGTACGCTCCGCCTTTCAGTCGCTCGGACAGGTCGCTGAGGTTCGACTCCAGTTGCTCCCCGTACGACCGCCACGTCGTCTCGTCCACGCCGGCGGCAGCGTTCCGCTTCAAGCGGTAGTACGCCTACCGCAGCGTGCCAGGTCCATACACGTAGTGCATGCGGGCCGGCCGACAGCCCGCCGCCAGCTCTCGCCCCTGCCGCGCCGCCGCCATCGTCACCGTCGGCGCGGTGGGCGCCGCCCTCGCCGGCGTGCTGGCGCTGAGCGAGTGGCGGCGCGTCTTCGTCTCGGCCGTCGGACACCGCAGCCCTGCGCAAGCGATGGGCAGACCTGATCCGCCGTGTGTACGAAGCCGATCCCATGGTCTGTCCCCGATGTGCCGGCGCCATGCGTGGTCGGCTTCCTATCCCTTGACTATCGGCTCGTCCGGCGAAGCGAGCGCGCCAACGACGGCGCGGTCGAGTTGGCTGCTTGCCTGTCCCGGGGAAGGGTTCTCCGTGCCGATCGAGTCCGAATCGACGGATACGCCCTGAAGCATGCGCCGCACGGGTCAGGTGGCAGGCGGACGACTTGGGGATGCCTTGCCGCTGTAGAACACCCCAAGCCTGAATACCGCCCAGAGGACGCCCGTCACAGCGCTCGCAACCAGGAGCAGGACAAAGTCGGGCAGGTAGAGAAAGAACGTCCTTATGGGGACGCCGAAAAGCTGCGGGATGAGGTACACGGCGGTCCAGGCCAGCGCGAGTGTCATGAGGAGCGGAAACCACAGGCTGAATGCGCCAAATGCGCCGGACTTGGCGCGCAGACCGCCTCGGTGAAACCACGCCGTCACGATGCCGATCACGAAGAGCACGGGCAGCAGCGCAAAGGTCAGGAACAAGGACTTTCGGCCCCAACTGGTCCCGCCACTCTGGTCGTCGAGACCAAGGGCTCGCGAGCTGAGGCCGCCGAACAGTGTCGCGCTTTCTCCAAACCCGATGCCGCCGTTCGCGTTGACGAGGATGACGACGCCTCTGCCTGCCGCCGGCGCCAGGACAGCCAGCGTCTCGATCCCGGGGGTGAGGCCCGAGCGATGAACGGCGCCGCTCTTGGGATCGATGGACCATCCGAAGCCATACAAGGGAGACGTCGCGCCGGCAGGGCGCAGCATGGCGGCTTTGCTCTCTGCGCTGATGACGTCGTCCTGCCCGTTCATCATGGTCGCCAGATAAAGCGCCATGTCCGAGGCGGTGGAGATGACGCCGCCCGCCGGCGCGTTCACGCGATTTGTGCTGTTGTCCCTGAGCGGACGCTTGGAACCAAACCAGGGCTGATGCCCGACCGCCCTAGCGTCGTGGCTTTCCCCGTCAGAGACGAAGCTCTTTTCCATTCCGATCGGTTCGAGGATCTCGGCTTCCATATAGCTCGCATAAGCCTGACCGCTCACTGCCTCGATCACGGCGCCCAGTATCTGGTAGTTCGCGTTTGAGTACTGCCAACGTGTATCGGGGGCGTGGGGCGGAGACCATCGCGCAATGCGCGCGACCTGGCGCTGAAGTTCATCCCCGCCCTGGGTCCGGTCAATGTGGGTGTCGTTGCCCTGCCGAGTTGAGAAGCCGCTGGTGTGGCTGAGCAATTGCCGAATGGTTATGGCGCCGGACGGGCGATCCGCGAAGACATCGAGATAGTGCGAAACTTGGGTATCCAGATCGACTTCCCCGGCTTCGACCAGCTTCATCACCGCCATGGCGGTGAAGCTCTTTGAGATGGAGCCAATCAGGAAAGGCGTATCGGGCGTCACAAGTCTGCCGCTTCCGGCCAGGACCTCACCGTGCGCGCCCGAAACAACCTCGCCGTCCTCAACGACCGCATAGGCGAGGCCCGGCGCACCCGAGATCGGCAACTCCCCTGCAATGAAGTCGTCAATCGATCCGGAGGGCGCCTGCGCATGTGCTGCGGTCGCAAGTCCCAGTGCGAGGAAGGCCCAAATGAAACGCATTCCCTGCGCCTTCACCCGCGCCGCCACCCTGCTTGCGGAACTTCTCTCCGTAGGGCCCGTCGACCGCGTCCTGCCAGCATCATGCGTCGTCGAGCACGGGTCAGCGTCGTCTGCTCCGTTCAGTCGACGAAGACCAGTTCGCCGAATCGCGACGGCACGTGCGGCCAGGAGGTGTCGTTCTGCGGGTCGGACCAGATGCTCATCCGGCGGCTGGGCTCCACGCCGTCCCAACGGTTGACGTTGGCCTTCCACACCGTGCCGGCCCCCGGTGGCCGACGCGACAGTTCCTCGAAGTTGGCCCACGGAATCGCGGCCTCGAGCGTCCACCCCTGATCGGTGTCGCTGCGATCGTTGAGCGTGCCGCGCAGGGTCGTGGCCACCTGGACGCCGGTGGCGTCGTAGCGCTTGAAGAGCGTGCGACTGTTGTAGTTCAGGTAGTCGTACATGACGCCGCGCGCGTTCCACTCGAAGCCGTAGTAGACGACCTCCTGAGCCGGGTTCGGATTGATGAAGATCTCAACCGCATCGTCGCGGTACGTCGGGTCGTCGCGATTCAGGAACTGCGCCGTGATGTCGGCATCGTCGGCGTCGTAGCCGATGTAGATGGCGTTGGCATCCCAGACCACGCGCGCGAGAGTCGTCTGCCTGGCGCCGGTCTGCGCCTCCCAGAGAAACTGCAGCGTCAACGGCGGCGAGGCCGCCGTCCACGCCGCCTCGTCGAGCCGGCCGTCGATCGTGATGAAAGACACCGCGCGCTTGACCTCGTAGCGCGGAATGGCCGGCTGGGCGAGAACCAGGAACGGGGCAGTCGCCAGAACCAGAGCAAGAACCGTGCGCATGGGGCCAAGCATAGTCCAGACTCGCCGATCGGCGCGGCCGTCGTCTGTTGTCGAGCGACAGCCACCGCCGGGAGCGCTCCGCGCGGCGTCAGGTCCTCGTCGGATGACGGAGGCTCCATCGAATGACCATTGCGAGCGGCGCGAGATGGAGAAGTTCTGGCGCTTCATGACCGAGAGTAGAGCCAGCCTCGAGCCGGGGAGCATCGAGACGCCCTGAGGTGTGGGCCGTGATCGACACCAGTGTCTACATTGGTCACTGGGAGCGTGGCTTCTACGCGGACAGCTTGGCTGAGGTCCAAGGGGCGTTCGTGATTCGGCACTCGGCTGTCGTGCTGTCGGAGCTCCGGAGAGGGGCCCGGACGCGGGAGGCCGCGAAGACCGTCGCAAGGCTCCACGACCTGGCGCCTGACATCTGGCAGCCGAGTGAACGAGACTGGTGGGAGGCTGGACGTATCATCCTGACGGTGGGCGACGCGCACGACTGGGACCGGAGCAGGCGCCGCGACTTTCAGAACGACGCGCTCATCGCCCTCACCGCCCGAGGTCATGGGGCGACGGTCGTGACGGCGAACCGCGAGGAGTCCGAGATCCTCGGACGAAGCCTGGGCGTCAGGGTTCCTCGTGGTCTGAGATCCTGCGGTTCGAGGGAGTTCAGCCATCGAGGCGGCTCAGCGCGTCGCCGCCCGTCGCGACCCTCCGCCTGTCCAAGCCGCGCCCCTGACTCTCGCTCCGTGCCCTGTGAATCGCACCGATTCCCCGGCGCCGGCCGCCGCGGCTCGTTCCCCAGGCGGACGCCTCGGCCCTCCCCGGCGACGGCTCGCTCCCCGGGGCGGACGGTTCGTCCTCGAATGGCGCCGTGACCGACACCCCGAGGGCGCCGCACGGAGGTTCGCCGGCGGGAAAACGGCCGCGACTGGGAGCTGCGCCTGGAACCGCCCGTGAACCGCGTGATTCCCATCGGCCGCACCCGGTCGCCGGCACTTTGGGCGGCCTACGAAGGAGGGGCACAGCCGCCCCGACTGCTGGCGCTACATGGCGGACGAAGAGTCGGGTCTGGAGGTCGACCCCGCCGACTACCGCTGAGCGGTGCGTCGGCGGGCGGCGCCGCCTCCCGACCCCGGTCGGGCAACGCGGCGCGTCCGAGGACGGAAGAGGGAGGGGCTCGTCAGCGGCGTCACGCGAAAGGGTTCTCGATCACGACGCCTCCAAAATCCTGGCCGTGCTGCAGGTCCTCGCTGAGCACGCGCTCGCAGCCGGCGGTCCGGGCGGCTTCCACGATCAGCGCGTCCCAGACGGCGAGCTGCCGGGTCCGTGACAGGAGAATCGCATCCGAGGCGAGCTGCCGATCGGTCGAGACCACGGGAAGGCGACCGAGCTGTGCGACGACCTCGGAGGCGGTGTCGTCGGGGAGGCGGAACTTCCGCGTCAACACCCACCACGCTTCCAGCAGCACTTGGGTGCTCACCACCAACTCGGCATCGGACTGCAGGATGGCGATGGCTGCGCTCTGACGCCTCGGATCCGCCGTATCGAAGGCGTACACCGCGACATTCGTGTCTAGGAAACTCCTCACTTCTCGCCGTGCCGCTGCGAGACCCGCTCGGCGTAGATGTCTTCTCGCTTCCAGCCCCGCCCCTCCGCGGCTCTTTCGTCCACGGGTAGACCGCTGGCGAGCTCCGCGAGTCGCCCGCGGGCCTGGCGCGCTTCGTCTCTGCCCGCGTAGCTCTCGAGGAAGCGGCGCACGACGGCGTTCACCGAAGTCCCCTGCTCCAGCGCTCTGATCCTGGCGCGGCGAACGACCTCTTCATTGAGTGTGATCGTCAGATTCATGTTCGTGCTCCACGAAATCAGTGTAGCACGACACAGGACCGCCACTCTCGATCCGGTGAGGTTCCTATCGGGCCCGTTCTGGCCGCCTCGCCAGGACAGCCCCGCGGCTTCCTGTGAACCGCACCGATTTCCCGCTCGGCGGCTCCCGAGTCGTCGGACCCTGTGATCCGCCCCGGGGGCCGCCCGGCCCGCCCCGACCCCCCTGCACCTCCGTGTCATCCGCAACGATTCCCCGGCGCCGGCCGCCGCGGCTCGTTCCCCAGACCGACGCCTCACCCCTCCCAGGCGACGGTTCGTGCTGGAATGGCACCGTGACCGAGCCCCCGCGGGCGCCACGCCGTGTGCTGCTCCACCTGGAGCCGGGCCGGCGCGTCCCCGTCGAGCCCGACGAGGTATTCCTGCTCGAGGCCGACGGGGACGAGACCCGCGTCCGCACCCGGGGCCGCCGGCGGCTCCGCGACGTCCGGTCGCTCGGCGAGGTGCTGGCCCGCTTCCCCTCCGGGCTCTTCGTCCAGGTGCACCGGTCGGCCGCCGTCGGCAGGGGACTGTTTCCGAGCTGTCCCGGGAAGCCAGCGTCGCCTTCTCGAGCGCCCACCGGGAGCTGGAGGCGCTCGCCCGGGGCGGCGTGGCTGTGGCGGACGATCGCGGGGGCCGCAAGCGCTACGCGGCGAACGCGTCTCACCCCCTCGCCCCTGCTCTCCGGCAGCTCCTCGAGGGCCCTCGCCGCCCGCCGGGCGGAGGCCTCCGGGCTCGACCGAGGCCACACGCCGCAAGCTCGCCTTCCTCGGCGCGCCGCTCGTCGTCGAGCGAGAGCCCCTCGGACCCGATGAGTCGCCCGAAGACGTGCTGCTGGAGGCCTGCCGCGTGGCTCACCTCGATGCGTCGGTCGCCCGGGTCCTCCCGTTCGTCTTTGGACGTCTCGCGTCGCGCCTGAACCTCGACGTCTTGAGGCAGCGAGCGAAGGCCGCCGATCTCAAGCACACCGTCGGTTTCATGCTCGATGTCGCCGGCCAGCTCGGAGGAAACCGGGAGCTCAGCCGGGAATCGGTCCGCTTCCTGGATCGCCGTCTCTCGCGCAACCGCGCCTTCTTCGCCGGGGAGACCCGGCGGTCCCGGGTCCTGGCGGAGAAGCGCACGCCGGACCTCGCAAGGCGCTGGGGTTGGAGGATGAACATGGGCCTGGACAGTTTCGCCTCCGTCTTCGAAAAGTTCCCGGATGCAGCGCCGCACGCCTGAGGAGCTGTCGCGCTTCTTGAAGGCAGTCGACCGACACCTCGAGAGGCCCGAGCGCGTCGTCATCATCGGAGGTGCCGCGGCCGCCCTGCACTACGGGGCTCAGAGGGCGACCATCGACGTCGACGTGGCGACCACGGTCTCCCCTGAGCTGCGGTCGGCAGTCCTGCGGGCTCGAAGGGAAACCGGCCTCGAGCTCCCGGTGGAACGATCCGGGGTCTTCGATGCCCCGTACAAGTACGAGGATCGCCTGCGGCGGATCGAGGGCCTCGGCCTGGAACGACTCCACGCCTTCGTGCCGGAGAAGCACGACCTCGTGCTCATGAAGGTGCTGCGGTCCTACGACCACGATCTCGAGGTCATCGCCGAGATACACGAGCGCGACCCGCTCGACCTGAGGACGCTCGTACAGCGTTTCCGAGACGAGATGAGCCACGTCGTGGGCGACCAGGAAGCACACCGCCTGAGCCTGGTCCTTGCCGTGGAGCGGTTGTTCGGGGAGCATGCGGCGACCGCCACGGAAGAACAGCTGTCGAGAGACCGCTGAGCCGGTCCGCCGCGGCTCGTTCCCCAGACGGGCCGTCCGCCTTTCGCCCGGGAAGCGGCCGCTGTCGCTGCAGGCCGCGTGATGCTCGAGCGCCTCGCAGTGCTGGGCAGGACGCAGCGGGACTTCGCCTTCGAGACCCCCTGGCGGGCCGGGGGCTCCTCCCGCGAGTCGAGCGAATGCGCTCGGGCGGCTCCCACGTGCACCTCGCGTTTCTTTCGACCCTCACACCGGCCGAGCGCGTCGACGATCTTCCGCGGATCGTCGCCGCCATGCAGCGCGCCGTTCGGGAGGCGATCGAGCAACACCGGAAGAACGGGTACCCGATCGCCGTCTGGCCAGATGGCGCGGTCGTCTGGATCCCTCCCGAAGACATCCCCCCCCTTGGAGAGCTGAGCGACCGCCGGCCGCGCGGATTCCCCGCCGCAGGCGCCCCTTCCGCGCCGCCGCCATTGTCAGACTCGACACGGGGAGGTCCCCTTCGGGCTCGTATGAACCGCACCGATTCCCCGCTGGGAAGCTCTCGGCTCGTCGTGGCGCATCCGACCCGTCCGGGCTGCCCCCGGCGCCACGCTCCCGCTGCGCCCTGTGAATCGCACCGATTTCCCGGTCCCGCGTCGGCGTCCCGAGTTTCCCGCCTCCGGCGGGGGTCAGGCGGCGCGCACGCGGGGCCGCCGGCGGCTCCGCGCCCTGACCGGCGACGCTCCCTTCCGTGCTCCCCCACGACATAGGATGACGGCCAGAGAAATGCCAGCGCTCCCCCTCCACGGCAAGGTGGCCGTCGTGGCCGGCGCCACCCGCGGCGCCGGGCGGGGCAACGCCGTGGCCCTGGGAGAGGCGGGCGCGACCGTCGTGTGCACCGGGCGCAGCAGCCGCCCGCGCCAGCTGCGATCCGACTACGACCGGCCCGAGACCATCGAGGAGGTGGCCTGGCGTACGGAATCGCCCCGCATGCCGGCCATTCTCGCGGACCGTCCGTGGGGGCACGGACGAGCCACCGCCGGGGGCGCTGCGCGCGGCGTCAGGTCCTCGTCGGATGACGGAGGCTCCATCGAATGACCAGGAACCGCTATTGCGGGCGGCTCGGCATCTCGGTCCCTGCCGTGGAGCGTTTCGTCGACGACCCTCGCATGAGCCTGCTGAAGCTGATGACGCTGGCCCTCCTCGAGCACGGAGAGCCTCTGGCGCTGGAAGAGATCGCGGACCGGCTCCTCGACGCCGGAGTGAGCGCGCCCAGCGGCGACATGGCGTACTCGCTCCGCAAGGCGTGGCACGGCCTCCCGCCGGTGATCAAGGAGCCGGACGGCACGATGGGTCTGGACCTGGAGTCCTGGGATCTGGACCACCTCGTGTTCGAGCTCGGCCTGAAGGACGAGGAGAAGGCAGTCGAGGGGCCGGCGCGACCTCCCGCGCCCGAGATGCCGGGCGACGAGGTTCGGTTGAGCGAGGAGGAGATCCGCGAAGCCCTGCGCAAGCCAGGCCTCTCGCACGTCCGAACCGTGGCTGCGGTGCTCGACCTTTACGGAGCGGCGCTCGGCTTCGAGCAGGTCAAGGAGGCGGTGGAGAGGCTCAGCGGCCAGGACTGGCGGCCGCGTCGCCCGTTCGTGCGAAACCGCTTCTTCACGGAATCGAAGGACGGGCTCCTGGCTCCCGGCACGGAGCAGACCGAGCTCCGGATGCTGCGGCGCGTGGTGCGAGCCGCCGCTGGCGAGGTTTGGGCGCGGAAGGCCCAGCAGGAGCACCAGGAGCGGCAGTTCGCGGCGTACCGCGAGGCCGCCCAGCAGAGGCAGCGGCGTGAGGCTGCCGAGGCGGCGGGCCTGCGCAAGGCTCTCGTGTGGGCGCTGCCCCGCGAGGGGCGACCGGCGGCCGTGTCGATCGTGGACCTGCGCGGCCGCCAGATCCGTTCGTTCGAAGGAGCTTCCGTCGGTGCGGCCAGCGACGCGCTGAAGGAGTTCGACGTCGTGTACGGCCTGGACGTGAGGGCGACGGTCGCCGTTCTCGGCCTCGACGTGCTGGACTTCCGGCTCTTCGAGTTGAGGCCGCCCAGGAAGAGCATCCGGCTCAACCGGGCGGGCAAGAAGCTGCACGTCACCCCGGAGCTGGTCATCACGTCGACGACGGGGATCGGCCACCCGCTGGCCGACCCGGTCAAAGTCGCTCAGTACGCGGCCGACGGCGACACAGCCAAGCTCGTGCGCCGGATCGAGAGTGACGTCAAGGCCCTGTTTGCGTACTACCGCTATGGCGTCCTGCACGGCCACGTGCGGCTGAGGTGGGGCTTCATCGACGAGGTCTTCGGTGTCGACTGGGCGCTTCCCGATGACGAGAGCCTCCACCGGGTGCTGCGCAGGGCGATGGAGCAAGGGGCCCCGGTCGACCTCGTCACGGGGTCCGCCCCTGGGTGGAGCGATCCCTGGTCACGGTCATCCCGTTGGCGCATCGTCGAGCTGCGCTTCCACGACGCCTTCGTCGAGCAGGACGGCGTACGCCAGCGGGTGCTCCTGGACGAGATCCAGGCGCTGCGGCTGGCGGCCCCGCCGTGACCGGGTGCGCCGGACTGGCCGCTCGTTCTCAACGCTTGAAGTATGCCTGTGATAGACCTACTGTATGCCTATGAGGAAGACTTCGACCCGGCCTGCGCGGTACACGCGCAAGTCGTTCTTCGTGAACCCCAAGGCCATCGACCGGGCGCGCAAGGCTCTCGGCGTCAGTACGGACGCCGAGGCCGTTCGCCTCGCCGTCGATCGCGTCGTGGAGATGGAGAAGTTCTGGCGCTTCATGACCGAGAGTAGAGCCAGCCTCGAGCCGGGGAGCATCGAGACGCCCTGAGGTGTGGGCCGTGATCGACACCAGTGTCTACATTGGTCACTGGGAGCGTGGC
>Ga0299906_10000571_pt1 | contig 33606 bp, 26 predicted proteins | sample RVTome_14_FD_200259 | JGI IMG/M metagenome (GOLD analysis project Ga0299906, IMG submission 200259) | Soil microbial communities from uranium-contaminated site in the Upper Colorado River Basin, Wyoming, United States - RVT145D125 (version 2) ...
GAGGTCGCACTGGGTCGGGCCGTTCTTGACCGGTACCTTGGCGAGCAGCGGGAAGGTCACGCTGTACTTCGTCGAGCAGAATTGCTTGATGTCGGTCGAGGTCCCCGGCTCCTGCTTGCCGAAGTCGTTCGACGGCACGCCGAGCACTACCACACCCTTGTCCTTGTAATCTTCATAGAGCTTTTGCAGCCCGGTGTACTGCGGCGTGTAACCGCACCGCGAAGCGACGTTGACCATCAGCACCACTTTGCCGTCATAGTCGGCCAGCGATTTCTTCTTGCCGTCGATGTCGGTCATCGTGAACGCGTGCACACTACCCTCCTGGCTCGCGGCGGCGATGGTTTCCGCCGTCCGCACCATGACGTTTTTGTAACGAACTTCGCCGCCGGGATCGTGCTGCTGAAAGGCGAACAGCCCTTTGCTCAGCTTGCGCGTCCCCTTGACGCCCTCCGGCTCGGTGTAGTCGAGCACGATCGTGTCGTTGATCTTGACCACGATGTTCTGGCCCTTGACGCGAATGTACTGCGTCCACCACTCGCCGTCCTTGGCCGGCGTGTCGTAGAGCTTGACCACGTTGTAGATGCTGCCGGTCTTGACCGAGTCGCCGTGGCTGACGTTGACCTGCGACTCGTGACCGTGGGTCGGCCAACCGGTGTCGAGATATTGGGTGTGGAAGTAGATGCCCGAGTTGGTCTTCTTCTTGGTGAGCACGTCGGCCTTGAACTCGAAGTCGTCGAACGCCTCGGCCATGTAATAGAGATGGCTCCGCGATCCCCGGCCGACGATCGTGCCGTCCTCGACCGTCCAGTGGGTACCGGTCTCGCTCGCCTTCCAGCCCTCGAGCGACTTATCGTCGAAGATCGGCTTCCACCCGGCGACGTCGTCACCGGCTGATGCCGGCATCGCCAAACCGATCACCAATCCGAGCATCAACAGCACAGCGCATGTGTTCTTCATCGCAAGGCCTCCAGTCTGTGAAATCGTATGAACCGTCACCTACGTCCAGCCCGACGCATCGTGGGTCCATCAGCATCCTGGACCCGGCCCGGTCTGTCAAGAAGCTGGATTTGGCGCTTGGCGCGACCTAAACGGTGGGTCATAAACCCTGCTTTCAAGACGCGTTGGGCTGCGTGAGGCGCAGGTATGAAGCCGGTTCTGGGCGATTTCTCCGATGCGGCGTTGAGCGAGGCGATCGAGGCCTGCGCCGTCGCCGGCTGCAAGGCGTGGGCGGTCTGGCCCGAGCTCGAGTATCACGAAGAGCCCGACCTGACCTGGACGCTGACGCATATTCCCTTTTCGGTGTTCAACGGCGCGTTCGAGGCCCGGTTCGCTCCCGACGAAGTTGATGCGCGGATTGACGCGGTGATCGCCCGGGCCGCGGCTCGGGATGTCCCGATGATGTGGTGGACTGGCCCGTCGACTCGGCCGGCGGAACTGGGTACGGTACTGCAAGCCAAGGGATTCACCCTGGCCGCGCGTGTGCAAGGCATGGCGGTCAACCTCGACGCACTGGTCGATGACCTGCCCGTGCCGGAAGGACTGGAGATCGACGAGGTGCGCGACCACGCGGCCTTGGAGGCCTGGGGTCGCTTGACGGCGCGGGTCTTCGATTTCCCCGACTTCTCGTTGTCACCGTGGATCGAGATGCATGCGGCCATGGGCATCGGTGTCGACCGACCGTGGCGTCACTTTATCGCGCGACTCGGCGACAAACCGGTGGGCGCATCATCGTTGTTTTGCGACAACGACGTGGCCGGCATCGCCAGTGTCGCGACGCTGCCGGACTTTCGCCGTCAGGGCATCGGATCTGCGATCAGCCTCACTCCGCTGTGCGTAGCGCGACATGACGGCTATCACGTCGGCACGCTCTGCGCGTCGGCGATGGGTGTGAGCGCCTATCGACGTCTCGGCTTTCTCGAGCATGGCGAAAGTCTACGCGTCTACAGTTGGGAGCCTACGACGGCCCGCACGTAATCCATATCATCGATGCCAACCCGTAACTTGACGAAGGGGTCGTCGTTCCTGTTCCCGAAATGACTTGACACGCATCCGAGAAACCGGTTCCATGATGATTGGAGCCGGGACTTCACGCTACACGTGTCTGAATCTACCGAGAACTCTCCCGACCCCTAGCCGAGTAGGGTGCGGTGCACTCGTGCCGCATCCGTCGGATCGTCATCAACGCGGTGGACAATTCAGGATTAGCCCGATTGGAGGGATCATGTTGAATCGATCCGACCGACTGCGGATCCGTTCGTACTTCCGACGATGCATCGCACGACCGTACCGATACCAGGTCATCGCGAGCACCGCCGTGGTCGCCTGTCTGCATCTCGCGTCCGCGCGGGCCGACCTCGGGACGTCGGTGAAGATCGGCATGCCGATCGACTCGGCATCGGCCGAGCACGGCAAGCCCTATACCGGCGTGTTCGTGGTCGATGTCGGGCGCGAGGGCTTGGCGAGCGACTTCGCGCTAAGCGGCGAGGGATGGCAATTCCTGACTTCGCCGCCCGCCGCCCGTCGGCTCGGGGCCGCGAGCACGCTGCGCATTCCCTTTCAGGCGATTCCGACCGACGCCGACCTGCCGATCCAATTGACGCTGCGGTACGACGGTCGGCCCGTCACGCGCTCGTTCAAAATCGGTCCCGCCGCGTTCGCGCGACGCGGGGTCGACCGTCCCGCCCGTCGGGTAATGCCCGCCTCCGCGGCGCCGGATGCCATCCAAATCGAGCCGCCCGATGACGATCCCCAGCCGCTCGGCGGCGCGGTCACGCTGCGCTTCACCGGACGGATCGTCTATCTGCGGCCTACGGGCTTCGACGCGAACGACATTCCGATCTTCCTGGGCGGAACCTATGAGGGTGTCGACGGCATCTGGGTCGAGGTGATGGACGAGGATCCTATCACGGACGAGACGATCTGGTCCGGGTACACGAACGCCGCCGGCTACTTCGACAGCGGCGACATCCTCTGGGACGATTGCGACCCGGGCTGCGACGACCCGGATATCTACCTGCGGTATGAGTGCGACACCCCGGTGGTCAACGTGCAGGACGCCACGGACATTCTCGAGCCGGAGTACTCGTGGAGCAACGTCGCCAACGTTATCGACGACTTCACGGGGAGCAGCCACGACTTCGGAACGCATACCCCGGCGAGCACGAACGACATGGCGGCGCTGTTCATGCACAACAGCATGGTGCGCACCCACCGGTTCATCCAGACCAAGAGCGGCCTGGGACTCGACACGCCCGAGGTCGACGTTCTCTGGCCGGAGGACGCCGGCAACGCGTTCTACAACCCCGGCGAAATCAGCATTCCCGTCTCGCGGGAATGGCGGGACGACACGCACTCGCACGAGTACGGGCATCACTTTCTCGAGAGCTTCGCCCAGAACGTCCCGCCCCAATACTGCAACGGTCTGAACTTTTGTGACGGGGTCGACCCGTGCACGTCGGGCACGAATTGTGAAGACCCCGGCCATTGCCGATGGTGCCCGGAAACCGACCACGACGCCTGGAACGAGAGCTTTCCCAACTGGCTGGCCGATATCGTGACCCGTGATTATCCCTTCACCTACGTGTTCAGCGACGGTTCGCCGTACGAGGCCTTCTTCACGCGATCGCTCGAGAACCTCGGCCTGTGCTGCCAGGACGGCGGGGTCTACGGCCCGTACATCACGCAGGGATACATCGGCGCTCTGCTCCGGGACATCGAGGACGGGGTCGACTTCGACGGCAACAGTCTTCAGGACGATCACGACGGGGACGGCATTTCTGATTGCATGTCCCTCGGCTATGACGAGATCTTCACCATTGCCGCGGTCTACGACGTGACCACGCCATTGGAGTTCATCAACTCGTTCCTCCTCGAGTATCCCCAGCACACCTACCGGCTCTACTCGACCGCGTTCAACGTGCATCCCGACTTCACCACTCCGTTCCCGATCGACACGAATCCCCCGGGCGTCGTGCAGGCGGTGACCTCGCCGTCCCACCCGTCCGGCGTGGGCGGGGATCTGGGGTGCATCACCGTACAGTGGGACGTCCCGCCCGACGACGTCACCGGCGCGTGCGGTTACAGCTACGAATGGAGTACCCTACCCGCGGGGCTGGCCCCGCCCTCCGACGAGTTCGGCAACTACATTGCCGGCTCCTGCGTGACTCTGTCCAGCGGCCCGTTTACGCCCGGCGACCATTACATCAGCATTCGGGCAAAAGACTGCTACAACCATTGGAGCACGGACTACGCGACCTTCGGTCCGTTCACCATCACCGAATGCAACGGCAACGGCATCCTGGACATCTGCGAGATCCCGTGCCTCGGGCTGCCGTGCACGGACCCGGGCGCCGACCCGTTAACCTGCTGCGAAAACTCCTGCGACGCGTCGGTCCTGGCCACCGACCCGAATCGAAACGAGCGGCTGGCGTGCGAGCCGCACCCGGATTATTGTTCGACCCTGTATTTGGGCGGGACTTGCGGGCAGGGTTCCGACTGCAACACGAACCTCGTGCCCGACGATTGCGACATCGCCGGCGGCACCAGCGAAGACTGCAACCAGGACGGCATCCCCGACGAGTGCCAGAACATGGCGCGATGGGTCGGCACGAGCGGGTCCTGGCACGATCCGTCGAACTGGGACAGCGGCGCCGTGCCCGCCACCGGCCAGCACGTCTGCATCGACGTGCCCGGCGTCCAGACCGTGTCCTACTCGACCGGAACGCTCGACATCGCCTCGCTCTCCGGCCACGAAAACCTGGACATGGACGATGCGGGCTACCACCAGTTGATCATTCAGGGGCCGTCCTTCGTGCTCGGCGATCTGTCCATCGGCGGCGGGAGCAGCAACGAGCTGCGGAACAACGATACGCTGACGGTCTCGGGGCTGTTCAGTGCCGCGGCGTGCTGGCTCCGCGGCGGCGGCGACCTGATCGCCGACGGCGGCATGAACATCACCGGCTTCACGCGGCTGTTCGACGGCAAAGACATGTTCCTCGCCAACAACAGCAACGCCTCGTCGACCGGCACGATTGAGCTGAACGCCAATTCGGTCTTTGAGATCGGAGCCGGCTCGACGTTCGAGTATCACGATGACTATATAGCCTTTTCCGGGGGCAACGGGTCGGTCGTGGTCGACGGCACGTTCGTCCGTACCACTGGGAGCGGCGACGTCTACGTCTACTCCCCGGCCGACAATGCCGGCCTGATCCACAACCAGACCGATGAGCTTGTGCTGAACAACGGCGGCACCCACACCGGCGACGTCCTGAGCGAACCGGGAACCTTGCTCGGCCTCGGCGGCGCTACCGAAATGGAGACCACCTCGAGTCTGGTCGCCGATGACGTCGAGCTTTTGTTCGGCACCGACTGCCACATTCGCGGCAGCGTCGACATCGCCGGACTGTTGTTGGTCAACGGCAGCACGTGGACGTTCACCAGCGACGCCGTCGTCACGAGCTACGGGCGGGATTTGTACGCCAGAACCGGGACGGTGCATTTCGAGTCACCGGCCGCCCCGGCCGTCGACTTCGACGCGGTGACCGTCGGTGAAGGCTTCATCTACTGCGGAACTCCGCACTTCGACACCGGCGAGACGTTCGTGATGAACACGCTCCACTTGGTGTGCGGCAACATCAACGGCGCCGATCCGATCACGATCAACGACTCGTTCACCTGGGGCGGGGGCGGCAGCTTCTTCTCGGGTGGGGCCGTCTCTTGTAACGGCCCGGTGACCATCCAGGCCACCAGCAGTCAGCGCAACCTCTACCGGGTCTTCAACAACACTGACTACGCCACGTTCCTGGGCGCCGTCGGGCCGTCGGGGTCCGGGCGATTCAACAATCTCGCGACCGGCACCGTGGAACTCAAGGGCGACAACACCGGCCTGTCGAGCGGGCAGTCGACCAACGCCGGACTGATCGTCAAAACCACCGGCACGGGCAGATCGACGTTGGCAGGAATGAGCAACACCGGGCTGATCCACGCGCAGACCGGAGAGATCTATTTCTACTTCAACGGCGAGAACAACGGCGACATTCTCGGCGACCCGGGCACGCTGCTGACGTTCAACGGCACCTACCCCATGACCGCCGGATCGAGCCTGACCGGCGACGACGTCAAGTTCTTCGGCAACACGTTCACCATCGACGGCGCCGTGGACATCACCGACACGCTGACGATCGACGGCGGCACGTGCACGTTCACCAATCAGGCCGTCGTCACCAATTACGGCCAGAACGTGGATGCTTTGACCGGAACCTTCCACTTCGAGTCACCGGTCGCCGCTCCGACGCTCGATTTCGATACGGTCACGATCGGCGGCGGCAGTTACGGGGCCGGCGTTCACTTCGATACCGGTCAGCCGGTCGACATCGACACGCTCAACATCGTGAATGGAAACATCGACGGCAACGATCCGATCACGATCAACGACGCGTTCACATGGGGAGGCGTGGGCTCATTCTTCAACGGCGGCATTGTGACCTGCAACGCGGCGTCGACGATTCAGTACAGCAGCAGCCAGCGGACGTGCTACCGGGACTTCGACAACGCCGGGTACGCCACAGTCCTCGGCGCGATCGGCCTGAGCAACGCCGACTATACCAACCTGCCCGCGGGCACCCTCGATTTTCAGTCCGACGACGCCAAGTTCAGCTTGAGCTCGAGTTCGACGTTGTACAACAACGGCACGCTGATCAAGACCGGCGGAACTGGCATCAGCCCGATCCACGTGCACTTCCGCAACGCGGGCACCGTCGAAGTGCAGAGCGGCGCGCTGCAGTTCTACGGCAGCTACGGACTGACCTACCTCCAGACGGCCGGTCAGACGTTTCTCAACGGCGGCAATCTCGACCTGATCTCCAACGCCGTTTACGAACTGCAGGGCGGCGCGCTGACCGGCGCAGGCACCGTAGGCGGCGACGTGAACAACACCGGCGCCCGCGTCGAACCCGGCGCCTCGGCGGGGATTCTGACCGTCACGGAAGATTACGGCCACGGCGTGGGCGCGACGCTGGCAATCGAACTCGGCGGCCTGGTCGCGGGTGCCGGGCACGATCAACTCGTCGTGCAAGGCCAGGCCGACCTGCAAGGCGGCGAGCTCAACGTCGTGCCGATCAACGGCTTCATTCCCCAGATCGGCCAACAGTTCGTGATTCTCACCGCCGCGGGCGGCGTGACCGGCGTCCCGTTCGACACCGTGACCGGACCGGGCCAATACAGCGTCGCCTACAACCCGAACGACGTCACCATCACGGTCGTGCAATCGCCGCCCGTGACCGGTATTCCCGGCGTGTCGCGCTTGAGCCTCTTGGCGCTCGCCGGGATGACGGCCGCTGCCGGCGCGCTCACCATGCGACGCCGTGCATCCCTACGTCCCACGTAGTGTATGGTCATGCGAAGGTGGCATGGTATCCGAGCCGCGAGCGCAAGCGAGCGGGTTCGAGACCCCGCAACTGCGCATGGCGCACGGACCTGGCGACCCGAGCGATCGACGCGCCTATACTTGTTCGGAAGAGCGTGGGCGGAAAAAGGATCACGCAAAACCGATGAAACACTTCCTGCTCGAAGGCACGATTCCGCTGCTGGGGGTCGTGGTCGTCACCGTCATTGCGCTCGGGATCGTGTGGTCGCAGCGGCAGACGCCGGGGATGCGTCGCGCGTTCGTTGCGAGTATCGTCGTGGGCCTCCTGCTGTTGTTGGTCAATCGGTTGGTCGAAACCGATCGTGAAGCCATCGAACGGATGGTGCGTCAGCTCGCGGTGGCGGTCGAATCGAACGACATGGCGTCGGTGGCCGCGCACCTCGACGACGCATATGCGGCCGAAGGATTCAGCAAGGACGAGATCGTGCCGCTGATCGAGATCACACTGAAGCGCGTCGACGTCTCGCAAGCCCGGTTGAGCCGGTTTGAATTCGACGTGAACGGCGACCAGGCCTCCATCGAGTTCGACGCGTTCTGCCGGCTGCGATCCAACAACTTCGAGCAGCCGGTCCTGAGCCGGTGGGCGCTGGACGTGGCGCGCGTCGATGACGGCTGGCGCGTGACCGCGATTCAACCGCTCGTCTTCAACAAACAGAAAGTCGACGGCTTGAGCGATTTGCTCGGTCGAGGTGCACGATGAACAACGCGGTCGCGCTGACGCGCGAACAGGTACGCCGCATCGACCGACTCGCGATCGAGTCCTACGGCATGACCGGTCTCGTGTTGATGGAGAATGCCGGCCGGGCGGTGACCGACGTGGTGCTCGATGCGGCGCCGGAGCACAGTCTGGTGGTGATCCTGTGCGGCGGCGGCAACAACGGCGGCGACGGATACGTCGTCGCGCGACACCTGGGCAACGCCGGCCGAAAAGTCCTGATCGACGCCGCCAAGGACCCGAGCGAACTGACCGGCGACGCGGCGGCGAATGCACAAATCGTCGCCCGTATGGGGATCGACGTGCGGGCGCTGTCGACTCGATCGCAGGTCAACGCCGCCCAACGTGACTGGCTTGGTGCGGCGGTGATCGTCGACGCACTGCTGGGCACCGGCTTTTCGAACGGGCAGGTGCGTTCGCCGACGGCCTGGCTGATCGACCGCTGCAACCATCTGAATCATTCGACGGTCGTGGCCATCGACGTCCCGTCGGGGCTGGACTGCGACACCGGCGAACCCGCTGCGCCGACGATCCAGGCCGACGTGACGGTGACGCTCGTGGCACCCAAAGCCGGCTTCGAAAAGCCCGTTGCACACGACTACCTGGGACGGGTCGTCGTGGGCGATATCGGGGTCCCCAGGACCCTGATCGATCAGGTCGGTGCGGGACGCTAACCCTCCAGGCAGGGTGTGATTCGGGCGGGGAACGGCTCTGGGAGCCGAAAACCAACGAACAAAAATATGAAAAACAGGGGTGACTCCGCACCGGTTTTGGGTTATAGTACTCAGAACCTCGGGCGGCAGGGGATCGTTACAGAAGCCGATCGAACCCCAGGCCCAGCAGCCGAGAGGCGTCATTTCCAGCGCCATTCGGATCCAAAGATTGGACAGTTGGGGGCAATTGCCAGTACGCCTGATGTGATGGGTGCTTGGCGGCGTCTTGGCGGACCTGCTTCGTTGCTTGTTGTCGAGCCAAGTGTCGGTCATCCAATCTGCCGGGCATGATTTCATCCGTCGCCCTTAGCGAGGACCTCGTGAGGCTGCCACCCTGGTGGGCCGTTTATCGGCCCCCGCGCGTGGATGCGGATTTCCCCGGTCCATCAATCGGCCCGTCTATGTCTAAGCCACCGACTGGACGTAAGAAACGGACTGGACGTAAGAACCGGATTGGGCCTAAGAGACGGACTGGTCGTAAGTTACGGATCGGCCTTGCCGGCGGAATCGGCTCTGGAAAGAGCGTGGTGGCGTCGATGCTCCAGGATCTCGGGGCGGGGGTGATTGATTCCGACGCGTTGGCCCGCGAGGTGATGGAGAGCCCCGAAATCGTCACGGCGGTTCGAGCGGCGTGGGGTGATCAGGCGATAACGCCCGAGGGCAAGGTGGACCGCGTCGGTCTGCGGCGGGTCTTTGACGACCCTGAACAGCGTCGGCGACTCGAGGCGTTGATTCACCCGCGGGTGGCCGACCGTCGTGAGGCGATGCTCAGCCGTTTCGACGCCGATCCGAACTGTGTCGCGGTGGTGCTCGACAGCCCGCTGTTGTTCGAAGCGGGAGTGGCCGACACCTGTGACGCGGTGATTTTCGTGGATGCCGACGAAGCCACGCGGCTTCGTCGTGTAACCGAAACCCGGGGATGGTCCCCCCAGGAGCTCGCGCGACGCGAAAAGTCGCAAGATCCCCTGGCTGACAAGAAACAAAAGGCCGATTACACAGTGAGCAACCTCTCCACCGTCGACGCGCTCCACCGGCAGGTGGCGGAAGTGTTTTCCCGACTGATTGCTGCTTTTCCCGGCGAATAGCGGCTTTTCCCAACGGATAACGACGGATCCCGATTGGCAACGGATCCCGACTGGCAACGGACGAAACGAGTCTCGACAAGTACATTAACCTTTACGTGTCACCGCCGGGTCCGGCAAGCTTCTCAGCGCTCGCATGAGCGACAGTTCGACGAAGCGACGGGCCGACAAGCGGTATTCCCATTTCAGAAACGGAGGACGTTCGATGGCCAAGGCCACCACCACTCGCAAGAAGAAAAAAGACACCGCCCGCAAACCGGCGCATGAGCCGGAAACCGACGTGGCGGTGGTCAATGGGGACCCCGAGGAGGTCGACGTCGACAACGGCGAAAGCCCGCTCGACGAGGAAACCCATGCCAAGTACGAGGAGGTCAAACGCGGTGAGCTGCACATCACCGACCTGCAGAAGATGACCGTCTCCGAGCTCCAGCATCAGGCCAAGGACGAAGGCCTGACCGAAATCATGGGGCTCAAGAAGCAGGAACTCATCTTCCAGATTCTCAAGGAGCGCATCCGCCAGAACGGCTTGATGTACGGCGAAGGCGTGCTCGAGATTCTGCCCGACGGGTTCGGCTTTCTCCGCAGTCCGGAATACAACTACCTGCCCTGCCCCGACGACATCTACATCTCGCCGTCGCAGATCCGCCGCTTCGGACTGCGCACCGGGCACATCGTCGCCGGCCAGATACGACCGCCCAAGGAATCCGAGCGCTATTTCGCGCTGCTGCGGGTCGAGGCGATCAACTTCGAGGATCCCGAGTGTGTCGGCGAGCGCACCAACTTCGAGGACCTCACGCCGCTACATCCAAATAAACGGTTGAGCCTCGAGACCACCTCGGCCGAGATCAACATGCGCATCGTGGATCTGGTCACCCCGATCGGCATGGGCCAGCGCATGCTCATCGTCGCTCCGCCGCGTACCGGCAAAACGGTGCTGCTGCAGAAGATGGCCAACGGCATCTCGCACAACCATCCCGACTGCAACGTCATCATCCTGCTGATCGACGAGCGTCCGGAGGAAGTGACCGAGATGCAGCGGGCGACCTCGGCCGAGGTCATCTCCTCGACGTTCGACGAACCGTCGTCCCGGCACGTCCAGGTGGCCGAGATGGTCATCGAAAAGGCCCGACGCATGGTCGAGTACGGCAAGGACGTGGTGATCCTGCTCGATTCGATCACCCGACTCGCTCGGGCCTACAACACCGAGGTGCCGCACTCGGGCAAGATCCTCACCGGCGGTGTCGACGCCAACGCCCTGCAGAAGCCCAAGCGCTTCTTCGGCGCGGCCCGGAACATCGAAGAAGGCGGCAGCCTGACCATCATCGGCACCGCCCTGGTCGATACCGGCAGCAAGATGGACGAAGTGATCTTCGAGGAGTTCAAGGGCACCGGCAACAGCGAGCTGCACCTGGATCGCCGCCTCGTCGACCGCCGCATCTGGCCCGCGATCGACATCCCGGCCAGCGGCACCCGCAAGGAAGAACTGCTCGTGCACGCCGACGAGCTCGAACTCATCTTCCGCCTCCGCCGCGTCCTCGCCGACATGAACGTCGTCGAAGCCGTCGAGATGCTCCGCGGCCGACTCGAAAAGGTCAAAACCAACGCCGAGTTCCTCATGACCATGAACCTCGCCTGACGCGAGGGCGTACCGATGCAGAGGGCGGACTGAGTCAAGTGTAGGGCAGTTGCAGGGGCGTGCCACGGGGCCGCGGCGTCGCCCATGCTACCGATGAGGTGCCCCGTGCTGACGCGCGTCGAGATCACCAACTACAAGTGCCTCGCCGACGTGAAGGTGGACCTGACGCCGCTCCATGCGATCGTCGGACCCAACGACTCGGGGAAAACCAGCTTCCTCGAAGCCGTCGCTGCGCTGGTCAATGTGCGTCAGTTGGGATCCAAGGCATTTCCCCCCGCTTGGGACGGTCGTGAACTCGCATCAGCGGAAACTGGGGCCGAGAGCGTCACGTTTTCCGCCACCCTCAAGAAATGGCGTAGTCGCAGTACAACACGATTCACTCAGCAAATCATTTTTCCGGAAAACGGACAGGAACTCATCCCAAAGAATATCCTGTTTGAGCCGGACAGTCGTGAGGCAAAGATCGAGCGAGCGAAACTAGGACCAGCGCTCCTCTTCCATTTCCATCCTCCCGAATTGGCCCGTCCGTCTGCATGGGTTGATGAAAAGGCATTTCCAATGGACATTGCCGGCCATGGCCTACCCACGCTGCTGGATGAGATCCTGGGCAAAGATCGTGACCGTTTCGTTGCGATGGAAAAGGAGTTTTGCGAATTATTCCCGCGCTACTCACGGATCGTGCTCGAGCCTGCTAAAGCAACGTATAAGGTGATTCGACAAGAGGACGGCCTGGTCGAATACAAGACGATGCCAGGCAAACGCTTACGACTCGTCGCCCGCGACGATGAATGGCAGGTCAGTGCCGCACACGTATCGAGCGGGGTACTGATCGTCCTGGCAATACTTGCGATCAAGCATCAACCGAGTTCGCCCAGTGTGGTGCTCATTGAAGAACCTGAGAATTCGATCCACCCGGGGCTTCTCGGTGAACTCGTTCGCCTTGTGAGGGAAATATCCGAGCGTTCGGTCAAGGCGCAAAAGGGACCGCAGGTTATCCTGGCCAGCCACTCCCCTTATCTCCTCGACCACCTTGAGGCCGAAGAAGTAACGCTATTTACGCGAGAACCGAACGGAGCGACCAGGACCCTTCGCATGTCGGACAGCGAGCGGGTACAGCATATGCTCAAACATTTTCATTTGGGTGAAGTCTGGACGCAGGATGGTGAAGAAAAGCTGATGGAGATGGCTGCGCAGAGCGAAGCGGAGGCACAGTAGTCTTGAGGATTCTCGTCGTCGGTGAGGGCAAGAGTGAACTCGGCGACGAACCGCCCGGTCCCCTGGCTCAGATCGTGCACACACTATTGGGCGAGCCCGCAAACTGTGAATTCACGCGGCAGACGTTCGCCGGACTTCCCAAGGTTCATGCAGGTTTACCGCACAAAGGGAGCGGCAATTCCCGCAAGGTCAAGGTGGCGCTCATCAAAGCCGCCGACGAAGGTTACGACGCCCTGGTCCTTGTGCACGATCGTGACCGCGACATAAAGATGGCGCGAGAGATGCTCGAAGCACCGGACAGTGCGCGGACTGAAGCGCCCACGTATCGGTATCCACCCGCAGCCGTCGGGATTGCCATCGAGACGTTCGATGCCTGGATGCTTGCCGATGAGCGTGCACTTAGCAAAGTTCTTGAGCAGACGATCCAGACCCAATCCGATCCGGAAAAACTGGCCGGAAAAAAGGACACGGGCAGGCATCCGAAAGATGTGATGGAGCAACTGGTCGCCCAATCCGAGGCAGGCTACGCTGTGTTTTGGAAAGCGTATCCCACTATTGCCGCGGAGATCGATATCGCAACATTGGAGCGAAAGTGCCCGGACGGGTTCGGTGCTTTCGCCGAGAAAGTACGCGACGTAGGGGTGGCTATCGGATCGGGTGACGTGGCATGACCGAAAAAATCGCGATCATCGGTGATGGGGCGATGGGGACGGTCAGTGCGCTGTTGTTGGCGGACAAGGCTGCGTCGCTGACGATGTGGGGGGTGTTTCCCGAGCAGCTTGCGGCGCTGCGAGCCGATCGCGAGAACAAGCGCTTTTTGGCCGGGCATCGGTTGCCGGAGAACCTCGAGCCGGTTGATGACGACGCCGATGCCCTGGCGGGGGCGGAGCTGATTGTCTCGGCCGTTCCCTGTCAGTTCATGCGGTCGGTGTGGCAAAGACTCGCGCCGCACGTGCCGCGCGGGGCGGCGATCTGCTCGATCACCAAGGGTATCGAAAACGAGACGCTGCTTCGGCCGACCGAAATCCTGAACGATGTGTTGGGCGACGCGGTGTCGGTGGCGACCCTGTCCGGCCCGTGCATCGCGCCGGAGGTGGCGGCGCGGCGACCGGCGACGGTGGTGACGGCCAGTGCCGATGCCCGCCTGTGCGAGCAGGTGCAGCGATTGTTCTCCACGCCCTGGTTTCGCGTGTACACCAATGACGATTTGATCGGCGTCGAGTTGGCGGCGGCGACGAAGAACGTGATCGCCCTGGCCGCCGGTGTGATCGACGGGCTCGAAGCCGGGGACAACGCCAAGGCGGCGCTGGTCACGCGCGGGCTGGTCGAGATCGGCCGGCTGGGCGACGCGCTCGGGGCGAAGAAAGAAACGTTCGCCGGCCTGGCCGGGCTGGGCGATCTGGTGACGACCTGCATCTCGCCGGTGGGCCGCAACCGCTCGACCGGCGAGCGGCTGGGACGCGGCGAAACACTCGATGTGATCCTGGCTTCCCAGGCGTCGGTCGTCGAAGGTGTCGCCACCACCCAAAGCGTGACCGCCCTGGCCGCGAAGTTATCGGTCGAAATGCCGATCACGGCCGCCGTCCATGCCGTCCTGTTCGAGGGCAAGAACCCACGTGATGCCATCACCGAGCTGATGACCCGCCAATTGCGGTCGGAGTGAATTCGCATCAGGTGGACTGCTCTCCATGGGTAGGTTCTTGACCAGCCCGAAGCGCAAGTTCAACACCTGCGCTTCGGGGCGGTTGTGCTACCTACACCCCGTATGCCTATAACCCTTATGCGTTCAGCTTCACACCGGGGTCGTCGGCGACGTTGATCCAGATGTGGACGTGGGGTTCGCCGCGGAAATACCAGACCAGCGAGGGGCCCTCGATTCGCCAGTTGTCCCACGTGCCGTCGTCGCCGATGTCGCCGTCCTTGTAGAACGCGAGGCTGCACTTGTCGAGCCCGCCCTGCTTCTTGAGCGCGGCCCGGACCTCCTGCTGATCGGTCTGACGATACGGCTCGAGCAGACTCACGAGCACGTTTTCGAGCACGCCGCGTTGGTCGCCGGCCAATTCGCTTACCGGGATGCCGGGGAACTTGCCGTCGGAGCCCTGGAATGCGACGGACTCCTCGGCCGGTCGCGCTTCGACCAAGGCGACTTTGCGCTGCTTGCCGTCGAGCATCTTGTAGATCTTGTTGGCGGTCAGCGCCTGCTGCCAGAAAATGTTGCCGGGATGGTCAGGTTCTTCGTCGAAGCCCTGGGCGGCATGGCCGTGAAAGATCGGCCCGCCGAATGCGACATGCGACTCGCTGTTGCCGTCGGCGCGGACGGTCATGTGCCGGCCGGTCATGACCAACTCGAACTTACCCGAGCCGGGCGTGCCGAAGATGGCGATGTTCTGCTGAGCGCCCCAGGGCTTGCCGCCGGTGTCGTCCTTGAGCTGCTTGAGAAACTTCGGATACCACTCGGGGCTGAACAGACCCTTGAACACGTCGTGAATGAGGTGTCGCTGCTTCTTGGTGAAGAAGTCGCCTTCGATGGTCGGCTTGGTGATGTGCCAGTTGTTCGACACGTGGGTGCGGAGCAGGCCGCGCTTCTCGTCGACGTGGTCCCAGTCGAAGCAGACCACTTTCTTCTGCTCGTCGGTGAGCGTTTCGTAGAGTCCCTTGACCGCGGTTTCGGCCGCGCCGTCCGCCGGTGACGCCGAGCTCGCCTTGGGCGCCGCCCAGACCTTCGACCCGCCGGTCGCCGCCGCGGCCGCGGTCACCCCGACGCTGCGCACGAAGTCACGACGACCGATCCCGCTCGTCGAAGCATCACAATCCGGACAAGACTTATGGGTAGTTGATTTCTGCATGGCGGACCTCCGTTGAATGACCGGCAAACGAACCGAACCCGTTCCGCGGGAACGCCCGAACGCACGCGCCCGCATTGGTGAACAAACATGCTACCCGAGCGGGCGGGTTGTCACAACCGTGAACTCGAGCCGTACGCGCTCCCCTCCGGGTCGTCGGGTCGTCGTGAAACGGCAAGCGGACGTTGTGTTGCGGCCCGGTTCGTGCTAGAGTTCGGGGTTTGGTTTTTCCGAGACGCACCCGGAGGCATACTTACTGTGTACGCTGTCGGAATACGCAATGTGGCCATTATCGCTCACGTCGACCATGGCAAGACGACGTTGGTCGACCAGATGCTTCGTCAGTGCGGGCAATTCCGCGCTGCGACGCTCAAGGGTGAGCGGATTCTCGACTCGAACGACCTGGAGAAGGAACGCGGCATCACGATCCTCTCGAAGAACGTGGCGATCCGCTACCACGACGTGAAAATCAACCTGGTCGACACCCCGGGGCACGCGGACTTCGGGGGCGAGGTCGAGCGGGTGATCAAGATGGCCGACGGGTGCTTGTTGCTGGTCGACGCGTTCGAGGGCCCGATGCCGCAGACGCGGTTCGTGCTGAGCAAGGCGTTCGAGTTCGGGCTGCGTCCGGTGGTGGTCATCAACAAGATCGACCGGGCCGACGCCCGGCCCGCCGAGGTGCTCGACGAGCTGTTGGATCTGTTCATCGAGCTGGGGGCCGACGAGAACGTGCTCGATTTCCCGATCGTCTACGCCTCGGCCACGCTCGGGTATGCATCACTCGAGCCCGACGAGCGACCGGATGACATTTACGCGCTGTTCGAGACGATTCTCACCCACGTCCCCGCCCCCGACGTCGAGCCTGACAAGCCGGTGCAGATGCTCATCACCACGCTGGACCACAACGACTACGTCGGCCGGATCGGCATCGGCCGGGTTTTCACGGGCACGCTCCGGGCCGGTCAGTCGGTGACGGTGATTCATCGCGACGGCACGCAGAAAAACGAACAGATCGGCGAGCTTTACGTCTTCGACGGTCTGGCCCGGCAGAAGGTCGATGAAGTCACCGCCGGCGACATCTGCGCGGTGGTCGGGCTGGATTCGGTCGACATCGGCAACACGATCGCCGACCCCGAGCACCCCGAGCCGCTCGCCATCGTCCGGATCGACGAGCCGACGCTGCACATGACGTTTCGCGTCAACGACTCGCCGTTCTCCGGCCGGTCGGGCAAGTACCTGACCAGTCGTCATCTGCGCGACCGGCTCGAAAAGGAGTTGCAGCGCAACGTCGCCCTGCGGGTCGAGCCGGGGCATACGCCCGAGGAATTTCACGTTTCCGGGCGGGGCATCCTGCACCTGTCGATCCTGATCGAGAACATGCGTCGCGAGGGGTACGAGCTGGCGGTAGGCAAGCCGAAGGTGATCTTCCGCGAGCTCGACGGCAAGAAGACCGAGCCGATCGAACTGTGCATGATCGACGTGCCGGGCGCGAACGTCGGGCCGGTGATGGAACTGCTCGGCGGACGACGCGGGATTTGCAGCAAGATGGAGACGCGCGGCGAACTGACCCACCTCGAGTTCACCATACCGGCCCGCGGCTTGATCGGGCTGCGTAACCGGCTGCTGACCGCGACCAACGGCAACGCGATCATGCACCACAACTTCTACGAGTACGAATTCCTGCGGGGTGCGATTCCCGGCCGGGCCCTGGGCACGCTGATCGCCTCGGAGACCGGGCAGGTGACGCCCTACGCGCTCGACGGGCTCGCCGACCGCGGGACCATGTTCGTGTCCCCCGGCGAGCAGGTGTATCGCGGGCAGATCGTCGGTGAGCACTGTCGCGACAACGACATCGAGGTCAACGTCTGCCGGGCGAAGAAGCAGACCAACATCCGCGCCGCCTCGGCCGACAAGACGGTGACGCTCCGGCCGCCGCGCGAGATCACGCTCGAGATCGCGCTGGAGTTCATCGAGGACGACGAATTGGTCGAGGTGACCCCCGACGCGATTCGGCTCCGCAAGCGCCTGCTCATCGAAAATGAACGCCGCCGCGCCAGCCGGGCGGGGTGATCGCAATGACGAATGACGAAGTACCCAATGACGAAGGAATGACGAAATCCGAATGACGAACCGCACGGGTCATTCGCCATGATTCGTCATTGGTCATTCGACATTCATTCGTCATTACTCATTGGTCATTCTCCTATACCCGCGTCTACGCGCGCAGTGCCGTGGCAAAGATACCCGGTAGCCGCCACCAGGTCGGCGCCGCCTCGAGGCGCGTGAGTCGCCGTCCCAGCGCGTCGAGGGTGCGGTGGTCGGCGAACCAGGCGGGCTTGGGGCGAATGCGAAACGGGGCGCGGGCGACGCACTTTTGCGGATGGTCGAACAGCATCGTGTTGTGCACCACGCCTCGTCCGGAGCGTACGTCGGTCAGCGGGTGGCCCGGAAACGCCCCCCACGGCGTCACGCCCAGGGCATACATCACGCCCGACCAGAGATTCACCCCGATGCTGCCGTAGCGCAACGCGGCAATCGCACGGTCGATCGCCTCGGCGTGCTCGCGCTCGGTGGAAGGATGCACCAGCATCATGCACGATAACGTGCCCCATACCGTTTCGTTGGCGAAGTCGACGGCGTGATCGAGAAACGTCGACGCATCAGCGCCGTTCAAGGCTACGTCGGCGAGCACGCCGCAAAACGCTTCGTGCGTCAGCGCATATTCACCGGCCGTCGGAGGGACGTCCGGAATGATCGTCCACGGCACGGCGTCGGTATCGGTTTCGATCAAAGGCGTCGCGGCGGGATAATGCTCGCAAAACGCCTGATAACGCTCCTGGGCTCCGGGGTAATACGCGCGACGTGCCGGCACCCGGCCCAGTGCGCCACGCACCGCGGCGAGGAACGCATCGCGCTGCGGCCAGTCGCGCGCCGTGACCAGCACCTTGGCCGCGTTGCAGTTGAAACTGGCGTTGTTGGCGACCATGGCGGCGACGTTGCGGGCTTGAAAGGCGAGGTCGGCGTCCGACCACGGCCCCGGCGCCACGAGCACCGGCGTCACGCAACCCAGCTCCGACGTGATCGGCTTGTCGAGTACGGGATCGTTCGCCGCCTTGCGCCTTACTCGTTCATCCGCGTCCTCACCCCACACGATGGCCTCGTGGGTATGCACCGAGCCGGTCAGGTGGACCGTGTCGACGCGTTCGTGATGACAAAGGTCATGCCCCAACGCCGCATTGCCGTGGACGATGGCCAGCACGCCCGCGTCGATCAGCGGCGCGAACGCACGTTTGAAAAACGGCTCGAGGTAGGCGTTGACCGGATGCGTCTTGAGCAGGACGACTTCGTTTTCGGCGAAGAGCTTGTAGAACACGTCCATCGGCCCGATCGACGCGACGTTGCCGGCCCCCAGGACCAGCGCGACCTTGCCCGGCTCGGGGTTGTCGCGATAGATCCGCCCCTGCGACGGCTCGGCGCCCGGCGCGAACCAGACGTCGGCGGTGATGCCGCGATACAGGACCGCGTCCATCCGTCCGGCGGGAAACACGCGGGCAACCACGTGCCCGTCGGACCGCGTCGAAATCTCGCGCGGTGTCGGCCGGCCCCCGGCCCGGAGCGATTCGATCAGCAGGCGAATGTTGCGCACGGTGGCCATCGGCCCGGCGAGCCACTCCTCGCCGGCGACCGACGACCGCGGATCGAGCCCCTTCGCTCGGCAGGCGGCGGTGACCCAACCGTCCGCCACGGCTTGAATTCCCTTCGCGCACGCGCGAAGCAGCCCGATGCGATCCTCCAGACCCCAACGCACCCACTGATCCTTGCGCGTGGCCAGCGCATCGACACGGTCGGCAGCGGGATGGACGGCGGTGGGCGACGACATATCAGCGCACAGCGTACCATGTCGCAGCCGAGCTTGCTCGGTGCGTTCGACGCGACGGATTGGGTCGGGTTTTGACCGCAACGCCCGGACGGGTATAATCCAGGTGGTCGCCGGGACCCAGCCGTCTCGGGGGCCCGAGGGCCGGGCGTTCGATGTGGTTCGGACGTGCCGGCGGTGACTCGAGGCGGCACGAACGCCGCCGTTCGTATCGCACCTTGCCGTGGGCCGTACGGAGTAACTGTTCCGTGCGGACGGTACGCACGTCCAGAAACAGGACGGCGCGGGGTGCGACGGGAGTGTGTCATGGATTCAACAGGAATGCCTCTGGCGATTTTTGCCGGTGTTCCGGGATGGGCCGAGCTGCTGGTCATCGCGACCGTCGGGCTGCTGATCTTCGGGCGTCGTCTTCCCGAAGTCGGCCGATCGCTCGGCAAGGGAATCGTCGAGTTCAAGCGCGGTATTCGCGGGATCGAAGACGAGGTCGAGGACACGCTGGACGAGGCGGATCGGCGCAGCCGGTATCTGCCGCCCAAGGATCGTGACGTGTCCGGCGGCGAGGCTGCGGGTAGCGCGCCCGATGGTCAGCCTACGGACTGACGTGAGCAACGAAACCGGCGCATGAAGCATCCCCCCGGCCCGGCCATTGGTCCGGGCCTTTTTTTCGTCCCGCGCTTCCCGACGATAGCCTTATGCCTCACGCCGATCGCATCGACGGACCCCGGCCGGCCCGCGCGGAGGAGCGCGACGCTTGCATCGCGCTCGCCGATCGCGTGTTTCGACTCGATGCGGACATGCAGCCCTCGATGGGCCGGGAGTTTCCGACACTCTTCGCTGAAGATAACGTCGAGAACCTCTATGTCATCGGTGTCGACGGTGAACTCGTCGCGCTGTTCGGCGTGTACGAACAGGTGACGGTGATCGACGACGTCGAGATCCCCGTCGCATGTGTCGGAGCGGTGTGCACGCATGCGGATCATCGGGGTCGTGGTTACGCCGGCCGCCTGATGGACCTGGCCGTTGAACGCACCCGCGCGGCGGGCAACCGACTCATGTATATCTCCGGCCGGCAGCGGATCTACCTCGCGCGCGGTGCGAGCCGGATCCACTCGATCGTCCGGGCGTCGTTGCCGTCGGATCGCGCGGTCCCCGTTTCGGCCGATGGGGTCAGGCACTATGTGCCGGTTGATTTACCCGCGGTAACGCGTTTGCACGACCGTCAGCCGCTGCGGTTTCGCTGGGATCCCGAACCGACCGCGGCCCACATGAACGCGCATCTGTCGCTGGGCTGCGGCGCGTGGGTCTACGCACCGGGCGGTTCGATCGACGGTTTCCTGTTGGTAAGGCATCAACAGCCGCTGTTCTGGGGCGTGCCGGGACACGGCGACGTGGTCGAATGTTACGGGGAGCCCGACGCCGTCGCGGCCATGGCGTCGGCGGCCTGCCGCGAATTGAAGATCGACGCGCTCGACTTTCCCATGTGGCACAGCGAAACCGGCCGCCGCAAAATGGTCGAGCCGCTCGACGCAACCTGGAGTACCGAGCTTTCGCGGTGGACGGTGAAAGTATTGGATCTCGCCGGTTTGGTAGCCGACCTGATCCGCAACGACAATATGGTGCAACTCACGGCCAATGGCAACGCGTTGACGATCGCCACCCCGAGCGAGAGCGTCACGCTGCGCGAAGCGGACGACGGGAACGCAACACTGTTCGGGGAAGCCGAGCACTGGCCCGCGGCGGTGCGACGCCTCGACGAAGCGGATCAAACGGCGTTGCGAAAACGGCTGCCGATTCCGCTGTGTTCGTATGGCATCAACTACATCTGAAAGGTAATCACCATGCGAGGTGCGTCGAGGTTCGTGAAGGCCGTGTTCCTGCTCGCGGCGGCGGTCTGGCTCGGTGGCATCGTCGCGATGATCATCGCTTTGCCGTCACTGTTCGGCTCGGACGAAGTCACCCGTACCCAAGCGGCCCATCTCGCCGGCGCGATCCTCGCACAACTCGACGTGATCACGCTCATCCTATTGCCGGTGCTGCTGGTCAGTGGACTGGTGTTGATGCGACCCGCGGGCATAACACGACGCACCAAAATAGTTATGGTTGCGTTGATGCTGATCCTCGCGGCGTCCAAACTCACCGGCTTCGTGTTACTCACTTCGATGGAAAAACTGCAAACGCGGATCGCATCGTTCGAGAAATCAGACCCCATGACACCCGAGCGTGAACGATTCAATCGGCTGCACAAAACCGCGGAAGGCTTGATGACGTTGAACCTGGTCGTGCTGGTCATACTGATCGTCATCGCATCCAATGGGTTGACGGCGACGCGACGCGACGAATACTTGCTCAACGAGACCTAGGCCTTGGCACGTGCGAAACCCTGGCAACGATTGGCCGGCCCCGGCGGGCGCGATGTCGCCCTGGCGGCGCTGCACGACGTGCACACCCATCACGTGTTCGTGCGTGAGGCGTGCGAGCGCATCATCGCCCAACGCGGGACGACGCCGACCGAAGCGGGCCTGGCCTATGAACTCGCGACCGGCGTGGTGCGACACCGCCTTACGCTCGATTGTCTCATCCTGCAACGCTTTACCGGCAAGCCCTCGCGGCTCGATGCCACCGTGCGCGACGTGCTGCGGCTGGGCGTCTATCAATTGCTCTACACCGACCGCATCCCGGATTTCGCCGCCGTCAACGAAGCAGTCGAACAGTCCAAGCGGGTCGCCGGTCGACCGGCGGGCGGACTGGTCAACGCGATCCTGCGCGGCGTGCTCACCCGTCGCGAGCCGGAACGAATTCCCTGGTCCGACAAGCCCGACGCGAACACGATACGCATCGACGCGACCCGGGCGTGGCACTTCACCGAGCCGGTGCTGCCCGACCGCGCGGACAACCTGATCGAACACCTGTCGGCCGCGACATCCCATCCGGTCGAACTGGTCAAGCGCTGGGTGACGCAGTTCGGCGCGGCCGAGGCCGAGACGGCCTTGTGGTGTGGGACGTTCCGTCCGCCGCTGATCCTGCGCGTCAATCGGCTACGCTGCACCGCCGACGAGTTGGTCGCATCCCTACGCCAAAATGACGTCGAAGCCGTCGCCGTCGCCGACGCGGTCTATGTCGTCGGCGACGCCGGACCACTGGAACGACTCGACGCGTTCACCCAAGGTCTGTGCCAGCCGCAGGACCCCACCGCCATGGCCGTCGTGCGCGACGCCCGGCCAAGAGATTGCAAGCGGATTCTCGACCTCTGCGCCGCCCCGGGGACCAAGGCGACCCGCGCCGCCGAACTTCGCAAGGATCGCGGCACGATCATCGCGACCGATCGCGACGCCGATCGTCTCGCCCAGATCGACGCCAATTGCCGGCGACTCGGCATTCAATCGATCCGCACCGTCGCGCCTGGAAAACTCGGCGCCGTGGTCGAAGAAGAGGGCGCGTTCGACCTGATCTTCGTCGACGCACCGTGCAGCAACACCGGCGTGCTCAGCCGACGTCCCGAGGCCCGGTACCGCGTCGACAACGAATCGCTCGCAAGCCTGGCCGACAAGCAGGTCGAACTGCTCATCCGAGCCGCGGCGCTCGCCGACGAACGGGCCCGCATCGTCTACAGTACGTGCAGCCTGGAGCGCGAGGAGAACGAACAAGTCATCGAAAAGTTCGTGCGCCAGGACGATGGATGGGAAGTCACGCGGTCCGAACGGGTCTTTCCCCGAAGCGGCGGCGAAGTCACCGACTGGTGCGACGGCGGGTTCACGGCGGAACTGGTACGAAGCTGAACGGAGGAATCCACCATGTTCACACACGTTTTGAAACGGCCGGTTCGACGTATCATCGGTCTTCTGGTCGTCTGGAGCGGGCACGCAACGAGTGTCGCCCAACCCACCCCCGACGCACCGGCCACGTTCACGGTCGGGTTCGCCAAACGTGACATCACGCCGACCGCGCCCATGCCGATGTGGGGCTACGGCGCCCGGCACGACATGCTCTCGACCGGTACGCTCGATCCGCTCTACGCCAAGGCGATCGTCATCGAGGCGGCCGGCGACAAGGTGGCGATCGTCGGACTCGATCTCGGCCGGGGCCCGACCACCGACATGATGAAAGACATTCGCACGCGGTGCGCCGAGGCGGCCGGCATCGAACACTTCCTGATCAGCGGCAGTCACACCCATCACGGCCCGGTCATCGAACTGACCGACAATCCCGGATTCGGCAAGGGAAAATACGACGACGCGGTGGCCTACAGCGCGAAGCTGCTCGAGCTGTTGATCGAAGTGATCCTCGAAGCCGACGGGAGCCGCAAGCCGGCGAAACTCGGCATCGGCGCCAAGGACATTCTCTTCAACCGCAACCGGCACACCAAACGCACGCCAAAGGCGACCGACCCGATGCTGGCGGTGATGCGGTTCGACCATGCGGACGGCCGGCCGATGGCGGTGCTGGTCAATTATGCGGCCCATCCGGTCATGACCGACGTGCGGCAGTTGAAATTCTCGGCCGACTATCCCGGCTTCATGATGAACAAGGTGGAGCAGGCACTGTCGGTGCCGTGTGTATTCATGCAGGGTGCGGCGGGCGACCTCAGCCCCAACCCGAACAACGGCCGCAAACAGGTCGATGCGTTCGGCAACGCCTTGGCCGACGAAGTCATTGCCCTGTCGGCCACCATCACGCCCACCCGGCCGACGACCCTGTCGATCCAGGGCAAAGTCGACACGTTCAACTTCTCCTCGCGTACCGACTTCAAGAACCCGGTGATCCTGTTGCTCTTTAGCCGGGCGTTCTTTCCCGAGCTGGTCCAGAACTTCTTCCGCGACTTCGCCGACGGCATCCCGTGTGAGTTGAACACGGTGCTGCTCAACCGGAACATCGCCCTGGTCGGCGGATCGGGTGAATTCTTCTGCAATCACGCGGTCCGGCTCAAGGAGCGCAGTTACGTGGACCACACGTTGTTTTTCGGCTACTGCAACGGTCACTGCCTCTACTTCCCGACGATCGAGGCGGCGTCGGAGGGCGGCTACGGGGCGGACGCGGCGGTCTCACCGGTCGCAGTCGGCGCGGGCGAGCGCATGATGAACCGCGCGTTGATCAACATCTACACCATGCTCGGTAAGTATGCGACAAAGAACGTGCCGGAGGAGTGATTCACGTCGACGTCGACCCCGACCGCACCGTTTAGCGGCGACCCAACGGGGAGCGCGTGTTGTTGACGTCACGAGGTTTGCGAACGCGCTCCCCTACGGGTCGCCGCTAAACAAAATTCCTGACATTACCACGCAAGGAATGAATCACCCGTACACCACACTGTCGGTCATGTTTTCGAAGACCTCGGCATAGGGACCGAGATCCAGCGCCCGGGACACGTCGAACGCGCCGAGCGATTCGGACAGGACGGCGGCGGTCTTGACCGCGGTACCCTCGACGATGCCGGCATAAGGCGTGCGGTCGAGTTGCGATCGATGGCAGCGTGTGGCCTCCATCTTGGCTTCGAGCACGTCTTTGGCCAGCGGCACCACTACGTCCGGCCGGGGCATCATCGGCGACCACGGTGAGTCGTAAGCCCACTGCTCCCATTCGCCCGCGTGCCGGGTTTGGACCACCTTGCGCACGAGTTCGGTGGCCAGCCGGTGGGTCTGATGCAGCTCGTAACGACCGGGCATGATCAGCAACCGTCGCGGACCGGCCGTTCGCAGCTTCGACAGCGTCGCCGACAGCTTGTTCTCGTCCTCGCCGGTCAGCGTGTGCTCGTAGTAGATCTCGAGATCCAGAAAGTGTGACGTGAACCCCAGCACCTCCGCCTCGCGTTCGACCTCCTGCCGCCTGAGCTTGGACCGGCAGCGTGCGAGAAAATCGCGGTCGTCATGCGTGAGATGGTCGTGCCGGCCGTCGCCCAGCAGGGCAACGATGCGCTCACGCTCGTCGCCGGTCCACGGCGAGTCCTCGGTGGTGTCCTCGGCCGATCGTTGCAGGAACAGCTCGGTAACGCCGCGGTGGCCGGAGGTCATCACCAGCACGTGGGTCTGACAGCGGTCGGCCAGCTCGCGCGAGATCCGATACAGCAACCCGCCCGCCGCGATGCAGCTATCGTCTGGGTGGGGAGAGACCACCACCACCACGTGGTATGGAAATTCCTCGATCAAGCGCCGCGGTGTAATCATGCCGGGCCAGTATAAGCCACACTAGCCCGCGGGTTGCAACCCGTGGGGCGCGACGTGGTTCCGAGCGATTCGCTGCCCGAATGTGTTGGGGTAAAAAGGGCCCAGGCTCGGGAGCTGCAAAACAGCACGCCCAAGCCTGGGAGGGAGAGAGAGCTCGTTGGCGTCTCAGGGCCAGAAACCGGCACTGCGACGGAACCCTACGGGACACATCGTACCCGCCGAAAACGCACCCAATAACGCGAGCGCGCCTCTCTCTCCATTTCGGCCTGAATACAGCACTGGGGATCGTGAGAAGCTTCTTCCGCTCCACATCCGGCTACGCGAAGCACCAAGCCCGGTAGGCCGCGGAACCGCAGCCTGTATTTCCCCACCGACTTGATCGCCCGACCCCGTGGTCATGGCATCCGGATTCGATCATCCAGCACCGATAACCGAGGCAAGTCCCATACCAAGAACCGGGAAGTGAGCGTACCGTTCCCCGCCGAACGCTGTAACCCATTGCAAAACAGGAACATGGAACGAAATCCCCAAATAAGAAGGCCGTCGGGTCCGGGACAACCCCTACAGCCCGACGTTGCATCAACGCAACACCCGTTGTGAGCATTTGCCCCTAACGTTCGATAACTTACGTCCCTTGCGAAGATTAACACTCTGTTGCCGGCAATCAACACAATGGACGGTTTTCGCAACACGATACTGGGCCCAAGGATCTGCTGATGCAAACTGCTACTAAGGTCTGCGGCCATTATTTGTACTCATGAAACGGGCATCCGAGTACGTAGCGCTCACCGGCGGTGATGGGGGTTGTGCCGTGGAAGACAGGCTGGCGAGCGTGGGCAGTACCGATGCGGATCGGGCGATCGCGGGTGCAGAAGATTACCGCGTCGCCCCGGTCGCAGACGATCTCGCGGCGGACGGCGCTCCGGCCGGCGGCTTCGTCGGCGAGGATGAACGCGCCGCCTTCGAAGCCGCCGTGGTCCCGGCCGAGCGGGCTGAGGGTGACCGCGAGCTGAACGGGGAAGGCGAGCCGGCCCCACACGTCACGGTGCAGGTGGTTGACGGCCGGGGCGCGGAAGCGCAGCAGGATCGGGGTCGACCGGGATTGGCCGGCCTCGGCGCAGCGTTCGAGGAACCCGGCGTGGGCCTCGGCGTAGTCGGGAGCGATGAGCACCGCGTCGCGCAACGCGGCCTCGGCGGCACGCAGGTCGCCGCACAGTTCGAGGATGAGTCCGTAAGTCGTGCCAGACCGACGGGTTGTCCTGACGAAGCTGCACCGCCCGCGTGATCTCCTTGCGGGCGAGGTCGAGGTTGTCTTGGTCGACGGCGGTCCAGGCGCGGTCGACGTGTTTTTGGGCGCGGCGGCGGAGTTTGGTTTTCTGTTTCTTGGCGTGCATGTTGCCTGCTTTCATCTTGGGGGTCGGCGGTGCGCGGCGTGCGATGGCATGTGCGCACCGCGAGCATTTTCGGGTAACGCTACCGGCGTGCCGTGCTCGCGTACGGACGGCCTGGGGCTACAGGAACAGGGTGAAAGCAGGAATCAACCGCGCGGGTGCGGAATCTGGATGATCATGGGCGTAGTCTACTGATTTTGTACCGTGGATGTCAACGTGTGCTTGCGGGAACGCGGCGGCGCGCGTCGAATCCCACGGGGGGCAACCCGTGGGCTTGGTGTGCGCGATCGCGGTGTCTTCTCGCGCCGGGGCGATTGCGGTACCATGATCGGTCCATGTCCGACGGACCGTTGCCAGTTCATTCGGTGGCCGAGGCCCATCTCTACCTGATGGTTCGGCCGTGTGATGCGTGTGACCGCGGGCCGGTCGCCGCCTCCGACGACATCCGTCACGGGCGCGACGGGGACAAACCCCTGCTGCACCTCGAAGCGATCTGCAAGGCCTGCGGGCATCGTGTTTGGGTGATCTTCGACGTTTCGAGATGCCCGCGCGGCGACAACGGCGAGCCGACGAACACGTCGCAGATCAACGCGACCGACGAGCCGTCGCGCATCCTCGACGTGGGCCAGTGGTTGGTGCTGTTTCAAGTGATCCTGACCGCGGCGAGCAAGGAACCCGACCGCATCGAGGCCCGCCGGCTCGGTTACGAAGCGGCCCAGTGCCTGGAGGAGGCGCTCAAGTTCTACGCCGACAACGACGCGCCGCCCGCCGACGCCCTGTTCACCCCGCGGTCCCGCCGGCGGTTCGAGCAGAACCCCGAATCGTTCTCACGCGGTCGCCTGATCGACATGCGGTCCAAGCTGCCGACCCTCGGGCACATGGAACGGCAAATTACCAATCCCGCGCCGCGCGCGATCAGGAAAAAGTGGTGGCAGGTGTGGAAGTAGTTTAGAGCGATTCGTCTATGCGGCGACATTCTTGCGACGCATCGAGAATCGCGTCGGCCTCTTCCGGCGTCAACGTTCCCGCCAAAGCCAGCACGGCGCGAGGGGAACCTTTACGTGGATGTTGTTCCGCCTCGACATTCACGCTGATGCGCGTACCGTCGGCGAATGGAAGCGGCTCGTCCAACTCGATCTGTTTGCCGTTCACCCTGCCGTGGTACACCATGGCCATCAACCCCTGTCTAATGCGAACATCAGCATCATGGACACCACCCGTCCGAAACCCACGCATTCCATCTTACACAGTTACCGGCTTGCTGTCAGAAAAACGGCCCGTAGTCCCAGGGGGCGAATTCTTCGTCGCCGATGCCTTGGGCTTCACTCTTGGTGGGTTTTCCCGAAGCGACGGCGAGCAGTTCCTCGAAGATGCGCTCGCCGACGGACGCGACCGACTCGCCGGTCAGGATGGTGCCGGCGTTGATGTCCATGTCCTCGATCATGCGCTCGTAGGTGACGGTGTTGGTGCAGATCTTGAGCGACGGGCTCGGCTTGCAGCCGAAGACCGACCCCCGGCCGGTGGTGAAGATGATCAGGTTGCAACCGCCCGCGACCATGCCGGTGACGCTGACCGGGTCGTAGCCGGGCGTGTCCATGAAGACGAAGCCGGGCGTATCGATCGGCTCGGCGAAACCGAACGCACCGGTCAGCGGCGTCGTGCCGCCCTTGGCCACCGCCCCGAGCGACTTCTCGGCGATCGTCGTCAGCCCGCCCTCGTAGTTGCCCGCGGCGAGGTTCTGCTGGAGCGTGAAGCCCCACTTGGCGGCGTAGGCTTCCCACCAGTCGACGAAGCCGATGACCTTGTCGGCCACGGCGTCGGAGACGGCGCGTTCGATGAGCAGATGCTCGGCCCCGCAGATCTCGGGCGTTTCGGCCAACACCGCGGTCCCGCCCTGGCGGACGAGTCGGTCGGCGGCGTTGCCGACGGCGGGGTTGGCGGTGATGCCGCTGCTGCCGTCACTGCCGCCGCATTCGCACCCGAGCACGAGCTTGCTCGCCGGCTGGGTGGTGCGTTGCATGGCGTTCAAGCGCGGCAACGCCTCGCGGACCGCGTCGACGCCGGCCTGCACCGTCTTGCGCACGCCGCCGGTGGTCTGAATCGTCAGCGTGGTCGGCGGTTGCTCGTTTTGGCCGAGCTGCACGTATTGCTGTACGCCGTCGAGCTGGTTCACCTCGCAGCCCAGGCCGATCATCACCTTGGCCGCCACGTTGGGATGGTTGGCGATGCCGGCCAGCGTGCGCCGGAGGACCTTGAGATTGTCGCCCTCGGCCGCCACCCCGCAGCCGGTCTTGTGCGTGATCGCGAGCACGCCGTCGACATTGGGAAATGCCTTCTTCACGTCGCGGAATTCGTCGGCCACATAGCGCGCGACCGAAGCCGAGCAATTCACGCTGCTGATGATGGCGATGAAGTTCCGCGTACCCACCCGGCCGTCATCACGCAAAAAACCCTCGAACGTGCGCACGGGCCCGTCGGGCGACTCGGTCGAAGCGGCAACCGGTTTGCGTTTCCGTTCGGCCCGGGGCCCCGCCGACTCGACGTTGTGCCGATGAATGTGCTCGCCCGGCCGAATGGCGCACGCCGCCCGCCCGATCGGCTGACCATACTTGAGCAGCGTATCGCCGGCGGCAAGCGCCCGCACCGCCACCTTGTGACCGGGCGGAATGTCGACGGCAACGGTGAAGGTCGCCCCGTCAGCAAGCGCAAGCACCTGCCCGGCCGGAATCGGCCGACGCGCCACCGCCGCGGCGTCGTTCGGACCCAACAGAATCGCCGCTTCGGCGAGCGGGACGGAACCGTTGGTCTGCTGTTCAGTGGACTGATTCATGATCGCGGTATTGTAGCGTAGGTTGGAGTGGACTTGAAATGCGGATGAAAGTGTCTGTTTTGGACCTCATGCGCTGCAGCGCCGAGCAAGCTCGGCGGCTAAATGATTCTGGAGATGTCGCTTGGATGGTGAATCGCGCATCGTGCGCGTATACTCTATTCGCATGTCGCACGAGACCATTGCCATCATCGATTTCGGCAGCCAGTACCGGCAGCTCATTGCCCGGCGGGTGCGGGAGAACCATGTGTACTCGGTGATCTGCGCTCCCACGGTGACGCCGGACGAGCTGCGGGCGATGAACGTGATCGGGCTGATCTTCTCGGGCGGGCCGTCGAGCGTTTATGACGACGGTGCGCCGCGGTGTGACCCGGGACTGCTGGAAATGGGCGTGCCGGTGCTGGGTATCTGCTACGGGATGCAGCTCGGTTGTGAACTGCTGGGGGCCAAGGTGTCACCCTCGCGATCGCGAGAGTACGGGCGGACCAAGCTGACCGTCGGCGACCGCGACGAACTGCTGGGCCAACTGCCCGACGAGACGACGGTGTGGATGAGCCATGGCGACGTGGTCACGGAGTTGCCCGACGACTTCGTGCCGCTGGCGACGACGGCGAGCAGCCCCTTCGCGGCGGTCCGGCACCGGTCGAAACCCTTCTTCGGCCTGCAATTCCATCCGGAGGTGACGCACACGCCGGAAGGATCGCAGATCATTCGCAACTTCGTGTACGCCGTCTGCGGCGGCAAGGGCACCTGGCAGGTCGGACGGTTCATCGACGAGACGGTCGCGGCGGTGCGCGAGCGGGTCGGCGCCGACGAGCGGGTGATCTGCGGCCTGTCGGGCGGGGTCGACAGCTCGGTCACCGCAGCCTTGCTGCACGAGGCGGTCGGCGATCGGCTGGTGTGCATCTTCGTCGACAACGGGCTGCTGCGCAAGCACGAGTGCGAACGGGTCGAGGCCACGTTCCGCGACCATTTCAAGATCGACCTGCGCGTTGTCGACGCGGCGCGGCGCTTCCTAAGCAACCTTGCCGGCGTGACCGACCCGCAGGAAAAACGCACCATCATCGGCCACGAGTTCATCGAAGTCTTCAAGGCCGAGGCGACGACCATCCCGCGGGCGCGCTTTCTCGCCCAGGGCACGCTTTATCCCGACGTGATCGAGTCGGGTCACAGCGCGGCGGGCACCGCGGCGAACATCAAGCTGCATCACAACGTCGGCGGCTTGCCCGCCGAGCTAGGCTTCGAGCTGATCGAGCCGTTGCGCGACCTGTTCAAAGACGAGGTGCGTCGGGTCGGCGAGCATCTCGGCTTGCCCGACGATCTGGTGTGGCGACACCCGTTCCCCGGTCCGGGGCTGGCGGTGCGCATCGTGGGCGAGATCACGCCGGCCCGGCTGGCCACGCTGCGCGACGCCGACGAGATCGTCATCGAGGAGATTCGCGCCGCCGGCTGGTACGGCAAGATCGCCCAGGCGTTCGTCGCGCTGCTGCCGGTGGCGAGCGTCGGGGTGATGGGCGACGACCGCAGCTACGAGGGCCAGCAGGTCGCCGCCGTCCGCTTCGTCGAGACCACCGATTTCATGACCGCCGACTTCGTGCGGATCGACTACGAGGTGCTCGCCCGCATCAGCAACCGGATCATCAACGAAGTCGCCGGCATCAACCGGGTCGTCTACGACATCTCGAGCAAACCGCCCGCAACCATCGAGTGGGAATAGTCGTAGTATAGGACGCGGGGATGCGACGGGGCACGTGCCGCGCAGGATGAATCCCGCGGCTCTGACACCGATTTCGCATTGCCTGAGCTGGTTATTTCGCATAAAATTCATATGAGAGTCGACAGCGAGGAGCACGTCCATGACCGTCGAGCAATTGCGACGCACGCACCGGGCCCAGCCGTTTGAGCCGTTCACCCTGTGTCTGGCCGATGGTCGCCAATTACCCGTCAATCACCCCGAGTTTCTGGCCCTTTCTCCCACCGGACGGACGATTTCCGTGGCCCAATCCGACGGCGCGTTCAACATTGTCGACCTGTTGCTTGTCACAAGCATTCACGTTGGAAACGGGCAAAAGTCGTCTCCCGAGTGACGTGCTGCTTTGCGGACGATCGACTTCGGCAGCTCCAGCGAAATACCGGCACCGATCGAACCGGGGCGATCATCGTATCATCAGAGTGCGTACTGCCGGTTTGGCAGGTCGCCGTGGACTGAGTTATCGGACGCGATGACACAACCGTCGGTATCAAACGACTTTATGTGAATCGCGTCGACACCCGGCAACGGCATGGGATTTGCTACAATGATACGTGCGCGGGCGGAGCGGCGCCCGATGTGAGGAAGGTTGGTGTGTGATGACGAGAATGTGGCCAGGGGTGAGCGTCGATCCCTTGTGGGGGCTTCGGGCCATGCAGCGCGAGTTGTCCCGGCTGTTCAACCGGCCCGAGTCGGGCGGGTTTCCGCCGATCAACGTCTATGATGCGGGCGATGCGTTCGTGGTCGAGGCGGAGTTGCCCGGCGTGGGTACGTCGGAGTTGGAGCTTTCGATCACCGGCGACACGCTCGAGCTCAAGGGCAAGCGGGCGGGTCTGCCCGGCGTGGGCGACGAGCAGTTTCAGCGTCGGGAGCGCGGCGAGGGTGCGTTCGCGCGCACGGTGGTGCTGCCCGAGACGGTCGACGCCGACGGCATCAAGGCGACCACCCGCGACGGGGTGCTGACAATTCGATTGCCCAAGAGCGAAGCGAGCAAGCCTCGCCGGATCTCGGTCGACCCGAGCTGAGTTCGGCTCGCCACCGGTGTCGGGCCGCGAAGAAGAGGCTGTAGACCGAAGGCTGTAGGCCTTGGGCGCGGGCAAAGCGACCCTTACTGCGGACTCTTTCCTACAGACTACAGCCTACAGCCTTACAGCCTACGGACGAATGTTGGCGATGAAGGAACCAGCCATGAAACGCTTGTATGCAGCCCAAACGAATGACGGACTACCGGTCGAGGTTTCGCATGTTCGCCGGACCGGCCACGATAACGTGCAGGTCCCGCCGGTCGATTTGTACGAGATCGACGACGGATGGATTCTGATCGCCGACGTACCCGGGGTCCGCAAAGAGGACCTGGATCTCGAGGTCGACAAGGGGGTGCTGACGATTCACGCCCGGCGGGTATCGAGCGAGCCCGAGGGCCGGGTGATCCACCAGGAGTTCGAGCCGGTCGATTTTTTCCGTTCGTTTCCGCTGTCGGACCAGGTGGATAGGACGCGGATCAGCGCCAACGTCGTCGGCGGCTTGCTGACCATCACGCTGCCCAAGGCCGACGCGGTGCGTCCGAGAAAAATCGTCGTCGAGTCCGGAGATTGAGTAGCCGCAAGGAGAACCCGATCATGGCGCGATTGCCGTTTCGCAAGGATATTCCGCTGTCGCTGGGTGACGTGCAGGACGAGGTCAACCGGTTGTTCGATCGGCTGTGGCACGGGGGCGTGGTCACCGGCCCCTTGGACGGGCAGGATTGGGCGCCCGCCATCGACGTGGCCGAGGAGACGGATCGGTTCGTGGTGACGGCCGAGTTGCCGGGGCTCGAGACCGCCGGCGTCGACGTGGCGATCTCCGGCGATGCGCTGACCATCAAGGGCGAGAAGCTGTCCGATCGTCGCGAGGACGACGACCGTACCTACCTGCGGTCGGAGCGGCGGTACGGCACGTTTTCGCGAACCGTTCCCCTGCCCGCGACGGTCGACGCA
>Ga0299906_10000573_pt1 | contig 33525 bp, 29 predicted proteins | sample RVTome_14_FD_200259 | JGI IMG/M metagenome (GOLD analysis project Ga0299906, IMG submission 200259) | Soil microbial communities from uranium-contaminated site in the Upper Colorado River Basin, Wyoming, United States - RVT145D125 (version 2) ...
GTGAACGCGATCGAGCTCGCCGAGCGCGTCGATTTCTTCCCCCCTCTCAACCTGCGGATTGCGGGCGAGGCCGACGCTCCGGGCGAACGAATCGATACGACATTCGCCCACGAGGGCGGACGGGGTGTCCTCGTCGGCATCGTGGACGTGGGAGGGTTCGATTTCGCGCACCCCGATTTCCTCACGGCGGAGGGGCGCACGAGGTTCTTCACGATTTGGGACCAGGCGGGAAATACCCGGCCGCCGCCTGCGAGCTTCGGATACGGGGCCCTCATCACCGGGGAGCATATGGAGCGCGCGCTCGCGCACGTGAGATACCAGAAGAGCGGCCTTCCGGCGACGGAGCTCGAGCCGCAGTCGCTTCGGATGCGTTCTTCTCACGCCACCCACGTCGCCAGCATCGCCGCCGGCAATCATGGCGTTTGTCCGAACGCGGTCCTCGCCGGAGTCTCATTGGCGTTGCCGCGAGAGGACACCGATCGAAGAAAGTCGTTCTACGACTCCACCCGTCTCGCTCACGCCGTCGACTACCTGTTCGACCTGGGCGAAGAGCTCGGGCTCCCGGTGTCCGTCAACGTCAGCCTGGGCACGAACGGCCACGCCCACGACGGCACGAGTGCTTTGAACCGATGGCTGGATCACGCGCTCTCGACTCCCGGCCGTTCGGTGGCGGTGGCGGCGGGAAACGCCGGACGGCTGGCACCGCTCACCCGCGGCGACATGGGCTTCATCGAGGGCCGGGTCCATACCAGCGGTCGGTTGTCGGCCGCCGGTTTGAGCCGAAACATCGAATGGGTCGTCGTCGGCAACGGCAAGGGGGACCTGTCCGAGAACGAGCTCGAGATCTGGTACGGCATGCAGGATCGTTTCGCCGTCGAGCTCAAGCCGCCTTCGAGCGACCGCTGGATAGGCCCGGTCGAGCCGGGGGAGTTCATCGAGAACCGGGTTCTCGAGAGCGGAACTGTGGTCAGCGTCTTCAACGAGCTCTATTCGCCTTCGAACGGCCACAACCAGATTTCTTGTTTCCTGAGCCCGTTCTTCTCGAGCGAAGGCGTCGTCGGGGTCGAGGCCGGAGTCTGGACGCTGCGGCTCCAGGGACGAGACGTCCGCGACGGGTCCTACCATGCCTGGATCGAGCGCGACGACCCGCGCCGCTTCCGCCGGTCGGGCGTCGAGAACGGCTTCTCGTTTCCGTCGTTCTTCTCCCGGGGCACGGCGGTGGACACCCACACCGTGAACTCGCTCGCCTCGGGCGACGCGGTCATCGCCGTGTCGAATCTCGACGCGGCGGCCGAGAGAATCCATCTCTCCAGTAGCCCCGGGCCCACCCGAGACGTTCGCCTCAAGCCCGAGATCGCCGCGCCCGGCACGAACGTGATCGGGGCCAACGGGTTCGACGTCGCATCGCGTCCCTGGGTGCGGATGACCGGCACCAGCATGGCGAGCCCTTACGTCGCCGGTGTCGTCGGGCTCATGCTCGAGATCGAGCCCCGGCTGACGGCGGCGCAGATCGCGGGCGTGCTGAGGCGAAGCGCGCGGCCGCTTCCGGGGGTGGACTACCGCTGGCAGGACGACGCCGGTTACGGAGTCGTCGACCCCGACCTGTGTTTGCGGGAAGTCGCCGGGCTCAACGAGAAACCGGACAAGACGCTGGAGGACGGGAAAGGAGGCGGGCGCTGAAGATCCGAGCGTTTCACGCGAAAGACGGGGATTGCCTCCTCGTTCGCGGGGACGACGACACCGTCATCCTGGCGGACGGGGGCCGCTCAACGGCGTTCGAGGAGACGGTCGCCTCCCGGCTGACGGCGGAGGCGCTCGGCACCGACATCGACCTGGTCTACGTGTCCCATATCGACAACGACCACCTCTCGGGAATCCTCGATCTGGTGAAAACGAAAATCGCCTGGGACGTGCTCGATTTCCATCACGGGGACGCGTCTTTCACCGGAGAGCGTCCGAGGTTGCCCCGGCCCGCGTCGATCCAACAGATCTGGCACAACGGCTTCGCCGAGCTCGTCGACGACCAGGACGGAACCATCGGGCGGGCGCTCGATCTTGCGACGCGGACGCTGTCGTTGAGCGAGCCCGCGTTCGAGCTCTTCGAAGCCTACGAGAACCTCGCGACCGGCGTGAAGGATACTCTCGAGCTCAACTACCGGCTTCGCTTCGGGCGGATGGAGGACCTTCTCAACCGGCCCTCGACCCGGGAAGACAAGCTTCTCGTGCTCTCCTCCGCCAACGAGCGCCACCGGGTGGGTGAGTTCGACGTGACCCTCCTCGGTCCCACGGTCATGGAGCTCGAGAAGCTGCGGCTCTTTTGGAACGACTGGCTCGAGACGCACACTGTCGACGTTCCCAAGCTGCGCGAGGAAGCCGAGGAACAATCGAGGATGCTCGGGACGAGCGAAGAGCGGGCGCTTCTACGGCTACTGCTGAACCAGGCCGAGCGGCTGGGCGAGGGAAGCGATCAGGTGACCGCGCCGAACGTGGCCTCGCTCACGCTCCTGGTCGACGACGGCCGTCACAAGATTCTCTTGACCGGCGACGCGCGCTCGGAGGAGCTCCTTTCGGGGCTGAGACAGCACGGGCTCATCACCGGCGATCGAGGACTGCACGTCGACGTTCTCAAGGTACAGCACCACGGCGCCGCCGGGAACGTAGCCGAGGAGTTCGCGAAGCTGGTCACCGCGGACCACTACATCTTTTGCGCCAACGGCTCCCACAGCAATCCGGAGAAGGTCGTCCTCGACGGGCTCCTCGATTTCCGCATCGGGGAGCGCGCGGACGAGAACCTGAGCCCCGGTCGGGACCGGCCGTTCACGTTCTGGTTCACCACGGCAAGCGACACGCCCGGCATCACCGGCAGTCAGAAGACATTTCTGAAATCGGTCGAGAGGCGCCTCAGCGAGAAGTGGGACGACAAGCCCGGGTTCACCCGAAAATACCCCGGAGCCGCCGACCCGTTCTCGATCGAGATCGAGCTCTGAATCGATGGGCGCGCGGGGAAGGACGCGGTTACAATAATCTCCGATGAACGCCGCCTTCACGCTCCTCGCCATGGCCCTCGTCTCGGTGCAGGATCCACGGCCCCGGCTCGACATCAAGACCGCGGAGAAGTTCGACGCGGAAGCGATCGCGGCCTACAAGGGCAACCACCAAGCCGTCTACCGGCACATCGACTCCCACCTCGATCAACACCTCGAAGAGATCCGCCGCTGGCTCCGCCAACCCTCGGTGAGCGCCCAGAACCTGGGGATCGCGGAAATGGCGGAGATGGTCCGCTCGGACTTGAAGGCCCTCGGATTTCAGGAAGCCGAGATCGTTCCGACCTCGGGCCACCCGGGGGTCTGGGGCTACTACGACGCCGGCGCCGAGAAGACCCTCCTGGTCTACCTCATGTACGACGTCCAGCCCGTCGAGCCCGAGGACTGGATCTCGCCCCCCTTCGCCGCAGAGATCGTCGAGAACGAGCACGGGGCGGTGTTGATGGCCCGAGGCGCCACCAACGAGAAAGGGCCCGAGCGCGCGTTCTTGAACGCCATCGAGTCCATCCTCGCGGTCGAAGGCAAGCTTCCGGTGAACCTCATGGTGACCGCCGAGGGCGAGGAGGAGCTCGGCTCGCCGCATTATGCCGAGATCGTCGATCGGTACGAGGAGCGCTTGCGTACCGCGGTCGGCGCCTTCTTCCCCTTCAATTCCCAGAGCCCCCGGGGCGAAGTGACGCTCAATCTCGGCGTGAAGGGTATTCTCTATTTCGAGCTCGAGGCGGTTGGAGGCGACGGAGGCGGGCCGAAGAGCGCGGAGATCCATGGCTCCTTCAAAGCAATCGTGGATTCGCCCGTGTGGCGTCTGGTACAAGGGCTCTCGACGCTCACTTCCGCGGACGGGAACGCCATCCTCGTACCCGGCTACTACGACGACGTTCGACCGCCCACGGCGGAAGAAGAGCGGCTCATGAACGCCGTCCTCGCCGATTGGAACGAGGCCACGGTGCGAGAGAGTCTCGGGGTCGCGAAGTGGATCGACGGCATCTCCGGAAACGACGCGCTCCTGCGGTATCTCTACGACCCGACGCTCAACATCGACGGGATCTGGGGCGGCTATACCGGCGAGGGCTCGAAGACCATCCTTCCGCACAAGGCCACGGCCAAAGTCGATTCGCGCCTTCCACCCAATCTCGATCCCGACGAGGCCCTCGCGAAGATCCGCCGGCATCTCGACGCGAAGGGTTTCTCCGATCTCACCATCCGGAAGCTGTCCGGATACCCCGCGTCGCAGACCTCGGTCGATGCGGGGCTCGTAAGGGCCGCGATATCCGTTTTCAACAAGTATGAGCTGACGCCTTCCGTGTGGCCGCGGCTCGCGGGGAGCGCGCCGTTCTATCAGTTCACCGAGCGCCTCAAGCTTCCGATGGTTCTGGGGGGCCTGGGGCACGGCTCGGGCGCCCATGCTCCGAACGAGTACATGGTGGTGAGGCCGCGGCCGGGCTCGACGGTCAAGGGGCTCGCCGAGATCGAGAAGGGCTACGTCGATTTTCTGTTCGCCCTCGCGGGCGAATGATTTCGAGGAGGAGAACCGTGCGAGGTTTCATCGTTTGCATCGTGGTCATGGTCATCAGCGGATCGGCCCTGGCCGAGAACTGGCCCCAGTGGCGCGGACCGCGAGGCAACGGGGTCAGCATCGAGACCGGGCTTCCGGTGAAGTGGGGCGACGAGGAGAACGTCGCCTGGACGGCGCAGCTTTCCGGGCTCAGCGTTTCCACCCCCATCATTCATGGAGATCGAGTGTTCGTCACCGGGCAAGCGGGACGAGGCGTGCTCCGGGAGGGAAATCATCCGACGTTGATGCGCGGCGAAGAAACGCCTTCCGAACGATCTTTAGGGGCTTTAGGGGCTTTAGGGGCTTTAGGGGAGGCCGCGTCCGCGGACGAAGGCGCGGTGACGTTCCTCGTCGAGGCTTTCGATCGCGTGAGCGGGCGACGTCTCTGGCAGTATCGCACTCCGGCGGAAACCGCGGCGGGCGGGGAGCTTCCTCCCGTCCATCGCAAGCACAACCTCGCGAGCCCGAGCCCGGTCACCGACGGCGAGCGGGTATATGCCTGGTTCGGGACGGGTCAGCTCGTGGCCCTCGACCTCGAGGGGAAGCTCGTGTGGCAGAAGCACGTCGCAAAGGACTACGCTCCTTTCGAGATCCCCTGGGGTCATTCGAGCTCTCCCACGGTCTACGAAGACGTTCTGCTTCTTCTCTGCGACCACGAGCCTGCATCGTATCTCCTCGCTCTCGACAAACGGACGGGGCAGGAGAAATGGAAGACCGATCGTGGAAAGGGACTTCGGTCCTACAGCACTCCCACGGTGGTTTCCGGGCCCGCGGGCGACGAGCTGGTCGTGAACTCGAGCGAGAAGCTCGAGGGCTACGACCCGAAGACCGGCAAGCCCCTCTGGTTTCTCGTCGAGCCGAACCAGTTCCCGATTCCCGTGCCCTCGTTCGCGAACGGCATCATCTATACGAGCCGCGGCTACCGGAGCGGTCCGTACATGGCGATCCGCCCCGGCGCCCGGGGAGACCTCAAGGGCTCCGAGCACCTCCTCTGGCACGTGCCCACCGGAGCTCCGTACGTTTCCTCCGTCGTCCATTACCAGGGAGTGATCTACATGGCGAGCGACGCCGGGGTGGTGCAAGCGGTCGACGCCGCTACCGGCGAACGGCTGTATCAGGGCAGGACCGGCGGTGTCTTCTCGGCGGCTCCGGTCGCGGGAGACGGGAAGATCTATTTCATGAGCGAGACCGGGGAAGCGATCGTCATCGCGGCGAAACGGGAGTTCGAGATTCTCGCCCAGAATCCGATGAAGGCGCGGTTTCTCGCGTCCCCCGCGATCTCGGGAGGCCAGATCTTCCTCCGGAGCGACGACCGGCTGATCGCGATCGGCAAGCCCACGGAACCGACGACGTCGGGCCCATTCGACGAACAACGCTGAGCGGGCATCGATATTTCTTGACAACCCGAAGGCCGTAGTTAAGCTTCGGCATTCGATGACTCCCCCCGACTCATCCGGTGTGCGAGCGATAGGAAGTCTCCTTCCAGAGAGCCGGGCGGCGGAGAGCCGGGGCTTCAAGACCCGCGCGGGTCTCCTCACCCTCGTCGGCCTGCTCTTCGCCTCCACCTGCGGCGGTCCGTACGGGATGGAAGACTTCGTCGCCCGCGTGGGACCGGGACTCTTCATCACGCTTCTCTTCGTGACCCCCTGGCTCTGGGGGCTGCCGGCGGCGTTCGCCTCGGCCGAGCTCTCCTCGAGGCAGTCGGTCGAGGGCGGCTACTACCGCTGGGCGCGAACCCACCTTGGGGAGTTCTGGGGCTTCCAGTCGGGAATCTGCAGCGTTCTCTCTTCTTTTCTCGATAACGCCCTTTATCCTGTGATCTTCGCCCGGGCGCTCGCGTTCATCGTCCCCGAGTTGGGAGCGTTCGAGAGGTGGGCTGCCGCCTCGGCTTTCATTCTCGCGTTGACCTGGGTGAACTACCGGGGAATCGTGGTGACGGGCGCGACCGCGGTGGTGCTCAACTTGTTCCTGCTGGCGCCGGTTGTCTGGATCGTGATCGCCGGTTTCAGCGGAGCGAGATTCTCTCCCTTCGAGCCGTTCCATGTGGGCGGAACCAACTTCGTCGCCGACCTCGGCGCCGCGCTCGCCCTCGCGCTCTGGCTCTATTCGGGCTACGGAGAGGTGAGCACCGTCGCGGAAGAGATCGATCGGCCGCAACGGAACATCCCGCTCGGCCTTCTCATCGTCACCCCGGTCGTGATCCTCACCTACAGCCTTCCGGTGATCGCCGGCCTGGTCTCCGTCGGCGGGTGGGAGAGCTGGAGCTCGGGCCAGTTCGTCGCCGTCGGCACCGAGCTCGGCGGGCCGGCCCTGGGCCGCTGGGCGTTCTTCGGAAGCGTCGCCAGCCAGGCCGTCATCTTTCTCACCTACCTTCTCTGGATGTCGCGCATCGCCTGGTCGATGGCCGTCGATCGCAATCTCCCCTCGTGGTTCAGCCGGCTCCATCCCAGGTACGGGACGCCCTATCGAGTGCTCTGGGTCTACGCCATCGTGTACTGCGCGATGGCCGCGCTTCCGTTCGAGCACCTTCTGGTGGCCGACATCTGGGTCAGCGGCGCCTACACCATGATCCTGCACGCCACATTGATCCGGGCGCGCTCGCAGGCATCGCTGCACGACGGAGGCTTCCGCGTCCCTGGAGGACGGGTCGGCCTCTGGCTCAACGCCATCGTGCCGGGGATCACCTGGGTGGTCTTTCTCATTCTGACCTTCGGCGAGCACGCGCGCTTTGGAATCCCGCTCCTGCTCCTCGGGCCCGTCGCCTTCTTCGCGATGCGGGCGGCGCGGAAGTACCGGCCCGCGGCCGCGGCGCAGTAGGATCCCGGGCGGAGGATTCGGTATGAAGCTCGTAGCACTCGTTCTTCTCTTGGCGACGCTCTTCAGCGCTCCCGCTCCTGCTTCCGACCTCGAAAAGGTCGTCGCCGACTACGTCGGCCTCTACCAGCGAGAGTCGCTGCCGGAATGGAAGAAGCTCTTCCTCCCGCATTTCACCGTTGCCTCGACGCGCGAGGACGGGACGCTCGGCGAGCGCACGCTCGAGGAGTTCTACGAAGCGCAGAGGCGCTACTTCGAAAGCGGTCGCGACATCAAAGAGGTGCTGGAGAACGTCCAGATCGAGCGAAAGGGGAAGCTCGCGAGCGTCTGGGCGGACTTCGTGCTCTCCGACAATGGCGAGACGAGACGGGGAAAGCTCGTCCTTCTACTGATCGAAGGCCCGGAAGGCTTCAAGATCCACTCGCTGATGTTCTCGTACTACGGCTGACGTCGGGGAACGCGAGCCGCAGCCACGTGGCCGGCACCAGGAAAAGCAGCAGCGGGATCTCCAGTAGAAGAAATCCCTCATAGGCGTCGGCGGGAAATGAGCTGTAGGCGAAGTGGTACGTGGGATCCGCCTGGTAGCGGAAGAACGCGACCAGGAGATAGAGAGCAATCACCAACGAGAGGGTCAGGTTGCGGGCTCTACCCTTCAGCAGCCAGTGGAGCTGATAGCACCGCACCGACAGGAGGATCAGCGTCAGGATCGCGGGAAACCACCACTGCTCGATGTGGGCGCTACGCGGCCACTCGAAGCTCTCGTCGATGAAGCGCGCCCCGGCGCCGGCGACGTACCCCGCCAGGAGCAAGGGTCCGAGATTGAGAGCGGCGCTTCCCAGGATCGGCACGACCGCCCAGTAGACGGGGCCGCGACCCAGATAGAGCTCGGAAGATCGGGGGAAGGAACCTCCGATTCGGTCGAAACGGGCAGGGATTCTGCGACCCGCATCCAGCAATAGTGGGGTTTGATAGAAACCGCTCAGCTCGAGCCCGGCGAGGCAGAGGAAGTACAAGCCACCGACCGGGAGCACCCCGTCGCCGACGTCCCAGCTGGCGGCGTCCGAAGGTAGTTGAAACCAGGCGGCGAGAGACATGAGAAGCATGGTGTTGCAGAACCACCGCAGAGCCAGTTCGGGAAACTTGTGGATTCCCTCGTCGAACCTCACGAAGAAGCCCAGGTAGGTAACCGCCGCGAGCGAGAGAAAGAGCCCGACCCCCGGCCAGCCGGCCATGTCATGGGCGCCTGCGACATACATCAGGAGCAACAAGCCGAAGCCGAGGCCGCGCACCCCCTGCCATTGGGGCAGGCGCGGGCGCTGAAGCACGACCATCAAGAGGAACGGAAAGGAGTGGACCACCAGGAATTCCACGTTGAGGATGGCAACGAGCCAGTCGCCATCCATGCCTAGAAGCGGGGTTCCCGTACGCTGGAACCAGCCGTAGGCCAAAGACGTGAACAGCAGGCTTGCCGCCGCGGCCCAAACGGGAAGATGTTTCAGAATCGACGAGCGGGGTTCACTCAAAGGCCCGGCATCTCGAAGCCCAGCTTCTCGAGGTCGGAAATCAGCTTCCTCCCCTCCGCTTCGCCCAGCTCCACCAGGGGCGGGCGCAGTCGATTCCATTCCGGATCGGAGGCGTAGTGAGAAACGATCTTCTTGAGCGCGGGGACGAGTGAGAACTGCTGCACCGCGAGACGAACGTCGTTCAAAGAGGACTGGATGGACTCCGCATCGTCGCTCTGCCAGCTCCGGAACAACCGATCGATGGCTTCGGGGTTGATATTGGAGGTCGCCGAGATGCATCCGGCGCCCCCCGCTCGCATGTTCGCGAGGAGAAGCGTCTCGTTTCCCGCGAACATCCCGAAGCCGGGGAAAGCGCGCAGCACCGCTTCGAGGTGGGCGCGATCGCCGGAGCTGTCCTTCATCCCCACCACGATTCCGGGAAAGGCGTCCCGGAGCCGGCCCACGAGATCGATGGTGATGGGAACCGCGGACATCTGCGGGAAATGGTAGAGGTAAACGCGCAGGCGGTCGTCTCCCACCCGATCGATGACCCGGGCGAAGCTGCGGTAGAGCCCCTCGTCGCTCACTCCTTTGTAATAGAAAGGAGGGAGCATGAGGACCCCAGAGGCGCCTGCCGCCACCGCGTGAGAGGTGAGGCGCACGGTGTCGGGAAAGGCGCAGCATCCCGTACCGGGCATCATCCTCTTCGGATCGAGCCCGGCTTCGAGGAGAAGGTCGAGAAGCTCGATGCGCTCGTCCACCGAGAGGGAGTTCGCCTCGCTGTTGGTGCCGAACACCGCGAGGCCGCAGCTCCGCTCGAGAAGCCAGCGGCAGTGCCCGATGAGCCGCTTTCCATCGGGGGACAGATCCCGTTGAAACGGCGTCACCACGGGCGCGAGGACACCGGAGAGGAGCGGGACCGAGCTCATTCGATCTCCCTTCGTGCGAAAAGAGTCTACTCCTGGAGAAGGATACTTCGAGGCATCAAATCGACCGTCTGGCAAGCGACCGCGTGTTTCGCCGCCCCCGAAGAGTATGACGGTGAAACTGACCCAACATGACCCAACATCACTTGGAGACCGACGTCGCCACCATCCCCGCCGGAAGCGGGAGCGGGTTGGCCATGAGGTCCCGTCCGAGCTGGACGGTCCGCTTCAGCTCGAGGCTCTCCGCGTCCACCACCTGGATCGCGTCTCCGACCCCGGTCACGAAGAGCTTGGAGCCGTCGCCCGAGAGAATCAGAGTCGTCGCCGCTCGGCCCTGTAGAAAACCTTTCTTCATGGCCACGATACGGTGACTCTCCATGTCGATCTTCACCAGGTCCTTGACCCCGGCGTATCCGGTTTTTCCGTCGGGAGAGAGCGCGAAGACGTTGGCGTCCACCTTGGGACCAATCTCGAAGCTCGACGCCGTCTTTTTGTCGAGGTCGAGGCGCAGGACCCCGGTCATTTCCTTCTTCAGGAACGGATCGGTGGTCGTGACCAGGCCGTAGTAGATGCCGGGCTGGGGTGAGTAGAGATCCGCGCGGCGAAGCGCGCCGTAGCCGGCCTCTCGTGGTGTCGCAAGCGCGATCTTGGAGACAACCTCGTGAGTCGAGGAGGAGAGCTCGTAGACGTCGCGTCCGAACGCGAAGAACGTCTTGCCGTCGCTCGAGAACGGGAGAGGATCGGTGAAATCGGGCCGGACCTCCGGCGGCAGCCGGAACTCACCCTTCACCTGATGCGCGCTCAAGTCGTAGACGACGTACTGGGCGTCCTCGGCATCGAACCGATCGATGTCCATGCCGACGGCCACGACCCTGAGGATGAGCTCGGTACCGTCGGAATTCGGATGGACGCTCAGGATGCGAACCCGTCGTCCCGGAGTGGAAAGGCGAAGCTCGTCGACCACCTGCCTGGCCGTCGGGTCGACCACCTCGACCGCCTCCATCCGATCAGTGATGTAGTAGAGACGCTTGAAGTCCGGGGTGTGCGGCGTCCGGCCGTAGCCGGTGACCGCCCCGTAGCGAAGCCGGATCTCGCCCACGAACTTCTCAGTGCCTTCGTCGAAGAGGCAAAGCTGGTTGGGCCAGAGCCCCATGATAAGGGTCCGGTTCTCGGCGGCGAGAACGGAGACGGAGGAGAGAACGCACGCAAACGCAGCCGCGAAGAGACACCGGGTTCGACTCATGTTGCGACGATGTTCTTACACCTTTTGAGTCGGGTCAATCTCGGCGCTTTACCAGCCGCCGCCGCTCCCCCCGCCGGAGCTCCCGCCGCCGCCGCCTCCACCGCCGCCGCCTCCACCGCTGCTGCCGCCGCCGCTACCACCCGAGCTTTCGGACGGCGCCGAAACGCCCGAAGCGACGGTTCCCACGGCCGCCGCCCAGGAGCCCGTAGCCCCCGCGCCGCCGAAAGCACCCCCTCCGCCCGTCCAGGGACGGCTCGAGCTACCGCCGCTTCCACCCGAAGAAACGGAGCCGTAGTCGGTCGACGGCGAGCTCGTAGAGTTCGAAGGGTTGTACGCGCGGAACCAGCGATCGACGTCGGGACCGAGCTCGAAGGCGAGAAGGTAGGGAAACCACCGGTCGTCGAGTCGCGGGTCGGGCTTCGAAAGCTCGTAGGCGAAGTACCGCCGGGCCGAGACGAGCTTCTTCCGCAGATCGATCGCCCGAGAGCCGTTTCGGAACTTCGCCATGTTGAAGAGGCTCGTGAGGAGGGCAAGGAGGAAGAGCGCGACTCCGAGCAGCGCGAGAAACCCGTTCCGCCAGGGATTGAGACCGAGAAACCGGATCGCAACGGCCACGAGAAGCGCCGCGGGAAGGAGAAAGGAGGGGGCGTAGGGAAGGAGCCGGTCGACCCGGTTGCGATAGAGAGCGGCGGCGATGACCCCGACGACGTACACGAAAAGGGCGACGACGAGGGGCGTGAGGACGAAGAACACACCTGCGGCGTCGAGCAGGGTGGACGCGGCGATAACGGCGAGGGACAAAGCGAGAAGGAAAAACGCGGGCTTGCGTGAAACCTGCCGTGTCGCGCGAGGGTTGGGGAAGAACCGTTGAAGCCGATGTTTCAAGGGACCGCGGAGGATGGCCACCGGATCGAAACCGCTCCCCTCGTAGTGCTTCCGGATCTTGACGGTGTCGGTCGCGTCGCCGTGAACGAAAAACGCCCTCACTAGCGATTTCTCGTACCCCGAAAGAGAATTCCGGTCGACGAGAAGCTCCATGCGGAGGTTCTCGCTCGATTTGAAGAGGCCGCGGGTGCGGTAGACCTCGGTCTTGATCTTTCCCTCGGAGACCATCCGCGCGAGGACCGCCGCCACTTCGGGCGCGGCCGTCGACTCGTCCCAGGCCGCCCCCACCTCTTCGGGAAGCATGTTGAAGACGTTCGCTTCCAGCCAGCTCTCGTCGATCGAGCTCACGGGGGTCAAGGGCGCGAAGCGGCCGAGAGCCTGCTCTCCTCGGTAAAAGAGGATTCCGAGAGCCGCCGCGGCCACGACGAACGAAAGGACCAGAGCGGCACGCAGTGACGCCGGAGCGCCGGCCCGAACTCCCGACGGCAGTCCCTCGTTTCGATAGACGAGAAGCGCTTTCACGACGACGCTCTCGCCCGGCTGGAGTTTCTCCCGCACGATCCTTTCCGCGAGCACTTCTTTCGCGCTCCACGACCTGTCCAGGCGGAGCTCGAGTGAAAAGGAGAGGATGGGGCCGAGCCGCTGGGGAAAAGCGAAGTCGTGGTCGAGAAGGTAGCCCTCGTCCGTGGGAACCAGGATGTTCTCCAACGTGTAGTCGAGGACGTAGACCCGCTCGGTGTTCTCGAACGGAGGATCGGAGGGAAGGCGACTTCTCCACCGGAGCATCGTCGACTCCGTCCAGGCGTATTCGTCGACGCCCGAGATCTCCTGGTTCTCCCGGAGGGGGATGCGGGAATGGGTCGCGAGGTCCTCCCGCTCGATGCCGTGGAGCTCGAGCCGGTGGTCGCTCCCCAGGCGAAACCCCCGCTCTCCGCCGTTCCAGTCCCCGGTGAAGACCATGTGGTGACGCTCGACCACTCGAAGGCGGCCTTCCGAGTCGAGGCGCGCCGTCACGTCGAGACTTCGCCAGTAGAGAGACCGAGGTTGGCTCGAAACCGGGGCGGCCAGAAGAAGCAGAAGTAGCGGAATCGACGCCCGGTTTCTCAGTCCCATCATTAGACGATAAACGACGACGCGCCGTGCGGTCGAATACCGAGGAGCCTCTCCGCTATTCCCGCCAGAAACGCTTCAAATCGAACGTCAACTGCCGGTGATGGCGGACGGAGAGGAAGACGATCTGCTTCGCCCTGACAACGTACAGGATCAAGTACTCATCCGCTATGAATTCACGTAGGTCATCGCCTTCTCTCAGCTTCTCCTTGACCTTCTGGGCTGTGGCCAGAGCTTCATTAGACCGGATCGACCGTTCGAGGAACGATCGACCCGAGCGTGGAAAACGACAGAGCATGGGTACGATGTCGTCCACCAGGTGCTTGAAGAATCGCTTGATAGCGGGGCTCCCTGATTCTCCCAGGAAAGCCTGGATGTCCGACAGATTGGAGGAGAAGTTCTCGGTGAATAGCGGCTTGATGCCTTTAACGGCCATGCCTCGACTTTAGCTTCGAGAGGCTCAGGATCTTGCCTTTCTCCAGATCGTCGAATCCCCGAACCGCCTGCTCCAGGAGAGTCAGGTGAATGTGCTCTCTCTCCAGGCGATGATAGTGATCCAGTCTTTCCGCGTCGATGAGCGCGGCGCAGCTCTCGCCATTGCGAGTGATGATCTTCTCGCTGCCTTGTGAGCGAACCTCATCGACCAGATCGGTAAGCTGGGCGCGAGCCCGCGTCAGCGACACGATGTCCTTGGACGAAACTGCCATGTCGCCATATTAAAATTGCGTACATTATTCTGTCAAATGAATTGCTAGGCCGTCGAATGGGTGCGAGCTCCAGCTTCATGCACCTTGCCCGAACAGGCCCCCGGACGACGCTCGGACCACCATACGGCTCGGTGGAGCTCGTGAGCGGGCCTATTCAAGCTCAGTCCGCGGGGGCGAAGGCGGCGATGGCGCCCCCGTCCCTCCTCTTTGACGAGGGCTTTGACTTCACGCCTTTTCGAGACCGAAGTTCACGGTCACGGTCATGACGACCGGCACCGCTTGGCCGTTCAAAAGCGTAGCCTGGTAGCGCCACTGCTTGACGGCTTCGACTGCGGCGTCGTCCAGTAAGGGAATCGATTTCAGTACCCTGACATCGGCCACGATTCCGCGCGAGTCGATCACCGCCTCGAGAATCACCGTTCCCTCGATGCGAGCATTGCGGGCCATCGTCGGATACTCCGGAGGAACGTCCTTCAACTTCTTGGGCGCCTGGACTTCGCCTCCCACTCGTATCGGTTCTTCAGCCGGAGCTCCGGGCATTCCCCCTTCGACCCCACCGAGAGCCCCCCCGGGGACACCGGCATCGACCGCACCGAGGGAAGCAGAGGCGAGACCGAAATCCTCGGCGGGAATTTCCGTCGGCACCGCGACCGGTGCGACGAAATCACTCGTGGGCAACGGTCTTGGAACCGGGGCTTTCGCTGACTCGACCGGTTTCGCTCGCGCCGCTGCGGGTGGCAGAGGTGGTGGTGGAGGGGGCGGCGGTGGCGCCATGAAAGCCATCATGACCTCGGGCGGTTCGGGCATCACGTCCGTCGCCAGGAGCGGGATCACGATCATGAGAGCGATCACCCCGACTTGAATGCCGGCGGAGATGAGCTTCGTCATCACCGATCGGCTGGAGATACCCGGGCTTTCCGACTCGATCAAGTTCTCCATCATCATCTGTCTCGGCATCATTCACCTCCCGGTGGTCGAGACTGCAAAATAGATGCCGAGCTGAAGAAACGAGAAAACGACGGGATTTCCCGCTCTCCACGTAGGCGAAGAGCACTATTTACACTGAGGAGTGCGGGAGGGCTTGCATCGGCTCGGGCATCAGGCAACCAGCGATCGATCCCGAGCGGGGAACTACAGTACTCCTGCCTCAAAAAACGGAAGAACCCCTGATACCGAGGTCCCCTCCCGTAAGGCATCCTGGACCGACGGCAGGACTGACAAGAGGACGACGAATGAGAGGAGAGGACCGATGGAATGCAACCACGTCGGATGCAAATGCGAAGTTCGAGCGGGACAGGACTATTGCGGCGACTTCTGCCAGAAGGAGCTCCCAACGGGAATGGAATTTCCTCTCCACACCTGCCGCTGTGGTCACGAGCCCTGTGGCGCCATTGGGGACCCAGCGACCCACACCTAGAATGCTCCGCCCCGAGAAGAGCTTTCCGAACCGCTTCGCGTTAAGACGAAGTCGCATCGGGTATGCGACCTGGATTGACGTTGAAAGACACGTTCAGGAGGTGAGAAATGAGCGGGAAATGCGGTCATGAGAAATGCCATTGCAGGGTCGACGCCGTCGATTTCTGCAGCGAATACTGCGAAGACCGGAGCGACATTGCCGAAGTCGACGTAATCGGCGAGGACGCTTGTCGGTGCGGCCACGCCGCCTGCGCAGGGGAATGAGGAGCTCGCGGGCCATCGGGATTCCTTTCCTCGGGATGGCACTCTCTCGAGCTTGAGGGTGTCCCATGGCCCGCGCCGCGGAGGGTCTAGACGTGAACGATGTGAGTCCGTTGGAGCGAAATTCGTCCGACATCAAGAGAGACCTCAGGCGTCGACGCTCCGAGCTCCTGGTGAACCTGAAGCGACTCTTTCGGGGAAGAAACACCCTGCCGATAGGACCGGGCGAGCCCGTTGGGAAGATTGGCCGCGCCGGGAATGGCGCTTCGATGCCGGTCTTGTCCATTGCAGCCGGGGCCGCATTGGTCGGTGTCTTCTTGCTCAGACGACGTCTCTTCTGGCCATTGCGCCTTGCAGGGCGGTTCGTCGAGCTGGCCGCTCCCGTCGTGGTGCCGGTGCTCGTTCGACGCATCGCGGAAGAGACTCCGCCAACTAGGGCCCTGTGACAGCGCCGTCGCGGTCCATGAGCCCCAATTTGACGCCTGGGCGAGGTGACTCCCGCGCTGATCACAGCTAGCTCGGGCCGCCGGTCCCTGCCTCTCTGCGCAATTCACCTTAGGGTCCTGATTTCTCAAGAATCCTGGTTAATCCCAATCGTTGACCGCTGGCTGGTCTTCTAGACTACGACGGCCGGAATAAATCGAAGGAGGCAACCGATGTTGAGTGCAGCAGTTCTTTTCCTGATTATCGCGCTCGTCGCCGCGGTGCTGGGCTTGACCGGGATCGCGGGCGCCGCGACGAACATCGCCTGGATCCTCGTCGTCGTCTTTCTAATCATCGCCGCAATCAGCTTCATCAGTGGCCGGCGCAGCCCTATGGCCTGATCCAGGTCGCCTCGACTTCGCCGGTGAGGAGCGCCGTCGAGGCCGAACAACAACCTCGACGGCGTAAGAGAGCTGTCTCGACTGCGTAGTAAACGAAAGAACAGGAGGTTCGAATGTATCACCAAGCAACGGCATTTCTGGCGATTTGCATTGCGGCAGGCCTCACCGCCTGCAGTCCAAGCGGCCGCCAGGGGACTGATTTGAACGAAGAGACCGTCGACGAGCGGGCCGACCGGGCGCAGGAAACGTTCTCGCGAACCGCGAAGCTGCGCATCGACGATATGGAACAGCGGATGGAGCAGGTAGCCGAGCGCCTCGACGAGGCTCCCGAAAGCATACAGCAAGAGATGAAGGCTCAAGTGGAGGATTGGCAACAGCGTGCCAGCGACCTCGACAGCCGAATCGATGATTTCGATCCGGAAACTCCGGAGGTGCAGCGCGAGTTCCAGGCCAGAGTCAGCGAGGAGTTGGATGAGCTCGCTCGGGCTCTGAACGAGCACTCCCAGCGAGTCAGTCCCGCCGCGGTCAGATAGAAGTTCGCAGAACTCCTGGGTTCGCGCCGGACCCAGGGCTCGGCGCCTGCGGACGCCGATCGCCTCGCGATCCTCCCGCCCCGCCCCCACCGTCAGAAGCTCAGCCGGTTCGATGGTCTTGGGATGCCGTACTCGCGCGCGACGACCGCCCCGTGCGAGTTGGCTCCGCCCATCTCCATGACCAGTCCCGAAGCGATGAGGAAGAGCGGCGTCCAGCCCGGGTCGGTCGAGGGCGCGACGAGGATCTCACCGGGCTCGAGGTGCGCACCCACGGGATCGAGAATGACCCGCGCTTTGCCGGCCACGCGCCCCGACGAGGCGGGAGTCCCCACGAGCGCTCCGTCCGGCGCTGCCGCCGCAGGCGTCTGCGCCTCCGGCTCGGTGCCGTCGGAAAGGAGAACGCGTGGCAGGTGACGGCGGCGCATCTCGAGCTCGTAGAGCTGACGCCGCTCGGTAACCGTGTTGCGCAGGTCGCGGCCGTCGAGACCGGCCCGGGCTTCCGCTAGGTCGAACACGTCGTCGGCCCGCTCGATTCGTCCCCGCGAGGCGAGCTCGGCGCCGACGACGGAAAGCTGGCGGCGCACGGCGGCGAGCGCCACGATCAAGTAAGGCGAGCACGTCCATGCCCCCGTCCGGGGTCTCGACCGCCTTGACCGGTCGGTCCCCGACGATGCAGAAGATCGGGAGCGTCATCGGTGTTCGGATCGAGAATCGAATCACCGCCGCTGTTTGAAGCGGCGCCCGGGGTGATTATAGTTCCGGCATCATGCGGCAGAGCCTACTCGAGCTTCTCAATCCTCAGGACGAGCGCGACCCCGGCTTCCGGAAGGAGCTGGACCGGCTCTCGCTCACGGGTCTCTATACGGCTTCGGGAGTCGGCATCGGTGGCCCGCTCCTCGTCGCGCTATTGGGGCTCGCCGGCGTTGCCGGCATCCTCGAGGTCTTCACGTTCGAACGCCTCCTTGCGGCAATGCTCCTGGCGATCGTCCCGCTGGCTATCTCCATCATCCCAGGCGCGCGCCCCCACATTCGCCTTCTGGGGATCCTTACGGGTTTTCTCATTTGTCTCGAAAGTATCCTCGGCCTGTTGCGCACCCTTCCCGATCCGGCTCAAGCCGCTCAGATTGCCGCCACCAAGGTAACCCTGGTTATGCTGGTGGCCATCGCCGCCTTTCCATTGAAACCTCTGCAGGCACTGGCGATGGGTCTCGGAATCACCACGTCGCTGGTGGCGGCGCTGGCGGCGGGCCGCTCCCTCGAGCACCAAGGACAGGCCACCATTCCGGTGGTAACCGTCCTTCTCGTCGCCCTGATCGGTACGGCGCTGACGACGGTGATCTATCGACAACGCGCCTCCGCCCATTGGGCCCGCCGAGCCGCGGAGGAATCCTTCGAGGAGCTCCGCCAGGCGCAGGCTCGGCTGCTCGTCTCGGAGAACGCCCTCTCCCTCGGACGTTTCGCCGCGGCGTTGAGTCACGAGATGAACTCTCCGTTGGGCGCTCTCGGGAGCGCCGTGGATACGCTGTTGTCGCTGGTGGAGAAGGCGCGTCAAAAGCCGCCGCCCGATGGCGTCGAAGAGTTGGCGGACGACGTTTCCCAGGCGGCGCGTCAGTCCTTCCGGCGGCTTCGGGACACGGTGGACCGGATGAAGCATTTCTCCAACCTCGATCGCGCCGAAGTCCAGGTGGTGGATTTGAATCAGCTCTGGGTGGACATAGTCGCGCTTTTCGGAAGCCAGCTCGAAGGCAGGGCCGATGTGAAGCTCGATCTGAAGCCGCTTCCTCCTGTGAAGTGCCGGCCGCAGCAGTTGAGCGCGGTGTTCTCCAACCTGCTGCGCAACGCCGCCGCGGCGATCGAGACTGCGGGAACGATCAAGATCTCGAGCGACCACCGCGGAGCGGACGTCGTCGTGGAGGTGCACGATGACGGAAAGGGAATTCCCGCCGAGCGGCTGTCGCGCCTGTTCGATCCGGCGTTTCGCGTCCAGGGTAGCCGGGTGGGAACGAGCTGGGGGCTCTTCGTCTCGCGCAGCATCATCAGCGAGCACGGGGGACAGCTCGAGATCTCGAGCGCCGTCGGCCGGGGGACGACGGCGAAGATCGTCCTGCCGCTGCCGTTCGCCGGAGCGGCTTGAGGTCTTTACCGGGCGTCGAGCCTCCGGTGCCATCCGGCTAACGGAGGTAACCGAGGCTTCGCAGTCGATCGAGCACGCGAGGCGAGGGAGGCTGCGGCCGAGAGGGCTCGAGCGGGCCGCTCGCCTGGCGTTCGAGAAACCGCTCCAGACTTTCGTTGAGGGAGCGGACCAGATCGGGCCGCCGATCGGCGAGGTTACTCTTCTCCCCGGGATCGGTCGCGAGGTGGTACAGCTCGGGACTCCCTCCCTCGCGGACGATGAGCTTCCAGGGAAGCTCGATCACCGCGTGGGCTTCGTTGCGATCGAGGACCTCGATCTCGAGGTCCTCGGGATAGACGAACCGGCTCACGAAGGTCGGACCCTCTCTCCCGGCGGAGGCAAGGCTTCGCCCCTCGACCGCGCCGCGATCGAAAGGCACCGAAGCATAGTCCAGGAGGGTCGGGAGGACATCGACATGGTGTGCCACGCGTTCGATTCGCCGCGGCGCGAGGTGGCCCTTCCAGTGCAGGAGGAGAGGAACTCGGACTTCCTCGTCGTATACGGAGTTTCCGTGGCCGGTGGGTCCGTGCTCTCCGAAGGCTTCGCCGTGGTCGGCGGTCACGACGAAGAGAGTGTCCTCGGCGAGGCCGAGCTCGACCAGGCCCCGATAGAGTCGGCCTATCTGCGCGTCGGCGGACCGAACCGCGGAATCGTACCCGCCACTCTCGTACGGAGCATGGGGGTCCATGGAGTGCACGTAGAGAAAGAACCGATCCCTCGCGTGGCCTTCGATCCACGGGAGGATCCGGTCGTTCATTCGCTCCGCGGTGGGCTTCGATGGGCCGCTTCCGAAGGAGTCCGGAGCGAAGTACTGGTCGAACCCGCGGTCGAGGTTCGAAAGCGTGCCGCTGAAGGGATTGGCCGAGAACTGGGCGGTGACGTAGCCGTGCTTCGCGAAGTAGTCGGGCAGGGTCTCGACTCCATCGGGGAGGGGATCGGCGTAGTGCCGCGCGCCGAGTCGGTGAGTCTGAGGATAGAGAGAGGTGAGAAGGCTCGCGACCGAGGGTTTGGTCCAGGAAGCCGCGGCGTAACAGCGCTCGACCACCAGGCTCTCTCGAGAGAGCCCGTCCAGAAACGGGGAGCTCGTCGGCTCGGCTCCGTAGAGCGAAAGCGCGACGGCGCGAAGCGAATCGACGACGTACAGGACGACGTTCGGCCGCGGGGGCGAGTCGGTCTCGGTGACGAGCAGGGGCTGGGACCAGAGGACTTGAACGGCGGCGAGGGCGCTTTCCACCGAAAGGGTCAGTCTCGCCCCTCTCGCTTCCGGAAGCGGCACGACGAAGTCCCGGAAGCCGCCTCCGGCTATTTCCTCATCGAAGAGCGTCTCTCTCGACTCGCGCAGGTCGATGCCGACCCGGGCGCGAACCGGAACCGCAGAGGGGACGTGGATTCCAAACCGGAGCTCGGCGCGCGGAGGGATGTCTATGTCCCGAGACCATTCGCCGGGAGTCCGAAGAAAAAGCACCTCCCGCATCTCTCCGTCGACCGCCACTCGAGCCCGGCCCGAGCCGCGCTCTCTCGTGGTGACGACCGAGATCGATTCGATCGCGGTGCGGGGATCGCGGACGCCGGACAGATGCAGGAACAGATGGCGGAGGGGCGACGGCGACTCCCCTCGGAGATCCTTGCCGCGAACGACGACCCGAAGGTCTTCTGACGGCCGGATCTGTCGCCGATTGCGGAGCAAGTCTCCCCCCGCCAGACTATCTCCCGTGCTCCACGCGAGGGTCGTGCTATCGGCGGGAGTCGCGCTCGCGAAGCGCAGCACGATCGAATCCAGCTCGTCGGCGCTCGAAAGCTCCAGTTGCGGGCTTCGAAGGGTGACGTCACGTTCTCCGGAGACCCGCGTCCACAGGGCTCCCAGGTCGTCTCCCGACCAGTGATGGCGCGGCTCGAGCCCGGCGGGCTCGGGCTCCAGGCCATCGAAAAGTCTCTCGACGACCATCCGGGCCCGGGGTGGCGAACCGCGCAGGCTGAACGCGGCGATTCCGACCAGAACGGCGGCCGCTCCGACGACCGCGGCGCGCTTGGACCTCATGCGGCACTTCGCGTCCGGAGAATACAACTCGTCCCGCGGGCGAAACGTGAGGTAGCGAACGCCTCGCTCGACGGGGGAACCGGCGGTTGTCGGAGAATCTACAGACCGCTCTCGGTGACTCTGGCCTCGAGGTGCCGAAACTTCTCGGGATTCCTGACCACGTGGACCCACCCGATTCGGTCGTTCCCTACCGAGCGGAGGAAGACCGTGTCGAAACTCTTCGCCCGTCGATTCCCGAACGTCGTTTCGGTCCTCGCAAGCATCACGCCGGGTCAGCTCATCCGAGTGGCCGGCTGACTTCTCCTTCGGCGGCGCCGCTCTCCCGAATGACCTCAAGGAACAGACTCCCGTACCTCTCGAGCTTGGTCTCCCCGACTCCCGAGATCGACCTCATGGCGGCGAGCGAGGCCGGGCGGAGGCGCGCCATCTCGGCGAGAGTTCGGTCGTGGAAGATGACATAGGCGGGAAGGTTCTTCTCCTGCGCGATCGCGCGGCGTTTCTCCCGCAGCGCTTCGAAGAGACACTCGTCGCCGGGACTCGTCGCCGGCGCTTCCCGCGCGCTCCGCGATGCCGCTTCGACGGAGTACGTCTTCGGGTCGCGGCGGAGCCGGAGGCTTCGTTCTCCCTTCAGCACCGGCCGGGCGCGGGGCGACAGCCGGAGCCCCCCGTGCTCGGGCTCGACTTCGAGCAGGCCCGCCGCCACGAGCTGGCGGTAGACGGAGAGCCATCCTGCGCGGTCGAGCTCTCCTCCAATCGCGAAGGTCGAAAGGCGGTCGTGCCCCTTGCGTCGGATCCGGTCGTTCGGAGTCCCGGTGAGGACGTCCGCGAGATACGCCGCCCCGAACGACTGTCCCGTGCGGTAGACGTTCGAAAGCGCCTTCCGCGCCGCCTCCGTCCCGTCGTAGGTGGCGACCGGCTCGAGGCAGGTGTCGCAGTTTCCGCAGCCGCCTTCGTGCTCTTCTCCGAAATAGCGAAGCAGGACCGCTCTCCGGCACTCGACGGTCTCGCAATAACCCAGCAGGGCGTTCAGCTTCCGGTGCTCGACGCGCTTTCGCTCGGCGGGGGCTTCGGAGCCTTCGACGAGCTGGCGGATCAAGACCGCGTCGCCATAGCCGTAGCTCATCCAGGCGTCTGAGGGAAGGCCGTCGCGTCCGGCGCGGCCGGTCTCCTGATAGTACGCCTCGAGGCTCTTCGGAAGATCGAGGTGGGCGACGAAACGGACGTCGGGCTTGTCGATCCCGAGCCCGAAAGCGATCGTCGCCACCATGGTGAGGCCGTCTTCCTTCAGGAAGCGGCTCTGGTGCCGCTGGCGCTCGGTCTTCTCCATGCCCGCGTGATAGGCGAGGGCGGGAATTTCCTCCGAGTCCAGGAACCGCGCCGTCTCCTCGACCTTCCGGCGGCTCATACAATAGACGATGCCGCTCGCGCGATGGTGGTGCCGGCGAAGGAATCGAAGAAGATCGTTCTTCGCGTTTCGTTTGGGAACGACCTGATAGCGGATGTTCGGCCGATCGAAGCCGGAAACGAACATCCGCGCCTTCGTCAGATCCAGGTGCTCGACGATCTCCCGCCGGGTCAGGTCGTCGGCGGTCGCCGTCAACGCGACTCGCGGGACGTCGGGAAACCGTTTTCCCAGGACGTCGAGCTTGCGGTATTCGGGGCGGAAGTCATGCCCCCACTGGCTCACGCAGTGGGCCTCGTCGATGGCGAAGAGAGCCACGCGGGTCCTTCCCAGAAGCTCGAGAACGGCGGACGTCGCGAGCCGCTCCGGAGCGAGGTACAGGAGATCGACCCGTCCGTGGATGACGTCCGACTCGACCCGGCGGGCGTCGCCTCCCGAAAGGCTCGAGTTCAGATAGGACGCCCGCACTCCGAGCTCGCGGAGCGCGTCGACCTGGTCCTGCATGAGGGCGATGAGGGGCGAGACCACGACGCCGACTCCTTCGCGAGCGAGGGCCGGGATCTGATAGCAAAGGCTCTTGCCCCCTCCCGTCGGCATGAGCACCAGCGCGTCCCCGCCCGAGGCGACGTGCTCGATCACCGCTTGCTGGTGTCCGCGGAACTCCGCGTACCCGAACACCGATCTCAGAATGCCCTGGAGATCCATCATGGAACGTAGACGAAATCCGCTGCGCGGAGCCTCCCCGAGGCTCCATTCTACAAGCCGTGCTTCTCGATCCTCGAGTAGAGCTGGGCGCGGGTCAGGCCCAGAAGACCCGCGGCCTTGGATTTCTTGTCCCCCGCTTGCTTCAAAGCTTTCTTGACCAGCTCGGCGATGGCGGTCCACAGGATCTCGTGACCGGCGTCCGGCGAAGGAGACACGTTCGAGAGTCTACACCGGCGTCGCCCTCTCGCCGATCTGCTGCCGCCACATCGCATAGTAGAGTCCGAGCTTCGCGACCAGCTCGTCGTGGGTTCCGGTCTCGACCACCCGCCCCTTTTCGAGAACGTAGATGGTGTCCGCGTGGGCGATGGTGCTCAATCGGTGGGCGATGAGGATGACGATGTGCTCTCTGCTCGCGGATACCTCGCGGACCGCCCGGCTGATCTCCCGCTCCGTCAGAGAATCGAGAGCCGATGTGGCTTCGTCGAAGATGAAAAGCCACGGCTCGCGCAGGAGGGCCCGGGCGATCGAAATGCGCTGCCTCTCGCCCCCCGAGACCCTCGTTCCGCCTTCCCCCAGGCGAGTGTCCAGCCCCTCGCCCGAGCGCGCGAGGAGCGCGCCGGCCGACGCTTGCGCGAGAGCTCGGTACATCTCCTCGTCGGTCGCCTCCGCCTTCACGAACTGCAGGTTCTCGCGGATGGTTCCGGAAAAGAGCTGCGGGTCCTGGGTCACGAACCCGATCTGGCGCCGCACGCGATTGAACCTCAGGTCGCTCACCGGCACCTCGTCGACGTAGATCGTCCCCGAGGCAGGCGTGTAGAGTCCCACGAGGAGCTTCACCAGCGTGGACTTTCCGGAGCCCGACGGTCCAACGAAGGCGAGGGTGTCGCCGAGCCGGGCTTGAAACGAAACGTGGTCGATCGCGTTCTCGGCGCCCGTTCGATAGCGGAACACCACGTCCTCGAACCGGAGCGAGTCCAGCTGGCCGATATCCACCGGCTCCTCCGGCCGCTGCTCGGTCGGCTTGTCCATGAGCTCGCGGAGCGTCTGGAGCGACGCCTCGGCCTCGCGATAGGAAAGGATGAAGGCGCCGAGCTGCTGCAGGGGCCCGAAGATGGTGTTGAGGATGAGCTGAGAGGAAACGAGCTCGCCGGCGGAGAGAAGGTCCCTGAAGATGAGCCAGAGCAGGATGAAGAGGATGGACTGCCTGAGGAAGCTGATGAGGGTGCGCTGAAGGAAAGAAAGCATGCGGACTTTCCTCACCTTCTCCATCTCCAGGTCGAAGACTCGCCGGGTGTATGCCTGAAGACGTTTGGTCTCGGCGCGAGTCAGTCCGAGGCTCTTCACCAGCTCGATGTTGCGTAGCGACTCGGTGATCGTCCCGTAGGTTGTCGCGCTCCGGCGCACAATCTGGCGCTGCAGCGTGCGGATTCTGCGGCTCAGGAGTCCGGTGAGGCCTCCGAGAAGCGCGACCCCGACGAGGAACACCGGGATGAGCACCCAGTGCTTGGTGACCGCGTACCATATGAGAAACGCGAGCCCCACCACGGTCGAGAACAGCACGTTGATCGAGGAGTTGATGAACCGCTCGCTGTCGCGCCGCACCTTCTCGAGCATCGACAAAGTTTCGCCGCTGCTCCTCTCCTCGTACTCCTCGAAGGAGAGTCGTAGAGTCTTTCGCAGACCGTCGTTGAAGATTTCCATTCCGAGCGTCTGGACCACGAGCTCCAGCACGTAATCCTGGAGCGTCTTGGCGAGGCGCGCTCCGAGCGCGATGCCGACGGCGGCGAGAAGCCAGAGGAGAGCCCCGCGCACCAGCTCCGCTTCCGGACGATTCCGCGGGTTCAGCGCGTAGTCGTCGATGATCTTGCCGAGAATCAGCGGGTCGACGAGCTCGAGCACCTGTGCCGCCGCCGCGAGGATGACGGCGAGCGCGAGATACATTCGCGAGCGGCGAAGGTACTGCCACAAGAGCCGCATGACGGGCCCATGGTATCAGCCGAGGCGCCGGAGATTTCGGACCCGCCATTTGCTAGGATGATTGTGAACCCTACAAATACCCTGCTTTTCGAATCGGACGGGAGGAAACCATGTCTACCGAGGCGGCTCAGCGGCCGGACCGGGGAGGTCAACTCCTCCTGGAGATTTCCCTGCTCCGCACGCTTTGCCTCACCGTGAACTCCGAGGGGTCCGAGCTCAAGTATCGAATCCTCGACGACCTGGTCGAAGACGACTTCTACTTTCCCGTCACCCGGACGGTGTTCGCCGCCATCTCCGAGCTCCACCGGAACGGAGATCAGGTGGTGGCCCAGAACCTCCAAGACATCCTGAAAGAGCGCGCGGTCGACGTGCCCGACGATTTCTACGTCGAGGATCTGTTCCAGGGAGAGCTAGCGTCCATGGCCACGCTCTCGGGATGGATCGATATCCTCAAATCGACGGAGAAGCCGGAGCGGCCGAAGGAAGCGGTCCCCAAGGCTCCGGCGGCGCGGCTGGAGCCTGAATCGGCGGCGGCCTCGGAGACGAGTGAAACGCGGCCTGCGATCCATCAGGAGCCTCTTGCGGGGACCGAGCCCGCGGGAAACGAGGTGCTCACGCCCGAGAGCGGTCAATGGCTCGGCTTTCTCGCCGATCTGACGAGGAAGCAGGCCGAGCGGCTGAAGACCGGGTTCTCTCGTTTCGACGCCGAGTGGGGGGGACTCCTTCCCGGGCTCGTGCTCCTCGCGGGGAGCGACCGGAACCAGCTCATCGATTTTCTGAAACAGCTCGTCGATCAGATCGCGATCGACTCCCGGGGGCCCTGTCTCTATATCTCCTTCGAACGCTCCAAGGCGGCGCTGCGCGTTCAAACTCTGTCCCGCTTGTCGGGGGCTCCGTCCGCCGAGATCGAGAAGGGCGGCTACGGCCGGGACTCGGCGAAATGGCAGGACATCGTTCGCGCCGGCGAGCACGCCGTCGAGTGGCTGCAGCGGATCTACGTCGTCGAGGCCCGTCCCGGCCTCAGCGTCACCCGCATCCGCGAGCTCCGGCAAGGGCTCCTCGATTCGGGAGCGGGAGCCCCGAGGCTCGTGGCCGTCGACAACCTCGACAAGCTCGCGAACGAGAGCGACCTTCTGCACTCCGTCGCCGAGCTCAAGGAGCTCGCGGAGACGTTCGGGATCGTCGTCGTGGGGGTAGCGACCGAGCTCGCGATCGTGCACGAGCGGAGCGCGGACATGGCGGCGACGTTCCACCAGGAGAATGGGAAGGCCGTGGTCAGCGTTTCCACCGGGCCTCAGGCCAAGCCCACGCTCCTCCGCTTCGACCATCACGGCGGGACCCATCGTTTCAACGAGTGCGCCTCATCGGTGGCCTGATCCGACGTTGAAACGCCAAAGGCAACGATCGTCTTTAGCAACCCATGCCTTCGCCCGCTCTCGAGCGACGTCGCTTCCGAGAGATGACTTAACCCAGGGGAATACGGGCCGGCCAGACTGCCCGCATGTAGGCCGTCTCGCGAACGACTCGGTAGTAGACAATCCAATCGCCCGCCAGGAACCAGCGATGATTCCGAAACGGGCCAGCGGCACGCACCGGATACATCCGTGGGAAACGCTGCAGTGCGTCCGCCTTTCGCAGGATCCGGGCGCGATCTCGTTCCGGAAGGTCCAGTAGTAGCTTGAGTAGGCTATCGGGCCAGACGACATCGGCCATCAGCTCCGCCGCTTACGAGAACGCCTTTTTGCCTCGTCATGCAAAACCACGCGACCGGCGCGGATGTCCTCTGCCGAGCGTTTCATCATTCCCTGGAAGCGGGGATCTCGTTCGATGTCGTCGAGCCGCTGTTGCACTTCGGCGTAGAGCTGTATGGCCTCCCGTACGACATGGCTGCGGTTGCCGGCGCGGTCCGCGGCCAACTCTGCGAGAAGTCGGTCGGTTTGTTCATCGAGTACGAATTGGCGTCGCATCGAAGCCTCCAAAGGGAGTGTAACCGCCGAATCCATCAGAATCAACACCATTCATGAACACGGTGGAAAGAGGAGGAGGTTGCTACCGGGGAGGCTCTTTATCCGGCACCCGCAGCACGTAGCCAGCGCCTCGCACCGTGTGGAGAAGCGGGGGGTCGAAACCCTTGTCGATCTTGCTCCGCAGCCGGCTCACGTGCACGTCGATCACGTTGGTCTGAGGGTCGAAGTGATAGTCCCAGACTTTCTCCAGGAGCATGGTGCGAGTGACGACCTGGCCACTGTGGCGCATCAGGTACTCGAGGAGGCGAAACTCCCGGGGCTGGAGGTCGATGGTTCTGCCCGCGCGTTTCACCCGCCGGGACAGAAGGTCCATCTCGAGATCGGTCACCCGGAGCTTGGTCTCCGGAATCTCGGAGTCGCGTCTGCGCGTCAGGGCTTCGAGCCGGGCGAGGAGCTCGGAGAAGGCGAAAGGCTTCACCAGGTAGTCGTCTCCGCCCCGGGTGAGCCCTTCGACGCGATCGCCGACTTCGCCGAGGGCGCTCAGGATGAGGATGGGAGTCCGCTTTTCCTCGGCGCGCAGGGTCTTCACGATCGATAGCCCGTCGAGCCCGGGAAGCATGCGGTCGAGGACGATCGCCTCGTAGTCCCGTTCGAGAGCGAGAAGGAGCCCCTCTTTGCCGTCCGCGGTGGCATCGGCGGTGTGCCCGCTCTCGCGCAGTCCCTGAGCGATGAACTCCCGGGTCTCGGCGTCGTCCTCGATGACCAGAATCCGCATGAAAAGGAAAGAGCAGGGCGCCGCCAGGGCGCCCCTGCTCGAAAGGATAATGCAAGACTCAGGCGAAGGGCACGGCCACGAAGCTGGCGTTGCCTTCGCGGACGACGCGCAGCAGAACGCTGCCGCGCTCCGCCGACTTCTGGCGCTCGATCTCGCGCTTCGCTTCCTCGAGGCTCGCGACCTGCTTCTGGCCCACGGAGACGATGACGTCTCCCGGCTGAAGACCCTTTTCTGCCGCACCGCTCGCCGGATCGACTCCGACCACGACCGCGCCCTGGACGTCTTCGGGAATGCCGAAGCGTTCCCTCGCCTCCGGGGTGAGCTCGCCGAGCGAAAGGCCCAGGCCGCCTGCGGGCGAGCCGGCGTCGGCACGTACTGCCTCCGGCTCCGAAGGCGTTTTCCCGATGCGGACGTCGAGCTTCTTCCGCTCTCCGTTCCGAAGGACCACGAGCTCGGCGGTAGCGTCGGGCGCCAGCGCCGCGATCTTGCGGGTAAGCTCCTTCACCTGGGCGATGTCGTCCCCGTCGACGGTGACGATGACGTCACCGGCCTCGATGCCGGCCTTCGCCGCGGGACCGCCGGGAACCACGCTCGCCACGAGCGCGCCCGTCGCCGACTCGAGACCGAGGCTTTCCGCGATGTCCTCGTCCACGGGCTGAATCGTGACTCCCATGAATCCACGCTCGACCCGACCGGTGGTGCGAAGCTGATGGATGACCCCTTCCGCGAGATTCGAGGGAATCGCGAATCCGATCCCCACGTTCCCGCCGTTCGGGGAGTAGATGGCGGTGTTGATCCCGATCACCTGCCCGCTCACGTTGAAGAGCGGTCCGCCGGAGTTCCCCTGGTTGATGGGAGCGTCGATCTGGAAGAAGTCATCGAACGGCCCCGCCTGGATGTCGCGGCCGCGGGCGGAGACGATGCCGGCAGTGGCGCTGCCTCCGAGGCCGAAGGGGTTGCCGATGGCGACAACCCAGTCGCCCACGCGGGTAGTCTCCGAATTACCGAAGCGCGCATAGGGAAGGGCTTCCTTGGACTCTACCTTCAGAAGCGCGAGGTCGGTCTTCTCGTCGATTCCAATGAGCTCCGCCGGAAGCTTCTTCCCGTCGTGAAGCGTCACCGTGATCTCGGACGCGTTGTTGACGACGTGCTGGTTCGTCACTACGTACCCCTCGGGCGCCACGATGAATCCCGAGCCCATGCCGCGGAAGCTCGGCGTCCGCGGGGAGCGAGGCTCCACCGGAACGTCGGGCGCGCCAAACCTTCCAGAGAAATCCCGGTCGAAGAACCTCCTCAGGAAGTCCTCGAAGTTCTCGAACGGAACCCCCGGAGCCATTTCGCCGCCGGGAGTGCCTCGAGGCGCTTGCCCGGCGACGGCGATATTCACTACCGCCGGCTGTACCGCCTCGACGATATCGGCGAAGCTCGAAGGCGCCCCGGCGAGCTTTCCGGCGACGACCTGGTCGACGCTGGGGCTCGCCCCGGCCGAGGGCGTCGGCCCCATGCCCCAGAGAGCCATGGCCACGAAAACGATCGCGGCCATCGGCAGCCAGTACGATCTGGAAAAATCTTTCATTCTGCGCATAGTTCAAAACTCCTCCAATAGTTGGAGTGTAGAGAACCGCGCCTTTCGAGAACTTTTCCGGAAGATGAAGGATTCTTAATTTAGGAATCCGGCCTTCCGCATCTCCTTGGCCGCTCCATCGGCGAGGTCGCCGATGAACTTCTGGATGTTGTCGGGGTTCGTCGTCTTGCTCTTGCCCGCCCAGAGCAACTTGTCCTGGGTCACGGAATACACCAGGGTTTCCACCATAACCACCCGGTCGGTTCTGAGGTACCCCGGGTCGTAGGCCATGCCCCAGCCGTAGCCCCAGTAGCCGTAGAACGAGCCGTAGTAAGGGGTGGCGCCATACCACCCGGTTCCGGGGCTATAGGAGATCTCCTGCTCGCTCGAAATCACGCGCATGACGACTGCGCCGTCGATGTTCGCGTCATGCAGCATCTTCTTGGCCGCATCCTTGTCCTTTGCGGCCTCACCGGTGACGACGGTGTACGACGCGACTCCCTGGGCCCTTCCGCGCTTCGAGATCTCCCGCGCGAGGGCGGTCTCTCCCGCTCGGCGCGTGGTCTCGTCGGCGCTCACCACCACCGCCGCCACTCTCTTGTCGTCGAACTCGATGGGGCCTTCCACCGGCGCCTGCCATGACGAAACGAAGCTTGTCGACGCGCATCCCATGGCGATGGCACCCGAGAGCGCGAGCCCGCACAGCTTGACCAGACGAAACATGAAAAATCCTCCTTGCCCCGGATCGGGGCCCACCAGTCTATGCCGAAAAGCGATTATTCGCTGCGAAGACTTTGAAGAGGGTCGAGCCGGCTTACCCGGCGGACGGAAACCCGGGGCGGCGAGGAAGAGCGCGACCGAAACGGAGACGACATTCTCGACCGGGCCAATCTCGTCGACGGGGATATCGGGGTCGAGCGACGAGAGCTCCGCCCGGAGAGCGCCGACGATGGCCGAAGGCTCCGGATTGCTCTCCCAGAGGGCCACGAGCCGCTCCGGCTCCTGAAAGGGCAGCGGACGGAGAACGACGGCATGGACCACGGCGAAAATCGCGGTGGCCGGCGCAGAAGCCGCGCACCGTATCTCGCGTCCGGCCAGAGGTCGTGCATGGCGGAGCGACTACTCCCAGCGAAGCGCCTCGGTCGGGTCCAATCCCGCGGCTCGACGCGCCGGGAGGTAGCTCGCGAGAAGGGCAATCGCGGCGAGAGTCACCGAGACCGAGGCGAAGGTGACGGGGTCGATGGGGCTGACCCCGAAGAGGAGAGCCGCCATCAGCCGCGTCAATCCCAGAGCGGCGACGAGCCCGAGGGCGAGACCTGCCAGAATGAGCGGAAGCCCCTCCTGGAGCACCAGTCGATTGACGTCTCTGCGAGCGGCGCCGAGCGCCATGCGGACTCCGATCTCGCGCGTGCGCTGAGAGACGCTGTAAGAGATGACGCCGTAGATCCCGACGGCGCCGAGGACGAGAGCCACTCCCGCGGCGATAGCGAGCATGACGAGCGTGAACGAGGTGCGGGCCATCGAGTTCTCGAGGATCTCTTCGAGAGTGCGTACGTTCGCGAGCGGAAGGTTCGGGTTGACCGACCAGACCGCGGTGCGGACCTCCTGGAGGAACGTCGGAGTCGAAAGCCTCCGCGTGCGGATGGCGTAGACCATGGACCGCTGGCTGAAGACCTCCTGTTCGTAGAACGTCTCGATGAGCATCGGCCAGTAGACGATGGCGGGCGGCTTCTCCGAGACGCCGTTGTCGTGCTCGTTCCCGACGACGCCCACGATCTCCCGCCACGGGCCGGGAACCTTGAAGGCTTGCCGAACCCGCTTTCCAACCGCTTTCGCGGGATCGCCCCAGTATTCCCTCGCGAGATTCTCCGAAACCACGACCACCGGGGCTCGGGTCTCGATGTCGTTCCAGGTGATTGCGCGCCCCGCCAGGATCGGATTTCCCACCGTCTCGAAGTAGTTCTCCCCGATCCATTTGTAGCGGCGGATGGGCGGAAGCTGTCCCTCGGGCACGGGAAAATCCTCGATCCAGATGGGGTCGTTGCTGTCCCATCCGTCCATGGTCACCGACGACGAAAGACCGATGGAATCGACGCCGGGAATGGCGGCGACGCGCTCCAGGATCTGCCGGTGCATGCTCAGGACCTGATCGGGCTTCTCCACCTCCGCGCTCGGTATGGAAAGGCGAACGGTCAGGACGTCCTCCGGATTCACGAACCCGGGGTTGACTTTCCGCATGGCCTGGAAGCTTCGAATCATGAGCCCGGAGCCCACGAGGAGGACGAGCGCGAGGGCGATCTGCACCACCACGAGAAAGCTCCGCGCGCGGTGCCGCTCGCGACCCTCGCTTCCGCCCCGGCCTCCTTCCTTCAGCGCCGCGGTGAGGCTCATGCGGCCGTATTTGAAGAGCGGGAAGAGCCCGAAGAGGACGCCGGAGAAGAGCGAGATTCCGAAGGTGAAGAGCAGCACCGTCGAATCGATCCCGATCTCGTTCAAACGGGGGAGACTCTCGGGTCCGATGGCGACGAGAAGCCGGATGCCGCCGTACGCGAGCGCTAGACCGAGCAGACCGCCGAGGATTCCCAGGGTCACGCTCTCGAGCAGGAGCTCTCTCGAAAGACGCTTCCGGTCGGCGCCGAGCGCGGTGCGGAGCGCGAGCTCCTGCTGGCGGGCGTCGGTGCGGACGAGAAACAAGTTGGCGACGTTGGCGCAGGCGATGAGGAGCACCAGGCCCACCGTGCCGAGGAGGATCCAGAGCACGTTTCCGACGTCGCCCACGACGTCTTCCTTGAGGGGCACGACGTTGGCGTCGAAGCGGGCCTCCTGCAACATCTTGAGCGTCAAGCCGCCGGGATACTTTTCCGCGGCGATGGGGATCATGCGGGTGACGTCGGCGTTGGCCTCGTCGATCCCGACTCCGGGCTTGAGCCGGGCAATTCCCTGATAGCTGAAGTTCCCCATGAAGACTTTGGCCGGGTCGAACTGGAAGGGGAGGAAAAGTTCGGGCTGGTACCTCAGGAATCGAAGCTCCTTCGAGAGGACGCCCACGATTTCCCGCGACTTTCCGTTCACCGTGATCGTCCTTCCCAGCACTTTCGGGTCGGAGCCGAAGCGCCTTTGCCAATAGGCTTCGCTGAGAAGGACGGTCAGGGGGGTCCCGGGGGCGTCGTCCTCCGGAGTAAAGATTCGTCCGAGCTTGGGCTTCACCCGCAAGAGGGCGAGCGTTCCGTCGGTCACGTTCATCGACTCGACCCGTTCGGGCTCGGCGAGCCCGGTTACCGAGACTTGCTCGTTATCCCACATACCGACCTGGTCGAAGACCTGGCCCAGGTCGCGGTAGGTGAAGTGGAGCGCGGGAGACTGGTTGACCTTGTCGAAGCCGAGGCCGGGGGCGGTGTGCCAGATCCCGACGAGCGCCTCCGGCTCGTCGAACGGAAGGGGCTTCAGGAGGACGCCGTGGACCACGCTGAAGATCGCGGCGTTCGCCCCGATCCCGAGGGCCAGGGTCCCGACGGAGACCAGGGTGAAGAGGGGAGAACGCAGGAGCTTCCGGAGAAGCTGCCGGGACGACGAGCGCAGGAACGATATGGCCATGACCCGTTAGACGAAGAACGGACCCTCGGGAGTTCCTAGGATTTTGCGCGGGGTCGGAGAAGCCATAGACCCCATAGGACCGCGGGGATCAGGGCCAGGAGGGCCATCGTCCGAAGGAGCTCCTCGGGCCGGAGCCCCGCGCGGTCGAGGGCGAATCCGCCGAGGGCGGCGCTTGCCGCCATGGCAAGGGTCAGAAGAGCGTACTCGGTCGCGAAGACCCGGCCGCGCACCTCGTGGGGAACGGACACGAGCAGGAGCTGGGTCGAGAAGACCCAGACGGTTCCTCCTCCCATCGCGCGAATCACGGCGCCGACGAGGGCCCAGCCGAAGCTCGGGAGCGCCGCGAGCAGGGAGAGCCCCGCACCCATCGCGACGTACGAGACGCCGATCGCGATTCGCATCGGCCGGTCCTCGTCTCCGGTGAGGGAACGGACGAGGATCGGACCGAGACCGGAACCGACGCCGATGAAGGTATAGAGGAGTCCCAGGCTTATCCCGCCGCCTTCCCCG